>JABNAD010000503.1_pt1 | contig 22351 bp, 21 predicted proteins | sample 7240381 | NCBI WGS metagenome assembly JABNAD01 (sample SAMN11332834, study PRJNA596920) | anaerobic digester metagenome | biome: digested sludge; isolation source: digested sewage sludge-derived enrichment culture grown on H2/CO2 | place: Germany: Goettingen
CGTAAATGGTTATAGTATTGCAAATCAGTGGCTTACTGGTCATTTTCGTGAGTTCCTGTGGTTTTTTCTTTAACTCATATTGGTATCGGCCTTACAAATATCTGATCAATGAATACATATTCATCCCGTTTGCTTGAAGACGCAGTGAATGAACTTACCCGGCTTCCGGGCATTGGCCGCCGCACCGCCCTCCGGCTGGCACTTCACCTGCTGAGGCAGGATATGCAACGTTCGGAAGCCCTTGGCAATGCCATTATCCGCCTCCGGAACGAGGTGAGGTACTGCAAGCGCTGCCACAATATCTCAGATGCTGAATTGTGCGCGATTTGTGCCGATCATCGCCGGGATCATACCGTGGTATGTGTTGTAGAGGATATCCGGGATGTAATGGCCATTGAAAATACCGGTCAGTTCAGGGGCGAATACCACGTGCTGGGTGGGGTAATCTCGCCGATGGACGGTATTGGGCCCGGCGATCTGAACATCGCTTCGCTTGAGCAACGGGCGGCTGAAGAACCAGTTTCCGAACTTATTATGGCTTTGCCGGCCACTACCGAGGGGGATACGACGAATTTTTACCTGTACAAAAGACTTCATGAGAAGGTCGGAGCAATTTCTGCCATCTCACGCGGGGTGGCAATTGGCGATGATCTTGAATTCGCCGATGAGGTAACCCTTGGCAAGTCAATACTGAACAGGGTGCCCTATCACAAAGCGTTCTGATATGAAGGTTGAAATTCACCGGTCGGATCAGCGTGCCCGGGCTTCCTATGGATGGCTCGAAGCCCGTTACAGTTTCAGTTTTGCCGATTACTTCAATCCGGTGCGGGAACGTTTCGGGGTTGTCAGGGTGCTTAATGAAGTATCTTTATCGGGTGGGCATGCCACCGCGCCGCATACGCATGCCAACATGGAAATCATTACCATTCCGCTCAAAGGAGACCTGGAACAGTTTGATGCAAACGGAAACCGGGATCTGATTAGGGAAGGGGAGGTGCAACTCTTATCCGCCGGAACAGGTATCACCGTATCCGAAGCGAATCTGTCATCCGGAGAACCGTGCAGTTTTCTGCAGATATGGATTTTCCCGGAGACGAAGCAAACAAATCCCGGAATCAGTAAGCTGGCTTTTGAATCCTCCATCCGCAAGAACATTCCGCAGTTAATCGTTTCACCTGAGGAAAAATCATCCGTTCTTCGCATCCGCCAGCAAGCGTGGATGTATATCCTTGATATGGACAAGGGTTCCGGCCTGGATTATCAGCTGAATCGTACCGGCAACGGCCTGATGGTATTTGTCATTGAGGGGGCGGTTGAACTGGCGGGTGAACAACTTTACCGGCGCGATTCATTTGAAATGTGGGATGCTGATCGGGTAACTGTTGAGGCTCGGGAAGACGCCAGGCTGCTGCTGATTGAGGTTCCGGCAGACTGATATTCAACAATAATTTGGTGATCGTCCGGGATTATCAGGGGATATCATCAAATCCGGAGGTGTGAATAGGGATTATAGTTTTATTGAACCAATATCTTCCACGATGTCAAAAATGCTCATCTGGTTAGGCCCGATTACCGGTTCGTGGATGTGTTTCTGGTTTCCATAACCATTACTCTGCAGATAAGCCATGATGGCTTTTTTATACATATTTACCGGAGTAGTTCCGTTTTTCCGGCAAAAGGCATCCACGCGTTTCTTCTGTTGCTGGGTAAGCTTAAAAGCAACAGGTTTATATTTGATGGGCTTCCTTCGTTTCCGTTTTCCTGCCATGGGCTGGTTTTTATGAAATATCGGGCAATTTAGCAAATCTTTGATTGACAACGCATCTCAGCCTCAATTTTTTATCCCTTCATCAACGCCTTTCATTCAACAGGTAGTTATTCCCTGATAATTTCCCTGATGTCATCAATAATTTTGCGGGCAAGCACGCCGGCTTTTACTTCGGAATCACTTTCGGAATAAATTCGGATGATGGGTTCGGTGTTTGAGCGTCTCAGGTGCACCCATTCGCTGCCGAATTCAATTTTTACTCCGTCTTCGGTATTGATGGGATGTTTTTTGTACTTAGCGGCTATTTTGCTGAGGATATTATCCACATCCATTTCAGGGGAAAGCTGAATTTTATTTTTTGAAATGAAGTAGTCGGGATAGGTATTCCTCAATCCCGAGCAGCGTTTGCCTGACTGGGCCAGGTGGGTAAGGAACAGGGCAATGCCTGCCAGCGCATCACGACCGTAATGAAGTTCGGGAAGAATCACCCCTCCGTTGCCTTCACCGCCGATCACGGCTCCGACTTCCTTCATCCGGGCCACAACGTTTACTTCGCCCACCGCTGAAGCATAATAAGTTCCGCCGGCCTTTTCAGTTACATCGCGCAGCGCCCTGGTCGACGACATGTTCGAAACGGTGTTTCCGGGTTTGTGAGAAAGTACATAGTCGGCAACGGCTACCAGGGTATATTCTTCGCCAAACATACCGCCGTCCTCGCAAATAATGGCCAGTCGGTCCACATCGGGATCGACCACGAATCCGACATGCGCCTTGTTTTTAACAACCAGTTCCGAGATTTCCTTAAGATTTTCGGGCAGTGGCTCTGGATTGTGCGGAAAACGGCCGTCAGGAGTACAATAAAGCTCATCGATGATCTCAACGCCGAGCGATTTCAAAAGCAGGGGGATGGCAATGCCGCCGGTGGAATTCACCGCGTCGACCGCAACCCTGAAATGGGCCATTTTTATGGCAAAGGAATTCACATAAGGCAGGTTGATAATTTTCTCAATATGCTTTCTTAGCTGCGTATCATCATGCGTAATAACGCCAAGTTTATCAACTTCGGCAAAAGTGTAGTTGCCCGATCCGGCAATGCTGAGCAGTTGCTCCCCTTCCTGCGCGCTGATAAATTCACCTTCGCTGTTCAGCAGTTTCAGTGCATTCCATTGCCAGGGATTGTGGCTGGCTGTAAGGATGATTCCCCCCGCGGCACCCAGGTCTTTCACAGCCATTTCAACGGTAGGGGTTGTTGAAAGGCCAAGGTCGGTCACATCAACCCCCATGCCGGTAAGTGTGGCGGTAACAAGGCTGTTGACCATACTGCCCGATACCCGTGCATCACGGCCTACCACAACAGAGATACGTTCCGATGAAACCGATGTCAGCATGCTGGCATAGGCAGCCGTAAATTTAACAATATCCAAGGGACTGAGCCCCTCTCCGGGTTTGCCCCCTATGGTACCCCTGATACCTGAAATGCTCTTTATTAATGTCATTTTGATCTAACTGGCTTGGTATGCAAATGTAATTGAAAATAACGGATGTCCGTATGTTATCATTTGCTGATCCGGAATAATATCCCGGAAGGCCTTTACCGCTTCAGCTGATGCTGACTTTTCAACAATGGCCTGTCCATAACTTAATCGCTTACCTATGGTGAAATGGAATAAATTGATGTAATATTACGTTTGAAACCGGCTGGTGCAGTTTGCTCGTTATAACTTTAATATCCTGACCCCGGAACATAAAAATGCATACCTTTGCAGAGAATTATTGCACTTGCAGTAATTGCGTAAAATGATGAATGATTTTTTTGAGCACCGAGAAGAAGAAGACTCCATTTCCTACCTGACTGAACGTTTTGAAAGCATGCTCAGGGAAGGGGGGCGTTACTTTTTTGATATAGAAGAATACGAGGATCTGATTGACCATTATTTATCGCTTGGCGATCTGAAGAAGTGCGGGCTGGCCATCAGCCATTCCATGGAGCAGTACCCTGGTTACACCGGTTTCCAGATCAGGCAGGCTCAGTTGCTGGTATCATCCAACAAGGCAGAAAAAGCCCTCAGGGTACTCTCACAGGTTGAGGACATCGATCCTACAAACAGTGAGATTTATATCACCAAAGGGGCTATTTACAGTCAGCTGAAGCGTTATGACGATGCCATCCGCGAATACAACAAAGCCATTACTGACGATGAAGAAGACCTGGGGAATATCTATTCCAACATTGCTTATGAATATGAGAACCTGGGGAATTACGACAAAGCCATCGAGTATCTGAAAAAGGTACTGGAAATTGAGCCTGAAAATGAGGCAATAATTTTTGAACTGGCCTTCTGTTATGAGATCACCGGGCAGAATGAGGAAAGCGTGGATTATTTCTCCGCTTTCCTTGACCGTTATCCGTATTCAAAGTTCGCCTGGTTCAATCTTGGTGTGGCTTTCAATACACTGGAACTTTTTGAGAAAGCGATAGAATCGTTTGAGTTTGCCATTGCCATTGACCCTTCATTTTCCTCTGCACATTTCAACAAGGCCAATTCCCTGGCCGGGATGCAGTTGTACCGGCAGGCGATAGAGGCCTACCACGATACCTTCGAGCATGAGCCTCCCGAAGGACTGACCTATTATTATATAGGTGAGTGCTATGAGAAACTGGAAGCCTATGATGAAGCCATCGCTAACTTCAGGAAGGCTGTGGAAATGGATGAGAATATTGCCGATGCCTGGATCGGGATGGGGGTTTGTTATGAGGAGAAAGGCAACCTCAAAGCGGCTTTAAGGTATATCCGCCGCGGGCTTGAAATGGATCCTGATAATGCTGAATACCTGGCAACCCTGGCTGTAACCCAGCAACATGCAGGGTTTTATAACGAAGCCGCTGTTTCATTCACAAAGTCAGCGCAGATCAACCCAATGGACCCGGGAATATGGCTTGATTTTTCTGCCATGTTCGCCGAACTGGATGAATATGATCATGCGCTTGATATTCTGGAAACAGGCCTCACACACCAGCCGGGCAATGTTGCCCTTTATTACCGGAAGGTTGCTTATCTCTACAATATGGGTAAGCCCAAACAGGCAATGTCGGCTTTGCATACCGCGCTTTCAAAAGGCAATGGCGGACTGGATGAGCTTTTCGAATTCGCACCTTATCTGAAAGACGATCCTTCGGTTATTGAAATTATTGCCTCTTATCGTTTGCTTTGAAATGCCGCCCTCCTCTGAAAATCCAGCATAAACCACGTAACTGAGACTATGAAAGAACACCTGACCCTGTTTCTAAAAGGTGTGGCCATGGGTACGGCCAACATTATCCCCGGCGTTTCCGGAGGAACCATCGCCCTGATAACCGGAATCTTTGAACGGCTGATCAATGCCATCAAGTCATTTAACCTGAAAGCATTAAAGTTGCTGCTGAAGGGAAGGTTCAGCGAGTTTTCGAAACATACGGACCTGATTTTTCTTGTGGTGTTGTTTGCCGGCGTGGGAGTTGCTATCCTGAGCCTGGCCAGGATATTTGAATTTCTTTTTAAAAATTACCCGGTTTACATCTGGTCTTATTTCTTCGGACTTATCCTGGCATCGGTCTATTTTGTCGGAAAAACGGTTTCTAAATGGTCGGCTGCCGCTGTTATTTCATTTGTTGCCGGCGCTGTTTTTGCCATCTCCCTTACCTTTATGAATCCGGCCACTGAAAACAGCAGTTTTATCTACCTGATTATATGTGGTGTGGTAGCGGTTTGCAGCATGATCTTACCCGGAATTTCCGGTTCTTTTGTCCTGATCCTGATGGGGAATTATCAGCTGGTTTTTATCGATGCCATTAATAACCTGCGTTTTGATATCCTCCTTCCGGTTGTGATAGGCGCAGCCTTCGGATTACTTGGTTTCTCCTATTTACTGTCATGGATATTCAAAAAATTCAGAGACCAGACCATCGCGTTGCTTACCGGATTTATTCTGGGATCGCTGGGGATCATCTGGCCCTGGAAAAAGACGGTTTATATGCTTGATGCCGCGGGTGAAATTCTGGTTAAGAAAGGTGAACCCGTGGTTGAGCGTTATTTAATCTCGCTGCCACCATCAATGGATGCCTCCTTCTTTATTGCTGTGGCCATTATTATTGCCGGTATTGCCAGTATCTGGATTATCGAAAAGTACGCTGCCGACAAACAATAAGTCTTCCTTGTGCCAGTATACGGACTCATCGGACTGACGTTGAAACATTCCTGGTCACGGGAGTATTTTACCCGGAAATTCGCCGCCGGAGGAATCCCGGCTGATTACAAACTCTATGAACTCGCCCATATCGGTGATTTGCACGCATTGGTCAGTTCGGAAAAACAGCTTTGCGGGCTGAATGTTACAATACCTTATAAGCAGTCCGTAATCCCTTTCCTTTCAGGAATTTCGCCTGAAGCGGAAACCATAGGCGCTGTGAATACAATCCGGATAGAGCGTCGGGGCGGGAATATCGGCATGACCGGATTCAACACCGATGCGCCGGCATTCAGTGCCGAGCTTGGCAGGTTGGCTTTCAGGGATGATAGATGCGCATTGGTTCTTGGTTCCGGTGGCGCAGCGATGGCTGTGGCCCATGTACTCAAAAACGAAGGGTGGAATTTCAGCATGGTCAGCCGGAGTGGAAAGTTGCCTGGCTCGCTTGCCTATGATAAGCTTACACCTGATCTTATGGCAACAGTAAAACTGATTGTCAATGCCACGCCCCTGGGCATGTACCCTGATGTTGAAACTGCGCCTCCATTACCATGGGATTACATTACCCATAACCACCTGCTCTTCGACCTGGTATATAATCCTGAAGAGACCCGTTTTATGCAGATGGGAATGGCAAAAGGTGCAATGGCGATCAATGGCCTTGGTATGCTGAAACGTCAGGCGGAACTGGCGTGGGAAATCTGGACGAAAGATCAGGTTCAGGAGAAATAATATCCTACTCCCTTGATGGTTTTAATGCTTCCGGACCCGATCTTTTCCCTGATCTTGCGGATATGAACATCAATGGTGCGTTCTCCCACCACCACATCCGGTCCCCATACACCGGCAAAGATTTCATCGCGGGTAAACACTTTGTTGGGCCGCGAGGTCAGCAATAGCAGCAATTCAAATTCTTTCTTCGAAAGCTCCGTTTCAACGCCGTGGCGGATTACTATATATCTTTCCTTATCAATAATCAGGTCCTCAAGTACCAGTTTTGAATCTTCCTTTGTTTTGTCGGGCATCCGGCGCAACAATGCCCTTACCCGGCTGATAAAGACCCTGGGCCTCACAGGTTTTCTGATATAGTCGTCTCCGCCGGCCTCGAAACCTTCCACCTGCGACATATCTTCGCCACGGGCTGACAGGAAAGCGATCATGGTTTCACTGAGGCCCGGTGTTGCCCTGATTTCACGGCAGGTTTCATAACCATCGGCGCCCGGCATCATGATATCCAGGATAATCAGATCGGGCGTCACCCGCCGGGCCGTTTCAACAGCCTCAAAGCCGTTGTGCGCACAATATACTTCAAAACCTTCCTTCCGCAGGTTATAGCTCAGAAACTCAAGAATATCCGTTTCATCATCAACAAGCAGTATTTTTGCTTCTGGTTTGTCCATCAGGAAATTACATTTATTTGCGAAATTATCCTCATGATATAAAGTATAGGTAATCTGAATGTTAAGTTATTGTTATTTGTTAAGGCCGGGAATGACCCTGATTGCTTTCAATATTTGCGTACATTTGATAAAGAAATACGAACCGGGAGCTCTTTATCCTGTTCGGTCAATGGTTGCATGGAAAAAACAACAGAAGCAGAACTGCCGTCAGCTCCGTCCGGAAGCCGCATAAAGCTTACCTTCCCGGCTCCGGGCAACATCCTTGTATTTATTCCAAAAGAAGGATTCTCGCCGAGAGGGATTTTTATCTTTGCGGTCATTTTTTTCTGGTTGCTGATGATCCTGATGTGGACAGTTCTCCTGCTTCAATATGGAATTGTCTGGACGCTGCTGTCCGTTCCTTTCTGGCTTCTGGGACTGGTCACCCTGCGTATATCGTTAAGGGAACTGTTCTCCTTTCAGTCGGTTGAAATCACCTCCGGAGCAGTAACCATAAGGAAGAAAACGGGAAAACAGACAGCTTCGGTTGTGCTGAAGAAAAAGGATATATCGGCTGTTTCATTTGTTGAAGGCAGCTATAAAACCCTTTACGGGATGAGCCGGAAAGGTATTTATACGGCCATTATCAGCAAGGGGGAAGCCTTCGGTATCGGAGAACGCTGCCGTACGGCTGAAAAGCAATGGCTTGCAGATGTATTGAAAAGCCTGATTAAATAAGAAATACAGGAAAAACATGAAGAATCATATCAAACTGCTTGACCACAAAGCAATTCGTGAAATTTTACTGAAACACGACAAAAGGGTCATCTTTGAGAAAACAAACGTGGTCCCCGACGAATCCCTGCTGAGGGAAGAACTGGTGGAGTGCCTGGGTGTGGACGAGATAAGCAGTAAATCAGTGCTGGGGCTGGATATCTATCAGTACAGCTCATACGGTGAATTTGAACAGATGCTGATCCCTTTCCTGTTTAAGACCATGCTGAGCACCACCATTGATCTGTGCCTGGATAATCACCCGTTTATTTTTCAGTCCTATACACGCGAGAAGATTGAGAACAGTTACATCAGTACCGGCGATGGTGGTTTCCTGATTTTCGACACCCCGCTTCATTCGCTGCTGTTTGCCAGCAACTATGCGATCGTGCTCAGGATATACAATGCTTTTCATTTCTACCCGCGGCTGCGCAAGATTATCGGGGGGATAAGTACCCGTTATGCCATTACCTACGATAAAGTTTATCGTTTTGAAGATAACCATTACGGAAGGGCGATCATCAACAATGCCCGCATACTTTCGCGTGACAGCCTGAACCGCTGCCTGATCGACGAACATGTGCACCGCTGGTTTACGGTAAATATCGACGGCATCGAGAACCTTCAGGTGCTTACGATCGATGATGTAGCACATATCCATGAATTCAGCAATTACAATATGTTGCCGCTTGCAACCTCATCCGATAAGATCTTCGGCAGGGAGTCGAGCCGACGCGAAGGGATTATTAATTCCGATATTCTGAAGATCGGAAAGATCAAGGCCAAGGAAACCGATATCAATATTTACAATCTTCATCTTCAGGTATGCCTCAGCCTGGTTAACAATGACGACGATTCCCAGAAAAAGGTGGTCACGGTCAGCCTTGGCAATCTGAATACGACGGGAATCTGAAACAGAATTTAAGATGCAGTGCTTAAATAAACCCGAGCCGCTATGTGTGCCATGAAAATTTTGCCTGTTGAAAAGATCAGGGAAGCGGATGCCTATACCATTGTGCATGAGCCGGTAAGTTCAACCGTATTGATGGAAAGGGCGGCAACTGCCTGTTTTCGCTGGATTGAAAAAAAAGTGCTGGCCACAAAGAAGGTCAGGGTGGTTTGCGGCATGGGCAACAACGGGGGGGATGGATTGGTCATCGCGCGATTGCTGCATGTTGCCGGTTACGCCGTTGATGTATATATTATCCGCCACTCCGGGGAACCAGGTGTTGATTTTACAGTGAATTTCAACCTGCTGGCTGATCTCCCGGGCCTGGTGATTACCGATGTGTTTGAAGCGGATCCGCTGATCGAAATTGATGAGGACGATGTGGTCATCGATGCCATCCTGGGCTCAGGTCTTGCCCGGCCGGTGACCGGATGGATGGCCGATATCATCGATCAGATCAATCACAGCGGCGCAATGGTGATTTCGATTGATATTCCTTCTGGATTGTTTGCCGATAAGGCGGTAAATCAGAAGCATCCGAAAGTAATCATGGCGGACTTCACGCTGACTTTTCAGATGCCGAAACTGGCTTTTCTGATGCCTGAAAACGAGCGTTTCTGTGGAACCTGGAAAGTGCTTGATATTGGCTTGCATCCTGCATTTATTGAGCAATGTGAATGCAACAATTACCTGATTGAGAAGGACGATTGCCGGAGTCTTTACAAAGTGCGGTCGAAGTTTGCCCATAAAGGACATTTTGGCCACGCCTTGCTGATAGCCGGGAGCACAGGGAAATACGGAGCTTCGGTGATGGCTGCCAGGGCTTGTCTCCGTTCAGGGGTGGGTTTGCTTACCGTGCATACCCCTGCCGATGGGTTTCAAACCATTCAGGGGTCAGTACATGAAGCCATGGTCAGCATCGATCCTAACGACAGTTGCTTTTCGGCCCTGCCGGTGCTGGATACTTACAATGCCATAGGGGTTGGTCCCGGGCTGGGGATGGACGAACAGAGCGCAGCCGCCCTGAAACTGCTGATACAGCAGACGCATATTCCCCTGGTGTTGGATGCCGATGCCCTGAATATGCTGGGTGAAAATAAAACCTGGCTTTCTTTTCTGCCTCCGGGCAGCATACTTACGCCCCACCCAAAGGAATTTGAGCGGCTGACCGAACCTACCGGAAATCATTTCGACCGGCTTGAATTGCTGCGTGCTTTTGCCATACGCTACCGGCTATATATAGTGCTGAAGGGGGCTTTCACTGCAACAGCAACGCCTGAAGGCGATCTCTTTTTCAACCCTACCGGTAACCCGGGAATGGCCACCGGAGGCAGCGGGGATGTGCTTACTGGCATTATCCTCGGCCTGCGGGCTTCGGGTTATTCAGCCCGCGATGCCTGTATCCTCGGGGTATGGCTGCATGGGAAAGCCGGAGATCTGGCTGCTAAAAAATTCGGGCAGCCATCCATGCTGCCCGGCGATATGATTGAAATGCTGGGTAAGGCCTTTAAGAAAATCAGCTGAAGCGGTCAGGCTTCCGCATTTACAAGGTCTTCCTCCATGCGCAGGTTGTCCATGATAAACACCTGGCGGTCAGGGGTGTTACGCCCCATGTAAAAGCTTAACAAATCAGGGATTTCCGATAATTTACGAAGAAGGATTGGATCCAGCCGCATATTGGGGCCAATGAAGTTTTTGAATTCTTCAGGCGAAATCTCCCCAAGTCCTTTAAAACGGGTAATTTCAGGATTGGGCCCCAGTTCGGCGATGGCAGATACGCGCTCGTCGTCAGTGTAACAGTAAATCGTTTTCTTTTTGTTCCTGACCCTGAAAAGCGGTGTCTGCAAAATATACAGGTGGCCTGACTTTACCACGTCGGGATAAAACTGGAGGAAGAAAGTCAGCATCAGCAACCGTATATGCATACCGTCGACATCGGCATCGGTGGCAATAACGATGTAGTTATACCGCAGATTTTCAACGCCTTCTTCAATATTCAGGGCAGATTGCAGGAGGTTGAACTCATCGTTCTCGTAAACCACACGTTTAGTAAGACCGTAACAGTTTAGCGGTTTTCCTTTCAGACTGAACACCGCCTGGGTGTTCACATCGCGCGATTTGGTGATGGAGCCGCTGGCCGAGTCGCCCTCTGTGATGAAAAGCGTTGTTTCGAGCCTGCGGTTGTCGTTGCTGTTGTAATGAATCCGGCAGTCGCGCAGCTTCTTGTTGTGCAGACTTACCTTCTTAACGCTTTCTTTGGCCAGTTTTTTTATGTTGGCAAAATCTTTCCTCTCTTTTTCGCTTTGCATGATCCTGCGCAGCAAGGCTTCTGCAACATCGCTGTTCATATGCAGGTAATTGTCAAGCTGCTTTTTCAGGATATCGCCGATGTAGTTGCGGATGCTCTGACCATCGGGCTCCATCAGTTGAGAGCCCAGCTTGGTTTTTGTCTGAGATTCAAAAACAGGTTCCTGCACTTTAATACTGATGGCAGCCACCATGCATTGCCTGATGTCGCTGGGATCGAAATCTTTTTTATAAAAATCCCTGATTGTTTTCACCAGCGCTTCGCGGAAAGCTGCCTGATGGGTGCCGCCCTGCGTGGTGTGCTGTCCGTTGACAAATGAATAGTATTCCTCGCCGTATTGCCTTCCGCTGTGGGTAAAGGCGCATTCAAAGTCCTCGTCCTTGATCTGGATAATCGGATACACCAGCGGATTGCCGTTGATGTTTCGTTGAAGCAGATCCAGCAGACCGTTTTTCGCCTGCATTTTTGTTCCGTTGTACCATATCGTCAGGCCATTGTTCAGGAATACATAGTTCCAGAGCATCTGTTCGATATATTCGGAGATAAAGTGGTAATGTCCGAATACTTTCTCGTCAGGAATAAAACTTATGATGGTCCCGCTGCGGAGGTTGCTGGGCTCTTCGGGCAGGTCGCTGATGATCTCCCCCCGTTCGAATTCAACGATCTTGGTTTTGCCCTCGCGGATACTCTGCGCGGTAAAACTGCTGGATAAGGCGTTTACCGCCTTTGATCCGACGCCATTGAGGCCGACCGCCTTTTTAAATACTTTGGAGTCATATTTAGCCCCGGTATTGATCTTGGATACGCAATCAATTACTTTCCCGAGGGGGATGCCACGTCCGTAATCCCTTATTGTAACCCGCTGGTCCTTGATGGCCACTTCAATGGTACGGCCATTGCCCATGACAAATTCATCTATCGCATTATCGATAATCTCCTTGATGAGGACGTAAATGCCATCATCCTGGGAGGAGCCGTCTCCGAGTTTGCCAATGTACATGCCGGGCCTCAGGCGTATGTGCTCTTTCCAGTCAAGCGTAACAACAGCATCATCCGAGTAGGCGCCCGGATTGCTCTGCGTAATTTCCAGTTCTTCCATAGCCTGCAAAGATAACGCAAACCGCCGGATTTGTCCCGGGGTGTTGAAATCTTAGCCGGGATGTTGAAATCTTTGACGATTTTATGCCAATTGTTGATTTACAGCCTGATAAATGAACAATTTATCAACTGCTTTCGGGGAAACTAATGGTAAATCTTTTTCTGATAATGATTCAGGGGGGCTTTTGAGCTGAGTCAGGAGTGACCGTGATTTCCCGGACAGAACAGCCGTGATAATAATAAATTCCGGTGTTGTGTCATGCCTGAATGTGTTACGGTGCGTCAGGCTTCAGCACCCAGGCGTCGGGAAAACCGGCCTGTATCTCCCTGAGGTAACGTTGTGCTTCACTTTCGGTAGGATAATCTGCGATAGATATCCTGTAATTATTCCCGACGGGGATCAGTCTTGCTTTGGGATAACCCAGGCCGCGCAGCCGCGCGACTTCCCTGTTAGCCTTTTCCAGGGTGTTGAGCGATCCGGTTATTATTGAAAACACCGGTGATGCAGCGGATGGATTCTCCGTTAATTGTCCCCGTGTGATTTCCGGGTCTCCCGGAAGGGTAAATGCTGAGTCGGATCCGCAGGATGTGTAAATCTTTTCAGGATCATCACCTTCACCAAACCAGACGGCCGCGTAATCACCATAAATGCCGATGCCAATGGCTTTCCAGGGTTTGGCCCATTTGCCGCCGTTAGTCAGGTAGTCGCGGGTCAGCGAAATGTTTTTCCAGAGGTTGAAAGCATCTTCGGCCCTGGCAGGCTCCCCGCCTTCATATACGATTTCCCAGGCCTTTGCTTTATACATGGTCAGCTCTCTGGGCTTTTCCGTCATACAGGCGATGCGTTTCTCGTCACGGGCATAACAGCATGGTTTCCATTGGCCTTTATCTGACCAGCTGTGCGGGTTACAACCGCCAAAATCGGGACGGTTTACTGAAATATCCATCATGTGGACACGGGCAACGTATGACAAAGATTTGCTGAAAGGAACGGGAGGGAGGTTATTGATTTTACGGAAAGCGGTAATTAAATTATACAACTCTACTTCGGCGGGTGAAGCACAGTGGTCTGCAAGAAGGCCAGGGCCCCTTTCCTGCGCCGGAACCCGGAACGTCATCAGGAACAAGCCTGTTATGAGCAACGAATAGATTAGCCTTTGCCTTAACATGGAGCAAATTTAGCGAATTTAAAAGGATTTTGTAACTGAATCATCATTGAATGACAAACGATGCTTGTCCGCCGTTGCTTATCCAGTAAACCGTTTTTCAGGCTTTCCCTCTTAAAATGCCTGCTACCTGCATAATATCTTCTTTTTTTATCAGAAAGTCTGACCATTTGCAATCAGCAACTTTTCTGAAAATCAACAGCTGATAGGTCATTCCGGCTATATAAGAAACAGAAGCCGTAATTCCGGCTCCGGCGATACCCATCGCGGGAATCAGTGTAAATCCGAGAACGATGGTGAAAACCAGTCCGATTCCGGAGGATATGGTATTATGCCAGGGTTTGCCGCTGCCCGAAAAATAATGGCTGAACATCAGCGAAACAGCCACGGCGATGATGCCGGCTGAAAGACTCAGGATCACCTTGTTTACATTGCTGAAGTCGCTCTGGAAGACCAGCACGAAGAAATCAGAAGGCAACATCAGAAGTATGCCGGTGATCAGTGTGGTAAAGAACGCGGTAAATTTTATGAAACCAAGTGTAAGGTTCCGGGTGTAGAGGCTGTCTTTCGAGTTTGAAATGCGCGCGTACTGCACCAGCGCGATGCTTTTCGAAATAATCCAGACACTTTCGGAAATCTGCACGCCGATGGAGAAAACGCCAAGCGTGGCGCGGTCAAAATATTTTTCGATGATATAGTAACTCAGGCGGTAGTTGAACAACTGCATAAAACTGGCAGCCTGCAGATATCCCCCGAACCTGAATATTTCCCGGAAGAGTTCAGGATTCCACCACTTAACCTTTTCCTTTCCACGGGTAATGCCGGTAAAACTAAGTAGTATTCCCAGAAAATAAGAGATAAACAGCGCGGTGATGTACGACTGAATGGTCTGTTGTCCGAAAACTTCAAAAAGTATGATCAGGGTGATCAGCACGGTAACCGTTTGCAGTACTGCCGCAATGTTGTAATGCAGTACTTTTTCCTGCCCCAGTTGTATGTTCTGATTGACCGAAAACATTGACTGAAGCAATGATATTGCAGCAAGGGCGGTAGTCAGTTCGCCGGGGATAAGTTCAAAAAGGCAGAGTAAGTAACTTCCGGACAATGAAACGAAAACAGCCCACAGCCATGAAGGTAAAAGCAACTGAACCACAGGGTATCGGGGTACAAGATAAACCAGCGCGCTTCCGCCAACCATGGCGCTGATCATCTGAATGATGCTGATGCCCAGGATAAACAATGAGATGGTGCCCATCCCCTCAGCCCCCAGGGTACGGGCGGCCAGCCACACAATGCCCAGGTTGGCCGATGCGATCAGCAACCGGGCCGCGGTAGTTGAAAGTATCTTTCTGATCATAACTGTTTAATGCCCGGTAAAGTATGCTTTTTTGATCTGAATCGTCTGCCTGCCTGGTAAAGAAATGAAGCCGGAGAAAAAACGAATTTCTTGCAGTCGAAGTACATGTAGTCACCGGCAAATGAAAGGTTATGAATGCCCTTGTATCCGGGGGGAGGTTTTAATATACTTACCGGCATTTCCAGAAAAGCTTCTTCTGACAGGATTTTGATTTCGTTGATCACCACCCTTCCGCCATAGGTTCGGGAGCAATCCTGCGCGGGCCGGTAAAGTTTATCGTCAAGCCTGAAAAGTGAACCGGCCGGCCGGGCATTCCGGATATCGGCCTTCACGGGATTCAGTTCGTGTGGTTCAAAAGGTTGGTCCAGAGCTGGAGAATGCCAGATATGCAATTCCACGTTGGTGGCATGCGCAGGGGTAAAAAACAGAAACCAGCGGTTCTGGTGAAAAACCAGCGTCGGATCTGCAGCTGCAACCCCCGGGAGCAGCGAACGGATGAAAGTAAGCTTCATGCTATCGGTATCAAGCCGGTACAACTCAACCGACCCGTGGTCCTTTGATTCAGGGATACAGAAATATTCATCCTTTTCCTTAAAAATAAACGGGTAAGACAAATGCCAGGGTTCTTCAAGGGCACAGGTAATGTCGCTGAAATCATGGTCCCGTTCGTTGAACCATGCGGCTGAAATCCTGCCTTTGCGGTGCCGGTAGGAGTAATCTTCAAACAGCAGCAATATCCGGTGCCGGACCCTCAGCGCAAATCCATCCGCAAAATAGCGGTCATTGCTTCCGGCATGAAGCCAGGAGACCATTTCAGGATCAATGGAGTAATCAATATTGCCCGCTACTTCGGCGGTTCGCGCCCTGATGATGCCGGTCGACCATTGCTCTGCCTGGAAAAGTTCAGAAAAGTGAAATTTTATTTTGTTAAAGAGCTGTTTTGCAAGAAATTGCAGCATCGTTGTGTTTTCAGGCTCCTTGTAAACGGGCGCTGTGGTGCTGGTCGATTCCCCGCTGGCCGGGAAGGTGTGCTGGGCGATAATTTCACGGCATACATCCGCCGGCCAGTTGACCGAAAGCGCAATCGCCTGATCGAGGTTGGCGCGCCATGAATGATAAATGGTGGGGAAAAAGCCTTTACGCAGGATCACACCCCCGTCGAGCGTTTCAGTGAGCCGTTGCAGTATGGATGCGGTAACTGAATCATTGTACAATATTTCATGGAAAGCCGGAGGCACCCCCCGGTATTTCTGCTCATCTCCGTGGTGGAACGACCATACCCCGTATGGGGCGCAATTCAGTATCTCCCCCCGTATAATGCCAAATGCGAATTTCAGGATGAAATCAGGCCGGTATGATCTGATGGTTTCAACATCCTCCGGGCTGAAGTATTCGCTATATTTTTTTTTCAATGAGGTAGTGCACCGGATAACTGGTATTTCAGCGCTTCCGAAGTCAGCAATGGTCTTCCGGAAGGCCTGGGGCCGGAACAAATATTGATAATATTTTCTGAAAATGATTTTTTTCCAGGGATAGGCAGTTATCTTTTGCCAGAACTTCTTTCCCGGTTTAATATTATTCCCTGACGGCATGATCAGCAGCACCGGTTCGGCGCAACCTGACGAAAGCAGGGCGTCAAGTGCCTGCTTCTGCCATTGCTGCATTCCGGTGGAATTGCACATTACGGCAAACCTCAGCCGCCGGCTATCGCTGTTCTCCGCCATGCTTACTTCTGTTCATCACACTTTGATATAACATGTCCAGCTTATCCGATACCACCTTCTCGCTAAACTTCTGCTTCACTGCTTCCACCATTCCCGCGTGGTCAAATTTTTCAGGATGGCCGAGTACTTCCAGCAAAGCAGCGGCAAATCCGGAAGTATCGCCCTGCTGTACAATCTTTCCGAAATCATTACCGATGAAGACTTTGAGATCGGCTACATCCGTTGTAACAACAGGAATTCCGGATGCCATCGCTTCAAAGGCTACAATACCGAATGTTTCGTAATTGCTGCTTAAAGCCAGGCAGGCCGAAGTACGGATTTCAGCGGCCAGCGCCTCATCCTGCAACATGCCCGTGAAACGGACGGCGCCTGGTTGAAAGTTTTTGCCGTTGACGTATGCGATGGTTGCCTCAAGGTCGGCGCCTTCACCCACAAGTACAAGCCGGGCATCAGGCATATCGTTAAGGACCAGTGCGAAAGCATCAATCAGCATTTTCAGGTTTTTGGATCTTTCCTCGAAACAGGTAACGCTGATGATTTTATTAGGATCGACGGTGTCCTTAGCCGGTTGAAACAGGGTTGTATCGACCACGTTGGGCAGCAATTCCGGATTGAACCGGAGTCCCTGCCTTTGCATGGCTGTTGCCAGACGTTCTGAGACCACCGATACGCTTCCCGCTTTTTTAACCACATAACGGGTAACCGTTTTTCTTAGCCAGCCTTTATATTGCAGATTTTCAGGATAATACCTGGACCAGTGTTCAGTTATCAGATATGGAATCCGCCAGAGAATTGACAAAAGAGCTGCAATGATGGCCGTTCTGGTCAGAATATGCGCGTGGACCAGTTCCGGCCTGCCGGATTGCCGAACGCACAATTTTATCGCTTTTCTCCAGGCAACAGCCTGCCGCCATTGACCTGAAAAGCCTCCCGTGCTGAGGTAAGTTGTTATAACTTCTGTAAATGCACCTTCCTGCTTCACTTCTGTGCTATACTTGCTGCCACCGGGCAGTTCCTTATCGGGCACTGCATAAGCCACACTCACCCGGTAACCGGCTTTTACGGCAGCCAATGCATGTTTCTTAACAAACAGGCCAAACATGGGATCCTGGTTGCTTGGATACCAGCGGGGAAGGTAAAGAATGTGAAGATGCTTATCAGGATTCATACACAGGCATGAAAGGCTCAAAGGTACAAAAATAGCAGGGTTGCGCACAATATCAGGCCTGACGTAAAAGCAGGAAGCTTATTGCAGCCGCCTGATCAGCCGGCAAGCGCTGAAGTCAGTTCTGTAACAGATTGCAGTACAGGATGCCCGGAGGCGAGCAGCCGGCTTTCCGACTGGTGCCCGTCGGCGATAAGTATGCATTTTATGCCAAGCTTTTCCGCTACCTCGGCGTCATGAAGGGTGTCTCCGACCAGGCAGGTCTGTTCCGGAATAAAGCCGGTATCGGCAATTGCCCTGCCTGCCAGCCCAAGCTTACCGCCCCCCAGATGGTCACTGATGCCGAAAATCCGTTCAAAGAATGGTTCAATGCCGTTTTTTCTGACCAGTTTCGTCAATTCCTCCTGTTCCATAGCCGACAGGATAATCTGCCTGTATCCTTTTCCGGTAAAATGCATCAGCACTTCGTTTACGCCCTGATGCAAAGGGGAATAGGGCGCCCTGGCCAGGTACAGGTCCATAAACTCGACGGCAACGGCTTCAAAAGATTCTTTTTCAAAATCAAAACCGGCAATGCTGTAATAGTCCCTGACGGGAAATGTAAATATTTCAAGATAACGTTTCCTGTCGAGCCGGCTCAGGTTGCGGCGTTCCAGCAGGGTATTGATGGAGTCAATGCAGATATCCAGATCATTCAGCAGTGTCCCGTTAAAATCCCAGATAATATTCCTGACCGTACTCAGACCGGATTTATTGAGGTTCTTCATTTCTTATAATCTGCATGTTTTCTTCTTTTCCGGCTACAGTAAATCCCGCACTCCGGAAGTCAGTTGCGGTAAAATCGTTCAGCCCGAATTTTTCAAGGTAATGATCACTCAGTAAGAGGTAGTGTATTCCCAGACTGTCGGCCAGTTTCAGAAATGACTTGCCATAAAGGTCATGCCCCGCTTTCTGCATATCGGCAAAACTCAGGTCGCCCTGAATCCTTTCAAAATCCTCTATTTCATTAAAAATAAATTCCATAGGCGCAATCACACGAACGGTGTCTTGTTGGGTACCAATGTATTTATTTGAAAGTTCAGCATGTTTTCCGGGATCGAATTTCCTGGTGCTGATCTGAATATTCCGGATCATACCGATGGAAAAATAGATGACCAGCAACGCGACCGCCCATGGCCAGGCAGTTCCGGCCCGTATGCCTTTCAGCAGTTTGTGGTCCGTTTTCCGCCCGCTGTGTATATGACCGATTGTAATTGTGATGATATAGATTATAAATGGCATATACATCAGCATATACTTCGAAGTGGTATGCACGGCCACCAGTGAAAGGGAAATCACCAGCAACAAGAAATAACGCAACAGATCCCTTTTTTGCTTCAGAAAGGGGTACCCGATTACCAGACAGAACAACAGCAACAGGCTTTGACTGATTTCCGCCGGGCTGTGGAAAAACCGCATATGCTCCCGGAAAATCTTACCGAAGAAGGAGAGTGAATGCGGCAGGATAGAGGACTTATGCAGCGCCGGGGCGTCGTTGAGCTGGTAGAGCCAGTAGGAAAATCCGAATTCATGGGTGAAATCGAAAAAGTAAACCGAAAGCGAAGGCAGCACTGACAGTCCGAAAATAATTGCCGGAAACAGTTTTCTGTTCCATAACAACAGTAGTCCGCCGGCTATAATAAATATCAATCCGTTCAGGTGGGTGGCCGCGGCAAGTCCGGCAAATAATCCGCTGAAGATCAGTGCAAGCAGATTCTTTTTGTTAAGGTACTGATCGAGAAAAAGCCAGGAACTGAAGCCAAGGGTCATAACCATGATCTCAGGCCTGTAAACGAATGAATATTGAAAAATAAAAGCATTAACGGCTATCAGCAACATCGCGAACCAGGCAGCAGGCGAACCTTCTTTCCGCCGGATGGTGATGAAAAATATGACTGCAAAGATTACCAGCCACATGAGGCTGACCGATTTGAGCGTCCATAAAGAAAAGCCAAAAAGTGTGATGAAAAGGGCTCCGTTCAGGTTGAAAAGTTTATGATGGACAATGTTCCTTACGTGTTGATTGGTTATGCCATGCATCAGCTCGGATTTTACATACCCTTTCTCAGCCAGCCAGTATGCATGTTCACCTATCCAGGCGTCATCCACATCGGGCTCACGGTGCCAGAGACTGAAGAGGTACAGCAGGGCAACGGCAAGCAGGGCGATTTTAACTGAAAAAGCCGGTTTTATCATACTTCCGGAGCGAGTGGTTTTGAAAATAAAGGCATTGATAATAGTTTAAAAATCTGATACGGTTATTTAATATGTTCAGGGACCAGATGGTAACAGCAGCTGAAACCGTTGCAAAGTTAAGCGATTTTCAACAGCGTATAATCGCATAATAATGCTTTACATTAGCCATACAGTTTTATCTTTGCAAAAAACATAAAAAGTCATGATCCAGCGAATCCAGACCCTTTACCTGGCCCTTGGGGCGATTGCCCTTTCTGTAGCTTACTTTCTTCCCCTGCTCAGTTTTATTGACAATAACCAGATTTACCTTGAGATATACATGAAAGGCATTCTGGATAGTTCAAGCCCGTCGCTGGGGATTTCAGACAATATCCTGATCGGACTTCAGATCGTAGTAATTGCTGTGATTGTGATGTCTGTATTGTGCATTTTCCTTTACAAAAACCGGAAATCACAACTTAAGCTTGTCCGGTTTCTGGTCGGCCTGTTGCTGGTAGCCATCGCCCTTGTGTTTTTCCAGTTGGGCAGCGCCATTACCAAAGCTACCGGCATTGAAGCAGACTTCAACCATCCTGCCATCTACCTCATGTTGGTCAGCCTGGTAATGTATGTGCTGGCATTCAGGGGGATACGCAAGGATGAAGCCCTTGTCCGCGCTGCAGACCGCCTCAGGTAGACACTTATTTCGGTATTTCCAGGATTTCCAGATCGCGGATATTTTCATCATCGATGACAAACCGCACGATGGTAGAAACATGATGAAATCCGGATTTTCCTGCCGCCCCCGGGTTGATGTGGAGCAATCCGTTTTTGGGATCATTCATCACTTTCAGGATGTGAGAGTGCCCCGAGATGAACAGTTTTGGCTTTATGCGGCCGATCAGCTCCCGCGCTTCTTTTGAATATTTCCCGGGGTATCCGCCGATGTGTATGATCAGCACTTTCACCTTTTCGCAGGTAAATTCCTGGTACAGCGGATAAAAAGACCTGATACCGGTTCCGTCGATGTTGCCGTAAACAGCCCTTAAGGGTTTCAGGAAAGCCAGCGTTTTGGCCGTCTCCAGGTCGCCGATGTCACCGGCATGCCATATTTCATCACATCCGGCCAGAAATGCGCTTGCTTTTTCCGGCAAATGCCCGTGCGTATCTGAAAGTAACCCGATTCTCTTCATAAAATAATAAGCCCGGCAGGCTGATGGTGGGTTTGGGTGTGTACCTTATTCATAACCGGCTTTGCGCCGGTTTACCGGAGTACCTGGTATTGCATGCCTTTTTTATCAAGTTCCGTCAGCAGGGTAGGTAGCTGCGTGGTATCCTGCAGGTTAAAGGTAATGGTCACCTGCACATACCCGACGGGAACGCTGGTAGTGGAGCGTTCATGTTCGATGTCATGGATGTTTGCCTTCATTTTTTCAAGGATGGAAATAATGGACTTCAGCATACCGGCCTGATCGGGGATCAGCACCTGGATGCGCGCCCTCAGCCCTTCGTCCATAACCCCCTTGTCGAGGATTTGCTCCAGGATGCTCATGTTGATGTTGCCCCCACTGATAATGGGAACGACCTTACGCCCTTTAACATTGGTTTTCTGGTAAAGGATGGCGGCCATCGCGGCGACCCCCGAAGGCTCGGTGAGTATTTTAGCACGCTGCAGCAGCAGGTAGGCGGTACGGGCCATTTCGGCATCGTTGACCACCACAAATTCATCCACCAGTTTGCTGGCGGCTTCAAAAGTGAGGTTGCCCGGCGATTTCACCGCGATGCCGTCGGCAATGGTATTAACGGAAGTAAGGGCGGTAGGTTCGCCCTTTTCTATGGAGACTTTCATCGACTGCGCGCCGTCGGCCTCAACACCTATAATGCGGATGCCCGGATTTAGCTGCTTCAGGGCAATCGCAATGCCCGCGATCAGGCCGCCACCACCAATAGGTACCAGTACATCATCTACTTCACGCAGTTGCTCGAAGATTTCAAGGCCAACCGTGCCCTGCCCGGCAATAATATGAGGATCGTTAAACGGATGCACAAAAGTGGCCCCCGTTTTCTGCTGAAATTCCAGCGCGGCATTGAAGGCATCGTCAAAAGTATCGCCGGTCAGGATTACCTCGGCGCCGTAGGAGCGGGTGGCAATAACCTTGAGCGGGGGGGCGAAAACCGGCATAAATACCGTGCTTTTCACCCCAAGCTTCGTGGCTGCATAGGCT
>JABNAD010000504.1_pt1 | contig 22341 bp, 17 predicted proteins | sample 7240381 | NCBI WGS metagenome assembly JABNAD01 (sample SAMN11332834, study PRJNA596920) | anaerobic digester metagenome | biome: digested sludge; isolation source: digested sewage sludge-derived enrichment culture grown on H2/CO2 | place: Germany: Goettingen
AGTTCGGAAAGGGAGTGATCATTCAGGTTCGCTCCGATGCATGGGAAATCACCTTTATTGAAAACGGAACCCGGATTATCCAGCGTGATTTTACCGGTATGAGGGTGCTTGAGGCTGTTGAAACGCCTTCGGACATTGCCACCTACGAGAAAATGGAGAAGAGCCTGATCAGGGTATTGCGCCGCTTTACAGATATCCAGGAAACTGTACCGCTGGGGCAGCGGTGGACCGGTGGTCGTATGGTCTTGTATCCGGGCGATCCCACCCTGAAGGAAAAAGAAGTGCCGATTGATGCGTTTTTTCATAAAATTGTAATGGTGCGCGACCGTCTGCGTGTGCTGGAGCAAAGGGTTAATGCAAGCGCGCTGAGCGATGAGGATAAAGTCAATATTCAGCAATACATTACCCGCATCTATGGCAGCCTGACCACCTTTAATGTATTGTTTAAAAACAAGGAAGATTATTTTACAGGAGATAAAGGCGCCTGAAGCATGATGGCCTGAAGCCGGCCGGTGCTTAAACAAAACCTGGATTCGGCTGTTATTGCTGATGATTTTAACAGTGCGTGATATTTTCATCAAACCCCGGATTCCGGTATATTCAGGAGTTTGCCACAGCAAGCGCCTGCCGCTAACATTATTATTAACAAGCCTGATCTTTAATTCTTATGCTTTTTGATCTTGACCTGATTCAACGTGTTTATTCAGCGATGCCCGAACGGGTGAAAAATGCCAGGGTGATGCTTGGCAGACCCCTGACCCTGAGTGAAAAAATTCTTTATTCCCACCTTTTTGAAGGGGAGGCATTTAAGCCATACGCCAGGGGAGGTGATTATGTAAATTTTGCACCCGACCGGGTTGCCATGCAGGATGCCACAGCCCAGATGGCCCTGCTGCAGTTCATGAATGCAGGGCGAAGCAGAACTGCCGTTCCTTCCACTGTGCATTGCGACCACCTGATTCAGGCGCATTCCGGCGCTCAGGCCGATCTTGACACTGCCCTGGATCAAAACAGGGAAGTTTTTGATTTTTTGCAGTCCGTATCCAACAAATACGGCATCGGTTTCTGGAAGCCAGGCGCCGGTATCATACACCAGGTGGTACTGGAGAATTATGCTTTTCCGGGAGGAATGATGATAGGTACAGATTCTCATACCGTGAATGCCGGCGGATTGGGGATGATCGCCATAGGTGTCGGGGGTGCCGACGCCGTGGATGTAATGGCCGGAATGGCATGGGAACTCAAAATGCCCAGGCTGATCGGGGTTAAACTTACCGGCAGGCTTAACGGATGGGCCTCAGCCAAGGATGTGATTCTGAAAGTGGCGGGCATCCTTACTGTGAAAGGCGGTACCGGTGCCATTGTTGAGTACTTTGGCGAAGGGGCAGATGCAATTTCTGCAACCGGAAAGGGTACCATCTGCAATATGGGCGCCGAAATCGGAGCCACAACCTCCATCTTCGGCTATGATGCAAAAATGAGTGCATACCTCAGAGAAACCGGCAGGGCCGTGGTGGCGGATATGGCGGATAAAATGGTGGCGGACCTGCGCTCGGATGAGGATGTGTATCAAAATCCGGAAAAATACTATGATCAGTTGATCGAAATAAATCTTTCGGAACTGGAACCTCATATCAACGGACCGTTTACACCGGATGCCGCTTACGGCATTTCGGAATTCGTTAAAATTGTCAGGGAGAAAAATTATCCGCTGACGCTTGAAGTCGGGCTTATCGGATCATGTACCAATTCATCCTATGAAGATCTCACCCGCGCTGCTTCTGTCGCCCGTCAGGCAAAGCAGAAAAACCTGAAGGTGCGGAGCGAGTTCATCATTACGCCGGGTTCGGAGCAGATACGTTACACTACCGAACGTGATGGATTGCTGGAGGTTTTTGAAGATATCGGCGGCGTAGTAATGGCCAATGCCTGCGGCCCGTGTATCGGACAATGGAAACGCCATACCGATGATCCGGAACGCAAAAATTCAATAATTACCTCTTTTAACAGGAATTTTGCCAAACGCAATGATGGAAATCCGAATACCCATGGTTTTGTGGCCTCCCCTGAAATAGTCACAGCAATGACCATTGCCGGAGATCTTACCTTCAATCCGCTCACCGACAAGCTGTTGAATGAGGACGGAGAATGGGTTTCCCTGGATATGCCCGAGGGGCTTGAACTCCCTCCGGACGGTTTTGAGGTGAAAGATGCCGGTTATGTCGCACCTTCGGAAGACGGAAGTGGTGTAACGGTAGCAGTTAAACCGGAATCAAACCGGCTGCAGCTGCTTCAGCCTTTTCCCGCCTGGGACGGGAATGACATGAAGGGATTGCGCCTGCTGATTAAAGCCAAAGGTAAATGCACTACAGATCATATCTCCATGGCCGGTCCCTGGCTTCGCTTCCGCGGTCATCTCGATAACATTTCGGATAACCTGCTGATAGGCGCGGTAAATTATTTTAATGAAAAAACGAACTTTGTAAAAAACGGACTGACCGGAAGTTATGACGCCGTGCCTGCGGTTGCCAGGGCTTATAAGGCTGCTGGTGCGGGTTCAATCGTGATCGGTGATGAAAATTACGGGGAAGGTTCTTCCCGCGAACATGCCGCCATGGAGCCCCGTCATCTCGGGGTGAAAGTTGTGCTCGTTAAATCATTTGCGAGAATTCATGAAACGAACCTGAAAAAACAGGGAATGCTCGCGCTGACGTTCGCCAATAAATCCGATTATGACAAGGTGCGTGAAGACGATACCATTTCAGTATCCGGTTTAAAGGAATTTTCTCCCGGCAAGCCGTTAACGCTTACGCTTGATCATGCTGATGGCTCTTCGGAATCCTTCAGCGTAAATCATACTTACAATCAGTCGCAGATTGAGTGGTTTATTGCAGGCAGCGCACTGAACCTGATCCGGAAGCAGATCGGAAAGTAGCCAATCTGTGTTTTATTTACGCCGGAAGGAGAATTACCTGCCGGCGTTTTTATGTGAGGTTCAATGAAGGTTGAATCCGGATATGGCGCTTTGCCGGAGGCTGATAAATTCAGCAATTTTGACCGATTTTGTCTTTTTTTTTGCAATATTCAGTTCCTGACATCGTTTGTTAGCAGATTGTCTGCTGATCTGTTACTTTTGCACACTGATATTAAATCCTATACCGTGATCCGAAAATTATCTTTACAACTGATTATTTTTCTGAGTGTTTTTAGCTTCATGAATGTTCAGGCACAGATCGGAGGGACAAGTACCTACCGTTTTCTGAATCTGCCCAATTCTCCCCGTGTGGCAGCTATGGGAGGCAATTTTGTGGCTATTTCGGATAATGATTTGTCTGTCGGATTGAATAATCCTTCACTGATTACGGAAGAAATGCACAATGCTGTTTCATTGAACTTTGTGGATTATTTTTCAGATATAAATTACGGGTTTGCCAGTTATTCAAGAACTTATGAGAAGGCCGGCAGTTTCGCGGCCAGCATGCAATATATCAATTACGGCCGTTTTACCTATACCGATGAAACGGGAATCCTCGCTGAAGACGCCGGTGAGTTTTCGGCCGGTGAATTTGCCCTGGTCCTTGGCTGGGGACGCCGCCTTGATTCTCTTTTCAGCATCGGAGCCAACCTGAAGACCATCTATTCGTCTTTTGAAACCTATAATTCGTTCGGGCTTGGCGTGGATGTTGCCGGATCGTACCATTCCCCTTCCGGATTTACCGCCTCATTGATCGCCCGGAATATCGGAAGACAGCTTAAAACCTATACCGCCGGTAATAATGAGCCCCTCCCGTTTGAAATCCAGCTAGGCATTTCAAAAAGACTGCAGCACCTGCCGTTCCGTTATTCGGTGTTGCTCACCAATCTCCAGAAGTGGGACCTGACATACGAAGATCCCGCTGCGGATGAAATTGATCCCTTTACAGGTGAAGTAAAAACGAAAAGCAAAGCCGGTGAGTTTGCCGACAAGGCAATGAGGCATGTAGTGATCGGAGGGGAGTTTATTCCTACAAAGAATTTCAGTTTCCGGCTGGGCTACAACTACCAGCGCCGTCAGGAAATGAAAGTTGACAGCAAGCGTTCTACCGTTGGTTTTTCGTGGGGTATTGGCCTGAGGGTCTCCAAATTTAACTTTTCATATGCCCGTTCAGCCTATCACCTGGCCGGGTCGCCAAACTTCCTGAGTATCGCGTTTAACCTGTCTGATTTCGGCGATAGCAGGAAAAGCGCGGATGGCGGACTGCAGTAGTTTTTGCGTTATCTGCCTGCAGAAGTACCGTTTTCATTGCTTACTTTTGCAGCATGAATCCTGCAATTCCCGTAATTGAGATCGACCTTTCCTCCGGATTTTGTTCGGGCGTTAACCGTGCCATAAAGATTGCAGAGGATAAACTTCTGCAGGAGGGACCCATTTACTGCCTGGGCAACCTTGTGCACAACGAAGAAGAGCTGGAGCGTCTGAACAGGCTGGGGATGCGGTTTATCCGGCATGATGAGATCAACGGGGAGATGAAAACCGTGTTTATCCGTGCCCACGGAGAACCTCCGGAAACATACAGTATTCTCGGAAATAACAATGCATCGGTAGTTGATGCTACTTGTCCTGTTGTGCTGAGGCTGCAGCATAAAGTGAGGGAAAGCAGCAGGCAGTTCCGGGAGAATGGCAGCGGTTTGGTAATAATTTACGGCAAGCCGGGTCATCCCGAAATAACCGGTCTGTTGGGCCAGACAGAGGGTAATGCTATACTTATCAGCAAATTGGAAGAAACCGGTTCAATTGATTATAACCAGCCATTACATCTTTATGCCCAGACGACGGCAGGGGAGGAGCAGTATGTTGCTATTTGCCGCCGCATTTCGGAAAATTCTTTACAACAGACCGGCAGGAACGACCTGGTAACCGTCCACAACACCATTTGTCGCCAGATGAGCCATCGGGCGCCCCGGTTAAGGGAGTTTGCACAGAAACACGATGTGATTATCTTTGTAACGGGGTCGGAAAGTTCCAATGGACGCTATCTGTCAGGTGTCGCACGCGAAGTAAATCCTGAAACCCATGTCGTTGGCAGCCCGTCTGATGTTGATAACTGGTTTGCCGGCGCCCGCAGCATCGGCATCACCGGTGCCACTTCCACCCCTTTGTGGCTGATGGAAGAAGTGGCCGGCAGAATCAAGGCGATTGTTGAAAACAATCTTTAAGATATGTACCTCAGGAAACTTACTTTATACAATTTTAAGAATTACAGTGAGGCTTCGCTGGGGTTTTCTGAAAAGATCAATTGCTTCACAGGACGTAACGGATCAGGAAAAACCAATCTGCTTGATGCCATATATTACCTGTCGTTTACCAAAAGTTACTTTAACCTTATCGACAACCAGAACATCAGGCACGGCGAAGATTATTTCGCTATTCACGGTCAGTTTGTCCGCAACGGGAATGGAAATGATGAAGTGAGCTGCATTCAGCGCCGGAACCTGAAAAAGCAGTTCCGGATCAACACCAAGGATTATGAGCGGATGGCCGATCATATCGGAGCTTTCCCTTTGGTGATGGTGTCTCCTTACGATCGCGATATGATCAACGAGGGGAGCGAACTCAGGCGGAAATACATGGATTCGGTCATCTCCCAGTTCGACCGGATGTACCTCGATGATCTGATTACCTATAACAAGGCCCTGGCGCAAAGGAATGCCCTCCTGAAGGACTTTGCCGAGAAAAGATATTTTGATAAAACATCGCTGGAAATCTGGGATGAACAAATGGCCGGCCCTGCTGCCCGTATCTTTGCGCGCCGCAATGTTTTTATTGAGGGATTTCTTCCTGTTTTCCGCAAATATTTTGAATTTATCAGCAATGGCAGGGATCTGGTTGACATCTCCTATTCTTCTGACTTGCGTGATTCGGCGCTGGATATGCTGCTCAAATCAGGACTTCAGCGCGACCTTTCCGCCAGGTTCACTACATCCGGTATTCATAAAGATGACCTTGAATTTTCTATCGGCGGCTATCCGGTAAAGAAGTTTGGTTCTCAGGGGCAGCAAAAATCATTTGTGCTTGCCATCAAGCTGGCGCAATTTGATTATACGCAGACTGTTAAGGGCTTTAAACCAATTTTACTGCTCGACGATATTTTTGATAAACTCGACAATGAACGCGTTTCTCAACTGATTCATCTGGTGGGCGACAACTCTTTTGGTCAGGTCTTTATTACGGATACCCAGCCTGAAAGGGTCAACAAGATATTTGAATCAGCAAGTATTGATCATAAATTGTTCACCGTTAACCAGGGGGTGGTTTACGAAGGGGCCGGTGCAGACTGATTTCAGAATCTGAATTGCGGACCTTGAATCATTGACCGGGAAACTGTTTTTCGCCTGAATGTTTTTGCCGGTGCCATGCCATGAAACTCAAATCATCATAACATGAAAATTATCTGTATTGGTCGTAATTATTCCGAACACGCGAAGGAGTTAAACAACCCGGTTCCCGCGGAGCCTGTCTTTTTTATGAAACCGGAGTCTGCCCAGTTGCGCAATAATCAGCCCTTTTTTTATCCTGCATTTTCAAACGACATCCATTATGAAGTTGAACTCGTTTTGCATATCAACAAGGTGGGAAAGAATATTCAGGAAAAATTTGCACACACGTATTACGACGGAATAGGGGTGGGCATTGATTTTACGGCCCGCGATCTCCAGCAAAAGGCAAAAGAAAAAGGCCTGCCGTGGGAAATGGCAAAGGCTTTTGATTTCTCCGCACCGGTCAGCGAGTTTCTGCCGGTTACCGCTTTTACCGATCTGAACAACATCCATTTTGGTCTTTATAAAAACGGGACAGTCGTTCAGCAGGGGAACTCACATGATATGATCTTTACCTTTGATGCGATTATAGCTTACGTGTCAAAATTTGTCACCCTTAAGCAGGGCGATTACATCTTTACAGGGACTCCGGCAGGCGTGGGTCCTGTAGTTATCGGCGACAGACTAGAAGCTTTTATCGGAAATGATAAAATGTTGCTTTGTAATATCAGGTAAATCCCTGGTGACAAGTAAACGAATATAATGATTTCATATCAGCCCTGGTAATAACAGATATGTCCGAAGAATGAGAAAATCTGAACACGGGATTTATCGATGGCTGTCCGGCGCTGGCTTATTGCTGATAATATATTTTTCACTGGTCAAAATTGCCGGGGAATTGAATGATTATCCGGCAGGAGACTGGAGATCAGAGATCTATGCAGATAAGTCCGGGTATTATATTTATCTGCCGGCTGCATTTATTTACGGATTTTACGAATCTTCTTATCCCGACAGCATTGATGTCAGGCTGGGTGATGGTTTCAGTTTTTACAGCGGAAAGCTGGTTACCAAATACACCTGCGGTGTAGCAATATTGACCAGCCCGTTTTTTATCATCACACACCTGATTCAGCTGGCATCCGGCGAAACTGCAGATGGCTTTTCGCCCGCTTACCTGAACTACACCTATATGGCCGCGATTTTTTATCTCCTGGCCGGTATGATTGCCCTTTGGCTTTTCCTGCGAAAGCGGTTTTCTGCAGCTGTTTCTACAATGGCAGTATTGATGATTGTTGCGGCCACCAATCTCTTTTATTACAGTTTCAGGGATTCCCTGATGTCGCACGTCTATTCATTTGCCCTCTTTAGCTTCTTGTTATTGGTAGCCGGCAATTTTATCCGCAAGCCCGGCCGGGGAAACTTATTTCTGATTAGCCTCCTGGCTTCTCTGATTGTGATCGTCCGGCCCGCCAATATTATATTTCTGCCTGTAATCCTGCTGCTGGATCTGAACTCATTTGAAGAACTGATGGCTCGCCTGGGAGTTCTTTTCAGGCCGGTAAATCTTGCAATAATCTTGTTTACGGCAACTTTAGTACTATTGCCCCAGTTGCTCTACTGGAATTTTATTTCCGGTAGTCCGTTCTACTATTCCTATGGAAACGAAAGTTTTGTATTCTTGAATAGTCCTCAATTGGCTGAAGTGATGCTATCGCCAAACAATGGGCTGTTATTGTACGTCCCGCTTTTCGGTTTTATGGTCATAGGGCTGCTTTTCATGATTTTTACCCGGAAAAGCAACGGATGGCTGATATTTTCAATCCTTGCATTGCATATTTACCTGGTTTCATCCTGGCATATGCCCGGTTTTGGCTGTGGTTTCGGACACCGGACATTCGTTGAATACTATGCATTGCTCTCCATACCACTTGCATGGCTGATTCATCTGATTATTGCCGGGCGAAAATACTGGCTGATGCTTTTCAGCGGATTCATTGCCGTTTTTCTGATCTGGTTTAACCTTAAATTCTCGCTGGCCTACAGTAAATGTTACGGAGGAGGCAGCAGTTTTGATGTTTACAATCAGTATGTGGTGAGGGAGCGGCTTCTTCCGTTTGTTTCCGGAAAATACAGCTATTATACAGGCTATGAACAACGGGATGACTATCTGAAGCCCGGTACCAGGATTCACATTACAGATATGGCTGCAGAAGGCAGAAAAGTGAACCGGATATCCCCTGAACTAGCATATTCAGATGCCATCGTGCTCCCGCTGGAAAAGTTGATTTCTGGAAAAATATACAATCTGAAAGCAACCGTTCAGATAACTTCACAGGGCCAGGCTGATGATCTCCAGCTTGTGTGCTCCGTAACAAACAGCGACAGCCTGGTTTTTTATCATGCTGAACCGGTCATTGTTCAGACTGGAGCTGCTGATTTTGCCTGGGACAATACAGAACTCAGTATGAAACTCCCCTTTTTACTGGGCCGGGGTGAGATGAAACTTTTTTTCTGGAATCGCGGTAGTGCTGAAATATGGATAGATGATCTGAAAATAGAACTGAAGTCGTATGTCAGGACAGGATTGTGGTAATAAAACATCGGAATTGACATCCCGTGAAGGGATTAACGATGTTCTTAATACTTCGGTATAAAATTGAATATCAAGACTATATAAATGCTATATCCTCAATTACCTCGGCGCCTGCAGCCTTATTCAGCGATTTGATCAGTTTGCTTTTTGCATACCCCAATTCTTCCCTGAGTGCCGGTGAGTTGAGTTTCACATAGAGTGTTTTGTGCTTGATATACAGATGCGTTGTATCGCGGGCAATCATTTTTCCAACAACATTATCCCACAAACTGATCACCCTGGCCTGGTTCAGTTTGTCACCGAGCCGGTAGGCTTCGATCAGTTCCTCAATGACCTGCCTTAATGATTGGTTGTTGGTGGTGCGTTTAGCCATAGAAATACTCCTGCTGACAAGACCGGTATTCCTGTATATTATTGGTGAAATGCAGAATCAGGCATTGCTTGGTTTTTGCGGAAGGATACATTATATCTTCACTGAACTCTTGTTAAATCCCCTCAGTTTAATTCCGGTGATGATTTTTTTGGTGTATAACGGGAAGTCTGCTTTCATCATCCAGTCATAGTAAGAGGGTTCAATACTGAAAATTTCAGCGACCGGCCTGCCTTTGTATTTGCCGAAATTAAAGACTTCCTGATTTTTATCGTTGAAGATAATGTGTCCCACAAGATCCGCGTTCCTGTTCTGGAATGAAAACTCATGCAGAGCCTTGATATCATTAATGACCGGAGTGGATATTTTCCCGTCTTTGTCAGCATATTCAGCTCCCTGATACCTTTCGATCTGCGAAAGCAGGACTTCGTAGGTGGCACGGGTATCGGCTTCGGCTGAATGGGCGTTTTCGATTTCCTTGTTGCAGTAGAATTTATACGCGGCTTTAAGCGTACGGGGTTCCATTTTGTGAAAGATGTTCTGAACGTCAACGAATCTTCTTCCTTTAATATCAAAGTCAACTTCTGCCCTCAGGAATTCTTCAACCAGCAGGGGAATATCAAATTTATTGGAGTTGTATCCGCCCAGGTCGCAATTGGCTAAAAACTGATTGAGCAGCGGAGCCAGCATGGCAAAGGTTGGTTCGTCTTTTACATCGTCATCTGAGATCCCGTGAATGGCTGTGACCTCAGGCGGGATCGGTATACCCGGGTTTACTCTCCGGGTAAGGGTTTCTTCTCTTCCGTCGGGATGAATCTTAATAATTGAGATTTCTACAATTCTGTCAGTTCCAACATTGGTACCGGTTGTTTCCAGGTCAAAAACCGCCAGAGGTTTGGTAAGATTGAGTTTCATAGGCTTGATATAAAGAAAAAGCACCACAGCATTGAGCGTGTGGTGCTGCGAATTTAGTTTATTTTAAACTCAGATTACCCTGTTTTGATCGAAACTTTCGAGCAATTGCTGCATGCGTTGAAGGTACATACCGCCCAGGGCGCCGTCTACCACGCGATGATCATACGAAAGAGACAGAATCATCATGTGGCGGATTGCAATTACATCCCCGTCGGCTGTTTCGAGCACCACTGGTTTTTTCCTGATTACACCGATGCCAAGTATGGCCACCTGCGGCTGGTTGATGATGGGCGAGCCGGTAATGCTTCCGAAAGTTCCCAGATTCGTTATGGTAAATGTTCCTCCGGAAATGTCATCGGGCTCGAGTTTGTTCGACCGGGCTTTATTTGCCAGGCTGTTAACATCTTTGGCAAGTCCGAGCAGGTTTTTCTGGTCAGCATTCCTGATTACGGGAACGATCAGGTTGCCGTTGGGAAGCGCTGCGGCCATCCCGATATTGATGTTCTTTCTCAGGATAACTTTATAGCCGTCAACAGATGCATTCACGCCCGGAAAATCCTTGAGTGCCTGAGCGGCTGCTTCGATAAAGATCGGCGTAAAAGTGATTTTCTCCTTTTCGCGCTTTTGGAAATCGTCCTTAACTTTTTCGCGCCACTTTACAATGTTGGTTACATCAACTTCAATAAATGAAGTTACATGAGGCGACACCTGTTTCGACATCACCATGTGGTCAGCAATCAGCTTCCTCATGCGGTCCATCTCAACAATTTCATCGCCGGCGGCTGATACAACCGGAGGGGCTGTAACTTTGGGCGCAGCCGGAGCTGCCGGAGCAGAAACAATACCTGGAGCCGGAGCGGACGCTGCTGCTGCGGGTTTTGCAGGGGAGGCTGTCCTGCCCTTCAGGTAGGCCATCAGATCATCTTTGGTAAGCCTGCCGTCTTTTCCGCTTCCGGGAATGGCATCGAGCTCCGCCTGGCTGATTCCTTCAGTTCTGGCAATATTTTTAACCAACGGAGAGTAGAACCTGTCCGAAGAACTCTCTACGGCAGTTGAACTTTGGGTTGCGCTTACATTTTCGTGCTGGATGGCTGCCGCTTCTGTTGATTTTTCAGCAACGGGAAGATCTTTTACAACTTCGGAAGCAGCGCCGGGATCGGTTTCGATGATGGCAATTACTTTGCCGACAGGAACCACGTCACCTTCATTAAAAAGTACCTGAATTAGTTTCCCTTCAACGGGTGAGGGGATTTCAGAGTCAACCTTGTCGGTGGCAATTTCAACGATGGGATCATCCTCCTCGATGGTGTCGCCCGGATTTTTAAGCCACTTCGTGATGGTTGCCTCAATGATACTTTCGCCCAGTTTGGGCATAATCACTTCAAATTTTGCCATTTTACGTGTATTTAAACCGCAATCCTCTGGCGGGGAGCGGCTGATTTCTGTTAGTTTGCTGGCCTATTTAACAATCTTCGCCTGAAAAGGTTTACCTGTTTTTCAGGCTTTGCGGCCCAGGTGACGAAATGACCGGAGGAAAATATTGATATCGTTTGATATCCGGTAGTCTCTGGCATATAGCATGTTTAATCTCAGTACGGTTTCGGGGTCGAGATTGCTGATTCTCAGCAAATCTGTCGGATTCAGAATGCCTTTCCTGACAGGAGGCAGGGTGGTAGTCCGGTGCTCAAAAGTGCTGTAACCAACCCAACTCCTGAAACCAAATAAAACCATAATTACATTAACCGGGAAATTCAGCGGATTTTTCATTGTCCACATCAGCAGCGGGGAGAGCGGCAATATAAAGAGTGCTGTTCCGAAATCCAGCAGCCGTTTGTTTCTGAGGTTGTTGGCTTTTGTTATTGAATTGATGTCAATGATATAAACATCCCCTGTCGTGCTGATGGAGTTGGAGCCGATAATGGAAAGGCTCTCGGGTGGCGCAATTTTAAACTCAATTTCCATATCACTGAGCTGTGCCATGGTGTCAATGATCTGGTTGGCCGGGATATCGCGGGCACAAAATATGACTTCATCAATTTTATAGATATTGATGATGTCGCTGATGTTTGCAATGGAACCGATATAACCCTCATTCTTTTCGGGAGGATTCTCTGTTGAAACCAGTCCGATAAATCCGGGATTCCGGAGGCTGTTCCGCAGCAGATCGGCCACCCTGCCGGCTTCATCACCACTGCCGGCGATGGCGAATCGCAGGTTTTCATTGTAGCCGAGCCTGTAGTTCCTGAACCCCGCAAAATGCAGTGCAAGCCTGATTCCGGTGAGTGAAATCAGCCCCCATAGTCCTGACAGGATAATAATGGCACGTGAAAACCGGAATCCCGATGGCAGCAATGCGTAAAAAACAAGAATAACGACAGTGCCGGCAAATATGCCGGTGTAAACCTTTCTCAGGCTGAGGGGCTTGTCATAGCCTCCGGCGATCAGCACGGAAAAAAGCCAGATCAGGATATAAGCGGGGAGCAGGCCATAAAGAAACAAGGGAGGGTAGTGCCCGCCAAAAGTGTAGGTTACGGCAGATTCCCAGTAATTTACGATCAGCAAAGAACCGGAATATATTACAGCTGCATCTGCGAGGGGCAGCATCACTCGCTTCAGCAGCCGGTGAATAATGGAAATGCCGGCCCTCAGGTAAATGGCAATGTGTATCAGGAAGGAAAACAGCCGTGCATTCTTCTGAGAAAAGTGTTTTCTGGCAAAAATTACCATGGCATTGTAGAAAACAAACACGTAATTGATGCTTGATTTCTTGGTACTCTCGCCTTTATAATGAATGATTCGTGCGCCGGGATAGTAATAGTTTTTATACCCGGCTTTTGTAATGCGGTAGCTCAGGTCGATGTCTTCGCCATACATAAAGAATGTTTCATCGAGTAACCCAGTTTTCACGAGTGTCTCACGCCTCAACATCATGTATGCTCCGGCCAGCACATCCACCACATGGGTTTGATCCCGGTCGAGATAGCCCAGGTGATACTGCCCGAATACTTTTGATTTAGGAAACAGCGCTGATAATCCGAAGATTTTATAAAATGCCACCGCCGGTGTCGGAAGGCCCCGCTTTGATTCGGGCAGGTATTTGCCGCTGCCGTCGACCATTTTGATGCCGAGTCCGCCGGCATCCGGATGGGTATCCATAAATTCCACCGAGCGGGTAAAAGTATCAAGTTCAACAACCGTGTCAGGGTTCAGCAGCAGAATATATTCACCGGAGGATTCCCGGATCGCCTGATTATTGGCTACCGAAAAACCTGTGTTTACCGTATTGGCAATCAGTTTGATCCGGGGAAATTTCTCCCTGACCATTTCCACTGAACCATCAACGGAATTGTTGTCCACCACGAAGACTTCCGCGTCCAGGTCGCGGATCGCGGCTTCCACTGAATGAAGACATTGCTCAAGAAAATATTTTACGTTGTAGTTGACAATTACAACCGAAAGTTTCATGCGGTATTCATTATTTACAGACCGTAAAGATATGGAATAATGGAGAAATCTGATCCTGTATTCTCCTGAAAGCTTTATGAATGGTTATTTTCAGGAACGAAATTTTTGCTTTGCCCTCATAATGATTAGGCTCAGCTTTGCAAAGGAAATAATTATGACAATCCACCGGCATTTCATTCTCCATAAACCATACGGTTATCTGAGCCAGTTTCGTTGTGAACACGACTGGAAGAAGGTGCTTGGAGAAATATTTGATTTTCCGGAAGGTACTATGCCCGTCGGCAGACTGGATGAGGATAGCGAAGGATTGCTGCTGTTAACTACAGATGGCAAACTCTGCGACCTGATGAGGGCAAAAGATAAGGAAAAGGAGTATTATGCCCAGTTGGATGGATTGATTGGCGAAGCAGGACTGGATAAATTACGAAACGGGGTTGAAATCGGAATCCGTGGCAAAAAATACCTGACGCTGCCCTGCAGGGCGGAGCTTATTCCTGATCCCGGATTCCCTCCGAGGATAAAGAAAATTCGTGATGACCGGCACGGACCGACTTCATGGATTTCAGTTATCATTACAGAGGGCAAAAACAGGCAGATCAGGAAGATGACCGCAGCTGCCGGGTTTCCGACACTGAGACTTGTCAGGGTCCGGGTTGATCAGGTTGAACTGGGCAATCTGAGCGCAGGTGAAGTTATGGAAGTCAGCGGATTCTGATCAGAAACAATCCGGGGTGCATCCCTTACGGCTCCTATTCAGCACAGACCGAATCCAGGAATACGCCGGCCATGGCTTTCCGATGCTCACCGGGAATATTACTCAGAAATTCCACATCATTACAGACGGAGTTGATCAGATCATAATTCTTGTGGAAATCCAGGGGGGAGAAGTATTCCGCTGCATTGTCATGCCGGTCAATGTCCATAAACAAATGATTTCCACTGCAGTTGTACTGGAAAGAGTTAAAATCTATTCTTCTGATTTCCGTATTTTGATGGGTCCGGTAATAAATTTTCCTGTCGGTCAGGTCATAGATGATACTCCATTGTGTGGCAGGGCCCTGGGCTACTGCATCCAGAATGCTGAATCCATAATCAATAAGATCCGTGCCCCGGGGAATATCACCGGTAATCATCCGGGCAGCAGTCAGAAACCGTCCTGAAGAGTTTTCTTCCATGGGCGAGTAAGTGACGTCAGCGCCTGTTTCTTTCTGTTTTTTATAATCAAGCGATTTGCTGTAACAAGAATTCGCCAGCACAGGATAAGGCAGGGAATCTCCCGTTTTCACCGACATTCTGCCGTTTAAATACTCAATTACTGCGGAATTCCCGCTCGCATCGGCCACCAGAAAATGAAGTTTCGCGACAGAGGTAAACGAAATTCTTAAGTGTTTATCGCTGGCAATAACTTCTTCAACACTGCCGGCCTTGTCGAGTTGGTATTGTATCCATTGCAGTTCAGTGAGGGCCTTTCTATCATCATACTCAGGATAAACACTTTCCTCGAGCCACATCTGTTCAATAACTAGGCCGGCTTCATTCATTCCGCCATAGGGAAATTCCCTGCCGTTTTGATTGAAAGAAATACTGCCATATTCCGATACCCACTGAAACAGGTCCTCCGGAGGTGCGATAAACGCTGATTTTATCAAGCCCCGCTGATTGATCTGGATATGCCCCTGTCCTGCCGGAAAATCGAAATTTCTCCCGAAAACCACTTTTCCGTCATTACTTTTAAGGATGAAGGTTGTACAGGCGCTTCCGTTCAACGCAAATATTAACACAGGCAATAGTGTTAGAATGACCTTTTTCATAATTACATTTTTTCTGAATCAACATAAAAAATGTGCCAATCTTTGTATAGTACAGATATTCAGGCTTTAAGCGGTTGTATTAATTATTGATTAAGCTAAAACATGTACGTGTCCGGACAGATAATGGCATTTGTTTAATGGATGTCAGGCATGAGAATATTAAATTGTTATGAAACTATGTTCATAATAGCCGAAAATACCCACTTCTGGCTATTGTGTACCTTACAGAACCGGTCTACTTTTGCGCCATGAACAGTATCAGACCTGTAGCAGCAATCATGAAGTTTCTCATCAGTTCCCTGATGATCCTGCTGCTGGGTTTTTACTTTTCTGTTAACCTGAACTACAGGCACAGGCATATCGTCAACGGAATGGTGATGGTACATTCGCATCCTTTCTCTGACGATAATCCCGATGCTCCGTTCAAACAGCATCAGCATCATCCGGGCTCTCTGTTTCTTACAGTAAATGACAATGCGTTTGAATTGCCCCCGGTTGTTTTTCAACCTCAGCCTGTTTGCTTTTTGCCTGTTGCTGAGCAATCTGTAATGGAGAATGTCCTCCTGCATGCTCAGGTTCTGCTCAATGGCAATGGTTTGCGCGCCCCTCCCACCGGATATTAATTGATTGACTCCCCTGCACGGAACCGGATATGCTGAATATCCCGGGTAGTATGTGCAGACAACTTTCCCTAACTGACAATATTAAACCTATGAAAAGACTCAACCTCTATTTAATGGCAATTCTCTTCCCGCTGCTCTCATTTTCTCAGGCTCCGCCTTCGGGATACAGTTTTTCCGGGAAAATCCTGAATAAAAATGCCGGTGATCCTTTGCCTTATATTACAATTTCTTTAAAAGGTACCACGATTGGCACTGTAACCGGGGTTAATGGTGAATTCACCCTGAACGGGATGCCTTCCGGCAAATCAGTCATCAGGGTGCAGGGAGTGGGGTATACTCCCCGGGACCTTGAAGTTGATATAAAGCCCGGAACCAATAACCAGCTGACAATTGAACTGGAGGAAGATATTATTCAGCTGAATGAGCTGGTGGTCAGTGCTAACCGCAATGAATCCAACCGGCGCGAAACGCCGGCCATAGTCAACGTAATCGGACAAAAAATGCTGGAGAATACCAATGCGGTTTGTCTATCTCAAAGCCTTGGTTTTCAGCCTGGTTTAAGGGTAGAAAACAATTGCCAGAACTGCGGTTTTCAGCAGGTTCGTATCAATGGTCTTGAAGGTCAGTATTCGCAGATTCTCATCGATAGCAGGCCTGTGTTCAGCGCCCTTGGCAGCGTCTATGGCATTGAACAGATTCCGGTATCCATGATCGAACGGGTGGAGATACTTCGCGGCGGCGGATCAGCGCTGTACGGTTCCAATGCCATTGCCGGAACGGTTAATATTATCACCCGTGAGCCTGTAGTCAATACTTTCAGCATTGGTCATAATTTTACCTCAATCGGCGGAGAGACACCTGATCATACAACAAACCTGAATGGGGCACTGGTAAGCGGGGACCATAAATCCGGAATATTTCTGCATTCATCTTACAGGAACCGTGGTCATTACGATGCCAATGATGACGGATACTCCGAAATTGGTCAGGTTAAAGCCAATAGCCTTGGCTTCAGGGCTTATCAGCGGCTGACCGACCAAAGCAAACTTACCATGGAATATCATAATCTCAGGGAATTCAGGCGCGGCGGCAACAAATTTGATCTTCAGCCTCACGAAACCGATATAACTGAGCAGACGGAACATCAGTTCAACGGGGGAAGTCTTGCATACCTGCTGTTTTCAAAGGACCGCAACCGCAAATTTGAAGTTTACGGCGCCGTTCAACACATCGCCCGCGAGAGCTATTACGGAGCAGGCATGGATCCCAACGCTTACGGCACAACCGATGACCTTTCGGCCAATGCCGGATTGCAGGTAAGTCAGGAAATAACCAAAGCGCTGTTCATGCCTTCACAGTTCACCGCCGGAATGGAGTTTAACCACAACCGCCTGCATGATATGATGCCCGGATACGACAGGGACCTTCTGCAGGAAACCAACGTAGGCGGCGTTTTTGTTCAGAATGAATGGAAGAATAATAGAATCAGCCTTCTGCTGGGCGCCAGATTGGATAAGCATAACCTGATCGAAAATCCGGTATTAAGCCCGCGTGCCAATTTTCGCTATGCATTCAATGAAAACCTTTACGGACGTGTTTCTTACAGCACAGGATTCAGGGCGCCTCAGGCGTTTGATGAGGACCTCCACATTCTTGCGGTTGGGGGTGAAGTGATGCTGATACAGCTGGCGGAGGATCTTAAAACAGAAAGGTCACAGAGTATGAGTGGTTCCTTCGATTACTATTTCAGCATTGGAGAAGTCAGGGTAAATGCGCTGGCAGAGGCATTCTACACCCACCTCGATGATGTGTTTTTTGTTGCGGAAATTGGCCTGGATGCTTTTGGTAATAAATTGCTGGAACGTCGCAACGGTTCGGGCGCCGTGGTCAGGGGGCTGAACCTTGAAATGCGGTCTGCTTTTTCATCCAGAACCCAGCTGCAGGTCGGATTCACTTTCCAGAAGAGTAAATATGCTGAACCTCTTGAATGGTCTGACGATCCGGATGCCGGTACCGTTGAAGGCCTCCTGCGTTCACCTGACCAGTATGGCTATTTTACCTTCACGGCAAGTCCCTTAAAAAGGGTAGGACTTTCTGTCACCGGAAGCTATACCGGCAGCATGATCATGCCGCATTATGCCGGTTACATCGAAAATGACCTGCTGAAAGAAACAGATCCTTTCTTTGATCTCTCAATAAAGCTGAGTTATACAACCAGGCTGTCGGGGGATACGCGTATCCAGGCTTATGCCGGGATGCAAAACCTGTTTAATTCATTTCAGAAAGATTTCGATCAGGGCGAATTCAGGGATGCCGGATATATTTATGGTCCGTCATACCCGCGAAGTTTTTCGATCGGGGTTAAAATCGGCAATCTGCTGAATTGATTTCCCGCGCAGGCAGAAAGCATGTTACGGATTTTGCCGGCTGTGATGAGCTTCTGTTTATTAAGATTTTTGTGTGTTAATTTTCCGACAACCGTCTCCTGATCCCATGGGAGGCGGTTTTTTACATCGCGCTGGTTCTCTTTTTCCGGGTACTTGAAAAATGTAACATTCCGGAGCAAAGCGATCACCTCTTTCATTCAATCTTTTCTGACCAATGAATGGATTCGAAGCATCCCCCGCCTTTGCCTGAGGTGTGTGCACATCTTACAACAAAGACCAACCTTCATAGATATCAAAGAATCGTCCCAGTATGTAAAATAGCAATTATATAATTTGCTTAAAACGCGCTCCAAAAACATGTTTTAAAGCATGGAATAAATACTTAATTCTGATATTTTACATCTTATATCCTGCTTCTTCCCAAGTCTATCCTGCCTCCAACTCTGCTCCTGGCTGTTTATTCTCTGAATTTCAAATCAATTTGAAAGCCGGTTCTTAGTCCTATCCAGTTCGGTCTGGCCGGCCGGTTTCCTGCATGTAATTTTCCCCTGAATGCACCTCTCTTATAGAAAGCCATAGCAATATCCAGCTCATACCCACAGAACAGTCCGATGTTGAACTGTGGTTGTTCCATCTTAATAAGAAAGCCGGGTTCGAAATCGATGCCATGTCCCACAAAGAGATCTGATGCGCTGATTTTCTCATCTTCAATCTCAATAAATTCTGTTACTTTCAGGTATGTAAGGGTAGTTCCGAAATCAAAATAGGTCTTGATATTGAACCGGTTGAATTTTTGAAATGGAAATTCTTTGTGTAATCCGGCTTTAATTCCGTTCAGTTTCATGTCAAAATGCCACTTTCCTGAATAATCGGTGAGGCTGATCCTTCCACCAGTAGTTACATAGCCAAGAAACAACGAATTGTCCTCTCCTTGTTTGGGCAGATGTATCATTATTTTATGATTGAAATATCCCGGGAATTGGGTTGTAATCTTCGCCGGAAATTCACTTTTTGATAAAATTCTTTCCTGTAAGAACGAAAGATTGGTCATTAAATATGTGCCGTATCCCGGACGGTAATTCAGGTTTACCTGTGCATTTACCCCTGAAAAGCAAATAAGGAAAAGAGCAATCAGATTTATATTTTTCATTTTGCTACCAACTTATTGGGATTTTATATCCCTGGGAAGAAAATAATGTATTTTCGGAATAATAATATTTTGCAGTTCGGCCATGAATCGTTTTAAGCTTTTCACAGGTTTCATAGTTGTAAAACTCAAGATTGCCATTAGAGTAGTCGTAAAGCAATAACAGCTTCTGGGGGGAATACACATCCTCCAGAAAGTGCTTTGCCGCCGGAATTGAATTTATTACCTGGTTGCTACTTATACTTCTGATTTCGGCAGAGACTGAATTTTTGACTATTATCTTATCCGGCTGCCCGGGTATTAGCTTATACTCTATGGCGGGGAGTGTCCAGATTTTTGTTACCTGTCCATTGATGATTTCGTAACAATCGAGGACCTCATGATATGCATCAAAGTTAAATATATGTTTATCGTCCTCAGAAATTGTCAAATCACTGATACCGGTGATATTCAGATATATTCCCTGGACAAAATTATTATAATCATACATCGTAAGTGATCCGGATGCCCTGCCAATTCCATTGTTTGTCAACGACAGATTGCTATTAAGTTTGTTAAAGGCCGGGACAGTATTAATCATAAGTGACGGTGGGCTAATATATTCCGTATTTGAACCGAAAAACAATTTATCAAAATTCGGAGAAAGAACGTATTCCGGATAGTGAGTCGGATGAGGAATAGTTGTTTCAATCTGACCTGAAAGTGTGCTGTATTTGTATAAATTTGACCTGTCCGTGAATAAGATGTAGCCATTTACCTGGTTCTTCATGGCGCTTTTAAACTCAATAAACTCCTCGCCCACAATACATTTTGTCGCTGAATACAAGTTATACATATTTCCGTTTTCGACTTTGGCATTTCGGGAAATGACTTTGAGATTGAACGTTGATTCCTGGCTGAGAATGCCAAAATTACCTGATAATGTTGTTGTATTTATATTCAGGATATCAATTTGTGACTGGTTATTAATAATTAATACATACTTCACAAATGCTTTGGGATATTTGCATTTATTCCAGCTAAGTTCAACATGATTATCGTATTTCCATTCAGCTTTAAATTCAGGGTACTCATCACTATAGACAACTTTCTCACTGCTGGCGGTTTTAAAAATCGGAGATTCAACCCTCACAAAGTATTCTGACCGCCCTCCTACAAAAGTCGAATCATAGAAATAAGTCTTATTTCTATCTGTCACAACTTCCACGACCTTGGGGAGGCTGGAATTACCGAATTCTGTTATAACAGTTTTCACAACTTTGTAGCATCCGAAATTTATCTTCGAATATTTTTCCCATTCAATTTTTACCATGCCACTATCATTAAATATTCTTGTAATCTGAACCGGCGTTGGCGTTGATTTATCAACTACCAGTCTCCAGGATAAATGATAAATAAAACCTTCAGCGCCTAATAAATCGGCCAGACTGCCTGAGGTTGTGCTGGTCACCAATACCACGTTAAGGATGTACTCACCGTCGGTATAGTCTTTGCAATCTAGAAAGAATTCATTTATTTTATCCTTGTAGGTTGTTATTTCCGTAGTGTCCATAAAAACCCTGACATCATAAAACGTTAAACCATCGGTCAGGGTATTACAACTAAAATGGGTAATGCCGGTAAGGTAATATACTGAATCGTTGGGGCTTAAGCTGATATTTAAAGTATTTGGATCTACCTGTGCGACTTCCCGGTAATACTCCTCTTCCAATGGATATTCACAGGATTGAAACATTAGAACTAACAGTAGATAAGATAATGACTTTATAAGCTTTTTCATTCTTTCATGTTTTGAATATGGTTATTTGTTCTTGATATCGGAAAAGAATAAATAACAAATAATCAGATTGTCAGACCGGGTTAATATATTTTTTCAAAAATAGAAATTTTTCAATAGAACAGGTAAGTACTTGGAAGAGTATTTTGAGATAGAGGTTGAGGTAAATGTTTTGGTTTAGGACAAAAAATTAGTTCCCCGCCGTGGCGGGGCCAACCCAGGTGCCATGAATCATAAAAAAAAGAAGCTGTCTTTTGCTGACAACTTCTTCTTTACGTCGGGGTGAATGGATTCGAACCATCGACCCCCTGGTCCCAAACCAGGTGCGCTAACCGGACTGCGCTACACCCCGCTGAATTCAAAAAAAAATGAGGACTTTCATCCTCTTTGCGGTGAAGGGGGGATTCGAACCCCCGGTACCGTTTCCAGTACGACAGTTTAGCAAACTGTTGGTTTCAGCCACTCACCCACCTCACCATTGGGAGTGCAAAAGTACGAATTGATTTGTAATTCGCAAATTTTTTCTTTTTTCTTTTTATCAATTTCAATTTATTGGCAGTATCGCTGTTCCAACTAACTATTGACATACACACCCGGAAACCCGGAAAAGTTCGGTAATTGATTTGATTTTATAATTGACTTAGAAGAAAGTGTATTTGTGGAGTTAATATTTTTTATCCAATCATAATTACTTTAAATTTGCTTGTACAAATATCCATTCTTGATGAAATCAAATAAACTGCTATTATTTTGGTGCTTAGCTTTGCTACTATTTCTGGGTGCATGCAGCACCGCTAATTATCAGATGAAACTGCTTCAACCTGCGGCCTTAACGCTTCCAAAAGAGATAAAGCAGGTAGGGTTGTTTAACCGTTCTCTGCCTGATAGAGGTCAGGGCTTTTTGAATGTGATAGAAGGGATACTTACCGGAGAATCTATTGCTGCTGATAAGG
>JABNAD010000505.1_pt1 | contig 22286 bp, 21 predicted proteins | sample 7240381 | NCBI WGS metagenome assembly JABNAD01 (sample SAMN11332834, study PRJNA596920) | anaerobic digester metagenome | biome: digested sludge; isolation source: digested sewage sludge-derived enrichment culture grown on H2/CO2 | place: Germany: Goettingen
AAAATATTTTAGTATATTTGTACCTTGGATTTATACTTCGGAAGCATAAATCATCTTTCCTAATATATGTATTAATAGGTTATCAATTTGAAAATAAGATAATTTTATGGAAAATATAAACGAAGCATTGAGCCTTTTACTGGTAGGTTTAACAACTGTATTGATTATTTTGTATCTGGTAGTTTTGATCGGTAATGGGGTTATTCGTTTTACCAACCGGTTTATTCCGGCAGAAACCATGGCCGTGAAAAAGGAGTTTGCCACCGGGAAAGCCAAACCTACCAATCCCGCGAAGATTGCTGCCGTTATTGCTGCTGTTGAAGCCATAACCGGAGGCAAAGGGAAAATAGAGAAGATCGACAAAATAGAAAAATAAAAATAATCATACAAAACATGGCAAAAGAAATAAAATTCAGTTTACTGTACAGAGACATGTGGCAATCGTCGGGCAAGTATGTCCCGACGGTTGAACAACTGCTGGAGGTGGCTCCGGCAATCGTGGATATGGGGTGCTTTGCGAGAGTTGAAACCAATGGAGGAGGGTTTGAACAGATCAATCTTCTTTTCGGCGAGAACCCCAATGTGGCCGTCCGGAAATGGACACAACCGTTTAACGACGCAGGTATTCAGACGCATATGCTGGAGCGCGGGCTGAACGGTATCCGCATGAGTCCTGTCCCGGCTGATGTTCGTCGGCTGATGTTTCAGGTAAAGAAAAAGCAGGGGACCGATATCGCCCGGTCGTTTGACGGCCTTAACGATCCGCGTAACCTGGAGAGTTCCATCAGGTTTGCCAAGGAGGCTGGTATGATTTCACAAGCTGCGCTTAGCCTTACGGTATCGGAAGTACACACTGTAGAATACTATACCGAACTGGCTGACACGCTGATTGGAATGGGTGCCGATGAAATTTGTGTGAAGGATATGGCGGGAATTGCCCGTCCGGCAACCGTTGGGAAAATAATTAAAAACATAAAAGAGAAGCATCCGGATATTCCTGTTACTTATCATGGACACGCAGGACCCGGATTCCAGATGGCTTCCATACTCGAAGCCGCTTACGCAGGCGTCGATTACGTGGATACGGCCATGGAACCGCTGGCGTGGGGAACCGGACATGCGGATGTGCTGGCTATCCAGGCCATGCTTAAGGATGCAGGCTTTAAAGTGCCGGACATCAATATGAAAGCGTACATGAAAGTTCGCTCCCTGACACAAAAATATATAGATGATTTTCTAGGATATTACATCAACCCGAAGAACAGGTTGATGAACTCGTTGCTTATCGGACCCGGACTTCCGGGCGGTATGATGGGTAGTCTGATGGCTGATTTGGAGAGCAACCTGGAGTCATTGAACAAGTGGCTGTCAAAAAATGGCAAAGAAGAAATTACTCTGGATGATTTACTGATCAAGCTTTTTAACGAAGTGGCTTATGTATGGCCTAAGATCGGAAATCCACCTTTAGTCACTCCGTTCAGCCAGTATGTAAAGAACCTGGCACTGATGAATGTTATGCAGATAGAAAGAGGCAAGGAGCGCTGGTCGGTCATTGCTGATAATATATGGGACATGATCCTGGGCCGGTCGGGAAAACTGCCGGGAACGTTGGCACCTGAAATTGTTCAGTTGATAAAAGAACAGGGCAGGGAGTTTTACAATGGAAATCCGCAAGACCTTTATCCTAATCAGCTGGATGAGTTCCGTGCTGAGATGAAAAAAAACAACTGGGATTTTGGGCAGGACGATGAAGAGTTGTTTGAGCTTGCCATGCATCCCGAACAGTACAGAGCCTACAAGTCGGGCGCTGCAAAAAAAGCTTTTGAAGAGGATCTGGCCAAGCGAAAGGCTGCGGCACAAGTTGAAAAAACTCAGCCTTCACCGGTTGAAGCTCCGGCAAACGGTGCAACAAACAATTTCCAACCCCGGCAGCTAGTGATCAACGTAGATAACGAAGAATACAGGGTCTATATATCCTATCCCGAGAACGACGGTATTCCGTTTCACCCCGTAAACAAAGATGTTCCGCCTCAGCCGAAAGTTGTTGACAGTCCTTCCGCTGTTCTTCCCGGTGGAAAAGTAAAAGAGGTAATCTCTCCCCTCGAAGGGAAGTTCTACTTAACCAAAGATTCTTCTGAAACACCATTGAAAGTGGGGAGTGAAGTGAAAATAGGAGAAGTTATCGGCTACATTGAATCCATGAAAACCTACAATGCCGTATCTGCTGAGGAAAGCGGTAAAGTGATTGAAATCTGTTTCTCAAACGGTGATTCGGTGGAAGAGGACGATATCCTTGTAAAATTGCAATGAAGCTATGAATGAGATTTTTTCGAACTTAGTAGATATGACGGCTTTTGGAAGCATTTCCTGGGGTACCTTACTTATGTGGATCATCGCTTTCATCCTGTTGTATCTGGGTATAAAAAAACAATATGAGCCGTTGCTCCTTGTTCCTATAGGGTTTGGTGTGCTGCTGGCAAACCTCCCCTTGGCTGGTTTGGGCATAGTGGATAACTCGCTCGTTCAATCGCCTGACGGAAGCTATATGAACCTGCTTGATATTGCCAGTGAGTACGGGATTATGAATTTCCTTTATTATGCGCTTATCAAGACTGGACTGCTGCCACCCATTATTTTTATGGGAGTAGGTGCATTGACGGATTTCGGACCCATGCTTCGTAACCTGAAACTTTCGTTGTTCGGTGGTGCTGCGCAATTGGGCATTTTTACCGTGCTTATTATAGCCGTACTTGTTGGTTTCAACATGAAGGAAGCCGCATCGCTAGCCATTATCGGTGGTGCAGACGGGCCTACGGCCATTTACACTACCATCAAGTTAGCACCCCATTTATTGGGTCCCATAGCTATTGCCGCTTATTCTTATATGGCGTTGGTTCCGGTGATTATTCCGTTGGTAGCCAATTTGCTGATGACCAAGAAGGAATTTCGTATCCACATGAAGAAAATGGATAAGCAGTTTCCCCCCAAGCACGAAATCAAACACCTGAAGACGGTGAAAATTGTTTTTCCAATAGTTTTGGGTGTTGTGGTAGCTGTTTTTGTACCTTCTGCGGCTCCGTTGGTGGGGATGTTGCTGTTCGGAAACCTTGTGAAGGAAATCGGGGCCAACACCAGCCGGCTCGCAGATGCAGCTTCCGGGCCCATTATGAATACGGCAACCATTTTCCTCGGATTAACAGTCGGGGCAACCATGACCTCTGAAGTGTTCCTGTCGCCACGGACGCTGGGAATTATCGTGGGTGGTTTTCTGGCGTTTGCTATCTCCGTTGCGGGAGGCATACTGGCCGTGAAACTGTTTAACCTGTTTTCGAAGAAAAAGATCAACCCTCTCGTGGGTGCTACGGGGCTGAGTGCTGTCCCAATGGCCTCACGCGTGGCCAATGAGATGGCGTTAAAATACGATAAATCCAACCACATCCTGCAGTATTGCATGGCCAGCAACGTGTCGGGAGTTATTGGGTCGGCTGTTGCTGCGGGTGTATTGATATCATTCTTGGGGTAAGATCACTCGCTCACAAACAACCGTTTACTGGAGAATAGCGGGTCGCAGGTTACGTTGATTTTTAATTTACGTAACCCGGCTTCATCTCCCGGAGTAGGTATATGAGTGGAGTGCATTTCGCAATTGTTCAGTTCGGTCAGTTTCTGCAATGCCATTTGTGCTGCAGGGTTGGATATCGCACTAATCGCCAATGCTATAAGGGTCTCTTCCACATCAAGGCTGGCATTCTTCCCGTTCAAGATATCTTTCTTCAGGTGGGTAACCGAGTCGATAATATTTTCGGGCAGGAGAATCATGTTGTCGGGTAACCCTGCCAGGTGTTTGATAGCATTCAGGATCATACTGGAGGAGGCGTGCAGCAACGATGAATTCTTTCCGGTAACAAGGGTGCCGTCGTTCAGTTCAATGGCAGCGCCGCAATAGATTCCCCCGTATCCCTTTCCGTTCGTTTCGGCATCCTTGGCCGCTCTTCGGGCAGGTTCAACCACAAGACGATCTTCATCTTTCGCCCCGACTCTTTCCATGATCTCGGCGTTACGTTCGAGTGTTTCCGTGTCGATCTGGCCCATTGCGTAATCAACAAATCCCCGTAAATGCCGGCGGATAATTTCCTGATAAGCCGCCTCTTTGCATCGTTCATCATCAATAATCCCCGCACTGATCCGGTTTACCCCCATGTCGGTGGGAGAGAGATAGACGGAATTATTGCCAGTGATTTTCGTCAGAATCTCTTTCAGAAGATTGAAAGCCTCTATATCGCGGTTGTAATTCACCGCTTCCAATCCATATGCCTTCAGGTGGTAAGGGTCTATCATATTAACATCGCCTAAGTCTGCGGTTGCTGCTTCGTAGGCAATGTTGACCAGATGGTCTATGGGTAAATCCCAAATAGGGAATGTTTCAAATTTTGCATAACCGGCATCCTTCCCCTTTTTATAATCGTGATAAAGGTTGCTCAGGGCTGTGGCAAGCTTCCCGCTGCCGGGTCCGGGTCCGGTAACCACCACGATGGGTTTGGTGGTTTCGATGTATTCATTGGAGCCGTATCCTTCGTCGCTCACAATCAAATCGATGTTTTTCGGATAACCTCGCGTAGGATAGTGCAGGTAAACTTTAATGCCTTTCAACTCGAGTTTGTTCTTGAAGATTACTGCGGCGGGTTGTTTTTCGTACCGGGTAATAACAACGGCAGCTACATTGATGCCATACCATTTCAGGTCGTCGATGCTCTTCAATACGTCCACATCATAGGTGATGCCGAAATCGGCCCTGATTTTGCTTCGTTCGATATCTCCGGCATACACGCACATAATAACCTCTACCTGGTCTTTCAGTTTTTGCAAAAGACGCATTTTAACGTTCGGAGTGAAGCCGGGCAGAACCCGTGCTGCATGATAATCATACAAAATTTTTCCTCCGAATTCGAGGTATAATTTATCGTTGAACCGGCTTACGCGTTCGAGAATAGCAGAGGTTTGTTCTTGCAGGTATTTTTCATTGTCAAAACCAACACGACTAAAATTTTCCATCTTTTAATTTTCCGAATAATAAATAATAGATACAACTTACTTTCGGGACTCAAAATTACTCAAAATTTAGGAGAAATCCGCCTTAAATCGAGGAAAAGTAAGGGAGAAGAAGGTAAAACGGATAAGCCTTCTATCCAATTTTCAGCGCGGTCATTACCAATGATCCGCCGACAAATCCCCGGTTGAAGAATTCAACTTTTTCGTTATCTGTCTGTAGTGCGAGCGCATAGAGCATGGGCAGGTAATGTTCGGGAGTAGGAATGGAGAGTCGGAAGTCTTCACCTTGGGTAAAATAATCGATAAGCGGAGCGTGATTATTTGCGGTAATATATCCGTACATTTTTTCTGCAGCGGAAATTGCCCATCCAAACCCGTAATCATCATCGTTGATCCTTCCCCAATCCAGCAGGTGCAGGTTGTGAACCATATTTCCGCTTCCCATGATCAAGATGCCGCGATTACGAAAATCCGACAAGCATCTGGCCAGGGAGTAATGCTCCTGCGGTGTTTTAGAACGGTCGAGGCTTAGCTGAACAACCGGTATGTCCGCATCGGGATACATGTGTTTCAGTACGGTCCACGTTCCGTGATCCAGCCCCCATTGATAATCGGGGCCAACCGAATACTGGCGGAGCGTATCGATTATCTCTCCTGCCAGTTCCGGATTTCCCGGGGCAGGATACTGAACTTCGTACAATTCCCGGGGAAACCCTCCGAAATCATGAATGGTGCGAGGTGTTTCCATCCCCGTGACGAATGTTCCCTCAGTTTCCCAATGAGCTGAAATGCAAATAATGACATCGGGTTTGGGTATTTCCGCCGTTACTTGCAGGAACCCCCGGGTGAAGTTGTTTTCTTCCAAGGCAATCATCGGACTGCCGTGTCCGACGAAAAGAACGGGCATTTTAGTTGACATAAGGCGATTTTGTATATAATTTTATTAACCGTTGAAACAAAAGGCTCTGCGCAAGGATAACCGGACAACAGTAGTATGTGTCTGTCCATTAAAAAGTAAACCGGTATACGTTGGTCTCTCTTTTCCTGAATCCTAACTTTTGGTAAAGCCGGTTAGCCGCTACGCGGGCAGGAGTGGAGGTCAGGTCTACTTTTTCGATGCCTTTTTCGCGTGCGACTTTCAACGCATGATATACCAATGACGCAGCTACTCCTTTTCCCCGGGCGTTCTCATCCACCACTACGTCTTCGATCCATGCTTTTTTCCCCGTGGGAATTTTATAAACGACAAGCGATAGTGTTCCTAAAATTTCATCGTTTTCCCGGGCTATGAAAAGAAAAGTATTTCCGGCTTGCAGAATTTCCTGCAACTCTTCCCGGGAAGGATAACTGTTTCTATCGATAAGCTGGGGTATCAATATTTTGAACGCTTTCAGAACAGTGTCGTCAATATTTTTTAATTGTTCTATGTGCATGTCCTCGTTTTTTGACTGTGTGGAATTTTACGGATATGTTTTTTTAAGCCTGAAGGCATAGGTTGAATGGAAACATAAAGGTAATTATAAATATGGCAACAAATCATAATTTGCTACAAGAAAATAATCGGCGTAAATGCCTGTTTACGCCGATTATGTATCTACATAGTGAGTTTTATGCCAGCAAAGAACGTGCGAGGAAGTGAAGGCCCGTACATGTATCCGGCATCACGAAGCGGTCCCCGGTCGAAATCTTTTTGAAAACTGTTGAGTATATTTTGAACACCCCCGTTGAGTTGCCAGGTTGTTTTGTCCGTTGCAAAAAAGTTATAAGCGAGTTTAATCGTGGAATCAAAAAAACCGGGTGTGCGAAATTCGGTATCTTCCGGTATGTAACCGGCAAAATGTTGTACCAACATGGGACCTGTGTATACACCGGATAGCGAAATGTTGAATGCTTCAGTCGGTGTACAGGTTGCTGTGAAATAGCCGTAGATATCGGGAGTGCGAAACATCTTGCGTTGCGGGTCGACGTTTGGATTGTTGCTCCACGATTCCGGTTTGTTATACATGCTTTCCTGGATTGTTCCGCCCATCTGTAATTGAAACTTTCGGCCCGGAGCAATTTTTCCTTCAATGTTTACACCTTTCACGACGGCTCCCGACCCGTTCCGCCTTTCCTTTAACAGGTTGCCCTGCGGATCTTTTCCAATCTCTTCCAACAGAAATACGTCTTTCAGATGTGTATAAAAGCCTTCGATCAGTAAATTCGTTTCTACAGGGCCGAACGCTTTGTACAAATCGGCAGAAATACTGACTGTTTGTGAGTATTCGGGTTTCAGGCCAGGCGATAGCTGAATGATGCTTACTTCTCCGCCCACAGCGGTAATGTGAAGGTCTTCGTCGAAGGCTTGTGGGGCGCGAAACCCGGTGGAATAACCGCCACGGAGGACAACAAGGGGGGTAGGAGCGTAACGTATGTTAATTCTCGGACTCAGAATAGCTTTTTTGATCAGGTTGTGCTTATCCAGTCTCACTCCTGTTAAAATACTCCAAGCCGCATTTTTCCATTCGTTTTGCAGGAAAGTGCTTTTTGTGTTCACCTCTTGGTCCAACTTTCGGTTATAACCCAGCATTTCATCACTCATCGTATTGTAATTCAGTTCTACTCCTGTTGTAACTACAGACGGCATAAACAAAAATCTTTCCGAGGAATAACTGTATTGTACTCCTCCCATCATGCTGTTGTCAGCGGTTGTTCCGTAGGCGTTCGGATCTCTTTGGGTCCCGTAATAGCTTTGACGGTAGATAAATTGCCCGGACAGGTAAGCATTTATTTTGTGCTTGTAATTTCGCGAAAGAAAGTTGTAATTGGTGTTTGCCGAATGAATGTTGTGTTCCGTTTGTTCGGTAATGTCGGTAGTATGAGGAGGTTTGTCGAGCATGTTCCCTCCGCGCCGGAATTCATTGATAAAATGATACTCTATAGTTAGTTTGTTGTAATTGTTAAACTTGTAGAATCCGCGCAACCCCATGGTGTTGCCTCGCAGTTTGCCTATCTCCGTGAAGCCGTCGTCGTCGTAATCCAATGCTTCGCGTTGGCGATTGGATGCAAAAACAAGCAGGCCGGTCTTTAGGCTGTTGTCCACCAGCGAAGCGTGGAACGATAGGTTGTTGTCGGGAGAAGATGCACCGATAATGTTTGTTACGTTACTCACGGAAAGGTTGTTTGTTTTGGGTTCTTTTGTGATAATATTGATGGTCCCTGCTATGGCATTGGACCCGAAAAGGGCGGATCCGCCACCTCGCATCACCTCCACGCGCTCTATCATGTTGGCCGGTATTTGTTCGATACCATATACGCCAGCCAGAGCGCTGAATATCGGACGGCTATCGATGAGAATTTGGGAGTAGGGGCCGTCGAGCCCATTGATGCGAACTTGTTGAAATCCGCAGTTCTGGCAGTTGCTTTCAATCCGTAGTCCCGGCTGAAAATTCAGTCCTTGTGCCAGGGTCACCGAATTGGTGTTCTCCATCAGCAAGGGGGTTATCACGCTGACCACCGAGGGAGTTTCTTTCCTTTTTGTTTCTGTCCGGTTTGCCGAAACAACGACGGTTTCAAGCAATACCTCATCATCTTCCATTACAAAGTTCACTTCGATGGTTTTCCCGCCCTCCAGGGTTACGGGGCTCTCTACAGATTTATATCCTACCCCAGACGCAACAAGTATGAAGTTGCCTTTGGGAAGATCCTTCAGGTAGTAATGTCCCGTTTCATCGGTGGCGGTGGCATGCGAAGTTTCTTTTAAAGAAACGGTTACGAACGGGATATGTTCTTTTGTAGACTGATGTAATATGTGGCCGACTATGTTAGCGTCGCTTCTTCCATGCTGGTGCCTGTGTTGCATACGCACCTGATTTTTTTGTTGGGGAAAAACCGCAAGAGTATATACAATTGCGAACAAAACCCATATAAGTTTCTTCATTTCAATTTTTTAATTAATTACACGTGTTTGCCTGGACATGCACATGAGTTGTGCTGCCCGTGTTGTGGCCAAGAAAAAAAATATTCTTACCGAAAATCTATGTGTGTAATTGAATTGGAGGCGCACGCCACCCATTTGCCCGGATGAGCACGCGTTTTAGGGCGAAATGTTCTTGCTTGGGACGGATATAGCCGCTTATCTGCTTGCTTAGTGCAGCATATGCAGCACACAGGAACAAGCCCGTGAAATAGAAATGCGAGAGTGCCTGGATGAGGTTAAGTGAGGAAGTACCGTGCTGGTGATCGGTTTTGTTTCCGTCTTGAGCCAAAAAATTAAAGTGGGAATGGACAATGCGTTCGCCGTTAACTTCATGGGTATGAATAAATAAAGAAATATTTCCGTAATAACTTACGAAAAGCACCAGCAGAAAATATCCCGATAGTATGCTGAACCGTTGTCTCATTGCTACAACAAAGATACGGCTATCCGGAATTCTGTTTAAACAGTATTGATAAAATTGATTATTCGGGAAAAGCTATAATACAGTCAAGTGAAGTTATTCCTCCCTTATGATATTCTCAATCTCCTTCATTACCAGCGGTAATGCTGGATATACCATGCCGTGATCGTAGCCGTCGAGTTCGAGAAGGCGGGTTTTCTTGTGTCCCGCCACTTTCATCATTCGCGCAAGATATGCGTTTTCTTCGTACCTGCCAAGCATCTCCAATTCCCTGTCTCCGGTAATGAGCAGGAGTGGCGGAGCATCGTGACGGACGTGAAAAAGAGGAGCAAATTCATCCACAACGGGTTGTGTGTTTTTTATTCCCCGCTGTTCGCGGATATTAAAGTGTGTGATGGTTTGTGCGCTGAGGGGAATAAGCCCTGCAATGCGGTTGGCATCAATATTGTGCGCTGCCAGGTATTTTTTGTCTAAACCCGCCATACAGGTAAGGTAACCGCCGGCAGAATGTCCCGATACGAAAATTTTGGATGCGTCACCACCGTATTTTTCGATGTTTTTGAATGCCCAGGCTATTGCAGCAGCTGCATCTTCTATATAGGCGGGTGCCTTAACTTTTGGTGAGAGCCGGTAATTAACGCCGATGATGCAGGTATTTTTATGTTTGAACCCGTCGGGAAGCTCTTTCTCTCCGCCTGTTAATCCGCCACCGTGAAACCAAACGACGGTGGCAAAATCTTTTTTGTCGGTTGGATAGTAAATATCGAGAATACAACGTTCCCTGATGTATGCATCTGACTCCATCTTCGCATCATCGTAATAGGGGATATTCCTGATGATTCTGTAGTTCGTTTCCTGCGCAATACCACTCAGTGAAGTGCTGATTAACAAAGAGATAAGAAGACTCTTTTTCATTACCAATTATACATTATGAATTGTTAATTATAAATATTATCTTGATTAGAACACCCATTCTTCGTTTTGGGGAGATGACGTTTGGGATTTACCTGTTCCGAAACTCAGTAGCCGGCCTTTTAAATCGAAAGACAGCCATCGATCGGAAAGTTGCAGTTCTGAACGGTGGGTGTAGAAAACCTCTCAACAATCATTCCGGGTTGCAATTGATTCCATCTTTCACTGAAACGATTGTTCGCCAAGGCTGTAGTCCTCCGTATCATATCGTCTGCATGGTCTAGGTAATTGTTTTTGGCTTCTTCGTTTTGGAATATTTTTATCACGTATGTACGTTCGCCTTCATCCAGAAGATAATTGGATTGAAACAGCTGCACATAATTTTTGTACCGGTACCTGTTGAGTATCTCACGGATAAAAGCTCTGAATTCCCGTTCAACATCCGCTTCCGAAGAATTTACATCCCACCGGATGGTTTGATAAGCCACGTCATTCTTTATTTTTACGACCGTTTTTCCACCGAAAGTCAACGTCTCACAACTGCTTAACGAAATAAGCATCACACCTGAAATGATGAGTTTAAGAATCGTTGTTTTCATCTGCCTGTTTCTTTAGTTTACGTTAAAAAGCACCTTTTTTAGAGTGTGCAAGTGCGAGAATGGTTATAAAAAAGCTAAAAATCCGGTAATCATCAGCACGTTGATAAAATCGATAAAGAACGCTCCCACTACAGGAACAATAAAATAGGCCACACGAGAATAGCCGAACTTATCGCAAATGGAATCCAGGTTCGCCATTGCGTTGGCGGTGGAACCCATTGCAAAACCGATCAGTCCCGATGTGGAAACCGCCGAATCGTAATTTCGCCCCATCGCCGGAAAGGCTACGAACCGGGGGAAAACATACATCAACATTACCTGTGCGAGCAACAAAACCATCAGCGGTAATGCCAGACTGCTCAATTCCCAGAGGCGCATTGTCATAATGGCTATGGATATGAAAATGTTCAGGCAGATATCGCCAATCAGTTGGATTTCGGTGTTGAGTGTAAAATCTTCCCTAGTATCCATAATGTTACGGATAATGGCTGCCACGATCATTGGTCCGATATAAATAGGAAATTTTACCGTACCGATAAACATTCCCATAAAATTATTCAGTAAATCGGTAAAAATTACGCCGATACCCATCGAAACAAGGATAAGGAACGATGCTTTGGTAATTCGTTCTCCGTCCATTGGGACCGGGTGAGCTTGCATCGCATCGATTTTCTGTTCTTCTTCATCGGCTTTTCGAGTGCTCAGCAGCTTCTTTCGCACAATCAGGTTATTTCCAATGGGAGCACCCATCAGTGACCCCATCAGCAAACCGAAAGTGGCGGATGCTATTGCCACGGCGTGAGCACCCGAAATACCTGTAGCTTCCACTTCGGGGGCAATGGCCGCCGAAGTGCCTAGCCCGCCCATCAGTGCGGTAGAACCGGTCATCATCGCCAGTTGAGGCGAGAGATTGAGCGGTTTTGCCAACCCAATAGCTACAAGGTTCTGCAACAGGCTGAAAATCGTGGCCAATCCGAGGAAGATAAGCAAAACCGTACCGCCTTTCCTCAGCAATTTAAGGCTTACGTTGAAGCCTATAGAAGTAAAGAAAACGGTCATAAAAAAAGCCTGTAATACGTTGTCGAACTGTAAAAAAAGGATCTCTGACGAATGAAGTGCCAACGATGCCAACGCAAACAGCAATCCGCCGATTACGGGCGAAGGAATGGCATATTTACGAAAAAAATAAACTTTTACTTTCAGGAATTTCCCCAGCAACAACAGCAAAACTGCCAGGCCAACGGTCACATACATATTTATGGTTAAGGTCATTGCCGGAAAAGTATGGGTTAAAAATTGTCGGGTGGTGTGCTCAGTGCGGTTATGGTAACCTCCTGAAAATCCGTATCAAAATTAGCCAGTAACATTTCAACGAATTTGGCATGAAAGAATGTATACAGTTTTGAGGTTACGTGTCTGCGGTCTTTTCGCTTAAGCAATCCGAATCGCAATTCATTCTCCTCCACCCATATCTGCGGTTTCAAAAAGGCTTCGTTTTTCCACAACAAAGGTGAAGGGGTGATGCGTCCGTCTGTCATAACAGTCCATTTCTCCACTTTTCGGGTTGCAATACCTTCGTATATTTTGTCGAGCAGTAAATTGGGGTTGTGGGTCTTTATGATGATAGCCATTGGAACGGTTATTTTTGTTGATTCTTATATATCTCTATCGCTGTTTTTACATTTCCATGTAGCAGGAGCAGGTTTTTTGCCTGCTCATAAGATAACCCGAGTTCGTCAACGATCATCCGGGTTCCCCTGTCCACGAGTTTTTGATTGGTCAGTTGCATATTTACCATTTTGTTGCCTTTTACTCTTCCCAATTTTATCATTGTGGCTGTGGTAATCATGTTGAGCACGAGTTTTTGTGCAGTACCCGATTTCATTCGGGTACTTCCGGTAACATATTCAGGACCTACGACTGGTTCAATTTTTATCTCAGCTTCCGCGGCTACGGGCGAGCCCGGATTGCAGCTTATTGCCCCGGTAAGGATTCCTTTCTCCCTTGCTTTACGTAATGCTCCGATAACGTATGGAGTGGTGCCCGATGCGGCGATGCCTACCAGCGTGTCGTTTTGATTGATTTTGTATTCCAACAGTTCTTCCCAAGCCTGGTCGTAGTTATCCTCCGCCGCTTCTACCGGGTTGCGCAGAGCGGAATCACCACCTGCAATCAGCCCGATAACGTATGTGTCGGGCATTCCATATGTGGGGGGAATCTCCGACGCATCCAGCACGCCAAGCCTTCCGCTGGTTCCGGCCCCTATATAGAAAAGCCTCCCGCCTCGTTTCATGCGTTCCACAATTCCTGTAACGAGCTTTTCTAATTCGGAAAGGGTCTTTTGTACGGCAAGAGCTACTTTTTGGTCTTCCTGATTGATTTCTGCAAGAATTTCGAATATCGGTTTTTTCTCCAAATCGTTGTAAAGCGAGGGTTGTTCGGTTATTTTGATGAAAGTCATACGGGTTATAAGTTACGAATAAAATTTTATTAATCCTTCCATGGGCGATTGTTCAATCTTTCCGATCTTTATTTTTTTTTCTTCAGCAACTTTGCGTAAAACACCGGAAAAATACCAGGCGATTGAGCCTACAAAATTAACCTTATTTTTCTGATAATTGTATTGCATCACATTTCGTTCGAAGAAATCGGAGAAACTTTGTTCAACAATACGCCGAATGGATTGCTCTTCGATATGTTTCCATAAAAAGGGTGCAAGTGTTGCCAGAAACCTGCTGGGGAAAGGTTGTCTATATACTTTATCGATAATGGTTGCCTGGTCCAGATCGTATTCGGCGAGGAGTTTCTCTTTTAATCCTTCCGACAACTGATTTTTCAGCGCATCGCTGACCAATTGCTTGCCCAGTACTGCGCCACTTCCTTCATCGCCCAGGATAAACCCCAGTGGAGATACCTGTTTGACCATGTTGTAGCCATCCCATTCACAGGAGTTGCTTCCGGTACCCAGGATACAGGCGATCCCGGCATTATGCCCGCAGAGGCTGTGCGCTGCAGCCATCAAGTCGCTATATATACAGATGGCATCGATGGGAAACGAACGGTATATGGCGTTCTTCACAAAAACGATTTTTTCCGGGATACAGCCGGACCCGTAAAAATGGATCGACTGAACCTTTTTTCCCTTCAGGAGAGGGTAGGCATGTAACCTGATTTCTTCTGCGATCTCCTCCTCAGTCTGATAGACCGGGCTGATTCCTTTTGTGGAAAACCGCTGCACGATCTCTCCTCCGTATGTCAGGCACCAGTCGGTCTTGGTAGCGCCGCTGTCGGCGATCAGTATATTACCTCCTGATTGTGAATGATCCATTTTGATTGGTTGTTTATAGTTTAATATAAATCTTTTTTCTGTACAGTATATATCCGAACAGCCAACAGAACGTAATGAACAGCAGCGCATAGAGCAGCGATCCGAAATAGTCCCCCGCCCACGGGCGCAGCAGCACTTCGTAAATAAACCCTTTTACAGAGATTATCTCTCCCTGCCAGTTAAGCCGGATGTTGGCGACCAGGTTGGCCATTACGCCTGCAAAAACATATACGATGAGTGGATTTACCCCGAAGGCGTGAAAGAAACGGCTCCATCGCTCTTTTTGATGGATATCGATGATCCAGATCAGCAGTCCCAGCAGTTGCGCGGCAAAGCCGGTGGTAGTTAGCACGAATGTGGAGCTCCATATCTTCTTGTTAATGGGGCATCCGTACTGCAGGAGTAATCCCGAAAATGCCAGTATCGTACCCCATATCAGCAGTTTCTCCACCCGGGTGTGGTTGTCTTTGTTCTCCACAATCAGTTTTCCGGAAAGAAAACCGATCAGTACGTGGGCGACGGAGGGGAGGGTGCTGAGCAGCCCTTCGGGTTCGAATGCGATGCGTACTCCTTCCGGTGTAGTGTCCTTGTACATATGGGAAGTACCCATGAGTGCTTTGTCGACCACCGCTATAATATTCTCTTCCGACATCTCAAACCCTTTTCCGAAACGAAGAATCAGGTAATACCCCAGGAGCAGGATGCCAACCACCCACGGGAGCAGTTTACCCTTCACAAGAACAGCAGTCAGGGCGGCAAAGCCGTATGCCAACGCCAGCCTTTGCAGTACTCCGAGTATGCGCAGGGTGTCGAAATGGCTTGCCGCCACACCGAAGGGTTCTCCGGAAGCAAGACCCCGCGTAAGTTGCCCAAACCATCCCAGTGCCAGTCCGATCACGAAGATGAGGAAGGTACGCCGTACAATTTTCCAGACGGCTGTTTTGGAGGGTTCAAAGTTAAATTTTCGCAGTGACATAAAGGTAGATACCCCCATGATAAACATGAAGAAGGGAAATACCAGGTCAGTCGGTGTGAGTCCATGCCAGTGAGCGTGTTTGAGTGGCGCATAGGCGTAAGTCCACGAACCGGGGTTGTTGACCATGATCATACCGGCAATGGTAATGCCGCGGAGGATGTCGAGTGACAGGAGGCGGTTGTCCTGTCTGGGGGAAAGAGTCACGTTCATAGATGATTGTTAATAATGTTAATTTCTTAGAGGTTATCAACTTGTAAGAATATCGCTACAGATTCTTTAGATTATGATTCCCAGGAAGAAAGAACAAAAATTGATACAGATTTATATGTATGTGTCTTATGCGACCAGGAACTGAAATATTATTGCCAAAGATACAGCAATAATTCGAATCCTGCTTTTACCGGTCAGGAAATAATGACCATCTGTCTGTTTCATTCTGTCTCACTCCATGATATTCGTGCTTCAGGTAGTGTTAGTAGTGTTATCCCTAAAACCGCATTGAATGTTTTTGATTAAAAACAAGCAATGCGGTGAAAGTTCAACCCCGGTATGATGATTACCGTGGATGGCTATGGAATGAAGGGCCGGCAAGAGCTATAAGGCAGCCTTCACCGAATCAGCCAGGGGAGTGGTAGGCCTGCCAATCAATGCAGAGAGCTGATGGGAATCATCAAACAGATCGTCCTTCGATGCCGAAACATCCCAACTGGCGATGGCAGCTGCAAATCCCGCAGGAATCTCAAAACTTTCCAGGATTTTGGTATATTCAGCTTCAGTCAGGTTTCTGTAGGGGATGTTTGTCCCGGTCTGGTTTGAGATTTCGGCCGCTAAATCAGCTAGTGTATAATAATCGTCTCCGGCTAATTCGTACACTTTTCCCTTGTGTGATTCGTCGGTTATAGCCACTGCTGCTGCTTCGGCATAATCGACACGGGCGGCAGATGATATTTTTCCGTTGCCGGCACTTCCGATGAAGGCACCTCCTGCTAATGCACCTCCAATGGAACCGGTATAGTTTTCGGTATACCATCCGTTGCGAAGGATAGTATAATTGATACCGGAAGCTTTTAACGCTTCTTCCGTGGTCATATGTTCCCCAGCAAGATTCAACGTGGTGGAATCCGCATGCAACAGGCTGGTGTATACGATCCATTCCACACCGGCTTTACCGGCTGCCTCTATCACATTGAAATGCTGACGGGCACGCTGGCCAATTTCGCTGCCTGAGATAAGTACCAGCCGGTCTACTCCGGCAAGTGCTGCTGTCATCGTTTCGGGTTGGTTGTAATCAAAGGCTCGTACCTCTACTTCCAGGGCAGATGCTTTCCCCGGTGTGCGGACAAGTGCCACGATGTTTTCATTGGAAACCCTCTTTTTTAACTCTTCCACAACAAAGGTTCCTAAATGCCCGGTTGCTCCAGTGACTGCTATTTTCATACGATTATTTTTATTTTTATGTACGTTTTTATTTCAGAACCAGTTTGATGTCCAGCGTGAACATGTCGTCAATTACTTTGTCGCCCAAGTTGTTAAAGAATGATTTGGAACCGTATCGCACACCAAATTTAGAGCGGTCTACCTTCAGTTGTGTCGAATAAACATTGTCTTTTCTGTTTACCACAAACGATACCTTCTCTGTCTTTCCTTTGATGGTCAGCAAGCCCGTGACCAGTGCTTTATCCGAATTGAATTTACCCGCTCTGGTTATTTTAAACGTAGCGGTGGGGTGATTGTTCACACCAAAAAAATCGTCCGATTTCAAGTGATCCACCAACTGCTTGTTGTAACCTGCATCTTTCAGGTCGTCGTTGGTGAGGCTGTTCATGTCGATCACCACATTTCCGCTTACAACCTCACCGTTTTTTAACTCAAAAGATCCGCTCTGTATCTGAATTTTTCCATTGTGAGAGCCCCCTATTTTTTTCCCGGTCCATAGAACCTGCGATTTACTCAGGTCGATTTCACTTTTTTGTGCCGATGCTGATAAAGTTCCTATCAATAAAAGGATTGCCAATAAATTAATTGTTTTCATACGTTTTTTAGTTTTTTTGTGGGTGAAACTACTCAGATATGACTGTCCGTTTCAACCGGTCTGATTTTGAATTGTTTCTTTAATTATTACGGCACAAAGGTAGCGTAGTGCCGTGCCTCCAACACTTGATCTATGGTAAGAAATGAAACGCATCTGAATTAAATTCTCTTCCTGATGCGGCTCAAACTTTCCGGAGTGATGCCCAGGTAGGAAGCAATGTAGATTAAGGGAACCCGCTGAAACATCATGGGATGTTCCTTCAGCATGTCGCTGTAACGATCCATGGCCGTTTCCCACATGTTTGCATTGAGTCGTTTCAGTGCGTTGATGTACGCCTTCTGAAAAAGGATGCGAAAATATCTTTCCAGTTTCGGCACTTCCTCATACAGCTGCTCCAGTCGTTGAAAGGAAATGCGGAGCATCTGTGTGTCCTCCAATGCCTCAATGTTGTACTTGGAAGGTGTTTGCGTGAAGAAACTCTCCAGGTCACTGATCCAGCTATTGTCCATCCTGATCTGGTAGATGTGTTCTGTCCCCTTTGAATCGATATAAAAAGAGCGCAAGCAGCCTGTGGTAATGAAATATAAGTATTTGCAAGTTTTGCCAGACACCAGCAGGTCTTTTTTTTTCCTGATGGAACACGGTTCAAAAGCAGACAGGATAACCGATTCATCTTCAGGAGTTATTTCCGTCCACTTTTTAAAATAATAGAGCAGCTTGTTATCTTTTGTCATTTGGTTTTCAGTCATTCATCATCTGTATCATGCAATAAACAACTGCTTTTTTGAAATGTTCACCGTTATAAACCCGCTGTTAATAATGTCTGTCAGAGCCATTACCGTCTTAGTGAAGATTGTTGCAAGGGTATATCCCTTATTGATTCGCATTAACAATCAGTCTGTTTTTCTTTTTTTGATCTGCCAAATTCCGGATCCACTTTCATGAAAGGGATCAGTACCAATGTGGGTATTGTGAGAATCATAATCAGGATAAAGAAATGCTGGTATCCCAGTTGCTCCTGTATCCATCCGGCAGCCATACCAGGTAGCATCATACCCAGGGCCATGAATCCCGTACAGATGGAATAATGAGCTGTTTTATGCTCACCCTGAGAAAAATAAATCAGGTAAAGCATGTAGGCCGTAAATCCGAAACCGTATCCGAATTGTTCAACAGCCACTGCCGTATTCACCCAGATCATGTTATCGGGTTGATAAAATGCAAGGTACAGATAAGCCGCATTGGGAAGGGTGATGGCTAGTGCCATGGGCCAAAGCCAATACTTGAGCCCTTGGCGTGAAGCTAAAATTCCACCGATGATTCCGCCGAGTGTAAGGGCGATCACTCCCACTGTACCATAAGTAATGCCGACTTCGGAGGTATGTAATCCCAATCCGCCCACATCACGGCTGTCGAGTAGAAAGGGCGAGGTAAGCTTGACAAGCATCGCTTCAGCCAGTCTGTATAGTAACATGAAAGCGATGGCCAATCCTATCCCTTTTTTTGTAAAAAAAGATTGGAAAGTATTTCCAAATTCTGTTACCACTTCATGGGATGTGCGGGCCGATTTTCCGGTATCTGTGTTTGGGTAGGGCAGAACAAAACGGTGATAGACAAAAAATGCCAGAAAAATGCCTGCCAGAATGAAGAAGGTGAGGCTCCAGGCATATGGAATTTTGCCGGTCGATTTTTCCAGAAATCCTGCCAGTACTACCAACAATCCCTGACCGGTGATCGAAGCAAGGCGATAGAAGGTGCTGCGAATGCCTACGAAGAAGGATTGCTGCGAATCGTCCAGCGCTAGCATGTAGAAGCCGTCTGCAGCGATATCGTGTGTGGCTGAACTGAAAGCCATGAGCCAGAAGAAGGCAAGTGATGCCTGCAGGTAGAACGGCGTGGGCAGGGTAAATGCTACGCCCGCCAGGCCGGCACCAATCAGCAATTGCATCGAGACGATCCACCACCGTTTGGTTTTCAGGATATCCACAAACGGGCTCCAGAAAGGTTTGATTACCCAGGGGAGGTATAACCAGCTTGTGTAGAGGGCTATTTCCGTGTTGGAGAGTCCGAAACGTTTGTACATGATTACCGAAACGGTCATTACGGCTACATAGGGCAGTCCTTCAGCAAAATAGAGCGTCGGAATCCAGCTCCAGGGAGAGCGTATTGTTTTTTTCATCGTGATGGTTGTTTAGTATTTCTTTTCAATGGTTGTGTGTGGAAAATAGTGACGGAGAATCGCTTCATGACTGTAGCCCTTTTCCGCCATCATGGCAGCTCCAATCTGGCACAATCCCACGCCATGACCCCATCCGGCACCGGTGAACGTGAACTTCTGCGGGATCCCCCTGTCGTTCTTCTCTTCAGCATCTACTACAAAAGCGGCGCTGTAGAGGTGTGAGGGAGAGAGAGTACGCCGTATTTCCAGTTCCTTTCCGATAATCATGGTGCGTTTTGTCCCGATGATCCTGAGTCGGGTGATGCGTCCCGAAGTACCCCGTTCGAGCGGTTGCAGATCGATGATCTCACCGTAGTTGGTACCCGAGCGCTCTTTGATCAGGCGGCCGAGTTCCTCCTGTGAGTAGGTCACCTTCCAGCGGTAGAAGTCGGCTGTTTCCCGGTCGTAATCGTTAAGCACCTGCCTGAGCACCTGTTTGTCTTGGGTATTGCAGAAGGCGGGAGGCACTGAGCGGATCCACGTTTCGGCCTGCTTTTCGAGGGTGAGGTCGGGCAGGGGAGCATCGTTGGTGAAATCGACTTTCCCTTGCAGGTAAGGATGCGCGATGGGTTCCCATACATTCTCGAAAGCCTCCATCCCGCCTCCGCAGCATTTTGAGAAACGGGCGTCGCAAATGGTCCCGTTATATGTGAGCACTTCGCCGCGTGTTTGCTCGACAACCTGTTTCACCAACGGCGTCGATTGTTTTGTAACTCCCTGATAACGTTGACAATGATCGTCAGCGCAAACATCGAAACTGGCATGGTCTTCACGGTCGTACCAGCGGATGATCTCGGTAGGAGTGACAAAAGAGGTTTGGTAGTTGCTTTTGACTTCCTTTCTCTTCTCCATCTGCGCCAACAGCCAGCTGCGGGAGATGACGGCGTGTGCCTTCAGCAGTTCTTCAGAGCTGGTGGCGCTCATTTCGGACGAGATGACGCTTTTGAGGTAATCCTCCAGGAAGACGATGTTGATGGCAGTGATGCCGTTCTTTTCGGTGATGAATTTCAATCCTCCCTGAAAACGTTGATTTTCGGTGCGCTCCCAGTGAAAGTTAACGCCGATAATAACATTCTTCAGTTCAAAACGATTTTCCTGCGGACGATCTGCCTCGAAAGAAACTTCATCGTATAATTCGCCATTGAAGAGAATTTCTCCACCCGAAATCTCAACCGAATAGTCGCCTGGTGCATATTCCTTTCCTTTAAATTTATAGGCTGTCAACAGCGAAAAACTGATCATTGGCTGCTCCAGTAAAACGCCGGCGTGAATAAACGGTTCATTTATTTGAGTTTTTTTCTGGCCTGTAGTTCCCATGTTCTTATTTTGTCTTTGTAAAGGTTATTTGTATTCATCTTCACAATGTCGAGCGAGGCGTCGCTGTTATCTTCCCAGCGACGGCAAAGGTACAGTACATCATAGATCCGCCCGATCTGATAACGACGGGAGATGCTCAGTCCCAGGGCATAATCCTCGCCGTAGCTGGTGTTGGGTACCTTGATTTCCCGCAGCACCGGCGTATAGAAAGCCCGCGGAGCACCGAGCCCGTTTATGCGCAGTGCGTTATTCCGTCCGTTTTCGGGAGTCCACTCCCGGTGATCGATGATGCCGGGAGGGATCGTCTCCATGTTGAAGTTGGTCATCCGGTAGGTACCCACCACCATGGCGCACTGCTGCTCGTAGAAGGCATCGACAATCTTTTGCAGTGTGTCATTTCCGCTATATACATCATCGCTGTCGAGCTGCACGGCAAACTTGCCACATTGTCTGTGGTGTACGCCCATGTTCCAGCATCCGCCGATCCCCAGGTCGTCTCTTTCCGGGACGATATGTATCAGCCGTTCGTCATTTCTGAATTCTGCGATGGCTTCCGTAGTGCCGTCGATGGAGTGATTGTCTACGACGATCAGGTTAAAAGGAAAACGGGTTTTTTGTCTCAATACCGAGGTGATGGCGTCACGGATGGTTTTGATGCGGTTGCGCACCGGGATGATGACCGATGCCTCCACTGCAAAGGTATCTTTGTTGAATTCAATGTTCCCGAATTTGGGGTCCAGGTAGCCGCCGACATCTTTCAGGTGCTGTGTGCAAGCCTGTTCCATTTCCAGTTGTACTTGTCTGTTTTTGGGATCCACATAGTCGAATATTTTTTCTCCCGAGGCACGCGTATCCTCCTCTATCTCTGAATAGAGGAACTCGTTGATATGCACCAACGGATGTTTTTGTGACACTTTAAGCCTGAGGTCATAGAGTCCGGCATAGGTATATTCTCCTGCCTTCATCCGCCGGGCGGCTTTCTTCAACGCTCCGGCATGGTAAAGGAGCAATGAGCCAAAATTGAAATCGTCGCGTAAACTGCCTTCCTGGTAGTCGATTACCGGATGGTTGCTTTTTACACCCTGGATGTTTGCGTAATAATCGGAATAGACCATCCCTGCGCCGCTGTCCTCAGCAATGCAAATCATCCTTTCGAGAGCGAAGTAGCCGGGTTTCAGCGGGGTTGGCTTCTGATAGATCAGCGTATAATCGGCATTCGATTTCTGTGCGATCTTTTTTACCGTGGCGCTGCTGTGAAGGGTGTCAATGGGTATGGTTACGCATCCTTTTAGTTTTTCTTTGTTGTTCTCCGGTGTCAGCAAGAAAATTTTGCTGATTGAATCGGACTCTCTCAATTCGTCCACTGTCTTCTTTGCCTGTTCTGGATCGGAGAAAAGGATAAAAGCGTTTATTTTTTTCATATATTTTCATTGTTGTCCGGTAAAACCGGTATTTTAATTTTTGATCACGATTTAA
>JABNAD010000507.1_pt1 | contig 22247 bp, 12 predicted proteins | sample 7240381 | NCBI WGS metagenome assembly JABNAD01 (sample SAMN11332834, study PRJNA596920) | anaerobic digester metagenome | biome: digested sludge; isolation source: digested sewage sludge-derived enrichment culture grown on H2/CO2 | place: Germany: Goettingen
CTACGCGGTCGGGATCGCCTCCCATATTCTGGTACGAAAGGGTTTTGGTAACATCAGCGCTGTTGAATACGCCCGGGAAGAGAGCCATCTGAGGCTCGGTCATTTCAATGGAATAACCAAGACCCACTTCCATAAAGTCATACACAAACAAATTGACCCAGTCGCCTGAAGGCTCGTCATATTCGCGTGCCCATACGGCATCCTGGTTCAGCGGGAATACGGTACCAAAGTTAATGTTGGTTACCGGTGATGACAGGAAGTGGAAGTTTGAGTTGGCAAAATAGCGCTGTACTTCGGCTTCGGCCACAGTCAGGTACTCGGCTCCGATAAATGAACCGCCGTCAAGAATCAAAATGCTTGCGCATGCGGCTGGTACGGTAAGTGTCGGGAAATTGGGTACCCCGCCGGGGATGGTAACATCTGTTTCAGCGGTAGGTACGCAGGGATTCCAGTTGCCGATGTTAAACCAGTCTTCGTTAACAAGTCCGGTCCAGGTCGTTTCGGTGCAGGTCACAATCTGGGGCTGAACTGTGATGCTGAGGTTTGAGGCTTCTCCGGCTCCGCAGCCATTGGTGCCATATACCGACAAAACACCGCTTGTTGCCCCGATGGCAAAGTCGAGGGTAATCACATTGCCGGTTCCGTTGATGGTTACGCCTGTGCCGCTGTAAGCCCAGACATACGCTGTAGCATGGGTGATTTCACCAACGTTATAGGCAACACCCATATCGCCTTCGGTGACCACGGCCAGGCCATTGATTGCGCCGGCAGCTGCTGGTATGGGAAGGACAGTGATTGTGAAGGTGCAGGATCCGGTGCAGCCGGTTTCTGAATCTGTATAGGTATAGGTAATTGTATGCGTTCCAAGGTTGGCAACTGCGGGATAGAATATGCCGTCAGTTACACCGTTACCTGAATACACGCCGCCAGCCGGGCTTCCGCCTTCAAGCGTCTGACCACCGGCATTGATGCAAACATTCATATCGGCGGGACAGGTAACTACCGGCAGCGCATTTTCGATCACAATGGCGCTTCCGGTCATAGCTGTTGTTCCCCCTGCATTGGTTCCGCTGGCAGTGTAAACGCCTTCGGGTCTGAGCCCAAAGTCAAGGGCAGCGCCTGTTCCGGGTATCGAAGCCACTGCAATGGCATCCTGATAAAGGGTGTAAGTTACCCCGATTTCAGATCCCGATAGACCGACCACAACGCCAGCCTCTCCTTCACAGTATGAACCGCCACCGGTCATTTCAAAGGCAACCGGGGGGAGTATCACTGCTTCAACCACCATGGTAATGGTATTGGAAGTGGCAGTAGCCGAAGTAACGCACTCTAAAGTGCTTGTCATTACTACATAAACCTCATCGCCATTTAGCGGCATGTAAGCATAGGGATTTCCTGTAGCTACAGAACTTCCGTTTACAAACCACTCATAGGTGGGTGTGCCTCCGTTTACAGGCGTAGCTGTAAATGTAACGTTTGTTCCCGGCGTAACGGCACCGGCGGGATCAGCCACGATACTTACTGATGGTGTCAGCAGCGGGTTGACAGTAATTGCTATGGTATTAGAAGTGGCTGGGTTACCGGAGGTGCATCCCAGGCTTGAAGTCATTACCACATAAACCTGATCTCCGTTTGCCGGGGTAACACTATAGATGGCGCTGTTATTGCCTACCGTGTTTCCATTCAGGTACCACTGATAGTCTGGGGTTCCCCCGTTCACCGGTGTAGCGGTGAAGGTAACACTGGTTCCGGAGCATACTTCGGTGTCATCGGCTGCAATACTTACGCTGACCGGAAGCGGAGTGTCAACTACCATATTGATGGTATTTGACGTAGCATTTCCTGCCGAGCAAAAGTTGTCGGGGTACAACACCACATAAACGGCATCGCCGTTAACCGGAACGTAAGAGAATGAACCTGAAAAGCTGGCAGCGCCCTGAGTAGCGCCATTGACAAACCATTCAAAGGTAGGATCGTCGCCACCGTTTACAGGGGTTGCGGTAAAGGTTACCGCAGTTCCGGCACATACCGGATTGGCACTTACTGCAATAGTTACCGTCGAAGTTACTGTTGGCATAATGGTTATTTGCATCATATAGGTGCCGGCACATTGACCCGGATCAGGTGTAAACATATAATCGAACGTGCCGGGTGTTCCCGTATTGATTACAGGGGGATTCCAGGTGCCGGTGATTCCGTTGTCTGAAGTAAGTGGCAATGGAGGAGGATCCGCGCCCTGACAAATTGGAATTATTTGTGTAAACAGGGGAGTGGTTAACTCTGTCATGGTAATTACCGCAGAGCCTGTCATCATGGTGCCTTCAGGACATTCGGGTGTGGTACCCATCACTGTGTACGTACCGGCCAGCTGATTACCGAAAGTAATGGCATCACCGGTTCCTGCTACGGTAGGAACCTGAGCTACGCCGTCTTTATAAAGGGTATAAGTAACCCCTGATTCAGAGTTATCCAGTCCGACAGGTAAGCCGGCATCGCCCTGGCAATAAGCGCCACCACCGGTAACATTAAAAGCGGTGGGACAGGTTGCTTCAGGGTTAAGTACCGGATTGCCGTAAACATTTGCGTTTACACCCGGCGTAACGGTAAGCTGAACATTAGTTCCATCTATATACGCTGCAACACGGGAAGGATATAAAGGAGAAGCAGCAGTATTGGAATTGAACACCAAATCCATAGTACTGTTAGGAGCGAAAGGAACAGTACTGGTAATGACAAATGTCGTCAGCAAAGTACCGGGTGAAACAGTGCTTATTTCAGTTCCATTTCCAGCTCCAGGAGGTGATTTCCCGACACTTCTCATCAAAGTTTGGCCGGGGTATGATGCCATGGCATAATTGAAGGTAATATTTCCGCTAAATTGCTGGAATAAGTTTAATCCAGTATTGGTATTGTCGTAAACAGCGGAAAGTGTTCCTCCTGTAAAAAAGTTGGAATTCATAAGGAATCCGAATTGCAGGGATGCCAGTTCAAAAGGCTGGGCCGGATCTGTGTCAAGCAGATATACCTGAAACTGAAGTACATTGTCCGCTGTTTGAACAATGTTCCGAACTGAAAGCTCAAAATCTTCAGTTGCCAGCGGAGCATACAATGCCTGTGCATTCACTCTGGGAATTGCCATCGTGAGAACAAGCATTGCTACAGCAAAAAGTGTAACGAATTGATTTTTCATATTGGTTTGATTTATTGGTGATTACTTATTTGGTTGTTATGTTAAAGACCTGATTTTTAAACCTGATGCTTAAAAAACCGGTCACGTAAATTTATGGTGTTGGTGGCAATATCGCTCCTATAAACAGTGCGCTGTTGTTGTCAACGATTGTCATATCTGCAGTATCAGTTAATCCGGATCCATCAACATCTGTTATGAGGTATCCTGTTGCAAAAATTGCAGCGTTATTGTCAATTTCTGACATGTCACCGGTGTCAATAAATCCATCCTTAAAAACATCGCCGGAATAGATTGCATAAACCCCGTCAACAAAATATTGCAGATTTCCTCCATAAACATTGGCCGGTAAACCAAAGCTCTGCGTAACGATATCACCCGCAAAGGATATTGGAGAGGCAGTTGTTGTTTCAATTGAATTACGGTGCTTAACCGTGATATAATAGTTTCCGTTAAGTCCGGATGGGATGTCGGCTACTGTTGCTGTTCCGGAAATGCTCAATTGAACGGTTGAACTGAATTCGATAATGCTATAGTCGTCAGCATTGTGCAGTTCGACAGTAACTACATCTGCAATTCCCGCACCAAACTGAGGTAGCCCGTTTTCATTGAGTGCTTCATGCATCAATCCACTTCCACTGTATAATCCTTCGATAATTACATCGGTCAGATTCAGGGTTTTGGTAGTAGCCGGTACTGAAACACTTACATCGTCAAGATGCCAGGTGTGCGCAAAACTGCCTTCATAACGGAATGCGATGTAAATGGTTTGCCCGTGATAGGCGCTGAGGTCCAGCAGTGTCTGTTCCCAACTGGCAGTTACGGAAGCAGGAGACCAGATTTCAACATAATCACCATCAGTAGGATCAGGTGAGCCTGCAGAAATCAATACACTGTTTTTAACATAATCGCCTGGGTATACGTTGTATGACCAGAAGCTGAGTTCGATGTATCCTGAAGCCGGGATAATCAATCCGGGGCTGACAAGGTAACCATCCTCTGTGTTGGTTGCAGGACCATAAGCATGAGCTGCTGACAGGGTTCCACCCTCTGTATGATTGTATGAGGATGAAAGTCCCCAGTAAGTACCTGCTCCATCTATGTTGTAACTGACCCAGCAACTCAGATTTGGTGAACTTGCTTCAAAGTCTTCAGTAAATGGAAGATTCCGTGCATCGCAGGGCGTGGTAAACTGCACCCCACCGGTCCAATTGCTGTAATTATCTTCGCCGCAGACTGAACGCACATAGACCATATAGACTGTTCCATCTTCCAGTCCGGTGATATTGGCAGTAGTAACGCCGGCAGCCGTATTTCCTTCAACTGCCAGGCCGGTTGGTCCGCTACCGGGGTCTCCGTCTGACCTGACCTCATATTCATAACCGTTGGCAGGAGCGGGATCGGGTGCAGTCCATCCGATGGTAGCCGTAGTCTGATCAAATTCGGTTACCTGTAGATTGGTCGGAACATTGCATGTGATAATTTCAACAGTTACAGGGCCTGCAGGTTCTGATTCACCTTCGCTGTAAACAGCCGTAACAGTGTAGCTGTATGTACCGGCCGGGAGGGTAAGGTCATCATACTCTGTTAGTGTGGTAAAAGCAAGAAATGCTTCATCTTTATAGATATTGTAACCGGTTAAGGTAGCCATTGGTGCACGGTTGTTTTCTGTTGCATTGTCAATTAAAGCAACATTGGCTTTTTCAGAAATTATATTGGAGCCCTTAACAATACTTCGTGTGGGTGGCTGTAGGTTCACTAATTGCTGGCCAGATGGGCGATTGGCAATAATTGGCTCAGCATTCTTGCCTGGTACACCTATACTAAAGTCATCAATCATCAGGACAAATGCATCACTTGAAACACAATTAATGGCTACATAGATATTTTGCCCGACATAAGCCGAAAGATCAAAGGTGTATTCTGTCCAATCCAAAGGTGCTTCTACGTAAGGTTCTGTGCTGATAATTGTAAAATCAGTTGTTGCAGTGCCAGTAGCGGAAATTCCTACCCTGAAGCGCTCAAGCCCGTATAAATCAGTAACGCTTTTCGCCCAGAATTTAAGTTGAGATCCGGTTACTATAGCAACCTGAGGACTGATCAACCAATCGTTATTGGGGGGTGTTGTAGCAGAGAAACATGCGGCATATTTACTACCGCTATGTGCGAGCCAGGCGGCATCAGTCAGCGCAGGCACAGTTGTGCTGGGATTAAATGTGATAAATGCGCCTGTGTATCCTTGATTCGTGAAGGTAATGTCCGTGATAGAATAGGTTGATGAAAGGTCAAGGTCAGTGTTTAACCATGGGGGAAAGCTAAGCGAGAAGTCAGTATAGCTTTCAAAGCCATCGGTGAAACTTTCCGGAACAACACCCGGTGCATTCCATGTAAGATGCACATCCTGATTTTCAACACTGGCCTGAAGGTTCAGCGGCGGGTCAACATAAATATTCAGGCAGATATCCTGGGTGGTAGTCGCACCTTCTGCTACAACTACACCGGTAATGGTTTTGCTGAAGTAACCCGACAGACTGGCTGACAGATCATAAGTTCCTATATTAACTTCAGGAAACTCGTAATAGCCATTCACATCAGTCGTTGTTGTTAAAGCAGCAATTGATACGGAAACACCTTCCAGGAAAGCGCCTGTATAACAATCAGTTACTTCACCCCTGACCATTTCGGTCGGCAAAGCTTCAAGAACATTTACCGTATAGTCTTCATATGAACCATAGCTTCCTGTATAACAAGGTGTTGGTGGGCCCGTGTCAACACCGCCGATACGCATCCTGTGATTTCCGAGCGGTGCATCTGAAGGCACAATGAAAGAAGCTGCAAGTGTGGTAGGATTTGTTGCTAATGAAGTGCCGGAATATACTTCTTCACCTGCATCGCTGAAATCAAGGTCATCATTCCAGTCAATCCATATTTTGGTATCATAGGTGTAACCGGTCTGGAATGTAATGGCAACAGGAACTGTAGCATCGCGGTTAACATCTCCGATCTGTGCGGAATAATCACCATAGTTGCCTGTTTCAGCGCCGGTAGTATTGTTAACAGTGCTAAAAGTTACATTGGTAATTCCTTGTCCATCAACCGAAGTTGGCGCAGGAATACAATAGCCTGTATAGAAGGGAACCGGAGATGTCCATGCGCTGTAATCGTTCACAGCGCAAACCGACCTTACCACGGCGGTATAGGAGGTATTTGCAGCCAATCCTGTTGCATTTGCTGTAGTAACACCTGCAGCAGTTGCTCCAGAGGCAACAACAGCCAGGCTGGCATCAAGAACTTGCCATTCATAACCATTTGCCGGTGCTGGAATTGCGGCTGTCCATGTAATGGTAGCCGAATTCAGTGTGTAAGTGGGAACATTCACTGAAAGAGGCATTTCACAGGTTGGAGGTTCCTGAACGATTAAGTTGTCAACATAAACATTATTGTCTGCATTAGAAATTGTTGATTCTCCATAGAATCCAATTTTTATAACCCCACTATATGCTGACAGATCTAAAATAATTGTTTCACCCGTGTTTGATATGTTGTTATAAACATAAGGAGAACCAGCATTATCCCATAAACGCAGGGTGTTGGCTGAACTCCAGGTTTGTCCATTGTCAGTTGAAATGACCACGGCAAATTTATCATCCACACCTGTTGTGTTAGCTGGGCCGGTTGAATTCCAAAAAGTTAGAGCCAGGTCAAATCTCAACTCATAATCAGTTGAACCATCGCCAAGGTCGATAGGAGGAGTAACCATCCAGGCATATAATCCTGTACTCCAGATTTCAAGTCTGGCTGAACCGGTGGTCCCGACATTCGCAAAGCCGTCAGCCGTCCAGGCACTTGAAGTTCCCGTCAGAACAGATGGATCGGCTAACAAGCCTGATGTTTCTGTCCAGTTAAGCGGGGGATAAGTGTCAAAAGTTTGTGTAAATGGTGGGGTTAAAGTCGGGTCGGCCAATGTTGTAAATGACCTGACCACACTTGCCTCTCCATCACCTGTTGCATTGGTGGCAACTACTTTCCAATAGTAGGTTGTTGAATAGTCTAATGGGGTTGCAACCACATAAGGTGAAGCAGTTACTGTTGTAAGAAGGGTTGTCGGATCAGTATTCTCATCGAGATAGATTTTGTATCCTGTTGGTACACCGCCGGTAGCGGCGGGTGTCCAGCTCAGGCTGGGGGTTATACTCACATTGGTTGCCGCATCAGCCGGCGCAACAAGCGTAACGGCATCTGGTACCACCGATGCTGTTACAGGGCCTGTAATGTAGTCAATGTATACACTGCCGCCAGATCCGCCTGTCGCATAATAAGTGCTGAAGGCAAGATAATAATCGCCGGCAGGAATGGAAGAAAGATCAATTGTGTACAAAGCAAATGCACCCGCGCTGGGTAGTTCAATTTCTGTTCCAATATTTGTCCAGGTAGTTCCATCATCTGAATATTGAACCTGGATTCTTTGATAAATACTGGTAGTGCTTGTCCTGGCATAGAAATTCAGGGTGCTGCTGTTATTAATTGCAACAAGGGGGGTTCTTAATAAATTTGCGGTAGCTGTGGTGAATTTATAAGCAGAAGCGACGCCTTCATAAGAATAAGAAGTAGATCTTGACCAGGTGCCGGGGTTGGCCCAGCCTGCAGGGGGGAAGGTGGTTGCTTCAAAGCTTTCGAATAAAGTACCTACAGGCAGGGCATAGCCCGTAAGAGCAACTGTTGAAGGCGAACCGGTAGCATTGTGAACTACCTGTAGGTTTGCCGATTTGCTGCCAACTGTGTTTGGTGCAAAATCAACACTTACCGTAACAGATTGTCCGCTAGCCAGGCTAATTGGGTATGAATTTGCATCGGTAAGGGTAAACTCACCCTGGTTTGTACCTGTCAACGAAATGCCACCGTTGCTGATAGTTAGTGTACTACCACCACTATTGCTAATGGTAAAGACCTGTGCGGCAGATACAGTGCCAACTATCAGGTTGCCATAATCTTTAGATAAAGGAGTTATTTCGAAAACGGGTGTTGCAGGAATTTCTTCAATGGTGACATCATCTATGTAAAAAGCATATCCATCATCATCAATCAATCTGAATGCAATATATTGAATGTCCTCGTAGGCTGACAAGTCAATTATTTGCTCAGTCCAGACAGTTGGCATATTGGTGCCTGCTATGTAAGTTGCCAGTGTAGTCGTGAAATTGGAAGCAGATGAATTATTAGTTGCTATCTGTACTTCTAAATCTGTTCCGGCAGATGAACTCCCTTTTAGCCAGAATTTCAAACGATAATCAACGGTTGTTAAATCGAGTGGTGGAGTAATCAGCAGATGCTCACCACCTGCGGAGGCCCATGGCGCCCTGGCACATTGTAATCCTGAATGTGGGCTTGTTGTGGACATTATCCAGGGACTAGTACCACTTACTGTAATTTGTGTCCATCCATAAGGCGGAAATGCCGCGCCTTCAAATCCTTCGGTAAATGGAAATACAGTGACTGTCGGGTCGGGGCCTGTGGTAAATGACCATGTGGCACAATCGGTTGCGTCACCATTATCATTGTAAGGCACCACTTTCCAGTAATAAGTAGTGGAGTAATCCATATTTCCCGCAGGATCGTAAGTGGTTACTAGACCTAGGTCAATAGGTGTGGCGGGCAGTTCATCTGCTCCAAAGTAAAGATTGTACCCTGTTGGTGCCCCTCCCCCGGATGCCCAGTTAAGGGTGGCTGTGGGAAGAACATTGGTTGCAGCATCGGCAGGGGAGACCAGGGTTGCACAGTTGGGGGGAGTAGGAATATAAACATCTAGAGATATATCATCGATTGAAACATACCATGGAGATGACGTAAGGTCAGATCTTATACCTATAAAATATGTACCAGATGCAGTTACACTAAATGTTCCGGAAAATAACTGATAACCACCGCTGGTAACAGCAGTTGATGCTATAATCGGATTTGTCATTCCAGCTACGGAAGCTTCTGTGCCATAACTAGCAAGAATATTGCATCCTGATGTAACATCCTGTCTCGCATAAAACTTTAACTCATAGGTTGTACCAACTGTTAGATCTACAGATTTGAACATCCAGTCTGTGTTAGAGTATTGTAAATAGGCATTCCATGAGCCAGTTCGTGGAGTTCTGTTGTAGGTTGTGAGGGAGGTGTTTGCAAGCCATGACGCTGTCCCTGATACTGAAACTTGCGTCCAGCCTGTTATTGCTGTTCCCTGAGTGTTTCCTGTTTCAAAACCCTCAAAAAAAACGTTTTGCCCCCACGAGCTTCCGGCCCATAGGAACAGCACAATTAGTAATGTAAATAATTTTCTCATAACACGGTTTTTTGGTTAATAAATTATGTTTGTTGGCATTATCCTGCTGAAAATCAATTAATTAACCTGAAGTCATCAAAAATCTGCGAGGATGGGAGAAAAACCGGCCGTGATTAAAATGGTAGGGAAAAAATATAATGCTGTAATTCAAAGTGTTACGAGAAATTAAGGACGGCGCGGGGATCGTTTTATTAGCAGAACCAAAGTACAGCGCGGGAAAGCGGTATGCAAACGGGATTGGTTCAGATTTATAAATCCGGCCATAGAGTTGCGGATTTATGATTTCAAACCCTTTCTGCCGTTTTCGGGAAGGGCGTTTGAAAATCCCTGAAACTTGGAGGTGATTTTTTAAAGAATCTATACCTGGTTTTATAGAATTTATCTTTTTTGAGCAATAAGGAAAAACGTTTGTGTCACGGACAGCTGCAATACTTTTATCGGATTAACATACAGATATACTGTGTATTATGTATTAATTCAGGAAGAATTGACTTGCGGCTTATCCAGGAAATCAGGATGATTTCATGGCCTGAATGCGGAAACAGTGGAGGTTATTCAATATATTATTGCCCAGGGTAGCAGCATCACAAGGCTTTTTAAAAAAATAATAGTTACATATTCAGCATTTTCTGCAGACCTGAAATTCCGGAAGATTATTTTTTTACACTGATCCGGATACGTAATTTCCTGAACAAGACAGGTACGGGAAAATTGTATTTTAAACATCATTAAATCAGCAGCTTGCAAATCAACCATGTGAACTGTCTTTTCCAGGATCGTCACAATTGAGATTGATAATATTTTTTTAATTGTAAAAATATTTTACTCTGTTTCAGGTGGCATGAATAAGAGACGGATTAAATAGTTCTATATCAGGATAATACATATATTCAAATGAAATTGTTCTTAATATTGACTTTTTTCTATCTAAAGTTTGAATTTATAAATCAGTACCTTGATTTTCGATTTATTATTTCGTACCTTTGTTTTCATATCGCCGGTATTTCAGCCTTTGCAAGCAGGATTTACCGTTGTTGTAATGTTAATTTTTAAATATTTATTCGCCTGGCTCAGCAGTCAATCAATTGCATGCTTTTAAACTGATCCTGACTCACTCGCATCGCTCTGCCCACCCGCCATCCTGAAGTGATTTTCCGGGCATATATTTTTCAGGAATCAGCCGGAAATCTGCTGATTCGAAGAGATTATATATAAAAGTCCGGTCGGACAGTTGGCCGGTGTACCGCATGATTTGATGTCCGCCTCTGCCAATCGGTGTTTCGGCAGCTTACTTTTTAAATAATCAGATAGAAAGCGCCGGCCGGGATCAGGATTGCAGTATTATCGAACAAAAATTACAAAATCAGGTTTTTGGTTATTAATGTTTTAAAGTATTGAAGTAATGAATGATCATGTCTTACGGCGCACCTGCCGGCAAAGGTTTTTCATTCAACATCAGAGAATCTACTATCTATGAACGGATTTATCAATGCTTTTCTGATTGTCGGAACCAGCGCATTGCTTTTGCTGGCATTGGTGGCCTTTGAAAAGGCGATGCGTCAGGGCGACAAGGCAAGGTTGTACCTGGTTGTCTTTTTATTGGTTTCGGCCTTTTATTTTACCGCTTACGGATTATATTGCTGTGCTCCTTCGCCGTACAACGAAATCGGAGGGACATTTAAAATCCCCCTGGTCCTTGCTTTTATTCCCCTGTTTTTTCTGTTTCTGCGCGACCTGATTACCGGAACCACCCAGAAATTTTCCATGGTCGTCAAACACCTGATCCTGCCCGTATTGTTTATCGCATCCGCACCCATGCTGCTGATTTTCCCGGAATCAGATGTGGCGATTGGCCGGAATCAGGTTGGCTATACCCTGCGTTTCCTGCTGGGCCATGTGGTGCTGCTTTTGCAAACAGTTTTTTATACGTTGCGCATGTTCAGGCGTTATGCGCGTTACTCAGGTAAGTTGCGGAAATATTATCAGGAGTCAGACAGACATCCGGTGAAAATCAGAAACCTGTTGCTGTCGTTTGTTATTTATCTGCTGGTGCTTGATAACTGGATTATGACATTTCTGATTCCTCAGGAGGTGTTTTCGCTGGTTTACCCGCTGCTGCTTTTTTCAGCAGCATTTGTCACCGGCTGGCTGGGCCTCGCTGCCCCGGCCTGTTTCCATCCCGTTTCCTCACAATCAGTGCCGGATGAAAAAGCCGGTCACCCCTTGAAGGAAAATGTGGTCGCCAAAGCGCCGGTTCAGGTGAATGCAGATACAGAGGAAGTTTCCGCACAGGTGAACGGCCGCAAGCCTTTTGGCGACAGCAAGAAGAAAGCGCTCTATGAGCATCTCCTGAGATACCTGAAAGAAAGTGAGGTTTATACCAATCCCAAGCTTACCCTGAAGCAACTGGCTTCGGACCTGGATACCAACACCCGCTACCTTTCAATGGTGATCAACGAGTTTGAAGGCTGCAACTTTAATCAGATGCTTAACCGGTACAGGGTGAACAAGGTGATTCAGCTGCTTGTGGATAACCAGGCGGAATCATATTCTTACCTCGGGCTTGCGCAGAAGGCCGGATTTCACAGTAAATCGGTCTTTATTTCTGCATTTAAGGCGCAAACAGGATCCACGCCCACTGAATTTGCAGGCTCAATGAAGAAGCTGATTCAGAATTAGAAGTTTATTTCGGATCAGGAGTCAATTCCCGGCGACGGTTTCAGAACCTGAACCAGGGTCTTTCGGGCCCCATAATGCCAACCGGTATCATCAGCAAAATAATAAACAGGGCAATGCCCGACCAGATCAGCGTTTTCCGGTGTTTAATCCGCGAATCGGCAGTTCTCTTAATCAGAATGCTGCCTGCCTGGGCGAGTGCGACTGCAATGATGTTTAGCAGTGAATGTTCCACGGCCCAGTAACGCAGGGTACTGTCTTTCATGGCAGCGCCGAAATCGTTCATGGCCTGCAGGGTGAAAGGACTCAGAATAAAGTAAAGCAAAAGGCCCAGCAGGAGCTGAAGATGCAGGCTGCTGATAAACAGCAGGGAAAGATTTCTGTTGGCGCCTGAATAAGCGGTTCTTCTACGCAGTCCTTTTAAGGCCATTGCGATCGAAAGTATTCCTGCAATCAGGATAATCCAGCGGTTCCATGAATGCAGGTAAAGCGAGAAGGTATAGAGAGAGCCCATCGTTGCAGTTGTTTTGGCAGTTAAACACTCCGGCAGGCAACATGTTCAATAAAAGGCCGGAACAACTGTTTTTTGTTGCAGGAACAGGCTGAATAAACAGTATGCCGGGAAATCCTTACTGTATTTACCATTCAATATCCTGCAGTATTTAACCGGTAGTATATTGCTGAGAAAAAATCTTTACAATACAAAAAAGTAAACCCGGGACAGCTATCCCGGGTTAGCCGATATTGTTTGACGTAAAGGGATCAGGCGATCTTTCCGGTTAACGCATGTCAATCTCTTCAACACCCGGATGTTCACCGGTTTTGAAAACAAACATGCTGTCTGTAAAAGGCAGGTCCGTTTCAAACTTATTTACCGTGTAGGTATATGTGCTGCCGTTTTTATCAAAAATCGTGATACTGCCCACAATTTTCCGTGCGCGTTCAATAGTAACCCTGACTTTGTTGAAGTTTTTCTTCTGCACGGGAATCAGTTCAATGATCTGCTGTTTGCTGTTTTCTTCCAGTAGTTTGGCTTTGAAGTTCTCATTGTATGAACTGAGCAGATTATTCGGGGTAAAACTGTCGTATTCCCTGCTTACGTTGTTGATCTGCACTTCATTTGCATCTTTCAGATAAGTCCATACGGTTTTGCCGTTGCTGAATATTTCCTGTCCTGAGAAACTCAGTTTGTAGTTTTCGCCTTTTGAGATCAGCACCCCTTTAAAGCTGTCGTTGATATTCTGGGCTTTGTTCTCCATCTTGTAGGTAAATTCAATGCGGATGGTTTTATAAGCCTTGGTTTTGGCTGAAACTTCGTCGAGAATGGTGCGGGCCTTTTTGTCGGTCTGTGAAAATGCCGGCAACATGAATAGCATGCTGAAAAAGGCTAAGAAAACATTTTTCATTTTAAATTTTTTAATAGTCGTTTGGATTGGCTTCAGGTCTGAGGTCCTTCAAATATTGTTCCAAAGCCATTTCATTGGCAACTTTTACTTCACGGGCTTTGCTTCCTTCAAATGGGCCGACAATCCCGGCGGCCTCCAGCTGATCGATAATACGCCCGGCCCGGTTATAGCCGAGCTTTAGCTTGCGTTGCAGCAGCGAGGTGCTTCCCTGCTGGGTTTGTACGATAATTCTGGCGGCGTCTTCGAAGAGCTCATCCCGTTGGGCCGGATCAAATTCCACCTCTTTCTCATCCTGCTCGTCGGCATATTCGGGCAGGTGATAGGCGTCGGGATATGCCCGCTGTGAACCGATGAATTCGGTAATACGTTCAACCTCGGGGGTGTCCACAAAGGCGCACTGCAACCGGATAAGGTCGCTGCCTGTGGAAAGCAGCATGTCGCCCCGGCCAACCAGCTGATCGGCGCCCCCCGTGTCGAGAATGGTGCGAGAATCAATTTTCGAAATCACCCTGAAAGCGATGCGGGCCGGAAAGTTGGCTTTGATGGTTCCGGTGATGATATTCACCGATGGCCGCTGGGTGGCGATTACCAGGTGAATGCCGATGGCGCGGGCGAGCTGGGCAAGCCGGGTAAGCGGGGTCTCAATTTCCTTGCCGGCGGTCATAATCAGGTCGGCAAATTCATCAATGACCACAATGATGTAAGGCAGGAAGCGGTGCCCGTGCAGGGGATTCAGCCGGCGGTCGACAAATTTTACATTGTATTCCTTGATGTTACGAACCTGGGCATCTTTCAGCAAGTCGTAACGGTTGTCCATCTCAATATTGAGCGAATTGAGTGTCCTGACAACCTTTCGCGTATCAGTGATAATTGCCTCTTCCGAGTCGGGGAGTTTGGCCAGAAAATGCCGTTCTATTTTAGAAAACAACGTCAGCTCCACCTTTTTCGGGTCAATCATCACAAATTTCACCTGGGATGGATGCTTCTTGTAGAGAATGGAAGCAATGATCGCGTTCAGTCCTACGGATTTACCCTGCCCGGTAGCGCCTGCCATCAGAATATGGGGCATTCGCGTAAGGTCGGCAATATATGGCTCATTCTGTATGGTTTTGCCCATGCCGAACGGAAGCTCAAACTTGGAATTCTGGAAGCGCTCATTTCCCATGATGGATTTCATGGAAACAATTTCCGGCTTCAGGTTCGGAACTTCAATCCCAATGGTACCTTTTCCCGGAATCGGCGCGATAATCCGGATACCCATGGCCGCCAGGCTCAGCGCGATATCGTCCTCCAGGTTCTTGATCTTCGAAATCCTCACACCGGGCGCCGGAATGATCTCATACAGGGTAACGGTAGGGCCGATGGTGGCTTTAATTTTGTCGATCTGTATGCTGTAGTTCGCCAGCGTTTCAACGATGCGGTTTTTGTTGGCTTCGAGTTCTTCCTTCTGAACAGAAATGCTGGCTGTGCTTCCGTAATCATCCAGCAGTTCAAGGGTTGGAAACTGATAATGCGGCAACTCAAGGGTCGGATCAAATTCAGTATCAACGGTAAACCTGTCCGGGGTTTCCCTGATCTCCTGATTTTCAGTCAGGGTATCAATATTCTCGATGGTCAGCTCAATTTCAGGGGGCGCTTTGGGCTCAACGGGCCTTTTCTCAACCGGCTCAAAGCCGTTCTCTTCGGGCAGTGGGACCAGCATATTATTTGCCTCCGGATGGGTGTCTTCATCCTTTACGGCGAATTCAACCGTATTGTATTTGTCTTCAGGCAATACGGTTGAGTTGAAACGGTTCTGATTGGTTTTCTGATTTACCTGTAAATTATCTTCCGCCTCTTCAGATTCTCCCCCTTCATCATTGCCGGCAGGCCTTTTGGGCAATTCCAGCGGCATATTAAAGGCAAATACAAGAATTGCCACCAGCGAAAACAGCAGAAAGATTGCGGTTCCGGGTTTACCTAGCAGGCCTTCGAGCCATCTGGCGCTTTGGTAGCCGGTAATCCCCCCGAGTATGGCATAGGCAGATTGCTGAAGCAGGAAGCCAAGCGCTACCGGCAGCCATAATAATCCCAGCAGGGAGTTTCGGAAAGTTTTACCGACAGGCAGTATGGTTGCCCCAACCGACATGCGCAAACCGGCAACTATTAGCAACAGGATGATCAGGTAGGCCGCTACACCGAACCCTTTTTTTATCAGCAGCAGAGAAAGCGCGGCGCCGAGCCTACCTGCCCAGTTTCCGGCCTCAATACCGGTGTCGAAAAGTACCCTTCGGAAAGAGTAAGTGGTAAAAAGATCGTCAGATCCCCAGTTGAAATAAAGAAAGAGGTATGACGAAAATGCAAAAAGCAGGTAAAGGGCTAGCAGAATGAAGAAAACCCCCGTTATCTTAACGGCACGACCGTCGGTGAGCCAGGAAGGTAATACCGGCCTTTTCCCGGATTTCTTCCCGCTTTTTGGCTGGTCCTCGTCAAATTCGTCCTTCCGGAGGGCGCTTTTTTTCAGGGTATTTCCCTTTCTTGCCATTTGGGGGTCTTTGGTTTTGTGAAGTCGGCAAATTTACAAAAACCGGAAGACCTGAAGAAGCGAAATCCCTGATTTGTATGGTACTCTCAGGATAATCCGCTGTAACAGCCGGGTCCGCCGGTTCATACAATTGCGTGATCAGTGCCGGTAATCAGTTACCTCCGAACATCTGCCTGAGCTGATCGGGGGTCATCTCTTTGTAATCCGAAGGAACTTCAAAATCTTTACCGGATACTTTTCCCTTTTCCACGCTCACCGCGGTCATATACATGTTCATACCCTGCATTTTGTAATAGAACTCCATCGGAATGCCGGGTAAGGTGCGGTATTCGTTATCATAGAACAGTTTGTTGTTGCCGATGTTCTCCGTAAAATAAACGATCATCGGGCTTTCTTTGCTTTTTTCATCTCCGAAATGAATCTCGGCTTTCTTGCATGCAAAACCGGCGATTTCTTTTGTTTCCGGCGTTACCGTTACCACCGGCTCCTTCCCTGAAGGCCTGTCGGCGCCCTTGTTGGGCTTCATGGCGACTTTCTGTCCCATCATATCGATGAGGATCACCGTTGATTGCTGATCAGCATCCATGATGATCACCTGGTTGATGCCTGACATAGCCATTTCGATGCGGGCTTTGTTCCCGTTCATCAATACCTTCATGCTCTGGGGCATCATCGCCTGCTGCGATGCTTCCATTTTTGAATCGGGATAGGTAATTTTATAATTGATCACGCCTTTGAAGGGACTGCCGGGTTTCTGGGCAAACGCCGCTGAAAGGCCTGTCGTGAGGGCAAATGTTATGGCGAGGAATGCTGAAATATTTCTGTTCATGCTTGCAATATTTTGAAAGGTTAAGATTGTGTCTGAAAACCCCGGAGTTTTATTATTCCTCCAGGATGACGATTTTATTGATTTTGTCGCCGGCCCTGATCAGGTCAATCACTTCAAGACCTTCGTACACTTTTCCGAAACAGGTGTGATTGCGGTCGAGGTGGCTGGTGTTTTGACGGTTATGGCAGATAAAGAACTGCGAACCGCCGGTGTTTCTTCCGGCATGGGCCATGGAAAGTACGCCTCGGTCGTGGTATTGGTTGTCGCCATCCAATTCACAATTAATGGTGTAACCGGGTCCGCCCGACCCTGTGCCGTTCGGGCATCCGCCCTGGATCACGAAATCTGGTATTACCCTGTGAAAAGTCAGTCCATTGTAAAATCCGCTTTTTGAAAGTTTTACAAAGTTTGCAACGGTATTGGGGGCGTCTTCTTCGAAGAATTTAACCTTCATCAGGCCTTTGGCGGTGTGAATTTCTGCAGTTATCATCGGAATAAAGTTTAATTTACTAGTTAATGGTTCTGAAAAGTTTGTTAACCCTGATCTTTCCACCGAACAGGGGTTTCCTGTTGTCGAGCGAAAGCCAAACAAATACCGCTTTCCCGACGATATGATCCTGAGGCACAAAGCCCCAGAAGCGGGAGTCGGCGGAGTTGTGACGGTTGTCGCCCATCATCCAGTAGTAATCCATCTTAAAGGTGTAGGATGTGGCCGGTTCGCCATTGATCAGGATGGTATTGCCCTGTATTTCAAGGTCGTTAAGTTCGTAATTCTTGATGATCCGTTCGTACAATACGATGTTTCTGTGGTTGATTTCAACGGTGGCGCCTGCTTTCGGGATTACCAGCGGGCCAAAGTTGTCAACATTCCAGGGATAGGCTGAATCGAACGGGAAAATGTAAGGTTGCCAGAAACCGGCCGGCTGAATGATCTTTTTTACCTCTTTCACATTGATAAAGCCCTTGAGTTTATCAGCTGCCGCATTGGTCAGCGTAATTAAATATTCCTCAGGGCCTGCCATGCCGATTTCTTCGGTAATGTCAAGCTTGTCAAGCGCCATAGGGTTGATGCGGGTGCCATCGGTCCGTACAATATATTTAAACTGTGCGAGTTCGGGAACATCCGCAGGTTTACCGTTGATGTGCACAACCTGGTCGATGATCTGCAGGGTATCCCCGGGGATCGCCAGGCAACGCTTGATGTAATTCTCCCTTTTATCGACCGGGCGGGCAACTATATCGCCAAAATTAACCTTGTCGTTCCATACCCTGTTGCGGGTGTAATCACGCACCAGCGCGTAATAGCTCTGGTTCTGAACTTTCAGGGCTACCGTATCGCCGTCGGGATAATTGAAGACCACTACATCATTGTTTTTAACTTTGGAAGGGCCGGGGAACCGGTAGTAGGGCAGTTTGATCCATTCCACATAAGATTTGGTGCTCTCCGTAAGCGGGAGGGTATGGTGCACAAACGGGAAGGCAATGGGGGTGTTGGGTACTTTGGGGCCGTAACTCAGCTTGCTGACGAAAAGGAAATCTCCGACCAGCAGTGATTTTTCCATGGAAGAAGTCGGAATCGTATAGGCTTCAATCATGAAAATCCGGATGATGGAGGCCGCGATCACAGCGAAGATAATGGCATCCACCCATTCCCGCAGGGCGGTCTTCTTAATCCTGACCCGGTTTGCCGGAACGGTATAGTCTTTTTCCTTTTTCAGACCCAGCCAGGGCAGATAAACAACCGGAAATACAACGGCCAGCGCCTGTTGCCCTAGACTGTGGATTTTGTAACATTTAAGGGTTTCAACCACCATCAGCATAACCATAAATGCGTTGATGAACGGCATCACCAGGAAAACAAACCACCAGAGTGGTTTATCGATAATCTGAAGCCAGATATAATAATTGTATATAGGAACAACGGATTTCCATCCCGGATGCCCGGCGTGCCCGAATGTTTTCCATAATAATGCCGGAAAGAAAATGATCAGAATGATCAGGATTAGCGTTGGTGACATAGATTTCTTCTTGATGACCTGCCGTTAACGGACAGTGCGTGTTGCAATATTAAGGTTTTTTATTGAGTTAAGCTTTATTCCCAAGCAAATCTGCCATGCCGAAAAACCCTTTACGCCCGCGTAGCCATTCAGCGGCCAGCACGGCTCCCAGGGCAAAACCCTCCCTGTTGTGCGCGGTATGTTTTATTTCAATGTCGTCGGTGAGCGAAGACCAGCTGACAATATGCGTACCCGGAATCTCGCCGGTTCGCTCGCTGCTTACTTCCAGCTCACCGGGATTTGCGCCGGGGCCACTGACCCACCGGTGGTAAGCCTGATTCGCTTCAAGAATGCCGTCAGCCAATGCAATGGCCGTGCCACTCGGAGCATCCTTTTTATAAATATGATGAATTTCATGAATGGCAGCACGATAAGTGCTGTGTGGATTCATCAGACGGGCCAGTTGTCTGTTTATCTCAAAAAAGATATTGACGCCAATGCTGAAATTCGGTGCATGGAAAAAGGAATGATTGCCGGACCGGCAACGCTGAATTGCTGCGCTGAGGCCATCGGCCCAGCCGGTGGTTCCCGAAACTACCGGAATGTCAAGGTCAAAGCACCGGTTAACAGCCATGGATGCGGCAGCCGGAGTGCTGAAGTCAATCACGGCATCGCAGGACTCCAGCAACTTTACGGCAGAATTCCAGCCATCAGGGTTGTCGATGGTAATAAGGATCCCGTGACCTCTGGCCACCGCGGCTTTTTCAACTTCATGGCCCATTTTGCCATATCCTGATAATGCAATCTTCAATTTTGTCAGATTTTAATTCAGAAATTCATACTGAGTCTCACGCCCGAGGCTCCCTGAAGGCCCGGACTGTATGGACTGATAATCGCCGGTTCAACCCTGAGGGTAAGGTCGTCGGAAATGTCGTAATCGAAAAAATGCGCATCCACCGCGGCGTCAATCACATTCAGGATGTACCAGGCCGCGCTGTATATGATATTTAATTCTACCCGCCTTCTGTAAAAATCCCGTCCCCGGAGGAGATCGCCGGTATTCGGATACCGTGTGACATATTCATTGTCGGTCGGATATGTATCCCCGTTGGAGACATAGCGATAGGCTTCGGTGAATTTCCTGACCTCGTCATTATTTATTTTAATCGAATATCCGAGATAGCCGAAGCCTGCGTAGATAAGCGGGATTTTCCAGTATTTCCTGTTGTATGCCTGGCCAAGGCCGGGTAATGCCAGTGAATAGATGGTCGCTTTGTGCGGGGAGTGCAGGGCCCTGACCAGCGTGTCGTTGTCCATCGTTTTCTTCGGCGGGAAGTACATGGCATCTTCCTGCGCGGCGGCCGGGCAGACGGCGGCTGTTATAAAAATGAAGAAAACCGCAGCCAGTGCGGTTGTTTTTATGTTGCAGCAATTAACTTTATGGAACGGTTTATTCATACCCGGCCTGCCTGGTGCATTATTAACGTAAAAGCAGCTCTGCAAGTATTCGTTCGAGTTGTTTTTGCGAATTGAAACTGATTACGATGTTTCCTTTGCCTTTCTGGTTGAGGGTGACATTAACTTTTGTGTCAAGTTTTCCTGCAATATTTTCACGGATGGCTTCAATTTCGCGGGGCAATTCCCTTGCCGGCGCTTCCTTGCGTGAAGCCGGCTGCTTGTTCAGGTTGCGGACAATCTCTTCGACTTCCCTGACGGAAAGGTCTTTGGTGATGATGTTTTTCAGAATTGCTACCTGCGTCTGCTCATCATCAATGTTTATCAAAGCCCGGGCGTGGCCCATCGAAATTTTATTGTCCCGGATAGCCACCTGCAGTTCAGCCGGCAGTTTGAGCAAACGGATATAGTTGGTCACTGTTGTCCGGTTCTTGCCGACACGCTGGCTCAGTTCTTCCTGGGTAAGTTCGCACTCTTCGATCAGGCGCTGATAACTGATGGCGATTTCGAGGGCGTTGAGGCTTTCGCGTTGTATATTCTCCACCAGGGCCATCTCAAGCATCTGCTGGTCGTTGGCAATGCGGATATAGCAGGGGATTTCGTCCAGTCCGGCGATTCTGGAGGCTTTCAGCCTTCTTTCGCCCGAGATAAGCTGATACTTGTCATACCCCATTTTTCTGACGGTGATGGGCTGGATAATGCCCTGTTCCTTAATGGAGGCGGCCAGTTCGTTCAGGGCTTCCTGGTCAAAATCTTCACGCGGTTGAAAGGGATTGGCTTCTATCTGGCTGAGTGGGAGGGAGGCAATGGCCCCCGCGACAAAATTGCCCGAAATGTCACTTGAGGTGATGTCGGTTTCCGGGCTTTCAAGAATGGCACTCAGGCCCCGGCCAAGGGCTTTCTTTTTAGGATTCATTTTCAGGTTCAATTTGTTTTTCAGATGTTTTGATCCGGGTCAGTTCATTTTTCTGGAGTATTTCACGCGCCAGGTTCAGGTAATTGATCGCCCCGCTGCTGTTGATGTCGTGCATAATGATCGTCTCTCCGAAACTCGGGGCTTCCCCGAGTTTTGTATTCCGGTTGATCAGTGTTTCAAATACCATATCCTGGAAGTGGGCTTTAACTTCATCAACCACCTGGTTCGAGAGGCGGAGCCTTGAATCATACATGGTCAGCAGTATTCCCTCTATATCAAGCCCCCTGTTGAGGCGCTGCTGAACAATCTTGATGGTATTCAGCAGTTTCCCGAGGCCTTCAAGTGCAAAATATTCACATTGAACGGGTATAATCACCGAATCCGCCGCAACGAGCGAGTTGACCGTGATAAGTCCCAGCGAGGGGGAGCAGTCGATCACAATGAAATCATACTCTTCTCTTACCTTCTGGAGCACCTTGCGCATCATAAATTCGCGGTTGGGCTGGTTGATCATTTCGATTTCGGCGCCAACCAGGTCGATATGTGCCGGAAGCAGGTCGAGATTGGGCGTGCTGGTCGAAAGGATGATATTCAATGGCTCTACCTCATCCATGAGACATTCATAGATGCTGGTTTTGATATTTTTAGGGTCAAATCCTACACCGGAGGTGGAGTTGGCCTGCGGATCAGCATCTATGATCAGTGTGCGGTATTCAAGCACGGCAAATGCTGCGCCCAGGTTGATGGCAGTAGTAGTTTTCCCGACTCCTCCCTTTTGATTGGCAACGGCGATTATCTTTCCCATTTTAGTTAATCCTCTTGTATTCAAGTATTTAATTCAAAATTTGTGCCTTTGTTGAAAGCCCCACAAAGGTACAATTTTTTATTCCATATATCTGAGGTGTTCAGGCAGGGTGTTGATAAATATA
>JABNAD010000508.1_pt1 | contig 22200 bp, 13 predicted proteins | sample 7240381 | NCBI WGS metagenome assembly JABNAD01 (sample SAMN11332834, study PRJNA596920) | anaerobic digester metagenome | biome: digested sludge; isolation source: digested sewage sludge-derived enrichment culture grown on H2/CO2 | place: Germany: Goettingen
GCCCAATCCAACCATCCATAATTTTGAGCATGCACCTTGTAGTAAATATCAAATTGATCGGCATCGGCTCCTGTCAATCTGATCTGAATCGCTTCCAGGCGATATCCCATTCCTTGAGTACCGGAAAAACCATTCGATGCGGTCCAACCTTTGGCAGTGTCGGTTTCCCAACCGATGTTCTGGATATGCGTCTGATACTCAATCCCAAGATCATAACCCGTTTTATCCAGAGCTATACGAATGCCTTCCAGACGAAGACTTCTGCCTTCTGTACCTGACATCTCACCTTGTGGCGAATACATCTGCCAGCCGACGTTCTGGACATGGGTGCAGTAGCTCACGCTAGGCGCGGCAGCGGCCAATACGCTAGTAGGTACCACACAAACAATTGGCAATACTGCCAATAAAGCCAAGAACCTTAGTATCCCTTTTCTCACAAATTTGACCTCCTTCTCACATTTATTATATTATAACGATTCAATCTCTGAAATTTCTTGTTACCGCTTTTAAAATTTCACATAACAGACCTCATATTTTTTTGAAAGCAACCAACAAGCAAATTTACAACCTTTTCCCCTCTTCAACAACGGATGTAGCAACCATAAGTTAAGTTGTATTAGTTAAATGAACAGCTCTGTTTGTCAAATTGCAGTTCTACCAGGGAAGTTTTGCGAGGTGATCATCAAATGTAACTAAATTGATGCCATCTTTTATCGTCTGATATAGTGTATTCATCTGCTCATCAGCACTGGTCGTACCTTTCAGAACACTGGCAAGTGATTTACGAGCGACAATAAAACGCCAATTATTTTGTAGTACAGGATAGGTCAGAATATCGAAATGATATTGCATTTTTTCATTTTGTTCAGTAATTAATTTAAAATAGTCCGTTGTTTGCTGAGAATTAACTACTTGAGGGTACTCTTCGGCTGGCAGATCAATAATTACTATGATATCAGGTCCTTCAAATTCATTGAGGGGTTCAATCAAATGATCTTCCTTATCCCACAAGACTCCTGCAAAAATTCCAGGATTCCAATTTCTGAAAAATTCCAGCCCTGTCCTTCCCCATCGTTCTTTAAAAAACACTGGTTCCTCATACCCCGTTGACTTAATATTTTCAAGTTCTGGACAATCTGTTCTCCATGAACGTGTTCTTATATTTTTCAGCATATTATTCACATCATCTTTCAGTTTATAAGTAAACCAGTAGCCAGATATTGCTTCTGGTTTAATAGCCTCAAATTTACCCAGATTATTATTTTTCATATAAGCCATCATCTGGCCAATCATGAAATGATCAATCGAATCTACCGGATAGTCATTTGACCACAACTCCAGAAATTCATAAATCTGGCTCCATGTCAGCATGATATCGGTTGTATCTTGTTGCGTATTTTGAAATTGACCCAGTGCGACAAGAACGGTGTAATATTTCTGATTCCCAAGTTCACTCTGACATAATAGATATTTAGAAATCTGATCGGTACTTAGTAATGCATTTACTTTGTGTTCACAGATAAACCCGATTATATCGTTATTTATTACCAAATCAATTCTGCCATTTGATACGGTTACTTGCGTCTGAACGCTAAACGAATCTGATTGGTATAAACTGTAGTTACTCTGGATTTGCTGAGGTAACTGAGATAACAGTTCAAAGCAATATTTATAGGCCAGATGATTTACGTTGTTCAACAACCAGGCAAACATCTGGGTAAGGTAATCTTCTCTTGATTCACGTTTATCGGTTGGTGTGTATGCTTTTAAATAATCAAATAATGACTCTGACATCGTTCTACCCTTCATAAAACAGAATAAAAATTGATCAAGACAATTTTCATAGACCAATTATTTCCATAAACCATGACAATAACGATTGTACCCCCAATCGTGTGCGTTAAGCAACTTCAATTTTTTTTATTTCTTGTGACACGTAAGCAAACTATCCGGAACAGGGTTGGTGTGGTAGCCAATAACCCATGGCAAGAGCTTTTAGATTGACACCCTCAGGAATTCCTGTAGGGCGACGGAGCGATAGCGACGGCAGCAAACAGGCATCCCGGTTACAGCATCGAACCAGAACGCTGATTAATCCTTTCGCTCTGGCCAGCCGGCCAGGACGATGGCGCCACGCAAAAAAGAAGTGGCCCTGTCGATGCGGTTGCCGAGACATGGCTGTTAAAAGATTTCTTACTTTTTATAACACCGCTTCTCTTTTTGTACAAAAAAACCACCTATATCATGATAGATGGATGGGCGATTATGCCGATGTTTTAAACTTATAGTCTCTATCAATCATTTCATCTAAAAAATTTCGGCATTTCCTTGTATGATATAAGTGCCAACAAAACCAACCAGTCAAGGGGGAAAATCGACAATATCCTGAAACAAATAAAAAAGGCAGTTAATTTCAGTTTTATCAATGAACTGCTGAAATGGAATTGTCAATAAAAGTTCAGTCAAAACCTGCAAGGAAATATCCAAGTCCCTATAGGACGGCCAGCCAGAGAACCGGAACTGATGTGTAAACTGAGTTTTCTTAAAACACAACTATGATCTATCTGACAAAAATGTGATTGAAGAAGCCAGCTTTAATCGGACCTATCCCTATTTTCTGGATGTTAATCCTGAAGATATCCTGCCCGAAAGAATAAAATGTTTTCTCTAATTGTATCAAAGATGCACTTCTGATTTTTCCGATAATGTTCTCTTTCGACATCATACATGTCATAGTCAATTTTTATACGATAGTCCAAATTTTCACCTCATAATAATAAATAATCTCAATTGAATAAACTTTCAGCTAGATTATGACTTGCTATTTTTTTATTTCTGAGACTTACAATTTTCTTATAATTATCTCGAATGAACGTATATCGAATTAGATTGACAATAAAATCGACCACACAAGGGGTATCCATATAAAGAAGTTCAGAATTTACTAATTCACCAAGATGAACCATGTTATCTCTGATCAAATAGGGATATCTTTCAAAAATCAACTGCTTCAACTCTAAACTACTTGCTGATTTCATCATAACGCATCCATTATGTCCAAGAATAGTTTTTGTTCCTAGAATGTACATGAACTGATTAAAGTCAATTTGTACGATCATTGAATCTTTTTCGAAATTGTCAAGTGAAACAATTAGAACGTTCTTGCCTTTTCTATTCCCGTACTTTGGGTCACCAACAGTTCTTCCTACACATGATACACAAAACCCGATCATTTGATGGTTCTGTTTCTCATCCTCAATAAGAAGAGTCCGATAATACCCAGTCCCAAAATCACTTCCCGAAGCATCTCCATATCCTAAATATCGGATCCCTATGTCTTTAACTACTTTAAAATCATGATAATCTTCCAGTGGAAAAACATGAGTTGTATCCAAAAGACATTCGGAAAGGTTGAAAATGGATGGTATCTTGTCATCAGACATATCCTCGCCGATACAATCTGTCGTTCTTTTTAAATAATCAATATCCTGTAATTCCCCAAAGTCGAATCGTTCAAATTTAATTTCGTCATCTCCTAATATCTCATATTGATTATTTAACATTTCTACATAAGTTGGGATTGTCTTTAGCAGTTCATAAGTACCAACATCAGTATTATTTCGCCATCCTTTGATTTCGATGCCATTGGTAATAAAAGCGTACTCTGCTCCAATGTTATCAGCATATTTAACCACTTGTTGAAAAGTTTGTGCTGTTAGTGGTATGTTTGACGCCTTGCATTCAATCACACCTACAACTTGTAGAATACCATCAAATTCTTTATCGAAAACAATATCCATCCTTCCGTTACCCGATCCATTATAATGCTTTAAATGTTGTTCCGTCATAATGAGACGTCTAGGTACACCGATATGTTTAATAAAATAGTGCGCAGTCTTTTGTCTTACAACTTCTTCTGGAGTAATCTGGATCAGCTTTTTTCTAAAAGGATCCAATAAACACCGGTTTCCATTTCTATGATATTGTTCATCCAAAAATATTTCGTTAAATTCAATTTCAATATTCATTGTACCTACCTTGTAAATTATCATTAATTTGTATCTTAAAAAGAATAGCTTCTTAGAAGGGTTAATTTTTTGTAAAACGTTAGCTATCACGTTTTTCATACTCCAAGCAAAAAATCGTAACTTTGATAACAATTTAACTGCTGTTTATTTTCATTTGTGTTTTTCATCAAGTCCGAAAACTTAAACATACAACTCAGAAAATATGTCTATCAGATTGTAATCCGTTCTTAAAATATTTTTTTAACGCTTCTCTTCCATAATTGTTTGCTTAATAGTTTCACCGGTTCTAATGGCCGTTTTTGGCAGTAGCTCATCGAAGCAAAATAAGTATAGGCGTTCCATGGATGCCCGTCTTGTGGGAATACCTCGATAAAAGCCTTTGCTGGATTAATATACATATTGTGAGCGGGTGATGTACTCTCTCCATTCTTATTTTTCTTCAGTTTATTTGCAGTAATACCTGAAATCACAGTTTTCACAGGTAAGCTTTGATTTTGCCTTTTGGCTAAATTCTTTTTTCTTTATTTTGTGAACAATATCATCGAATTCTTTGATCGTCGCATTGATAGATGCTTGATTTCGTTTGAATGATATGGTTGGCTCCTCACTCTCTTCCCCAGTATAATAAAGATGCATCTTGCTGACTTTGTGGCCGGTCTTCCCCTCAACTAAATGGGCATACACCTGAAGCTGTTTTTTGTAGTGTTCTATCTTTTCATGATCCTTAGTATCATCCGGTTTTTTTTCAGATTTAAAGTCGATTAATTCAACCGTATTGCCCTTACCGCGGATTAAATCAATGGTACCCTCGATAATGTAATCCGGTTTTACCAGTCCCACTTCTACCTCTGCGTCCTGGATAATCTGCCAATTTCCGTTTTGCCGCTCTGCATATCGATTTACCTGCCTTATAGCCGCATCAATCTGAGGCTGACCCAGATAAGCATGCTGGTTTTTAGAAAGTGTTGCATAATTTGTCATCAGCCAGGTTGAGATATTATCTTCGGTAATGAGGTGTTCTTCTTTCCTAATTGCTGAACGATGGATATCTTCAATGGTCTGGTGGATCAATTGCCCAAACAATGTCGATCCCACTCTGATTGGGGTGAAGCCGAGTTCTTTGAAAAATTTGTACTGCAAAGCGCAGGTTTCATAAACGGCGATATGAGAAGTAAAGGAGTACGTTTCTTTGAGATTGACGCTTTTAACCTCTTCAAAATCGAATGCTAAACCGTCAAACTCATCCGACATGTAATCAGTGGCTTTCTGATAACTGTTTCTGAAAGATTTGCTGGGTATCCGCTTCGTTTCGTTGCAGGTTAATACCAGCAAATTCTGTGCCCGTGAAAAAGCGGTGTAGTATAAACGCCAGAAATCAAAATATTTAATGGTGTCATAGGGTTCATATGCAGGGCGGCTGAAGTATTTTTGCTCAACTTCAATCAATAAGTCATCATTGTTTTTACGGGGTGTACTTCCTGATAGACCAACAAAAACGATAGGGAATTCCATTCCTTTCGATTGGTGAATCGTCAGAAAAGAAACGCACCCACTTGGTGCATATTCAGAATCATCCTCATATTCCCCGATACCGCCGTCATGAAGAAAGCGCATGTACATATTGAAAAGTTTTTCCGTATCACTAAAAATTTTATCAGGGCTGAGGACATCAATCCGATGCAAATATTCATACTTGTCTAAAATTTGCGTGAGGGTTGCAATGTTGCGGGACGGTCGTAAATCAATAAGCCCACTTTTCATATCAATATCCAGGTATGATTTAAACGGCTCAAACTGAAACATCTGATAAATGAGGCCTGTGTATGCATAGTCGGTATTTTTTGAAAGTTTCGCATGCTGACTGCTCTTTTGGGCAATCCATTTTTTCAGTGGTTTATGCTGCGGTTGATTTAACAACATTCGGACTTCATCAAGACAGCCATCAAAATATTTATATAAAGTTGAGAAATCAAAGGGAAAATCTCTGGTTTCCAGTTTTTGTACATATTGGGGGAATAATAGGAGCAGACAGCCTAAACATATACGGATCTCCTCCCGTTCAAAAAACATTCCTGACCGCGGCGAATAGACGCTAACACCATATTCTTCAAGATAATTTGCCAAATTGATAACTTTGTCATTTTTCACTGAACTAAAAAGAAAGGCAATTTGATTTAAATCTCTGAGTTTTTCGGTTTCTTGAAGGTAGGTAATACAATTAAGTACCCGCTCATGCCATTCCTCTTCACTATCCACGCCAAATACTTTGATAACTGATTTACTGTCAAGGGGTTCCTGCCCATTAGGTATAATCGTTTTATCATAGCGATATTTGCCCCACTCAAAATCCGTTGTCGTTGACATCCAATCATTGTAGAAATCAATAATCTCGCAATTTGAACGGTAATTGGTCACTAATGGAATGATCTTACATTTATTTTTGCTAAATTTTGATGGAAATTCCAGAATATTACGGATTGTGGCCCCTCTGAACCGATAAAGTCCCTGATCATCGTCGCCTACGACACAGATATTTTTATTTTTATCGCCCAGTAAAAATACAATTTGTTCCTGTATGTAGTTTGTATCCTGGTATTCATCGATCATGATATATTTCATTTTACTTTGAATTTTTTTAAGAATTTGGGGATTATTTTTTAGCAGACGAAATGCTTCTGTCTGGATGGATGCGAAATCAACGAAGTTGTTTTCTTCAAGAATAGCATTGTACTGATGTAGAATTTGGCCAAGAACGGAAATCTCGACCGAATTATCTTTTATTAAAGCCTGATGTTCAATCAGTTCCTCCGATAACGCATTAACATATTTGCAGATCGCTTCAGCCTGACGCCATGCACTACTATCAGTTATAGTATATTGAAAATTTAGTATGTTCCTGAATTTATAAATGTTTTGAAAGATCAAATAAGTCTGATCAAATTGATCCAGAAGTCGATAATTTTTCCGAATTCTGGTATACTCAAGGTTTTCTTTGATAATTCGCAGACAAATCGAATGAAAAGTACCGATATACATTTCATTTATGTTTACCGCTATCCCTTTAGCAAGTAGTTCATTGGTAATTCTCGTTATCAGTTCTTTGGCAGCTTTTTCAGTAAAAGTTGCCATCATAATTTCTTCTGGTTCAATGCCCTTTTCTTGGATCAAATAAATTGCTCTTTGTACCAAAGTATAGGTTTTACCCGTACCGGGGCCAGCTGTGATCAGCACAGGTCCTACTGTTGTCGAAATCGCTTTTTTCTGTGAAGCATTCGCATTACCAAAATCAAACATCAATTCGCCCTCTTTTCATTAGAATCTACTATTGCAAAATGGGACATTTTTATTTTTGCATGAGTCGCTTTAAATTATACTCTTAAGATATAAAAATGCCATCTCAAATGATAATTTAACGCATGTGTTTTAAAATCAACCATTGTGGTCTGCAGTGAGTGGCGCCTCAGGGTAGTCGCTGGTTCGGCAGCAGCGGCGTCCGGGCGCATGCCTGTCGGTAGCATAATCATCATCGAAAAAAACACCTAGCTATAGGCTGGCGGTGTGCGTAGCTGTCAAACAAGTATTTGGCACGATAAGAGCGGAGCGAACACGGTGCTGCGTCATGCAGGTCGTGATACGACACCGAAAAAGCCTCACAATTTTTTTCTGTTTGCCTAGCCGCCGTCACACTGCTAAAAATATTTATTTTCCCGATCTGTTTTATAAAAGATTCGGTGTGCTGCCCATACCTGGCACTGTTACTTAAAATTTATCACTTTGTGGAGCGGAGCAGAACCGTCCCCTCGTGTTCCTGGCTTTTATCAAAATAATTGGCATTTTGACTTTTCAGATACACCCTATTCAAACTCATTAATAAGAAGTCATATGTTGTTGGCTTATCAGGCAATTCATATTCATTCATATATTTTCAGATCACTTCTTCCAGTTCTACTTTAACTTTCAAACAATCTGGTTCCGCTACACTTCGATCATCAAGTTCCATATAGATATCTTCCAAATTATCAGAATTCGTATGAATGGAAACCTTTGAAAGTATTTCTTACAACCCTAGTTTTTCAATAAATCCACTCATAGCGGAGATTCTTTTACCTTTTCTATCTCCATCAGGAATTGCAGCACAACTTGCACCAGCACCTAAAATCACCACGTGTGGTTTATTCTTCATATAATTTTCGTATTCATAAGCGGATAAAACATCATTCATTATAACGTCTCCCTCGTAATAGTTCTCTGATGCATCAAATTAGCCTTGTTGTCTCATTAAGATACACCGTTATTAAGTGCTATCGATATCTCTCCGCCAAAATTGTTAAGAACAAAGCGTTTGTCCGTTAGCAGTGCTTCCTTCTCGATTTTATATTCAAATGGAAAGAAGAATTCCGTCGATTTTAAATCCATAAGAGAATAATACCCTCTTCCATCCACACACATCATTGTATAAACCACAAATAATACTACTTTTTCATTTTGAACTTTATTTTTGTTTATATGATATTTCCCTGGTTTGTCACAGGTTACTGCTTCAAAGTTTTTTAGAGTTGCTATTAACTTGTCAATTGAGTGATACAATGTCGTACGTTCTCCCCACTCATCAAATAATTTCTTCTTAAGTTGGGCCAGCGTGATTTCATCTTGAAATTCAGCCATCTTTCCTAGAAGTTTGCACATATCAACAAATACCGGATAGGCAGCCAGCATCATACACCAGTGAACCACTCTTGCAAACTCCGGGTAATTTTGAATTAACGAAACGGCCTGCTCTTTCAACTGACCGGAGAAGCCATTCTCATACACCCAAATGTTCATTAGAATTTCTCTTGTTTTCCTGATATTCGTTGGGCTTGTAATTTCAAAACTGAGATATTCATTTAGTTGTTCTTTTATTTCATTTTCAGTCAAATCATCCACAACCAACTCAACAACCTTATTGAGCCATTGCACTTTTATATTTCTTGATAAACCTATCATTTTAGCCATTCTTTTGCACCACCTTGATTTTAATAAAAGGTACTACCACCTCGTCTAGTGTTATCCCGCCATGAGACAATACCTCTTCGCCTTTAGCATCAAAAGAAACGCCAACATCACAGATCAGATAATCATAGTCTTTATTTAAGTAGTATTTTGGGTAGTCAATCAATCCGTATTTTTCTATAAGCTTCTTTTTATCTGCAAAGTCCTTCAGTACCAACATCCTCCGACTCTTTGTTTCCATTTCAACACCTGTCCCCATGAGTTTCCCTAAACCAATACATGGTGTATTCCCGTGATCAGATGTAATATAGACATCGTACCCTTGTTTTAAAAATCGTTTCGTCATTTTTGCCAGTTTTGATTGATTTGCCAGAACAGTAATATCGTTAAACATACCCAACCGGCCCTGTTTTTGAGCATGAACCAGGTCATCTACATCATTGATGATCACTACTCCACACCTAACAGCTGATCTAAATTCAGCTTCGTAACCACGTTCATATCCGATCTGTTCATCAGTGAAACCTAATTCTTTTGCACAGGCAGTGTACTCAGCCTTTTCCTTACTCTGCTTCCATGGTTCTATTAATTGGCTTGGATATTTATTTGATACCAAACATTGTCTTGAAACCGACGTGGTCGTTGGGATCATCGCAAAGGCAGCTGTTTTCTGATACTGAATATCACTAAAAGAGGCAGAAATAATATTCCAGTCAAACTCTGACATCCCATCCATAATTACAATAGCAAACCTTGTGCTATTCTCATGTGCGTATTCCATCACCCTGCTAATTACTACTGGAGTTTCTTCATCAATAATTTGTGAAAGTTTACCAAACTGAGCCAGAACATATTCTTTAAATTGGCGATTGATATCAGACGTATCAAATTCAAGATCATATTTGGCGGCTAACACATCAATTTTAGCTTTTTCTTCAGCAATTAAAAACCAATCTCGATATCCTATTTTCTTTTCAGAAAGTGTAAATGAATTTTTATATTTCGCTGTATTTTCGTTTAATACCAACTCAGCATGGATTGGAGACACAGCTTTTATATCGATCATTATTTTATTAAATAAAGTCAATATATATTTTTTAACATTCTCCTTTGTGTACACTTTTAAATCAAAATATTGCTCTGTTTGGTTTCTCTTTCTTAGATCATCAAAATCTGATTGATTGGCCAAACAAAGCAATTCAAAATCAAATGCCGATTTCTCTTTTAGCACATCAATATTTAACTTGGGAAAAAGTTTAGTAAGTGAGATATCACTGGCTCTAAACCTTTTTCGGATATCATAAGGAATAAAATGATCTGCTTGTGCGATAACCAGTAATTTCTCTTCGGTAGTTTTGAGTTTATCCTCATATTGCACGCGAAAGTCCAAATCATCAGAGTATTTAATCACTTCAAATCCATTTGCTATGAATTCCATACTATAGTTCATTATTTCTTCAAGCTTATCATCATCAATCAAAAGGATTCGTTCTGAATATTGGGCAGCAGCCTTTTCAAATACATAGTTCACGAACATGCTCTATGCCTCCAATTTTACAAGTATCATTAATCTGAATTCAGGATAAACTTGATTTCCCTTAATGAATTGGGCCTCGATCGACTCTTTTTCAGTTTGTAATTTCGCCAAACGTGAACTCCTGATGTTCTCAATACCTATGCGTTCGGCTGCTTCTATTCGGAGCTTCAGCGCATACATGTACTTGTTATAACCCTCCTGATTTTGCTTAATTTTCTTTTCCTTAAGTTCTAAAAATGAATCATATGCCAAATCCATACTCATTTTTTCAAGTTTCAGATATTCATCTTCAGTGATTTTAGATGCCATTCCTGTGGTCAATACACTATTCGGATCAAGGAAAACATCCATCAACCGTTTTCCTGCCATTAGGCGAACGTTGTAATCATCGTTCATAAAAATTGGCAAGATCCGTTTGCCGCTCTCATCATCAGAAATCGAAAGTTCCCAGAACATAAAATAGCCTGACTCATTGGGGAAATCTTCAATGTTTATCGTCAGCAAAGGTGCACTTCTATCGTGTAAAATATCTGCATGCAAATGCTTAATAATTTCTTGATCATTGATACCAATTCGTTCTAATAGATTTAAATTGCGACCATGCCAACTTTCGTAGTATATACACATCCTTCGTAAAGCAGAATCGACATCAAAGGCACTACCTTTGCCAACCAGTTGAGAGAGGTCTTTTTCTTCTTTTATAAGATTCTTATACTTTTTAGAATTCTCTAGTTGCTGTTTCATTTCAGATTCTATTGGATACAGGTTCTTTTCAACACTATTAGGTTTCCCGATTGATCGCATATAGACTTCGGTAAAATCGTACTCAGCTACTTCTCCATCAAGTACATCTGAGTATTTGTCAACTCCCATTTCCTGAAGAATAACGGATAATTTTGTCTCTAATACCTCGCGCACACGATTTTCCACCGTGTCAGACACAATAAAATTGTAGATGAGCACATCCCGTTGTTGACCAATTCGATCTGCTCGACCACATCGCTGTTCAATCTTCATGGGATTCCAAGGCAGATCATAATTAATGATCACATTGGAGAACTGTAAGTTTAAACCTTCACCACCAGCATCCGTAGAAATAAAAACATTCGTCTTCATGCGAAATTCTCGCAAAGCTTCATTTCTATCATCTAAATTCATGCTACCATTTAGAATCGTCACCATATAGCCTTTGTTGACTAACAGTTTTTTTAGGTATCCCTGAGTTGCCACAAACTCAGTGAAGATAATGATTTTTTTGTCGTGATCTTCACTCAGAATTTCACCTAAAAGGTCTATGAGTTTTTCGATTTTTACATCCGGGTGTTGATATTCAGCTTGTTTTGCCAGTTCAATAATCGCCTGCAATTCCTCGACTTCTTCATTCATATTGAGTGATATTGCTTCTAAGGCTTCCTCAACACCATCTTCGATATCGAGTTCGTCAAGGTCTTCTTCAGTTAAATTTCCTATGCTGGTACTTTGAGTCAGCAGTATATCTAGTCGCCGCTCCAAGCTCTTCTTGATCGCTGCTGTACTGCTAGTCACCATACGTTGCATAATGATTAGTAAAAAAATCAGACACATATTCTTTTTTCTATTGCGTAGTGCTTTGTTATAGCTTTTAGACACATAATGACTGACTGCTAAATAAAGCTCTTTCTGAAGAGTATGCCTATTATCCCAATTTAATGTAACAAGATTTGTTATTCTGTTTTTAAACAATTTCTTTCCGTTGTTGTCAATAGCCTCGCGCTTTTCTGTTCGTATCAGATATGGTGCGACTTGATCCTTGACGATGGATCTAACGTTTGGAAAGGCTTCTTCATCAAGTAATCGAACCAAGCGCAGAAACGGCTCAGTCTTGCCATTGTGTGGGGTTGCTGATAGCAGCAGTAAATATGGGCTTGCTTGCGACAGCAGATAGCCCAGTTTATGTCTGGCCACCTCGCCTGAAGATCCCGCCACACGGTGTGCCTCATCAATAATAATTAAATCCCACCCGCTATTGATGATGGCATAGATTCGTTCTTCGTTATATTTTTCTATTCTCTCTTCCGTCCAGCCTGCATGCTTATCAATCGGTTTTATCGAATCCATTGGCGAAATCACATGATCATATTGCCCATAGACATCATCACTATCCATCAGACGACGTATGGTATCATAGTCCGATGGAAGAATGACATGAAATTTTTCATGAAACTTCTCTTGCATTTCGGACGCCCACTGAGTTACCAATCCTGTGGGACAAACCACCAATACCCGCTGAACAAGACCCCTGGCCTTTAATTCCTTTATAATCATTCCCGCCTCAATAGTTTTACCAAGGCCCACTTCGTCCGCCAGGATATAACGGATGTTATTGGTTTCCATGGCCCGGTTTAAGACATGTAGCTGATGTGGTAACGGGATTACACCGCTTGCCAATGAAGAAAGAAACCCACCTGCGGTCTCGTTTTTTATTTTCGCGAGCGTTGCCACATAACGCAGGTAATTTTCATCATACTGAAACGAGTTGTTATTCAAAGTCAATTGTTCCTCTGTCGCTTTATAAATACGCCCATTTGCTGGATTAAAGACCTTATAAGAAAGATAACCCCAGACTTCAATTTTTTCCAACACCTGCACATTTGACCCTGCTACTGTATCATATGCGAAATCACCGATATCAAGCATTTATATTTCTCCTCCATATGATCTAGACACGACTCAAACTGATATCATAATACATTAATAGATTTGGGTCTTCTTGAATGGTCTTCTCTGGCAAGCGCTCTGCAATGCTTATAATTGTCTGATAGTTTTTTTCTTTCCACAGTTTTGAAAAGCCCACTCGGATGGCTTCTGACCGGAATAACTTCAGTTTGCCCTTGCTGTTCATGTAACCTTCGAATTCTTTCCAGAGTTTCTTCTCCCGCAGCTTTGCCACATCACCTTCTTTGGTTCGATCCGGGATATACCATTGACCATTTTCGTTCTGCAAGAAATTTTCCTCTAACAGCACCGCCAATTCTGGCATCACCTCGAATTTATCAACCGCTTTCACTTCCTGCATAAATTTGGGTTGGAGAATTGAATATGTTTGTGGTTCAATCAATTGCTGATACAGCCAGGCTATTGCCGACTTTTCATTAGTAACAAACAACTCCATCTGAATGTCTTCTACATCTGTTTTAATTCGCGCTGTGTCATATTCATTTACTTGGTCAGGCAAAAAATACATGCCATCCCTTTTTAAAAACTTTTCATCAAGTCCGCAATAAAAATCACTAGCATCAAGTGGTATTGGTATTCCTTGCATAATATGATAGGCAACCATTCGATCAAATAGAAGGTAGGCTTGGCGTTCTGAAATCAGTTCAATTTTTTCATTTGAAATAACAACAACTGGTATTTTTTCGAGATGCTGTTTAACAAATTCCCACGATGTATCTTCACTACCAGCTTTTTCAAGTATACTTCTTTTAAAGCTTTCTTTTGGCTTATATGCCGATATTACCAAATCCTGTTTTACAGCACCATTTGTAGTAACCTGTTTAAAACTACCTTGTTTCTTATCAAGAGTTCGAACATCTGCTATAACAAAGCCCGCTTGCAACAAAGCCTGCTGTATCGCATTCCAAACTGCATTTTTGGAATTATGAAATTCAATCGTCATCCATCTATTTGGCTTTAAAATACGATAAAACTCGGCAAAGCATCTTTCAATTAATCCTTGATAATCAACTAAAGTCTTTCCTTGTACAGAATTAATGATTGCCTCATCAGTCGAATTTGTAAATACTTTCAGCCATGCTTCCCAAAGAAAGTTGCTTTCCGAATACATAATATTATCACCAAAAGGTGGATCAATAAATATGTAATCTACAGAATTACTCGACACATTACTTAAGTTATCACTACTTTGGTTCGTAACAATAGCATTATTTGATGTAAACTTTGTACAGGTATAGAATTTTTTTATATTATCAACTTTATTTTTGAAACCATTAAACACATTCAATTCTGGATACAAAGATGGAATATAAAGCATTCCCGAAATTGGACCAGGAGCCATCTTTAAAGAAGGTAAGTACTTATTAGTCTTATTCAACCGTGACATCGCACCAGTTAAAGCAAAGATAAGCATATGTCTTATTCTTGCATTCTCACATTTCTTTATTGACCTATAAATTGATGACAACGCAAGAAGGTTCCTCTTTGAATAAAAATGATGGGTATGTGTATAACCTTTATGATAACCGCTCCGAAAAACGTCACCCCATTTTCCATCTCTAAAGAGCATTTTAACTGCAGGTATATCTTTTCCAAGAAGCGAAATAGAATCAATTTTATCAAGAACCCCATAATCATACTCATTCAAAAGCTCTTCATATTTTTTTCCTGCATACCTATACACCTTAAAAACCGGTACTTGGCTTGCCCGATTGATTGTTTGTTGAGTTAGTTCGTCATAAATGATATCTTCTTTACGTACAGCTTGTTTTTTACTGATTTCAGCACCACAATGTGGACACCGAAATTTGCTTTTAACCTTTCCTTTTTCGTCTATGCCTTCGGTATAGAATACAAATTCCCTACCACAATTTTGGCAAATTAATACAGAAGACCAGACAGTGTTTGATACGACACCCTTTCCAGCGTTAGCTAACATGAATAGTTCATTTTCCGCTGGCCGGGTAGTCTCATACATCCATCCGTATTCATCAGTACATTCTGAAATAACACGTTGTGCCTCTTTTTCAAATAATTCAATATCAAAACCACTATTATAATTACTCGCTATATATGTCGCTGCAATGCCCAAATCGTTCAAAACAGCTTTTCTGATACCCCATTGAATATTTGACATTTCGTTTTCGAGAAGATATTTAAAATCCTTGTCTGGATTTCCACACATTTGTGCCGCAACACCCGTCATACCTGTTCCACAAAAACCGTCAAACACAACATCCCCAGGTTTTGTATAATGCAAGATGTACCGCATAATGGCCTTATGTGGCACTTTGGTGTGATAGCTATGAGCATTATAAATCGCATCATTTTTTCCTTCACTTACATCCGCAGCAAATGGTTCGCAATGATAATCATCGGTTTCTTCATCAAAGGGCGTCCCATTTTCTCGAATAAAATCTTCAATAAAAGGATTAGGGCAAGCAGTGTAGTATGGTGCATCTGATAACGCAATAATATCTTCATCCGTGCCAATTGGAAAGCCTTCTATATCTCTAACTTTGTCGATATCCTCTTTCGTTAATTTTCGTCTTTCCAACTTAAACCTCACTTTCAGTGTGCTTCACAACAATCCGGAGCTTGCTGGTGTCTTTTCCGATAATATAATCCGACACAAAATCCGCTATTTTGGCTTTAAATGTATCCACATCACAAGGACCCAACTCATCCAGTTTTTGAATTAAATCTTTTGTCTGAATAATGACTGGTTCAAACCCTTTCAACAGTGCATTGATACTCTTGACAAAAAAATCATCAACGACATCTGGTAGAGTGCCAGATGAAATAAAATTATCGATAGCTTGTTGCTGATCAGCACTCAAATAATCTTTTTGACTTGAAACAATCGGGTCAGAGATGGTATTTATAAGCGTTTGTGTCCACTCGGCCACAAGATCATCAATCCGGTTTTCTAGGCTATCCAACTGGCCAATTACGTTCTTTACTTTATCGCCAAGGTTATAACGGCAGTGGGGACAAATAGAACTGCTTTTTAATTCTGCCGGTGTCAACTCATAGCAAACCCTTAGCTCGATCAAATCCTGTTCAATTGCTGTTAGTTTTGCCGCAGAAAGAATTTCGATGGTACGTAGTTTTTTTAAATTAGACAAAGCCTGACTCTCCTGAATCTCTCCACGTCGTTTTGCATCATCAATATCCAGTCTTTTTTTCTTGTGCTCATCAAAGTAAAGGTTGATGTATTGCTCTTTGACTTTTGTCAAAACCGTCATAACCTTTTGCGCCGCTGCATCTCCCGATGTGCCATTTAGAATATCATCGCGATTCGTTCGAAAATCCGCTTTGGCCTGTTCTATTTCTGTCTTGAAAACCGGTCCTAGATCAATGTACTCAATATTAGAAACATACGTGATAATTGCGGAACATTCAGTCTTTAAAATGTTATACTCATAAATGATTTTAATTAATGCAAGCTGCTTTCCGAGCGCTTCAACCGCATCGGCACTCAAACTAAAATTATTAAGCTTAGCTGGCATATTGTATTTTGCAGTATAATTACTGAATTCATTCTGAATGCTTTCACAAGCCTTTTGCATCAATGCAAGCTGTTGTTTATTCACCAACGGCTCACCCCAAAGTTCAAAATCATCAGTTAGTTTGCGACTTGCCATAATTGCCGAATTGCAAAGATCTTGAGCTTTTTTTAGCAATTCTTCAACACCTTTTTCCCGATCATTGGGATTATCGAGCAGAGATGGATTGAGACCAAGAATCTCGAATAACATTTTCAATTCAACAATCGAGAGCTGTGTCGGTTTAGAAATATACTTAAATTCGTATAAATCCACCACTCCTACCTTCGGCAGTGTATCAAGATTTGCGGCGGTAATGGTTGTTCCATTTTTTAAGGTTAGCACCGCATGTCCTGCATATACCAATGATAAGAAGATGACCGGGGTAAAGATAAAGCTGATGTGGAACCGTTTATCAACAAACTCCCCCATGAATTTGGGTTCGAACAAGTCTGAATAATTAAGAACGCCCTGCCCGGAAATCTGTTTAATCTTGTCAATATAGTATGATGCATACTTTGAACCTTCCGGACGTATCTTTTCTCCATCGATAATATCAAAACTCTGAAGTATCTGAGTTGACAGCTGCGACTTTCTGCCGGCAAAATGATCGATTGCGACTCGAGCATTTTCAGCCATATTATTCCGGGTAATCTTCGTTTTCATCACTGGAAACTCTGGATAGATCTGTTCAAAATATTCATCTAGGCATATTGAGGCCGCAAGATCAAGGGTATCCTTAAAGGTATGCTCCAGTTTATATCGGCCTTTTAATACTTCAATCAGCTGTTTTCTTGTTTTTTTATAAACAACTTCGAAGCAGGTATTCTTATTTTCTCCAAGATATTTCACCAATTTTTTACGTAGCATTTCTGCTTTAGCATGATAAGCATCTTTCTCTTTTCCTTCACTTATCTCGGCCAACTCATTAGCAGCCGCAAAATGACTGAGGATGTCTTTAAAGTCGCCAGCTGTTTTAAAATAGAAATAGACCTCATCCTTCAAATTTTTCACATCATTTCCCGTACCTGAATACGGTGGCATAATATGTATGTAGAAATCACGCTCTGGTTGAGCAGTGCTCCGTTCCCCTGGCAACCCCATGAAAAGGTAACCTTCCCGGAAAATATTATGTGAATCCCAATTCAAATCATATTCATAAATATTAAAATTTGTAACATATTGTTTTGCATTCCATTCGAGGCAATTGTAAACAACCGTATAAAAATATCGATCAATTTCACCATCTGCCAGGAAGGATGCTTTTTGTTTTATTTTTTCATCGTAGTCAACAACCTTATCGACATCGATATAATATTGGTTGTTGGCATCGTTATAAATAATAAATTGACCTGAAACCGTGGTCATAATATCCTTAAGTGTTGTGTTTACCAAAGATAGCAAGAAATCGGAATCATTCTCTGGCATCTGCAAGAAAAGACAAAGATCATCTTTTAAGTTTTCTGCTGTGAGCCCAAATTGAACATCCAAACCATTGGTGGTCAACCGATGCACGCTCAAAGCATAAATTATTTTTATCGCAAGCGGTTTATAATGTAATTTTGGAAATGCCCGGTTAATAATGTCTTCCAACTGTTGGCTGGCATTCACAACACGGCTAATCGTGTTATCACTTTTTAGTAAGCCATTCGATTTGATTGCCGGCCAATAGTCATCAAAAGAGATAATTCCCGGTTCATTTTCAGGAACTTCTGAATCAAACAGATCTTTGATCGTCAACGAAATATTTTTTAAAATATGTCGGTTCTCAATTAAATAAATCTTATTGAACACATCAATATATGAAGGATGAATTGGAAAAAGATCAACAAATTCATCCAGTTTGGAGGCCATCCCGGTGTAAAGTCCACTGAATTTTTCAAGGTGTTTTCGAATGATTGCTTTCTGATCGGGGTTCTTTTTTAGAATACGCTCAGAAACAACATATGATGTGGCTTCTTTCGTGATAACAATTTGAGTAAAACGATCACTTACTTTTTTTAATGTTTCAGAAACAAAGCTAAATCTGGGATTATCAAAAATCTTTTCCTGCACACCAAAAATAACCCTTAGCTTGGATTTAGAACACATTTCCCCCAGCGCTCGGAAGAATTCAAGATCAAGGACAATTTCCCTTTCATTACGTGAAGATAAATAAGACAAGAACTCATCTACCACAATCAGATAACCTTTGTCCGGATATTTGATTGAAAAGGCCATCATCATATCTTTAATCAGTTTTTTATTATCGCGTACGGTCGAAAAATCCGGGACATCAAATGAAATGCCACGCTGGTCGAAATCATCTTGAATGAAGCCGAATAATATTTCACGCATTGACATGGTAACACCACCAATTTCAATCCGAAGCACTTCAAATTTACCTGCAATACAATCCATGCTTTTTGCAAACTTTTTATTTTGAAGATATTGTAAATTATCTTCGTCGGAAGCAATTGAGGAAATAACGGACATCAGGTGAGATTTACCGGTGCCGTAATTACCAACCACCAGCACGCCTTTATTATCAATTACTTCATCCATTTGCAATTGGTCGATCAACGGCACTACCAGGTTATCAGCCATCTTATCTGACATAACATAGGTTTTTACATATTCGCGTGCCATGTTTTTATCATCTGCTGTCGTTAGTTGAATAACATCTTCGATTGGATTAAAACTAATTAGTTCTGAATATTTCATCTTGCCACTCCTCTTAAATGATGCAGGTTACATCATACTCTTCTATTTTGAATACTTTATAATCCAGATAGCCTTCCTCAGCGTAAAACAATTGTCCATCTCCGTACGTTCCAGGCCATATAATGCTGAATGGCTTTTTTTTATATGCCGAAATCATAATCTTTAAGATATCAACCTGATATGACGGATTGAACATAACATCGAAATCTTTTATTATTGGTTCACCTGGAAATTCACTCAATACCTGTCCTAAACACTTTTCTAATAAAATAGACCTACGATTTGCTTTTTGTTTCAGCAATTGCCTAGCTAAAAAAATATTTATGGATTCGCCTGTTGCTGCCAATTCATCGGGCGGATTACAATAAATGATTGGTCTAAATAACCCTTTGTTACCACACAAAGTGATGTCTTGGGCTTTCACGATTGTCCCCATCGTTATGTCCTTCCTATTTGATATTTTCATCATCCGTATGACCAACCTTGATGATATTCTTGATATCCCAGCCAATAGGTTTTGCAAACAGATCCTTGATAAACATAGTTTTTTCTCCTCTTAGTCTACGAGCTGAAATACCCGATAATAATAATAATAATAATTGTCATCTTTGATTTCGATAAACAGCACCACACTATTTATTTTTAGACTGTCTTCCATTGAACGAAGCAGGAGCTGTTTAAATATTTTCGGTTGCCGGTGTTTTGGTCAATTACTTCAGCTTCAGTGAACATGGTTTTATAACTCTTCCCCAGATTTTTAGTGTTGCTCGATCTATCTTACAACTTTTTCACTTTGATATTGTTTGTTCTTAAAGAAAATGTTAACGTTGCTGTCGGATAGTTCCATTACACCAATGATCAGCCTTTCCCGACAGACTTCATAGCCAAAATCCAAAAACAATTACACCGTTATCAGGATGGCAATGTGCTTAATTAATTTTTGAGTCGCCAGATCGCCAGCCTCAACGAGCCGATAAAACGTTGTTTCCATACCTTGACAACGCCATAAAAAGGTTTTCTTCCACATCCCATTTATGAATTTCAGGAAATGTTTTGACTGACTAATCAGTTACATCACTTGACTGAATTACTAAAACCCAAAAAAGAAAGCTTGACTTGACCATTCCGGCTCTATTTGGTTCTTTGAATTGCATTTTTTCCTCTGATATTTTTCACTTATTCGTTATCGCCAAGATACTTTGATTGGTGGCGTTAAAATAGCTCACGCTTTTTAACGCACTTATAAAGAATTTTACACCTAAATTTCCATAACTGCAACGCTTATCGGGTTCTAAGCGCCTTATCGATGAGGAAATTTCCAAGGCTGTTGTCTTTTTCAAACATTAATGATTAATTGTTTGACATTTGTCAATATTTTGTTGTGAATGCTAACGCCATTTTAAAAATCTGTATAGAGACATAATAAACGATGGTGATGGTCATATTTGGTACAGGTTATGTTTTTGGCAAAAAAACAGACTCTACTTCATAAGCAAGTCTGTTTTTATACAAAAACAATCGGGACTATCAATCAAATAGAATCGTACTCTCTATTAAAAAAACTATTCTGCTGAGTGTGCTGAAAATAAATTTTCATATGCTTTGACTTTTCGGTAAAACGTCGGCTTAGTAAGTTTCAGCTTTTCCATTGCCTCCACCGCTTTTAACCGGTCTGCCTTCCAGTCCTGATAAACCGCTTCAAATAAAGCCTGATCCACTTCTATCGGCTTTCGACCTTTGTATTTACCATCTGCTTTGGCAATGGCAATGCCTTCCCTTTGCCGTTGTAGCATACATTCCCGCTCAAATTGGTAAATCCCGGCAAAAATTGTCAACATGAGTCTGCCCTGGGGCGTGGTGGTGTCGATTTTTTCCTTATGACTGATAAAACCGATATTCCGCTCATGCAATTCTTCAACAATTTTTAGCAGATCCACCGTCGAACGTGCCAGCCTCGAATAACTCTCCACCACCAGCACATCACCTTCCCGGATAAACGTCAACATTTCCTGCAAGGCCGGGCGATTGGTATTCTTCCCGGATATTTTGTCTATGAATACCCGCTCCACTCCCAGCTGCTTCATGAGAATTTCCTGTCTAGCCTCATTCTGTTCTTCTGTACTGACTCTCACATAACCGATTTTCATAATCGCTCCCCTATCTAACATATTGAATAGAGTATATCAATAAAACCTTAACTGTGTCATTAGAGCTTTGTTTTATTTAGGAACGTCTCTTTTTAAAATGTAAGCTTGTATGATACGCTATTTGATCGATCTCGAACGTCTTAATAGATCAAGCTCTATTGGTACTGTTTTCACCGGTTTTGCACTTCCCTGACCACTTTATTAACAATTTTAATTCTTAGCTTTTTTTGTCTACCTCCGGGTTATTGGGTGATAAAACGTTCCAAATTAGAATTTTGACACATTTATCCAGTCGTCTGTCGCGGGAACGATTAACGGACTTGACTCATAGGCTTCCACTTCATGAAATGCCGATAGTCACTGACCTGTTTGCTCATTCTGAATCCGATTCGAATTTCTTCGTCTTCGCCACCCCTCGGGAAGTTTAGCCTTATTCTTTTTCTCTCTTCCGATGTTTTTTTGCATTGTTAATTAGCAAATTATAAGTGTCAAAACAGTCTTGATTTAATCAAATTATTTCGGCTAAACCG
>JABNAD010000509.1_pt1 | contig 22126 bp, 18 predicted proteins | sample 7240381 | NCBI WGS metagenome assembly JABNAD01 (sample SAMN11332834, study PRJNA596920) | anaerobic digester metagenome | biome: digested sludge; isolation source: digested sewage sludge-derived enrichment culture grown on H2/CO2 | place: Germany: Goettingen
GAATAGTATCAATCTGTTCCAACTTTTCGCATGCAAGGTTTATTTGGTTGATGGCAGCGATGATATGGACTGCCGAATTGTTGTTTTTGTCCTTGTCGATAACGGCAATTGCAGCGTTACCGATCTGAATGCCAAAAGTTTCAGTATACTGCTGCCCGTATTCTGTTAAAAGGTTAAGGGTAACCTGCATATAACTGCCAACTGGAACGGCATCGTTGATTTTCACAGGAAATACCAGCTTAATGCGGTCATGCCCGCTGAGGAATCCCGCTTCGATAGTTTTTTTTCCGTTAACCGCCGCATAGGGCGTTGCGAGCTCAATTGAAGCAGTAATATTTCCCGCGGGTGATTTGCCATAGTTGTAAAGGTTAAAGGCCAGGGATATTGCTTCACCGGGTTCGGCAAGGTTGTTTCCGTTTTCTGTTACCGCCGGTGGGGTGACCACTATCCGGATGCCTGCGATGGTAAATTCGCTGAAAACTTCAATTTTGCCGGCGACGGTGCGCAATGTGCCTTTCAAAACAAAATGCTGTTCTCCCTGAACAGTGTCGGGAATAATTACGCTAAACCGGTCCCGGACCTGAATCGTCTGGCCAGGCTGAATATTGATGTCTGTAACCGGATCACCGGCAACGGTAACATTTGAGGACGCGGTCTTAAGACTGAAAATGGCCTGACTGACAGGAATAGTGCCGTGATTGCTAAGGCTGATGGTGAGGTCGTTTACCGTTCCCGGGAGCGGTAAAATTCCGGGATCGGATAAACTGATTTTCAAGGCCGGGCCGGTAGTCAGGGTAATCTGCTTCTGGCAGGTAAGCCTGTTCCGGTCTCTGGCCTTCAGCAGCATACTGCCGGCTGCAGGCCGCCGGATGTTTTGAATCGTGATGGTTCTGTCATCGGATATGGCAACATCCCCCGGCAGGGCCGAAGGAACGAAACGGGAAAATTTACCGGAAGCCGGTCTTTTTCCTGAAGTTAAGGTAAGCAGGCAGGCCTCATGGTTCCCCTTGCTGATGCCGGAGACCGGTAAGGTTTTATCCCCTCCTTCTGAATTTCCATACTGAAACTCAATGGTGCCGTCGGGATATAGTATTGCAGAAAATTCAGCGGATCCGGGTATTGTGCCAAAAGTTAATTTCCAGGTAATTACAGCCTTTTCTGGAGTAAGATTGACTTTCAGAAAATCACCGTTTGTGTTCTGCCGGAGGTTTCTGTTGAGAAACGGGGCGATGGCCCTGATCTGTCGCAGGTATTGTTCGTCGTATAACTGGTAGTAATAGGGCATGTCCTCCCCGGTAAACATAAGATACCCGTTTACATGCATATAGAGGGTGTCGAAAGTTTCACCAAAAAATGGAAATGCAAAAGGCATGGATACCGTTGCAAATCCGTTGGTTCTGTTTGATGGCAGCAATTCCTCGCCTGTATGCTGGGGATAGACGCCCGTGCTGTCGCCCTGAAAATAAACATGGCCGGTCGTAAGTTCAACAGGATTTGTTCCGCCGCTGATTACAGGCGTAAATGAGAAATCCTCTGTATTCTCAGGTATAAAGATGATGTCATCCGAATGAATTACCGGAGGGTGAGGCTGAACCTGAATGATGGCTGAGACCAGTGTCCTGCCGTTGTCGGCGATGGCAACCGGGGTTTCATCACCCGAAAAGGTAACCGGACTGCCCGTAAGGTAACTGATGGTGCTGAATTCCAGGATTAATCCTTCACCGCTATGGTCAGGATCATTTTCATCGATAATCAGGAAAATCCTGGCAGGCTGGCCCGGATTAATATAGCTGAGCAGAGGGGTAACATCGAGTCCCAACTCCAGCGTTTTACCTTCGGGTAACCAGCTTCCGGTCATATAGTAATCGCCGCCCTGATAATTAAAAACGGTAAACTGCAACTCCTTTTCAGGATAAAATCCTGAAGTGTCGGTGCTTACTCCGGCTGAAATCCTGATCCGGCCCCTTTTATTGTATTTTACTTTTGCTGAAATGGTCAGTCCGGGCGTATAGGCAGTATCCGGGAACAACACATGCACCGAATTATTCCAGATGCCTCCTTTCCCATACTCCGTAGCCAATGTGGAATATAGCATATAGCAGAAGCCGTTGTTTTCCCAGTCAGGGCCGTAGGAGTTTACGAATTTCAACCCGCCGGTTTCCCAGTCTCTCATATCAATAATGCCATCATTGTTGATATCCAGATGATTGGTGAACATGTTATCCCCGTTGCGGTCGAACCTGATGGAATCGTTGTAGCCGACAATGGTCATGGCATGAGAAGCTGTCGGTAGCCAGGAGGTGATGACCGATTTTCCTGCTTCCGGGGAAGCAGGGGGGAGGTGGGCGACGTAATTAATCCCTGCGTAAAAACTTGCAACCCCGCCTATGGCCGAGCTTTCATGGTGATTATGGATCCAGTGCTTCAATACTTCAAGACCTTCGGGGGTTCCGACATGTATTGAACGTACCGACCCAAGGCGGTTTTTCATCGCATTGTAGTACTTTTCATAACCGCTCATCCAGTAATAATTATCTTCCAGCGTAATGGGCCCGTAAACGGCTTCAGTCGGATTCCCGGCATCGAACAGGATATCAAAAGTGTGGAAATAGCTGACTCCCTCCCCGTAATAGGGCTCGGTGGCATTCATAAAATTATAGGTAAAGTGGTCGGGATAAGTATTCAGCGAGGTGTCGGATGGCAGCTGTCTGAGTCTGTTGATTTCGTAACAGAAATTGTAGCCAACGGTGGAGGATTGTCCACATGAAGCGCCTGCCTGCCTGAAAACCGGCCTGAGATAGGGTTGCCCCGAATTGTCGGCTACCGGGGGAAGGCTTATGTGCTTGGCCTGTTCAGGAAGATTCAGTCTGGGATAATCCGGCAATGCTGTGCCTGGCTGAATGGAACGGTGGATTCCGTTGATTTCAGGTAGTGTGGCTTTTCCCCGTACAGGGGCCTGCTGACAAAAAGTGCTTACTGCGGTGGTTGCAGTAAGCAGCAGGATAACCAGAAATTTCATACCGGAAAACTTAGTAACAGTAAAAGCAGCTGTGAAAGCTGATTGAGTTAAAATCCCCCGGCTTGTTCCTTAGGAATTTGCGCCCCGATCTTGGCCGAGAGGAATTCACGGTTCATCCTGGCGATGTTGCTGATGGAGATTTCCTTGGGGCATTCGGCCTCGCAGGCGCCGGTATTGGTGCAGTTGCCGAATCCCAGCCGGTCCATTTCGGCCACCATGGCCTGAACGCGCTCTGCCGCTTCGGGTTTACCCTGTGGCAGTAGTGCAAACTGTGATACTTTGGCTGAAACAAATAACATGGCCGAAGCGTTTTTACAGGCGGCAACACAGGCGCCACAGCCGATGCAGGCGGCGGCATCCATCGAAAGTTCGGCATTGGCCCTGGGGATGGGAATTGCATTGGCGTCAGGAATTCCACCGGTGTTTACAGAGATATACCCTCCGGCCTGTATGATTTTGTCGAAGGCTGTGCGGTCAACAATCAGGTCTTTCAGTACCGGGAATGGTCTGGCCCTCCAAGGTTCGATCACGATGGTGTCACCATCCCTGAACCTGCGCATATGCAGCTGGCAGGTAGTGATGGCTTTGTCAGGGCCATGGGGTCTTCCGTTGATGTACATGCTGCAGGCGCCGCAGATGCCTTCGCGGCAGTCGTGGTCGAAGGCAACGGGGTCTTCCCCTTTTACGACCAGCGATTCGTTCAGTATGTCCATCATTTCGAGGAAGGAACTGTTTGGCGAAATGCCGTTAACCTTATAGGTGACGAATTTTCCTTTACTGGTGGCGTTTTTCTGACGCCATATCTTGAGTGTAAGGTCCATGTTCGGTGGTTTTTACTTGTAATTCCTCTGTTTTACTTCCACAAATTCGTAGTCGAGCGCTTCCTTGTTGAGGCGTGGTTCGATGTTGTCGCCGGTAAATTCCCATGCAGACACATACATCAGGTTCTGGTCGTCGCGCAGCGCTTCTCCTTCGGGGGTTTGATATTCCTCACGGAAGTGGCCGCCGCACGACTCGTTGCGGATCAGCGCGTCGCGGGCCATCAGCTCGCCAAGCTCCAGAAAGTCGGCCACACGGCCGGCCTTTTCCAGTTCGGGATTGATCTCGTTCAGCTCGCCGGTAATCTTCACATCTTTCCAGAACTCTTCCCTGAGTTTTGCTATTTCAACAATCGCTTTTTTCAGTCCGGCTTCATTGCGGCCCATACCTACATATTCCCACATGATATGGCCCAGCCGTTTATGGAAACTGTCAACGGTTTGTTTTCCCTTTACTTCCATCAGCTTGCGGAGCCTTCCCGCTGCCTCTTCTTCAGTTTGTTTGAATTCAGGCAGATCGGTCGAGAATTTGGGAACCCTGATCTGGTCAGAGAGGTAATTCTGAATGGTATAAGGAAGTACGAAATATCCGTCGGCCAGGCCCTGCATCAGTGCCGAAGCGCCGAGGCGGTTGGCGCCGTGGTCGCTGAAGTTGGCTTCTCCGATTGCATAAAGGCCCGGAATGGTGGTCATCAGTTCGTAATCAACCCAAAGTCCGCCCATGGTATAGTGAACAGCCGGGTAAATCATCATCGGCGTTTCATAAGGGTTCTCATCCACGATTTTTTCATACATCTGGAAGAGGTTGCCATAGCGTGCTTCTATTACTTTTTTGCCCAGGCGGTTGATGGCGTCGCTGAAGTCGAGGTAAACGGCCAGGCCTGTATCTCCCACTCCGTAACCGGCATCGCATCGTTCCTTGGCGGCGCGTGAGGCCACGTCCCGGGGTACCAGGTTACCGAAGGCCGGGTAGCGGCGTTCGAGGTAATAATCGCGGTCTTCTTCTTTTATCTGCGTAGGCTTCAGTTTGCCCTGCCTGACTTTTTCGGCATCTTCCTTGCTTTTGGGCACCCAGATACGGCCGTCGTTGCGGAGGCTCTCACTCATCAGGGTGAGTTTCGACTGGAAGTCACCGTGAACCGGGATACAGGTAGGATGAATCTGTGTAAAACTCGGATTTCCGAAATAAGCTCCGCGTTTATATGCCTTCCAGATGGCGGTGGCATTTGAGCCCATGGCATTGGTCGACAGAAAGAACACATTTCCATAACCACCGGTGGCCAGTACAACTGCATGGGCGGCATATCTTTCGATGGCCCCTGTAACCATGTCGCGAACGATGATACCCCTGGCACGGCCTTCGACAAGCACTACGTCGAGCATTTCGTGGCGGGTATAAAGTTCAACATTGCCTTTTTTTACCTGGCGGCTGAGGGCGCTGTAGGCTCCGAGCAGCAGTTGCTGTCCGGTCTGGCCGCGTGCGTAAAAAGTACGCGAGACCTGAGCTCCCCCGAAAGAGCGGTTGTCGAGCAATCCGCCATATTCGCGGGCAAACGGAACACCCTGTGCCACGCACTGGTCAATTATGGCGTTGCTCACTTCGGCCAGCCGGTATACGTTGGCTTCCCGGGCACGGTAGTCACCTCCCTTGATGGTATCGTAAAACAGGCGGTAAACGCTGTCGCCGTCATTCTGGTAATTCTTTGCCGCATTGATGCCGCCCTGGGCTGCAATACTGTGCGCCCTCCGCGGGCTGTCCTGGTAACAGAAATTTTTAACCTTAAAACCCAGTTCGGCAAGGCTGGCAGCAGCGGACGCTCCGGCCAGACCGGTTCCTACAACAATAATCTCCAGTCTGCGCTTGTTTGCCGGATTTACAAGGTTGGTATTTGCCTTATAATTGGTCCATTTCTCGGCCAACTGCCCTTTGGGTATCTTTGAATTAAGTTCAGCCATATCTGAAGTGCTTTTTTGTCAGTGAATGATTAACTTATGTATATAATCAACGGGATGAGGATGAAACCACCTGCGATCAGTATGGCCAGCGCCCGGCTGATGCCGAAAACCACCGGGGTGTATTTGTTGTGGTTTAATCCCAGCGACTGAATCGCCGAATGAAATGCGTGATCCAGATGAAATCCCAGGAACAGCAGCCAGAAAATATACATCAACACATAAGGTAGACTCTTGAATTTCTCAATCACCAGCAAACCCATATCTTCATAGTGCTTATCACCGATCATAACTCCGGGCATTTCTCCGAATTTGGCCCTGAAGAAAAAGTTTATCAGGTGAAGAATCAGAAACGCCAGGATGATTGCTCCTGTATGGATCATGAATTTCGAGAAGAATGAAGTATGTGAATATCCTTCAATCTTGTACCGCGTGGGACGGGCCATCCAATTCTGTATCTGAAGCACAATCCCTACAAGGATATGAATGATAAAACCGCCGAACAGTACCCATTGCATGGCCTGTATTATGGGGTTTGTGACCATGAAATGGGCGGCCAGGTTGAATGCCTCCCTGCCGTCGTTTTTCAGAATCAGCAGGTTGATGCTCAGATGAACGATCAGAAAGCTGATCAGGAACAAACCTGCCAGCGCCATAATGATCTTTTTGGTGATGGAAGAGTACTTTAATACCATGAGCGATAATTGATTATTGTTAACAGAAAATTAAATGTTTTTGCCGGGTCAGCAGAAAATATGTTCTTACATTTGCTCTGACCGTACATATTGAAACCTGTCAATACTTGGATTAACAAATTTAACCATTAACAGCGTAAATCCAAGCCCGCGGCTTAAATTAAAATAAATCTAAATTACTTCATCCATGCGATACAAATCCATAGATCCTGATCTGTTCAGGAAAAACCGCGAAAAACTTGAGAAAAAACTTAAACCCAATGCCCTGGCTGTAATACATGCAAATGATGAAATGCCCCGCAATGGCGACCAGTGCTTCGTTTACAGACAGAACAGCGATTTGTTTTACCTTACCGGTCTCGATCAGGAAAAATGCATACTTACCCTTTTTCCTAACCATCCTGTCGAAGCCATGCGTGAAATTGTTTTTACAGTCAGGACAAATGACCGGATGGTTACCTGGTATGGTCATAAGTACACACTTGAGCAGGTGACGGAGATCTCGGGCGTGAAAAACGTGCGATGGCTTGATGATTTCGAAGATACTTTCCGTGATCTGATGGCCCGTGCGGAATTTGTCTATCTTAATCAGAATGAAAACCCCCGTTTTACCACCGAGGTACCTTCGCGGGACCTGCGGTTTATGCAGCAACTCAGGCATGATTATCCGCTGCACGCATTTGAGCGGCTGGCCCCACTGCTTACCGACCTGCGGATGGTCAAGGAACCTGAAGAAATTGAGATGATCAGCCGGGCCTGCGAGATTACGGGGGATGCTTTCGGAAGGGTATTGAACTTTGTAAAACCAGGGGTTCTGGAATATGAAGTTGAAGCGGAGATTTCCCATGAGTTTCTCAGAAACGGGGCATCTGGACATGCCTATCCTCCAATCATTGCATCCGGGGCGAATAATTGCATTCTGCATTATAATCAGAACGATCAGGTTTGCAAAGACGGTGACCTGCTGTTGCTGGATTTCGGGGCTGAATACGGCAATTATGCCGGTGACTGTTCGCGTACCATTCCTGTTAACGGAAAATTCTCTCCCCGCCAGCGTCAGGTGTATGAAGCGGTATTGAGGGTGTTGCGCAAGGCGTCGAGGATGCTGGTTCCCGGGACCACTATAGATAAGTATCATTCCGAAATCTGTAAAATTGTTGAAAGCGAATTGATTGGTCTGGGTTTGTTCAGCCGGGAAGATGTCGAAAAGCAGGATCCCGAAAACCCGCTGTTCTTTAAATATTACATGCACGGCACTTCTCATTTTATGGGCCTGGATGTACATGATGTCGGAAGCAAACAACATCCATTGCGCAAGGGGATGATACTGAGTTGCGAACCAGCCATCTATATTCCGGAAGAAGGTTTTGGCATACGACTTGAAAATGATATACTTGTTGACGAAGAACCAGTTGACCTGATGGCCCACATCCCCATTGAACCGGATGACATTGAGGCGCTCATGGCAAAATAGTCGTTGGGATATTTCAGCCAATCACAAGTTGCCTCATATGCCAGGATTATCTTCGGTTGTTAAAGGATAAGGTCCCTGAATATGCCTTAATCAGCAGGAAGGAAAGCCCTTTTTTCAGGTTCCCTGATAAAGGACGCCGGCATTCCGGCCGAAAATGCTATTTTTGTCCAACTGAACAGTGAAGTATAAATCTATAACACTTAAATATATGTTTGCTCCAGGAACCTACGCCGGCAGGCGTGAAGCCCTTCGCAGGGAAATCAAATCGGGAATCGCCGTTTTTCCCGGTAACACCGAAGCTGCCTTCAATTATCCGGCCAATACTTACCAATTCAGGCAGGACAGTACCTTCAGCTACTTTTTTGGTCTAAACCAGCCCGATCTGGCCGGTATCATTGATTTCGACAACGGGGTGGATCTGCTTTTCGGCAACGATGTGGATATGGACGATATCATATGGATGGGTCCCCAGCCTTCGATGGCTGACCGGGGAAAGCTGGTGGGCATTGATCATACCGCTCCGCTTTCGGGGTTTGGCGATACCATCGCCGAAGCGCTGAAGAAAGGGCGTAAAGTGCATTTTCTTCCGCCATACCGCGGCGAAACCAAAATACAGCTGTGGACATTGCTGGGTATCCCTGTGGCAGAGCAGAAGGCGGCTGCCTCAGTTGAACTGATTAAGGCGGTTGTGAAACTCCGCAGCATCAAGTCTGCCGAAGAGGTTGCAGAAATTGAAAGAATGGTTGATGTGGCTTACCAGATGCACACCACCGCCATGAAAATGGCACACCCCGGGATTGTTGAGCAGGAAATTGCGGGTACCATCGAGGGAATCGCCCTGGCGAATGCCGGTCCGGTTTCATTCCCGGTTATTCTGAGCATCAACGGGCAGACCCTGCATAATCATTATCATGGCAATACACTTTCCGAAGGACGCATGATGGTGGTGGATGCCGGTTGCGAATCAGAGGAAAGCCTTTACTCAAGCGACATCACCCGTACGGTTCCAGTTGGAGGGAAATTCAACGAGCGGCAGCGCGGAATTTATGAAATTGTGCTGAACGCGAACCTGAACGCCATTGCCGCCATAAAACCCGGTATCCCTTATCGTGAAGTTCACCTGCTGGCTGCGAGAACCATTGCTGATGGCCTGAAATCCCTTGGTTTGATGAAGGGGGACACCGTTGCAGCGGTAGAAGCCGGCGCTCATGCCCTCTTTTTCCCCCATGGTCTTGGCCATATGATGGGTATGGATGTGCACGATATGGAAAATCTGGGCGAAAACTATGTGGGCTATGACGAGGAGATTACCCGCGCATCCCAGTTCGGCACGGCATTCCTCCGCCTTGGCCGCCGCCTGCAGCCGGGCTTCGTACTTACCGTGGAGCCGGGCATCTACTTTATCCCTGCCCTGATTGAGCAGTGGAAATCCGAAGGTAAGTTCACGGAATTTATCAACTACGAAAAGGTTGAAACATACAAGGACTTTGGCGGCATCCGTATCGAAGACGATGTGCTGGTGACTGAAACCGGTAACCGGGTGCTCGGCAGGCCGATACCAAAAACGGTGGCAGAAATCGAAGCCATTATGAAAAAGTAAAAAACCGTTACCAAACTGTTTATTCATTCAGTCAGTCCCGGCCTGAAGGCGGGAAATTTCCACCGGCCGGGACTGTCATTTTGTAATTTTCAATAATAGAAATGTCGGAATCAATTACTTATCGAAACACCCCGTTATTTTACCGGAAAACCGGAAAAGGGCCATGGATTGTGCTATTGCACGGTTTTATGGAATCGGCGGAGATCTGGAACGGGCTTGCTACGGTGCTTGAAAAGGATTTCAGTGTATTGATGATTGACCTGCCGGGGCACGGCCGGAGTGGGTTGCTGGGCGAGGTACACACCATACCGGATATGGCGGCTGCGGTATCGGCAATTCTCAGATACGAAGGGGTTGACGATTTTGTACTCTGCGGGCACAGCATGGGCGGATACGTTGCTGCTGAGCTGGCTGCCAATTCAGGTAGTCGTGTTAAAGGAATGGTTTTGTTGCATTCGCATCTTGCACCCGATGATGAGCAGGCAAAGGAGAACCGCAACCGGACTATAAATATAGTCAAACTCAATCACACCGGATTCATCCACCAGTTTATACCTGACCTTTTCGCCATAGAAAACAGGGAAAGGCTCTCAGTGGAAATAGAGATACTCACGAACCGCGCGGCTGCCACCCCTTCCAGGTCGATTATCGCATCGCTTGAGGGTATGAAGATCAGGAAGGGAAGTCTGGATTTCCTGATTCAGACGGAATTGCCCCTTTACTTTGTGATTGGTAAAAACGATAGCCGGATGCCTTACAATAAGGTGATGGCCCAGGCAATGCTGGGACGAAATATTCAGGTAATGTTACTGGATAATGTTGGCCACATGGGCTTTCTTGAAGCGCCTGAAAAGGTGTTTCCCGCCCTGCGCGATTTCTTCAGGCGTTGCTGCGAAAGCTAACGAAGGTAGAATCCCATTTTCTCAATGATTTTCATAACCTTATCCGGCAGGAAATACCGGATGTTTTTACCGTTTTTGATTGCTTCGCGGATAAAACTTGCCGATATTTCGATGCGGGGAGCGTTCACCACTGTTATCGACGGATGGCTGAGCAGGGGGTGATCTTCATCTCCATGCCTGGGATAAATCATCAGACGGTATTGATCGAGCAGCTGTTCATAATTTTTCCACTTATGAAATGAAGGCAGGACATCTGTCCCTGCAATCAGCACAAACTGCCGGTCGGGGTGTTGCTCACTCAGTCTGGCAAGGGTATCGATGGTGTAAGATGGCCGGGGCATGCGGAATTCTATATCCGAGACCCTGAAACGCTCATCATTTGCAATGGCAGCCTCCACCATTTCAAGCCGGTACTGGTCCGAAAGAAGGGTGGCCTTGTCTTTCAGCGGATTGTGAGGTGACACAATAAACCATACTTCTTTCAGACCGCCGAATTCAACCATATATTCAGCGATACACAAATGCCCGAAGTGAATGGGGTTAAAGGATCCGAAAAACAGTCCGGTTAGCTTAGATGGAGTCGGTTTTTCCGGTTTGTTCATAATGTTTCAGCATCTTAATCAGCCGGGACATGTATAGATATGGTCCCTGCAGCAGGATGGTATTTCCGTCAACCCGTGCCCTGAACTTGCGCATTCCGAGGATAAGGAAGTTCCCCGGTTCCGGCCTGAAAAGCATAAAGCCTTTGGCATGTACAGGTTGGCGATAGCCCAGTTGCGACATAATGTATGACAGGATACGGTCAACTTCCCGCACATCATCAAACACTGCACGCATCTTTCTTCTGGCATACAGGGCTGCAAAGAACAGTGAAGCCGGAATTACGGAAAAGTATAATACAGGAGAATTCAGCCACATGGAAAGGATGTCGGAGAGCCCGGTGCTGGTCCGTTGTGCCTGAATGCCTGCACCCATGACCAGTAGCACTGAAAAGAACATAAGTGCAGCTAACGTTGTGGAAGCAAAGGAAGTGCCCCTGCCCGGGAGGTGCTCAATCTCTTTTATTTTATACCGGAAATCTGATTTCTGATGAACTGCCGGTCTGCCGATCTTGAATTCATCGCGGTAAATGGAGAGGGTTTTATACACGTTATGACTTCCCGGAAGGTTTTCAATCTCCACATCCCGGTATTCAACTACCTTGAGATCAATCATCTTGCTGATGGCCGAATACATGGCATTTGACATGCAGATGCTACCCGGTTCCGCCATGGCCTGCAGCCTGGCAACCACATTCACCTGCTCGCCGATTACCACCGAATTGCGGACTTCCGCTTTTCCTTTGTGCAATCCGATACTTACCAGAAGCCGCCTGGGTTTTTCCTTATTCCGGTTAAACGCTTTGAGCCGCTCAAGGAAGTCAACGGCACACAGATAGGCATCGTTAACCGACACAAATGAGGCAAGTACTGAGTCGTCGAGCCTCTTTACCAAATGCCCGTTGTACTCGGTAATGACCTGCTGGGAAATCTCATTATGCCTGGCCAGCAACTCAAGGGCCTCCTGCTCATCAAGCTCAAGAAGCCTTGAATAACCGCGAATGTCAGAAAACATTAATGCCACTTCCGCTTTTTGCATTAGTAAATCAATATTTTGGCTTCAGAAATTCAGAGACCACCTTGAGGACCTCTTTTTTTGCAGTTTCTAAATCATTATTCACCAGAATGTAGTCGAAGCGGGGAGCAAAACCAAGTTCCCAGCGGGCTTTTTCCATCCGCTTGTTTATCGTCTCTTCCGAATCTGTTTTTCTGGATCTGAGGCGATTCTCCAGTTCTTCGGGTGAAGGCGGCGAAACAAATACCGATAAAGCCCGGTCGCCGAAATGATTTTTTATATTCAATCCGCCAACGACATCAACATCAAATATAATGTTTTTTCCCTGATCCAGCAAAAATTTTACCTGCGATTTTACTGTACCGTAAAAATTACCTTTATAACCCTCCTGCCACTCAAGCAGATCACCCTCTTCGATTTTTTTCCGGAATGCTTCGGGTGTGATAAAAAAGTAGTCTCGACCCTCCACTTCGTTGGGCCTTATCTGCCTGCTGGTGGCAGAAACCGAAAATCCAAGATTAAGCCCGGAAGCCAGCAGGTATTTTACGATAGTGGTTTTACCTGCCCCCGAAGGTGCCGATACGATGATTAGTTTCCCTTCCGATTCTTTAGGTTTGTTCACAATCAGAGAATGTTTGCCAGTTGTTCCTTGATTTTTTCCAGTTCATCCTTCATCCTTACTACCAGTTTCTGAATGTCGGCATCATTGGCCTTTGATCCCATGGTGTTGATCTCTCTCCCGATTTCCTGCGATACAAAGGAGAGTTTTCTTCCATTGGAGGCATCCTCATTCAGGGTATCGAGGAAATATCTGCAATGCTTGGCCAGTCTGACTTTTTCCTCGGTGATATCCAGTTTTTCAAGATAATATATAATCTCCTGCTCAAACCGGTTGGTATCGAAATTGTTATTATCGATAAAATCAGCAAAACTGTTGCGGAGCTTTTCACGGAGTTGCAGGTTCCGGTTCTGTTCGAATGGCTCAACCTCTGCCAGCAGGGATTGTATGGTTTCAATCCTGAGAATAAAATCTCTTTCCAGCAGCTCACCTTCATGTTTTCTGAATTCGTCAAGTTGCTTCAAAGCTTCGTTCAGCGCAGAAAATATCAGATTCCAGTCCTCCCCGGTTATTTCCTCCTTCGAAAGTCTGGTTACTTCAGGCATCTTCATTACAACTGACAGCAGGTTTTCTTCACTTGCGCCCAGTTCCCTGGCTAATGAGCTCAGTTCCTGATAATATGAAACGGCGACCGGCCTGTTGATGACAGCCGGCAGATCGGTGCCTGTAAAATCAATGTTTCCGGTAAGTTCTACCTTGCCTCTTTCAAGCATCCGGTTTACAACTGCCCTGATTTCCGGCTCATTGTCCCGCAGCGCAGGATGCAGCCTCAGGTTCATGTCAAGTTGCTTGCTGTTAAGCGATCTGATTTCTAGGGTTACCGACTTTCCGTTGAGTTTGGCAACAGCTTTGCCGTAACCGGTCATTGATCTTAGCATTGGCACATTTTTATTACAAAGGTACTACTATTCTTTTTGAGCGGTCATGCCTTTGCATTAATTATCAAATCAGCCGCCGCCCCAACTCTTAGCGCGTATTTGAATTTTTGATATCAGTTGCTGCCGGGTAACAGAAAAGAGGTCCGGGTTAGCCGGATGGCAGACGTGAGTTCTGGATCAGAACAATGTGCTGTTGGCGTTGAAAGAATCCGTCACGGGTTGATTTCCTGACTTTACTGTTGTTATGAAACCTGCCGGATGGGATTCGATGAAGTGTGAGGAGGGATGCAGGGCTCATCTGTATGATAAAAATGGTACTGCAATTAAGCACTTATCAATACATTTGTATAAATTTACATTTTGCTATTGTTTTGTAAAGATTGAAGGCAGATTGCTAATGTCTGCCAATGCCAGACGCTATTACACGAAAAAATTATGATACGCACTGTAATTATTGATGATGAAGCCCGGTCAAGAGAAACGATCCGGGAAATGATAAGGCTTTATTGCGCGAATACTGAGGTTGTTGCCGAAGCCGAGGATGTGAGGTCCGGGATATCTGCCATAAGGGCTCAAAAGCCAGACCTGGTGATCCTGGACATTAAAATGCCCGACGGCTCGGGGTTTGATCTGCTGAGGCAGATCATGCCGGTAGATTTCCGGGTGATTTTTGTCACCGCATTCGAAGAGTATGCAATCAAGGCGTTTAAATTCAATGCGGTGGATTACATTACCAAACCGGTAGATCCCATTGAGCTTCAGGTGGCGATTGACCGGGTTTCAAAAATCATTGAAACCGGCAACATCAATAACCAGCTTCAGAAGATGATGGATGGTTTCGGGAAACCTGCGCCGCAGGATAACAAAAAGATCATCTTAAAAACAGCCGATACCATTCATGTGCTTGAATTTGATGACATCCTGAGGTGTGAGTCGGATCGTAATTATACAATATTTATTCTCGAAAATGGTGAGCGTATCATGGTTTCCAAATCTATCAAGGAGTTTGAGGGATTTCTTGAGGAAAACAATTTTTGCCGGATTCATCAATCGCACATCATTAACCTCACGCATTTACGAAAATTCAAAAAGGATGAATTAATCTGCATTCTCAAAGATAATTCTGAAATTCCGGTTGCATACCGCAAACGGGATGACCTGCTTAAAGTGCTACGCAATCTTTAGCGGATTGATACGGATTCCGGCATTTTACCCTACGTTTGATAAAAAAAGCTGTACGAATATTCATTTGGTAACATTCATGCTTTTAAATTGAATATTATTGCAAAATACAACTCACCGGCTATTAATAAAGCCATTTCTGTATTTATTCAATTGATGTATATATTATGGAAAGAAATATTATGATTCTTAGTTTATTGGGATTATTGCGTAAATGCCCTGCGGTGCATCGTTCTGCAGGTTGTGTTTGCCGGGGTGCTGTAAAGCATTTTGATCTTCACGAAGCATACACCTGTTTGCAGGCCATGGATGACAAATTGTTGTCATTGCTGCTTCAGCAGCATCAGGCATGTTTGGGGCAGAGCGAAAGCAGGCATGCAGAAAACGCTAAACAAAAATGTCTTATCAATATTTAATAAATTATGTATATGCTTGTGCCATTTCATTTTGTCAGATTCAAATCAAGTGTGATGAACGGGGGAAGCCTGTTGCATCCCGAATCGATAGAAATAGATGAAACATTTGTTACCCTAAGAAAGAAAATTGGCCCTTTTTCAGGCATAAAATCAATATCAATTCCTATTCTGAATATTGTCAATGTTGAGGTAAGTCCAAAAGCCACCGGCGCAGATATTTTAATTGAATCTTTCGCCAAACGCCAGATCGAGGGCAGGGGTTTCTCATCTTCCGCAGCCCGGAAAATAGAACGCTTATTGCGGGAATATGCGCCAAGGTGCAGATAAATCAAATTTGTCAGCCAGCCTGGTTATCTTTTTTTATTAGTCCTTTTTTTAAAGGGCACTATTCCTGGTTTTGTATTGATACCTTTGATTTCATAACTTTGCCTGTCTGGTAAACCACTATAGCTACAATCAGATGAAGCCCCGCGGTCAGCATGCTTCAACGCTTTTTGATGACCCGGCCATGTTCCAGCAGGCCATGCTGAACGATATTGCCGGAGCCAGGAGTTATATATTCCTGGAGTTTTACCGTATCGGGAATGATTCGGTTGGGGAGCGGTTCAGGGATTTGCTGGTGCGAAAATGTAAGGAGGGGGTAAAGGTTAAACTGCTGCTCGACTCATGGGGAACCAGCCTGCCGGAATCATTCTTTGAGCAGTTCAGGCAATATGGTGGCGAGGTGCGATATTTTAAGAAAATCAAATTCTTTATTGATTTTTTTACAAAAAACCACCGCAGGAACCACCGGAAGCTCTTAATTATTGATGATCAGATCTGTTACATTGGTTCGGCAAATCTGACGGCCTATTCTATGAAATGGAGGGAGTTGATGTTAAGGGTGGAAGGGCCGCTTGCGCAGGTTTTCCGGAAAACATTCAACGACAGCGCTAAGATTTACAGAAAGTATATCTTCAATAAGTTTGCCTACAAGCGTACAATTTTTTACCGCGGGTTTGAAATTATTCAGGATCTTCCATCCATATACAGGCAGCAGATAAAAAAGCGTTACGAGAAGTTGCTTCAGAATGCCCGAAAATCGGTTTATATTGAAACGCCTTATTTTCTCCCGGGATATAAACTCAGGCGCTACATGATGCAGGCCGCCCGGAGGGGAGTCGAAGTGAATGTTATCATCCCCCTGCATTCCGATGTCAGATCAGTTGATCTTCTCCGTAGCAAATACATGGGTTTTTACTATAACAGCAAAATCCGGATCAGATTTTATACGCCGGGTAACCTGCATGCAAAATGTGTGCTGGTGGATGATGAAACCTTTGCCATCGGTTCTGCAAATTTCGATTATCGCAGTTTCAGGTATCAGCATGAAATTATGTTGTTTGGGAAGGACCGGGAAATAGTGAGCCTGCTGAAGGGTCATATCGAAAAAACGCTGGCGGATTGTATTGATTTTGACTATGAAGCCTGGCTTCGCCGGCCGGTGCTCGAAAAAGTTTTGGGCTGGATGCTTATTCCTTTCAGGCATTTGTTTTAATGGCGGCCGGGCGGTTTACAAGGTAAACACCCACAAAAATCAAAATAGCGGAAATTATTTTTACCGTGCTCAGCGCTTCACTGAACATGAAAATCCCAATTGCAGCCGCTATCACCGGCTGCATGTAGATGTAATAACCTGCAACCCCGGCGCTTAAGGCCTTAAGCGAAAAAGTTGTGAGCAGATAAGCCAGGAAGGTAGTTCCCACAACGATATAGCCCAGCGAAAGCCATGCGGATGGGGTGAAACCCTGCCAGTTGATGCTGAAGGCATCTTTTACACTGAAAGGAATTACCATCAGAAAGCCGTAGAGAAAAACCCACTTCATTACAGTAACAGCGTTGTATTTCATCATCAGTGGCTTTACCAGTACAAGGTAGAGGCTATATGCTGTGATGTTTATCAGGATAAGCGTATTGCCGAGAAGCTGATTTTCGGCTGCTGCCGCGCCGGAGCCCTGTAAAATCAATAGAATTGCTCCTGCGCCACCTGCCAGGATGCCGGCAATTTTTGAAGTGGTCACTTGCTCACCGGCTATGATGGCGGAAAAAGCGATTACCATGAGCGGGCTGCCGGCATGAATCAGGGAAGTGTCGACCGGGCTGGTATAATTAAGGCCTGTGAAAAAGCAGATCTGGTTTATGGCGATGCCCAGGAGGCTGCAAATAATAAGTTTTATATGGTCGGAGCGGTGAATCTTCAGCGGTTGCAGGCTGAAGGATAACAACCAGAATAAGAGCATGGCCGCAAAACCACGTACAAAAATAATCTGCATCGGTTGCATGGTGCCCGGCATCAGCCCTTTGGCAATCCAGTAGTTGGCGCCGAACAGCAATCCGGACGCGAACAGCGCAGCGTGGGCTTTGATTTTTATTTTTTCCATGCAATTTCAAACTGCGGCAAAGGTCGTGATAATTCCGGCGAAATGAAAAAGCCGCAGTTTTCATGTAACTGCGGCTTTTTTGGGTGAATGTATTGAGGTTATGAGATTGCGATTTCCCTGCTGAGTTTCAATTCTTTTTTAACCGGAATGTGTATTTTCAGAATGCCATTCTGATAGTCAGCTCTGATGTTGTCGGTATCTACGGTTTTGGGAAGCACAAAGCGTTTGCTGATTTCGCCGGCACCGAACTCCCGGCGAAGGTATTTTTCATCCTCAGGCTTCCTGTTTTTTTCTGTAGCCGAAATGCTGAGTACCTGCTGCTCCAGGTTAATATTAAAGTCTTCTTTCATATAACCGGGAACAGCCAGTTCAATGAAAAAAGCATTGTCCTGCTCGTAGATATTGGCCGGTGGATTGAAGCTGTTGTTGTTGCGCGCGGGATTGCTGAAAAACTGGCCATAGGTATTGTCTATAGCCGGATGATTATGAAAGCGGATAAGTGTCATGGGTTGGTCCTCCTTATATTGGTTTTTGATTTTTTTAACTGTTTTTTTGAGTTTTCAACTACCGTGCCAGCCGGAATGCAGCATGGATTTTATGAGAGAATACGACAAAATGACATATTTAACTTTATGGATGATGACAATATGGCGCATGATCGGACGTTTTTCTGACCGTAATTCGCGGAAGCAGGAGGAAGCGTCAGGCGTTGAGCAGATTTTCTTAGTAGTTTGTTTATTCAATGGCCACAGACATTAACTTTGCTTTTCGAAATTTACGCTTATGCCCAGCCAGCAACGACGTATTCTGAATCTTTTTGCTTTCCGGAGAATCATCATTCCGGTAATACTCGGACTGGGTGTAATTATTTACATGATTGCCGGCGATCTTACCCGCAGCGATCTGGCTTCCATTAACTGGCGATGGCATTCGGTGTATTTTTTCATGCTTGCATTCCTGATGATGGTAATCCGGGACCTTGCCTATATGTACAGGATTCGTCTGCTTACCGGGGGAGTGCTCAACTGGAGAAAATCTTTCGAAGTAATCATGTTGTGGGAGTTTGCTTCCAGTGTTACCCCTTCGGTGGTCGGAGGGTCGGCCATCGCTGTTTTTATATTGAGTAAGGAGAAACTCGGAACAGGAAGGTCGACAGCCATAGTAGTGGTTACTGCCATGCTTGACGAATTGTTTTATATCGTAATGGTGCCGGTTGTTTTTATATTGGCCGGGTATGAAAGGCTTTCCGTAGCAGGAAAGGTTTTTACCGTGCTCGGTGCCGATTTCAGCCCGATGGGCATTTTCTTTATCGGATTCACACTGATAGTCATCCTGACCTTATTGCTTGCATACGGTATTTTATTAAATCCGGGCGGATTCAAATGGCTGCTGCTGCGGATTACCTCAGTGAAGTTGTTCCGGAAGTTCAGGGAAGGTGCTGAAGTTACGGGTGATCAGGTAATCATTACCTCCCGAGAGTTGAGAGACAAAAATTCCATTTTCTGGCTAAAGGCATTCGGAGCGACGGTCTTCTCCTGGACAGCCCGTTTCTGGGTTGTGAATTTCCTGATTATGGCATTTACCGGTTCCATCGCCTTTTCGGAGAATATGCTGATTTATGCCCGCCAACTGATGATGTGGGTAATTATGCTGATAAGTCCTACTCCGGGAGGAAGTGGAATTGCTGAATATTTTTTCCCGGTATTCCTCCGGGAATTCATTGCAGGACCGGCCGGCGATCTCACCACACTGGTAGCATTGTCGTGGCGGCTGATAAGCTACTATCCCTACCTGATCATTGGTGCAATTGTTTTACCATTGTGGCTCAGGCGGGTGTACCTCGGACGGAAGCTGATCCGGTTCAGGAAAATGGAAAAGGCCCCTCAGCAATGAAATGCAGAAGGGCCCCGGTAAACTGTTTTAACAAAGTATCTTATCCGCAGTGGAAATACTGCTCCACCAATGACATGATTTTTTCCTTTTTGCAGCTGATTTCTTCACGCAGGTGTTCGTCCTTATAACTCCTTAATTTCCGGGCTACCCCGTCGATCACTCCTTGTGAAAATACGCCGTATTTCAGATAAATTTCTGCCTGCTGCTCAAGCATTGCAGCCGATTCCCAGCATGAAACGGGAAGTTTGTTGAGTTCAGCCAGCCTTTCTTTATGTTTCTCATCGAAAATATTTACATCCACGTAGGTTTTTTCGGCTTTCTGAAGGGCGTCTTCCATTTCCAGCCCATGCCTTGCGGCAACAGTCAGTCCGGCCAGCAACAGGTAAATATCTGCGGATCCGTCGGGGCAGCGGAATTCTACAGTCTGGAGTTGTGACAGATCATCATCGGTGGGTTTTTCAAGCGGGTTGGCATGGTAAATCATGGAGTTGCCTCCTGTCCAGCCCAGTGGAACCCTTACCAGCACGCTGCGGTTGCGGTCGCCCCAGCAGATGTTGGTGGGCGCTTCCTGATGCGGGACCAGCCTGAAATAGGAGGTGGGGTTGGAATTTCCAAACGCCGTAAGTGAAGGAGCTAGTTCAAGGTAACCGGCAATGGCCTTGCGCGCAGTATCGCTCAGCTTTCCGTTTGCAACCATCTGATTTTTGCCGCCCTTTACAAGTTTGGTGTGTATGTGTAATCCGCTTCCGGCCTTGCCAACCGTGATTTTAGGAGCAAAAGTTACAGTAACACCGTATTTATACGCCAGTGAGCGGAGAATCCATTTGGCTATAACCAGCTGGTCTGCAGCTTCTTCAAGATTAGTCGGCATAAATTCAATCTCGTTCTGCTCGTATAATTTCCCGTCCTGAGAGAAATTCCCGACTTCGGAATGACCGTATTTTATCAGACAGCCGGCTTTGGCCATGGCAGTCATGGCTTCGGTGCGCAACTGCTCCCACTTGGCAAAAGGGAAGGATTCATGGTACCCTTTCTGGTCAACTGCCCTGAAAAGGTCTTCTTCTTCGCTGATTACATAGTACTCCAGTTCACCCATTACATTGAAAGTATACCCGGTTTTTTCTTTCAGGGCCTTATGGGCCTTGCGCAGGATGTATTCCGGTGAGCTTTCGAGCGGCTCACCGTCTTTGTTGTAATATGAGCAGAGGATGTCAAGCGCGGGTACGTCCGAAAAAGGATTCACAAAAGCAGTCCTGTAGCGCGGAACGACGTAAAGATCGCTCGACCCTGCCTGAATAAACGGGAACAGGCTTGACCCGTCGACCCTTTCGCCGGTAGTCAGGATGGAATTAAGGTGATCGCGCGAACTGATAACAAAATTGAGGGTCTTTAGCCTGCCATCGCCTCCGGTGTACCTGAAGTTGACCATCTCAATATTATGGTCTTCAATGTATTTGATGATGTCGGCTTTTGTAAATTCTTCCGCGGATTTGTTAAGATATTGTACCAGCGGGTTCGGGTTTAATTCTGTGAAAACAGTCATATTATTGAAGTTTTTATGAGTTTTTCCGGCAGTCAGAAAAGTGAATCAGCTTTTTCGTTGACTATGGCGCAATAGAAAAAGTGCTCAAAATTAGAAAGTTTTTGTTACAAAGCAGGTGTAGGTGTTTTTTGGTTGTTGTTAATGATTTAAATTCAACTTTTAGAACAAATTAGTCATCATAGCACTACTTTTGCACCTCCAAATCATTAAATACCTGATGAATCACAGTGAACTGATATTTTTTTCAGTTTTCATAGCAATCATTTCCGGGGTATTGCTCCTCGACCTGGGCGTTTTCGACAGGAGAAATCATGTGATTCCTTTCAGGGAAGCGCTTTTCTGGACTTTGCTCTGGATCGCTTTTTCACTTGGTTTTTATGTACTGCTTATTACCCACGGGGAGTGGATACACCTGGGGAATAAAGGAACAGTTCAGGACTTGCAGCATCTGGTATCTAAGTATAGCCATCCGGTGAAAACCGAAGGATTGGCTTACCCTGAAGCACTCAGGATTTACAAGAATAACCTTGCCCTTGAATTTCTCACCGGTTATCTGATCGAGAAAGCCTTGTCGGTCGACAATATTTTCGTCATGGTCATGGTATTCTTTGCTTTTGGCGTCGAACCACGCTATTACCGCCGGGTTTTGTTCTGGGGAATCCTGGCCGCCATTGTGCTCAGGTTTGCCTTTATATTCTCCGCCTCTGCCATCATACAGCAGTTTGCATGGGTGCTTTATCTTTTCGGCGCTTTGCTGATTTTTACCGGAGTAAAGATGTTTATCACACGTAACCGGAAGGAGAAAATAGATGCCGCCACCCATCCGGTGGTAAGATTCGCTTCAAAATACCTTCCGGTATACCCTGTATTCGTAAGGCACCATTTCTTTATCCGGAAGAGCGGTAAGAGATATATTACACCCTTGTTTATAGTTTTGATGGTTATTGAATTTACTGACCTGATTTTTGCGGTGGATTCAATTCCGGCAATCTTTGCTGTAACAAAAGACCCCTATATTGTGTTCTTTTCCAATGTTTTTGCAATTCTTGTACTCACGGCTTTATTCTTTATGGTGGTCAACATCATTGATATATTCCGTT
>JABNAD010000056.1_pt2 | contig 22114 bp, 25 predicted proteins | sample 7240381 | NCBI WGS metagenome assembly JABNAD01 (sample SAMN11332834, study PRJNA596920) | anaerobic digester metagenome | biome: digested sludge; isolation source: digested sewage sludge-derived enrichment culture grown on H2/CO2 | place: Germany: Goettingen
GAAAAAATAGTAAAACGGGTCTTGTGGTTTTTACTTTCAATGCTGATTCTATCCGTGGCGGTGTTTTATTTTGCCCGTCTGGCACCGGGGGATCCGCTGCAGTCATACTATGGCGATGCGGTGGAGTCGATGACGACAGCCGAACTCGATGCCGCCAGGGCGCGGTTGGGCCTGGATGGCCCGATTGCCCTGCAATATGTTAAGTGGATCAGCAATGCCCTGCAAGGCGATTTTGGAATGTCCTTAAAATTTAAAATGCCGGCTCTGGAGGTGATTGCCCCCTTAATCGGAAACACGCTGATTCTGGGCGGCACTGCCTATATTCTGGTGTTTGTGCTGGCAACGGTGTTGGCTCTTTTTTGCGCCAGCCATGAAGACACCTGGGTAGACCGGATTATCTGCAAGGTCGGAACAGCCGCCTATTATATCCCGTCGTTCTGGCTGGGGGTGGTACTGGTGCTGATTTTTAGTGTCAATCTGGGTTGGCTACCCAGCAGCGGGGCCTATGATATCGGCAAAGCCGATGATCTGCTCAATCGGATCCAGCATATGATTCTGCCACTGACCGTCATGATTCTCAGTCATTTGTGGTATTACGCCTATATGATCCGCAACAAGATGCTCGACGAGATCCGCAAAGAATATGTGCTTTTGGCCAAATCAAAAGGGTGTAAAAAATCTGAAATCATTTTAAAGCACTGTTTTCGCAATGTGGCACCGACGATTGTCAGCATCATGGCGATTTCCATTCCCCATGTGTTAAGCGGCACCTTTATTGCCGAGGCGGTATTCAATTACCCGGGAATCGGGGCCCTGTCGGTGACCAGTGCTAAATATCACGACTACAATTTACTGATGCTGATTGTTCTGATTACCGGGGCAATGGTGGTATCCAGCAGCATCATCGCTCAGTTTATCAATGAAGCGATTGATCCACGAATGAAATTAACGGAGGGGGCCAAATGGACGGAAACAGCGCAGACCAATTCGTAGTTGTTGGTCCGAATTATAAAAGCTACGAAACCGCAGCAAAAAAAACATCTGTTGTTGAGAAGTTGCGGGGCAAGCCGATTCTATCGATTGTTATTCTTTGTATCATTGTTCTGGGCTGTGTGTTTGCAGAGCAGGTTTATAACCACGATCCCACCGGTTTTTATCTTGATAATCTCAATGAGCCACCCGGCCAAGAATTTTATTTTGGCACCGATTCGCTGGGCCGTGATATCTATTCGATGATCTGGTATGGCGGACGGGTCTCCATTTTAATTGGTCTATTGGGGATGGCCATCATCACCGCAATCGGGGTAGTTTATGGTTGCATCAGTGGAACGGCCAATGGCAAAGCCGATGCGATCATGATGCGAATACCGGAGTTGATCAACAGCGTGCCCACGCTGCTTTTGATTTTATTATTGACGTCGGTCATGGGAACTCAGAATGTGCTGACGATATCCTTTGTTATTGGGGTGACGGGCTGGTGTGGACTGGCGCGGATTGTCCGCAGTGAAGTGCGGCAGATTCGCAGCAGTGAATATGTTATCGCTGCAAAATCGATGGGCGGTGGTTTTTTTCATATCATGCAAAAGCATCTGATTCCCAATTTTGTGTCAACGATCATGTTTGTGGTGGTCTCAAGTATTGGTTTAAGCATGTCAATGGAATCGACCCTCAGTTTTCTTGGCTTGGGCTTGCCAGTTGATGTAATTTCCTGGGGAAGTATGCTGTCGCTGGCCAACAAGGCCTTATTGTCAAACACCTGGTGGGTGATTGTCTTTCCGGGGATATTTCTGATTACCACACTGGTCTGCATTACCAACATTGCCTATTATTTCAGAAAAGAAACAAATAAGCGGGAAAGCTATCTTTAATGTAAAGAGCAACCGTTTAGATAAAATTTTGAAGGAGAAAAGAGTATGAGTGTAAAGAAAAAGATGGCCAAATTGTTGGTCGGGGTGCTTTGTTTAAGCACGGTGGTGAGTTTCACCGGTTGTTCGTCGGCGTCAGCGGACAAGAAAGAAACGGGTGGATCGGATTTGTCAAATACGCTGGTATATGCCGGTGAGGCCGATGAATCGATTAATCCGATTGTCAGCAAAGGAGAATTGTCGGGGATTATTTTTTCAGGCTTGATGAAATATGATGCCAAAGCCAAACCAATTCTGGATTTGGCAGAAAGCTATAACTATGATGAAGGTTCGCTGACCTATACCTTTAAACTGCGAAAAGGCGTCAAATGGCATGATGGAGAGCCGTTTACCGCCGAAGATGTGGTTTTTACCTATGACAAACTGACAAAGGATACCACCCTGTCCGCCAGCGTGCTCAGCAATTACAAAGACATTGCCAGTGTTACGGCAGTCGATGACAACACCGTTGCCATCACCCTGTCACAGTTCAACGCCGCGATGCTGGATAACTTTACAATCGGGATTATCCCCAAACATTTGCTGGACGGTCAGGATCTGACCACGGCTTCGTTTAATCAGGCACCGGTGGGAACCGGCCGTTACAAATTTGTAGAGTGGGATAAAACCGGGGGCAGCATTACCCTGGAAAAGAACGCCGACTACTATGATAAAGTGCCCAATATTGATCGGGTCGTCTATAAAACCGTCGCCGTAGAGAATACCAAAGCCTTGATGCTGGAATCCGGTGAAGCCGATCTGGCCTGGTTAAATGCCAACTATGCCGAAAAATTCCGGGGCAAAGATGGCTATCAGAACATCGATTTTACAACCGCTGACTATCGGGCCGTTTCAGTTGATAATCGGACCGATTTCTGGATCAAGAACAAAGACTCGGTCGGGGTGCTTAATTATGCCATCGATAAAGAGGCAGTGGTTAAAAGCGTCCTCAACAATCAGGGAAGCACAGCCTACAGCCCGATTCAGTTAAATGCCTTTGGTGGCAACACCGCTGCCGACATTTATAAATACGACCTGAATAAATTTGCTCAGGAAATGGGGGCCCTGGGCTGGACCAAGGGTGCGGATGGTATTTACGAACGAAACGGTGATAAGTTCCACTTCACCATTCAGGTGCGTGACTATGAAGAAGAACGCATTGATATTGCCAATATCGTATCCAAACAGCTTAAGGAAGCTGGCGTTGATATGGAAATTAAGCTGGTTACCAAATTCGACTGGAAAGCTGGTTATAATGGTTTCCTATCCGGTTATGCGGTCGAGTTTGATCCCGACGCCCTGTATGCCCAGTTTACAACTGATGGTAGTTCCAATACCATGAAATATTCAAACCCGGTGGTGGATGAAATCTTAACCCAGGCAAGACACGAAAAAGATGCCAGTGCCCGAAAAAATCTGTATGGCCAATTTGAAGTTGAATTTTCTAAACAACCAGGATCCGTCTTAATTGCCTATCTGGACGGAAATTATGTCAGCATCGATGGCTTAAAAGGACTCAGTACCGAACGCGTGCTGGGACATCATGCGGTTGGCGTTATGTGGAATATTGAAGACTGGACACTGTCCAAATAAGACGAGTCGGAATTAGAATACAAAAATTTTGAGATGTCAGGTGTTCGCAAGAGGATCTGACATCTCGTTCTATCAAAGGGAGGACGATTGATGACGAAACCAATTCTTGAGCTGAAGCATTTATCCGTCAGTTTTGATACCAAAAACGGCGAAGTTGAAGCGGTCAGAGACGTCAGCTTGACGCTGAATAAGGGCGAAATATTAGCTATTGTGGGCGAATCCGGTTGCGGAAAAACGGTTATGAGCCAGTCGGTGATGAAACTGCTGCCAAAGACATCACGGATCAAACAAGGTCAAATTCTTGTTGATGGCGAAGATATTACGGATTATCAGGAAAAACAAATGCAGAAGCTGCGCGGCGGTGTTTTATCGATGGTTTTTCAGGATCCGATGACAAGCCTGAATCCGACGATACCAATTGGCAAACAAATTACCGAATCAATCATGAAACACAATCAGGTCAGCCAGGAAGAGGCCAAAAAGCGGGGCATCGAAATGCTTAATCTGGTCGGGATCAACAGACCCGAAGAAATGTTTGCCCTGCAACCTCATTTTTTCTCCGGCGGCATGCGGCAGCGCTGTGTGCTGGCGATTGCCCTGGCTTCCAATCCGAAGGTTTTGTTTGCGGATGAGGCAACGACGGCGCTGGATGTCACTGTGCAGGCAAAAATTCTTGATCTGTTGCTGGAAATCCGTGACAAGACGGGCATTGCCATTGTCTTTATTTCCCATGATCTGGGTGTTGTGGCTAAAATTGCCGATCGGGTGGCGGTGATGTACGCGGGCAGAATTGTTGAGATCGGTACAGCCGAAGAGGTCTTTTACGACCCCCGTCACCCCTATGTCTGGGGATTGATGGCGGCACTGCCGTCGTTGACACATGCCGGAGAGAGTTTGGCGACGATCCCCGGTATGCCCCCAGTGATGCTAAACCCACCGCCGGGCGATGCTTTTGCGATTCGCAATCAGTATGCATTAGCGATTGATTATACAAAGATGCCGCCGCTGTTTGAAGTCTCGCCGACACATTATGCAGCGACCTGGTTGCTTGATGAAAAAGCCCCGAAAGTTGAGCGGCCCATTTCACTAAAAAGGATGGAGAAATAAGATGAATAAAGAAGCGATTCTCAGTGTTTCAGAGCTGCACCAGCATTTTCAGATCAATAAGGATTTGACAATTAAAGCAGTCAATGGGGTCAATTTTGAGATTCAAAAAGGCGAAGTGTTTGGCTTGGTCGGTGAAACCGGCTCGGGAAAATCGACAGTTGCCCGAACCATCATGGGGATCTACCCGGCAACCCATGGGGATGTTTATTTTAAAGGCAACAAGATTTCGGATAAAAATGTCTACCAAAAGCATAAAAACGATATTCATAAAAATATGCAGATCATTTTTCAGGATTCGGCAGCCGCCCTCAATCCGAGAATGACAGTTGCTGAGATTATTACCGAACCGATTGTCGTAAATAAGTTGATGAAGGATAAAAAAGAAATTCAGAAAAAACTCGATTCGCTGCTGCTGGAAGTGGGGCTTGATGACACCTTCAAGCATAAATACCCGCCCGAAATATCCGGCGGTCAGCGCCAGCGGGTGGCCATTGCCAGATGCTTAAGCACCAGTCCGGATTTAATCATCGCCGATGAGCCGATTGCCTCCCTGGATGTTTCGATCCAGGCGCAAATCATCACCCTGTTTCAGAAACTGCAGCGGGAGCATGGCTTTTCATTTTTACTGATCGCCCACGACCTTTCGATTATCAAGTTTATCTGCGACAAGGTGGCAGTTATGCTCGATGGCCGAGTGATGGAAATTGGGCCGACCAAGGAGATTTTTTCAAATCCTGCCCATCCCTATACCCAGTCACTATTATCAGCCGTACCGGTACCGGATCCGATTTATGAACGCAACAAAGTGTTGATTGACTACGATGCCAGAAGCGCCAGTCCAGAAGCAGAAATGGTTGAGTTGTCGCCCAGACATAGTGTCTTGAATAATTTTCAGGGTCTGGTTTTGCAAAATTTATATTAGAATGACGGAGTCATGATTGAAAGCGGATCAAAAACAGAACAAGTGAGGAGCACATGAACGCAGAGAATAGTTTAGAGGTTGAAAATAAGAACAAAACGATTTGGGATCGATGCGAAAGCAGTTATGATGATTCTTATGCCCATGATGCATAGCGAAAATGCCCGAAATTTGACGGAGCTTGTCAAGAATTCAGGACTTGATATTAAAATAAGGGATGCAAAATCAGTTGAAAGCGTCGAACAGGAAGTGATGAGCCTGGGATATCGGTTAATGAATCCGTACAAGCAAACCATTATTATCGGGATATAGATTTGAGCTGCTAAAAATCTTGGCAGTATAGGAATGGTGGCAGAACTTTGATTCAGTGATGAGCTCAAAAATGGATCGGTCGAGGTAATGATATTGTTATTTTTGGGATGTATTGGTGGGAGAAAAAAAGGAAAAAGTAGTTATTGACAAATGTCAGCTATGTTGTTATAATTCACTTACTTAAATTAAGAATTAATTAAGACGCCAGTGAGGCAAGAGCTCTTTGAAAAGAGCTTTGGTTCATTGGCGTTTTTTTGCGAAAAAGAAGGAGAGTAAAGACGTTGAGTGTGAATAATTGTCAAGCGACAAAAGAGTATTTTAATAACATCGCGGAAAAATGGGACAGTATCTGTCACCATGATCCCTACAAAATTTCGGCGATTCTAACCCTGGCGGGAATAAAAAAGGGCAGCCGGATTCTGGATATTGCCACTGGCACCGGAATACTGATTCCCCATCTTTTAAAGCTTGAGCCAGCTGAAATTGTGGCTATTGATTTATCGGAACAAATGATAGTTCAGGCCCAAAAGAATTACAAAAGCCAGGTGGTTCGTTTCGAAAACGCCAATTTCTACGAGTTTGAGCAAAAGAATTTTGATTTTGCCATCATCTACAGTGCCTATCCCCATTTTGAAAACAAAGAGGCCTTGATGCTGCAATTATCGGCCTGTCTGAAACCGGGGGGACGGTTTATGATTGCCCACAGCGAAAGCAAAGAGACGATCAACGGCCGGCATTCGGGAAAAGAGGTAAAGATGGTCTCAACGACTTTAAATGATATGATGACCGAATCGGAGCAATTCCGCAGTTGCTTTGCCATTGACATGCTGGTAGATACAGATGATTTATATATTATTTCGGGACGTAAATTATAAGATGAGATGATTTTTTTGACCAGTATAGTATATACAACTTTATACATGTATATAAGAAGCGATGTATTATCAAAAGACAGTTGTTTGATAATACAATCTGAAATTAACAAGCCAGTTGAAGGAGATAAAGCGTGTTTAATGACGATGTGTTGATTAATAAACCAATAGTGGAAACTGATCCATTGTATCAGTTTCTGAATACCTGCTCGCGGAGTTTCAAGCAGTTTAAAATTCTGGATACAGCGATAAGCCTCGGCCTTTTTAATCATTTGGATGAATGGAAATCAGCAGTTGATCTAGCAGAAGCCTTGGGAACCAATCCAGATTTGACAGCGAGTATTTGTATGAGTCTGGTTGAAATTGGCTTACTTAATCAAAGTGGCGATACGTTTAAAAACTCAGAACTCAGCACATGCTGTTTTAAAAATGAGTCACCGTATTTTCAGGGAGAAGTGCTGTTTAATATTAAAAATGGTTTTTCGCTCTGGGAAAGACTTGAGGAAGTAATTAAAAATGGTCCGATTAAAGTAAGCGAAGCTGATTATTTTAAGGACAATCTGATTCATTCCCTCGCTTCTGAAATTATTTGCGGGGAGTTACAGAAAACGGTCAATCTGGTGGCATCATTGCCGGAGTTTTCCCGGGCTGAAAAACTGCTGGATCTGGGTGGAGGACATGGTCTTTATTCAATTGCTTTGAGTCGGCTTAACCAGAATCTCGAGATTGATATTTATGATTTTCCCGATGTTATTGAGGCGACCCAAAAATATCTGGAAAAATATGATGGTCAACGAATGAATTTAAAACCGGGCAATCTTTTTGTGGATCCCATTGGAAATGACTATGATCTGATATTGTTCTCCTACAATCCAGGCGGAAAAAACCCGGAGCTGGTGCCAAAAATTTCTTCGGCCTTGAAAGAAGGGGGCTTATTTATCAGCAAGCACGTTTTCTATGGCAAGGATGAAGGATCAAGAGATCCGCTGCTTGATCTTGAGTATAATCTTTCAGATTTTGAAGGCGTTAAAAAGGGGCCAAAAATCTATAGTTTTGCAAAAGATCTGACATTTGAAGCCTATCTTAACTTGCTTGAGCAGTATTTTACGATTGTCCAGATTGTGGAGACTGAAGATTTTGCCACAGAACCGCTGTCAAAATTCGGCGATGCATTGGCGGCAAAGATTATTATTGCAAAAAAGAAAGAAAAAAGCAGTGTGTGAAGCAGGATGAGGTTGAAGTGATTGGAGGTTGAAAAATGTACCGGTATATCGGGAAACGTTTATGCTTGTTATTGATTGTCATTCTCGGGGTAACCCTCCTGACCTTTACGCTGATGCATGCGGCGCCGGGGGATATGGCGGAAATGATTGCCATCTCCCGTTATGGGGCAGAAAACCTGACCACCGACGAGGTGGAAGCAATCCGGCTGTCAGAAGGTCTGGATTCACCGCTAATCGTTCAGTATTTTCATTGGCTGACCCATATGATCAGGGGCGATTTTGGTAATTCACTGATTACCGGAGAACCGGTTTTGGAAGAAATTCTGATCCGCTTACCGGCCACCCTGAAATTATCTTTGGCGGCGCTGCTGGTTTCTCTGGTCATTGCAATTCCGGCCGGTGTGATTGCGGCATCCAAACAGCATTCGCTGATGGATCATCTAACCATGTCCAGTGCGCTGATCGGAACCAGTGTTCCGAATTTCTGGCTGGGACTTTTGCTGATTTTGTTGTTTTCGGTGACCCTGGGATGGCTGCCGGTTTTTGGCTATGGTGGCCTTCGCTATATGGTGTTGCCGGCACTGACGCTGGGAGCGGGACTGGCTGGTATTACCACCCGTCTGACCCGGTCCAGCATGCTGGAGGTACTCAATCAGGATTATGTTACCACAGCCCGGTCAAAAGGATTGTCGGAGCGGCGGATCATTTTCAAACATGCGTTGAAAAATGCCTTTATCCCGATCATCACGGTAATTGGCATTCAACTGGGTCATTTGTTGGGAGGTACGGTGATTGTCGAATCGATTTTTGCCTGGCCGGGCATTGGCAAGCTGCTGGTTGATTCCATTTACGCCCGGGATTTTGCCACAGTTCAGGCCTGCGCCTTGTTGTTTGCGATTATTTTTGTCCTGATCAACCTGATTGTGGATATGCTTTATCTGTTTTTGAATCCCAAAATAAGCTACCAGAAGGAATAACGATGATTCATGAAATTTTTAAAAACAGAATGGCCCTCAGCGGACTGATCATTATCACGGTGCTGATTCTGGTGGCGCTATTGGCACCGGTTCTGGCACCCCATGATCCCAATGAGCAATTACTGGAAAAGGCACTAATGGCACCCTGTTGGGATTACCCTTTTGGTACTGATGAATACGGCCGTTGCGTGTTGAGTCGGATTATCTTCGGAACCCAGACGGCCTTGTTTATTGGTTTGAGTGTGACTGTTGTCTCAGCTTTTATTGGGGTGGGGATTGGGTTGACTGCAGGCTTTTACGGCGGGCGCTTTGATGAAATTCTGATGCGCCTTGTTGATGTCTTTCTGGCCTTTCCCGGGTTGATTCTGGCCCTGGTGGTGGCCGGTTTGCTGGGGCCGGGGATCTGGAACGTTATTTTTGCCCTGGCTTTAGTTGGCTGGATGGGTTATGCCCGGGTGGTCAGAGGTGCGGTGCTGGCCGAAAAAGAGAAAGAGTTCGTCGAAACCGCCCGTTCCCTGGGCGCCAGTGATGGTTACATCATCTTTTACCACCTGTTGCCCAATATTATTTCGCCGGTGATTGTGATGGCCAGTATTGGCATCGGCCAGGCCATTCTGGGAGCGGCGGCACTGAGTTTTCTGGGGATCGGGGTTCAGCCGCCAACCGCCATGTGGGGTTCGATGCTGAGTTATGGTAAAGACTATCTCCAGTCAGCCCCCTATTTAACGATTTTTCCGGGCGTGATTATTATGGTGACGGTATTGGCTTTTAACTTTTTGGGGGATGGTTTAAGAGATATCTGTGATCCCCGTTATGGAAAAATGATCGAAGAATAGGGGTGATGGTCTTGACCTTACTGAGTATAAAAAATCTGAATACGATCTTTAAAACGCGAAATGGCCAAGTGCAGGCCTGTAAAAACATCGATCTGGACATTGAAGCCGGTCAAACCGTGGGGATTATTGGCGAAACCGGCTGCGGCAAATCGGTGCTGGGGATGTCGATTTTAAAGCTCCTGCCCTATAACGCCAGGGTCACGGGCGAGATCCGCTATCTGGAAGAGAACTTGCTAACCTTATCGGATCAGGCCATGCGGGAAATTCGCGGCGGCGGCATTGGTCTATTACCCCAAAGCCCCTCGACTTCGCTGAATCCGGCCCTGAAAATCGGCGCACAGATCGAGGAAGGTTTGATTTTTCACCGTAAAATGGGTAAGTCGGCCGCCAAACAGAAGGCGGTGGACCTGCTTGCTTTTCTGGGGATTAAAAAAGCCGAAAAAGTCAGCGAACAATTTCCCCACCAATTAAGTGGCGGCATGAAACAGCGGGCCCTGGCAGCCATCAGCATTACCGGACAACCCCGACTGCTGATTGCTGATGAGCCCACCAAAGGCTTGGATGCCATTGTCAAAACTCAGGTGGTTGAGTTGCTGCGGCAATTAAAAACGGAAACCGGGGCCACCTTACTTTTAATCACTCATGATCTGAAAGTGGCCCAATGTCTCTGCGATAAAATCGTGGTGATGTATTCGGGGGAAATTATTGAAATGGCCGAAACTAAAAAAATTTTTGAAAAGCCTTCACATCCCTATACCAGGGGACTGTTGCAGTCTCAGCCGGGAGCGGGAATGACGCCGATTCCCGGGCAGAGCCCCAGCTTGAGTCAGGTGATTTCCGGTTGCCGCTTTTATGACCGTTGTGAAATGGGCCAGGCCGCCTGTCAGTGCGAAAGGGCACCGCTTCGAGAGATAAATGGTTCACAGGTAAGGTGCAACTATGCTGATTAGAGTGGAAAATTTAAGTAAACATTATAAAAGTGGTAACATGGATGGAAAACAGCAGTCGGTGCTGGAACAGCTGAACTTCTCGATCTCCCGGGGCCAAACCCTGGGCTTAATTGGTGAAAGTGGCTGTGGCAAGTCCACCTTGGCCAGAACCATGCTGGGACTGACACCACCTTCCGGGGGCAAGATATTCTTGAATGATCAGGAAGTTTTAACCAAACGGGGAAGCCTGAAAAAAGAGTTTTGCGGCAAAATGCAAATTATTTTTCAGCATCCGGAAAGCGCTTTAAACCCGCGGATGAAGATTGAGAAGAGTCTGGCTGAGCCCCGGCGGATTCAGCAGCGGTACGTAAAAAACCTGGCTGTACAGGAGGACATGGACAGTCTTTTAAAACAGGTGGGTTTGAGTGAAGAGCATCTAAGTCGCTATCCCCATGAACTCAGTGGCGGACAAATTCAGCGGGTGGTGCTGGCGCGGATTCTTTCGCTGAATCCGGAATTTCTGGTGGCGGATGAACCGACTTCGATGCTGGATGTCTCGGTACAGGCCCAGGTGCTTCACATTTTAAAAGAAAACCAGCAGAAGCATGGAATCGGGCTCTTGTTTATCTCTCATGATCTGGACGTTGTCCGCTTTATGAGCGATCAGATTGCGGTGATGTATAAGGGTCAGATTGTGGAAATAGCACCGGCAGAAGAACTGTACAATCATCCCCGCCACCCCTACAGCCAGTTGCTGGTGGAAGCTTCCCTGGCCCATCAGCCCCTTGGGGCCATAAAAAAAATCAGTCAGCGAAAACCAGCGGAAATCGACGGCTGTCAGTTTTATAATCACTGTGGCCAATCGGCAGAAGCCTGCAAAAGCAAACCGCCCCTGCACGAAAAAGTGCCCGGCCATGCAGTGGCCTGTCGGAAAGCATCGTTATAAAGGAGAAAATCAAAATGAATACAGAAAATTTGTCGTTCTTTTCATCGGGAGTGGATGGAAGTGATTTACTAAATGTAATTGGTGGATATCATAAAGGCCGGTTTTTTTATCAGGCATTTTCCACTGGTATCTTTGAACATCTGACAAGTCAGGCGGAATCTGGTGAGCGAATCGCTAGAAAAATGGAGTGTCAACCGGAGCGGATCGAATTTCTGCTCGATGCCCTGACCGCCATGGGCCTGGCTGAAAAATCTGCAGGCTTTTATAAAGTCAGCGATACGGCATCTACCTATTTGAAGCAGGACAGTGCCTTTTATCTCGGTGATTTTATCGATCTGGAATTTGGTGAAAAAAAGGATGATGGCGCCTGGGAGATGATGGACTCCTGGTTAAAAGGGAATTCTCAGGACAAAAAACACCAACCCCAGGAGGTCTTTAATCCAGCCTTTATCCGGGCCATGGCTCAAGGGGTATTGGTTGATGACAGCATTGTGAAAACGATGGCACTGATTGGCGATCATCCTTGCTTTGAGGGTCAAAAAAATCTGCTCGATCTCGGCGGCGGCCATGGATTATTTGCCATCGCCTTACAGAAAAAGCACCCGGATTTAAAGATTGCGGTTTTTGATTTGCCCCAGGCTCAAGTGGTAACCAATGAATATCAAAAAAACTATGGCACTACGGTCACATTTCATCCGGGTAATTTTTATGAAGACCCTTTGCCGGAAGGTCAGGATGTGGTGTTGGCCTTTGATATTCTGCATCCCGTGACACCCGCAAAGAAAGAGGGCGTTTTTAAAGAGGTCTATGCGGCATTAAATAGTGGTGGAACCCTTTTCTACAAATTGTGGTTTCTTGATGAAGAGCGGATCAGCCCGGAACGGGCAGCGATTTTTTCATTAAAACTCAAAATCACCAATGCCGGTTCCCATGTTTATACGCTGCAAGAAGCAAAAGCAATGCTGCGCCAGATCGGCTTTGAGATTGAGGGCTGTCGCGCCTTTGATGACAAGGGGTCGACGATTATTATTGCCCGCAAGAATTGAGAAAAAATAATTTTTCTGGTAAAGAAAATTTATAGATAGATTTAAAAACTTGAGGAGGAGAAAAAGTGAAAAGCAAAAAATTATATTTAGTGGCAGTCATGATTTTGATTTGTATGTTCCTGGTTGGGGGCTGCAGTGGTGGCCAGGCGGCCAGCAAAGATCAGATCTTGGATGTGGCCATCGGAACGGATATCAATACCTGGGATATTACCAAATTTCCGGAAGGTGACGCCCGTTTTGTCTGGTCCCAGATTTATGAAACCCTGGTCCGCTTGGATGCCGACTTGAACATGGTTCCCGGTTTGGCGGAATCCTGGGAATCCCAGGAAAATGGGAAAGTCTGGATCTTTAAATTACGGCAGGATGTCAAATTTCATGACGGTACCCCTTTGACTGCCGAAGCAGTGAAATATTCCTATGGCGACCGGGCCTATGTGACCACGGCGAAAACCCTGCAATTTGAAAACATCGAAGTGATCGATGATTATACCGTCAAATTCACCTGTCCCAAACCAATGCCCTTGCCCACCTACATGACCCATATTGCCTGGCCGGTGGTCAGTCCGACCAGTGTTAATGCGGCCGGTGAATTTACCCAACCGATTGGCACCGGTCCCTTTAAATATAATTCCCATACCAAGGGACAGGAAGTGGTGCTTGATAAGAATGAAGACTACTGGGGCGATGAGGTAAAACTCAGCCAGGTGATCTTTAAAATTATCCCGGATTCATCGACCCGGATTATGGCGTTGACTTCCGGTGATGTCGATATGAGCCTTAAAATTCCCGAAAGCGATGTCGCCGCCCTGGAAGCCGATAAGAATATTACCGTCAACCGCAAACTCAGTACCTTTACCGACTTTCTGCAGTTTAATACCGCCAAGGCACCCTTTAACGATGTCAATGTCCGCAAAGCCGTGGCCAATGCCATTGATACCGAAGGGATTGTCAAAAATGCGCTAAATGGCGTCGGGGTGGCTGCCCAGGGCAGAGCCTATTCACCGGTGATGATGTATTCAGCGAAAGATCTGCCGCTTTACAGCCAGAATCAGGCAACCGCCAAATCCTTATTGGCAGCCGCTGGCTGGAAAGACGACAATGGTGATAAGATCCTCGAAAAAGACGGACAGCCCTTAAAGGTTGTGCTGCTGGTTGGCCAGTCCTGGAGTCCGCGAGAATTGAAGATTTCAGAAATTTGTCAGGCTCAGCTCAAAGAAATTGGTTTTGATGTGGAGGTCAAACAGGTGGAAGCGGCTGCTTTTAGTGAAATTGAAAAAGCCGGCAATTTTGATATGCTGATGCGCACCGGTTATTTTGTCTGGGGTCCGTATCCGCACCACGTCAAAGTCCATTTCTCCAAAAACTATGCCTCTCATTACAATAATCCGGCCTATGACCAACTGGTAATGGAAGGCGAAAGCACCCCTGACGAGACTAAAAAAGCGGAAATTTATGGTAACCTGCAGAAAATGATTCTGGAAGAAGTGCCGGCCTTCTACCTCTTGCATGAAGAAAAAATTGTGGCAACCCGAAATAACGTTCAGGGTTACGTGATTTCAGCTGAAGACCCCTGGCTTGAATTAAGAGGCGTTTACCTCAAATAAGGAAGTAGGTAATTGCGAAACTGCCGTGAGCTTTGCGCCCAGTTTCGCACGAAACAATTGTTACACTGTACGGCGGACAGTTCGCTGAACAGTTCGCCTACACGTTACACAATTGTTTGTGGAAACTGTACCCAAAGCAACTATTGTTCGATGGTTTTTTATTTCGCAATTACCTAATATGGAAAAATAAGGAGAGCAAATGAAAATTACTATCTTATATTTCAGTAAAACCGGCAACACCGAAAAGGCCGCGACCTATATCAAAGCGGGGCTGTTGACGGCGGGAGATTTTGAGATTCGGTTAATGAATTTAAATCAGGTGGAATCCGTTGACAGTCAGTTTATTAACGACAGTGAAGCCGTGATTATGGGAACCCCCACCTATGTGGCCAGTATGTGCTGGCAGTTTAAAAAATGGTTTGACGAGGATTGGTCTTGTCAGTTAGGTGGAAAACTGGGCGCGGCCTTTGCCACGGCTAATGCCATGCATGGCGGCGGCGATATTGCCCTGCAGTCGATGATCTGCCATATGCTGGTACGGGGGATGGTGACCTATTCTTCCGGTGCTGGCTGTGGCCGCCCCTATATTCATCTGGGGCCGATAGGCATTGGCGTCAATAATGGTGTCGAGGAACGGAAGGATTTTTTTGAGCTGTTTGGAAAACGGGTCGGAGAACAGACCATTCGTCTGTTTAAAAAATTATAATGGGAATAAAGAATCAATTATTATGTTTATGGACGTGCAGGGGCATCTCATTGGGATGTCCTTGTGCTTATTAAAATAAAACGAGGATAAATGAACAATGGAAGAATTATTAAAATTAAGAGAAGCAAGCTATTGGGAAGATGTCTGGAACCAGGCCAAACTTTACGGAAAAAAACCAGGCAGCGAAGGTTCTGCGCATAGTGTCGAGTTATGGGAAAAACGGGCCGATCGCTTTAAGAGCAATGTCGCTGGCGACAAGGGAAAAAAAAGAACCGATACGGTGATTCGCTGGCTTGAGAATCAGGATGTATCGCTTGAGGGTACAACGATTCTTGATATCGGAGCAGGACCGGGGGTTTTTTCTTGCGCGTTTGCGACACAGAACGCGGTCGTAACGGCCCTTGAACCGACGAATGGGATGTCGACAGTGATCCGCGAGCGGATTGAGAATGAAGGAATTGAGAATCTGAAGGTCGTGCAGATGCCCTGGGAAGAAGTGGACATCGAAAAGATGGGCTGGCAGGAAGCTTTTGATCTGGTCTTTATTTCGATGTGTCCGGGGGTCCACAATGCCGAGTTGTTTAAAAAGGCGATGGCCTGTGCAAAAAATTATGTCTATTTCAGCGGCTGGGCCGGTAGACGGGACAGCGAAGCCTTTGCGGAGCTTTGGCAGGAGCTCTATGGGGAAGAAATGCCAGTCTGGCGCAGTGATATTATCTATACCATGAACTGGCTCTATGCTCAGGGTCTGAATCTGGCTTTTGAAGTTGAGCAGGATGTGCGTCCGGAAGAAATGTCCATTGAAGATGGGGTCGAGGAACTGCTGTCCCGACTCAATTTCCATGGCAAGGACATCACCGGCATAAAAGAGAAGGTGGAAGTTTTTGTCGGTGAGCGGGCCGAAGCCGGGGTTTTCAAAACAAATGCGATAACCCGCCGCGGGAAAATTCTCGTTAAACTTTAAGATAAAACGGTCGTTTGACTGGTAAAAGCAGTAAAGCATGGGGAATGTTTTTTCCATGCTTTTTTTCGGTGGACCGATCAGGAAAAGAGCCGGACTCAAAATAATGATTGACAGATATTTGAGATAGCTTATAATGAGAATATAAATAACATATGTCATTAATCTAAAGGAGGCGCCATTGTGCCAGGAAGAGATCGAACTGGCCCGCATGGACGGGGGTCCGGGAGTGGAAAAGGATTGGGACGTTGCTCAGGAATAAATGCTTATGGATTCGGAAAAGGTTGTGGCTGCGGCCGAAGCAATAAAAAAAGGGTTGAAAAAAGCGAGATAAATCAAACGGATGAAGCGGTGAAACCGCTTGACGGAACTGAAACGATCGAAACAAATCAGGAATAGGTGCGGGTGGTAAAATGAAAATTATAACATTGGCAGAAAATACATCGATATCTGATGCGTTTCAGAACGAACACGGTCTCAGTTTTTACATCGAAACCCAAACCCATAAACTGCTGTTTGATGTGGGTGCCAGCAGTCTGTTTGCTGAAAATGCCGAAAAACTGGGGGTGAATCTTTCCCAGGTTGATACGCTGATCATCAGTCATGGTCATTATGATCATGGTGGCGGTTTGAAAAAATTTCTGGAGATCAATGATCAGGCCGTGATTTATATCAATGGTAAAGCCTTTGAAAATCACTTTTCAAAACGCACCAATGGCGAGACCTATATTGGCCTGGATCAGGAACTGTTTGCCAACCCCCGCTTTGTCTTTCTGGAGCAGGATTTGGTGATTGATGATGAATTATGCATCTTTTCAAATGTTCAGGGAGAACGCTGTTGCGCCACCGCCAATGCTGACCTGCTGATGGAAAAAGATGGGCAGCGGATGGCTGATGATTTTGGACACGAACAGAACTTGATCATCCGCGAAAAGAATCAGCTGGTGCTGGTGGCGGGCTGTGCACATCGGGGCATAGTCAATATTCTTGATCATATGACATTAAACTATGATCTGCAGCCGACCGTTGTCATTGGCGGATTTCATTTGTATAACCGTTCCCAAAAAAAATCAGAGTCGAGAGAGCTGATCGAAAGCATTGGCAATGAGCTTTTAGGGTCCGAATCAAGGTATTATACCTGCCATTGTACTGGTGAGGAGCCTTATCAAATGTTGAAAACAATGCTCGGCGATCAAGTAAATTATTTAGCAACTGGTAGCCAGGTCAATATTTAAAAAATGAGGAGATAATAATGAACAAAGTAAAAGGAAATATGCGGACGTGTTTAAATCCGGTGGCAAAGGTATTGGTATCTTGTCGGGGATTAAATGGTGAAAATAACGCTCTGGCGGTGGGCTATTGCGGGAATTGCAGTTATGATCCGCCGATGGTCATGGTGGGGATTGTGCCATCCCGGTATTCCTATCATCTGATTAAAGAATCGGGCTGTTTTGTGGTGAATCTGGTTGATCAAGCATATGAGGAAACCTTTAAGTATTTGGGTAGCCACAGTAAACGGGACGAAGATAAGCTGGCGGTGATGAAAGTCAATCTGGAAGAAGCTAAATTCGTCAATGCACCGATTCTTTCCGATTGCCCAGTCAATATTGAATGCACCATTGTGGATTCAATCGTCACCGGATCGCATGAAATGTTTGTCGGAAAAATTGAATATGTCCACGCCGATTCAAAAATGGTCAGTGACGATGGCTGCATTGATTTCTCACAAATTAAATTTTTATAAATCGATGCAAAGTTTGAGTTTTGCGGTAGCTTTATCATTTCGGATGCCTTGATGAAGTCCGCAAACGTGTTATAATAAAAGCAAAGATAAAAACACAGTTCTGGTTGGTAGTCCAGACGCTGGATCATCCTGTCAGTAACCTGCCTCCTAAGGTTGTCCGTTCTTTGTCACTATTTTCTAGGAGGAATTGAATATGGACAAAGTAACTGGCAAGTTGACGGTTTTTTTTGACGACCCCTTCTGGGTGGGCGTCTTTGAAAGCGCAGATGGCGAAACTCTGAAAGTGGCCAAGGTGACGTTCGGAGCGGAACCCAAAGACGGGGAAATCTATGAATTTCTGCTTAAAAATTATAACCGGCTCCAATTTAGTCAGCCGATTGCTGATGAAAAAGCGCCCGAGAAGCGGATCAATCCCAAGCGGATGAGGCGGGATATCAATCGTCAAATGGCCGCAAAAAGCATTGGAACCAAGGCGCAGCAGGCATTAAAAGAAGAGCAGGAAAATAAGAAGATGATCCGAAAAGCGTTTAACCGCCAGAAAACCGAGGAAGAAAAGCAACGCCAATTTGATCTGCGGCAGGAAAAGAAGAAGCAGAAACATCGGGGGCATTAATCAGGGGTTTGCGTAAGTAACTTTAAGAAATTTGTAACTCTGTGATCAAGTTACGGAGTATTAATCTAAAATGGTTATAATAAAGACATACCAATTAACGATTAAGGAGATTAAAGATATGAGCGCAGTAATAATCACTAAAGATAATTTTCAACAGGAAGTCATCAATTCCGATAAACCGGTGTTACTCGATTTTTGGGCACCCTGGTGTGGCCCCTGCAAGATGGTTTCGCCGATCATCGACGAAATCGCCGATGAGGTCTTTACTTTAAAGTTCGGAAAAATAAACGTTGATGAACAACAGGAACTGGCCGCTGAATTTAAGGTCATGAGCATCCCGACCCTGGCAGTGGTCAAGGGTGGGGTAGTAGTGAAGAAATCTGTGGGAGCAAAATCCAAAGCGGATATTTTAGATTTAGTGGCTCAATAGCCCCAAAAAGAGCAACCGAGAAATTGGTTGCTCTTTTAATTTTTTGGACGTTAAATAATTTCCTTTAACTGCACCTTATCAATCACTTCAATTTTACCCCGGGACAGGTGCACATAACCCTCGTTTTCAAAATATTTCAGCATCCGGGAGACCACTTCCCGGGCAGAACCGACATATTTGGCAATTTGCTCATGGGTCATCACAATGGTAGTAGAACCGGTACGGGCCACCTCATCCAGCAGGAAGATGGTCAGCCGCTTATCGAAACTCATAAAGAGAATCTGCTGCATCGCCCACATCACGTCCGAAAAACGGTCAATCATCGATTTATAGGAAAAATTCTCGGCATGGATGTTTTCATTACAAATACGCTGGAAGATCGAGGATTTAATCAGGAGGACTTCACAATCCGTTTCGGCATCAATATGCACATCAAAGGTGATATTTTCAAGGACACAGGAAGCCGATAAGATACAGACCTCATCCGGGCCCAGACGGTAAAGGGTAATATCCCGGCCGTCTTCGGATAAAATATAGGTGCGCAATTCACCGCTTTTAATCAGGAGCACGCCGACACAATCGTTTTCGCCACGATGGATGTTTTCACCCCGGCGGTATTTTATGGGGATAGCATTATCAGTCAGTTGTGACTGTTGCTGTGGCGTTAAATGATCCCAAAAAGTCAGAACGGATTGAAGAAATGTCTGATCGTTTTCTTTTAGCATATTGATACCTCGCTTAATCGAATATTTTCTAGTATACCATAAGTTGACATTGAGTCTAATTTAATATTTCGGGTATAAAATAAAATAATAACACTAAGGAGCGTCAAATGAATAAAGCGATAAAAAGAGATTTGCATCTAAAGCGGCTGGAAGCCAAGGATTTAACGCAGTTTAATGATATTTTGAGGTATGCCTTTCAGGTGACGGATGAACAGCTGCTAAAAGTCGGTTGGAAGCACGATGAGATTAAGCGGTCAAAATTTCCGATTCTGGAAAAAGCCGAGGTCATCGGCTGGTTTGAGGATGAGCGGTTGGCGGCCCAGATCGCTGTTTACCCGCTGCAGGTCAATATCAGTGGCAGCATTTATGAGATGGGTTATATTACCGGTGTGGCTACTTATCCGGAATACATGGGCTTGGGGTTAATGTCCGGGCTGATGAAAAAAAGTCTGGAAACGATGTATGAACGCAACCAGTGCATATCCTTTTTATATCCCTATTCCCATCCTCTCTATCGGCATAAAGGCTGGGAGGTGGTCTCGGATAAGATGACTTATCAGATCCGTGACCACCAGTTGCCTCGGGATATTGATGTACCGGGACGGGTGAAGCGGGTCAGGGAAAACAGCCCCGATCTGATTGCCCTTCATGACACCTTTGCCCGGCAGACCCATGGTTGTCTGGTTCGCAATGAACTGGTCTGGGAGGAATACTGGCGCTGGGATGTGGAGGATGTCACGGTAGCTATTTATTATGGCGAAGATGATCGCCCTTTGGGCTATCTGGTCTACCTGATCGAAAATGATGTCTTCCATGTCAAAGAAATGGTTTATCTCAATCAGGAGGCCCGGAAAGGGCTGTGGGGCTATATCGCGGCCCATGAATCGATGATCAACGAGGTGGTTGGCAGCAATTACAACAACCATACCATTTCGTTTCTGTTTGGTGACAGCGATATGAAAGAAACCATTCGCCCTTATATTATGGCTCGGATTGTGGATTTCGAAGGGTTTTTCAGGCAGTATCACTTTTCCAATACCGATATCAATGAAGCGGTGACCTTTGAGGTTATTGACACCGTATTGGAATGGAATAATCGCAGTTTTACCGTCAAGTTCAGCCCCGGTCAGGCTCCGGTTTTAGTTGATGAACCTTCAGAAAACCGGGTCAAGTTAGAAATCGGGATTTTAACCTGCATGCTGCTGGGTTATAAGCGACCCACCTACCTGCAGCAGATTGAACGGATTGAGGCCAGTAAAAAAACAGTGGCGATCCTGGAGAGTGTCATCGCCAATGAGAAAATTTATTTCTCCGATTATATCTAAATAAAAAAAACGGTTGATATGAGCATCAATCGTTTTTTTTGATTGCTTCAATTCCGGAGCGCAGGGTCGCTTCATCGATGGCACCACGATAACCGGTGACAATTTTGCCCTCGGGGTTGATAAACAGGGTGGTGGGAATCGATGAGATGACATAGGTGATGGCCGCTTCTTGTTCGGTATCAAAATAAACGGGGAAGTCAAAGCCCTGATCGGCGACGTATTGAAGTCCCTTTTCTTTTGTTTCCCGTTGTCCATCAGTCTGATCAATCATCAGAAAGATAACCGCATCTTTTTGATCCTGATAGACCGTGTTGAAATGAGGCATTTCGCTTTTACAGGGTGGGCACCAGGAGGCCCAGAAATTCAGAACCACGGGTTTCCCGGCGAAATCGGACAGCTTGACGGGGTTGCCATTCTGATCAAAGACGGTGAAATCTGGAGCTGTCTGGAGTTCTTCAGTTTGCCCTGAGTTGCTGCTGTTAGCGGCTGGCGTTTGTGGCTTAAACCGTTGCGTTAAGGCCGTGTACCCCCAATAAACGATGGTCAGAAAAGCCACAAAGACGATGATGGCGATAATTGTTTTCGTTTGTTTAGTCATAATAAGCTCCTTAAAATGTTAAAAGTGATAGAAAAGTTCCCAACAGTCCGGAGGCCATCAGTAGGCCGATGACAACCAGCAGTCCGCCGGAAATACGATTGATGATCAGATAATGCTGTTTAATAAAATCAAAGGTGGATTTCATCCGATCAATCAAGAGGGCGGAAACCACAAAGGGAATCCCCAGGCCGAGGGAAAATGATAACAACATCAAAATACCCGTGAGTGTATCGCCGCTGGAGGCCGCCATCATTAGGGCCGAGCCTAAAAAAGCTCCAACACAGGGCGTCCAGCCGATGGAAAAGACGATCCCAAAAAGCAGAGCCGAAAAAAAACCGGGATGCGAATGATTTAGGTTCAACCGGTGGTTGGCGTTTAGTAGCGGGATGTTTAACAGCTCCATAAAATTCAGGCCAAACAGGATAATGATAATGCCGCCGACCACATTGACAATGGTGCTGTATTCAATCAGGATACTGCCAAGCTTGCCGGCAAAAGCACCGAGTAAAACAAAGATTACCGTAAAGCCGAGCACAAAGCCCAGGGCATTAATGATAACGGTACGATTATTATCACCCGGGGTTTGGCCAGCAAAATAGGAGATATAAATGGGCAGCATCGGCAAAAGACAGGGAGAGATAAAGGTGATGATGCCTTCCAGAAAGGCAATAAAATAATCCATATAACCTCCTTGTAAGATACATATAGGGTAAGTGATCAAAACTTAACCCGAATGTTCTTTGA
>JABNAD010000511.1_pt1 | contig 22044 bp, 24 predicted proteins | sample 7240381 | NCBI WGS metagenome assembly JABNAD01 (sample SAMN11332834, study PRJNA596920) | anaerobic digester metagenome | biome: digested sludge; isolation source: digested sewage sludge-derived enrichment culture grown on H2/CO2 | place: Germany: Goettingen
GTCTCCAACACCGCTTCCGGACCGTCGAACAGCCGTTCCCCCTCAAAAAAGCAGCTTTCCGCCAGTACCGCCGCGTTGCACAGCAAGCCCCGAACCATCGCGTTTTTTTCCTGCTCCGTCTCCCGCCAAATGCTCAGCAGCCGTCCAGCAGTGGGTGGACGTAGTCCGTCCGGCCTTGTCATACCGTTGTCTCGATGCGGCGGGCCGCTACCACGGTGATTTTCTCCGCCACCATAGCGTCCAGCTCTCCCTGCTCAGAAATACTGCTCCACTGGCATCCGGAATAGATGATCTTTCGATCCGGCTTGCAGACCACCAGCGAAAAATCGCTCAAATCGTAAAAGTTGATTCCGTCGGAGATCGCATCGTCGGTGGCGTACAGACGGGTCAGCTCCAGCGTGTATTTGTTTTGTCCCGCAATGGTTCCAATCGGCTCTCTCTCGCCAAAAGCCTGCACGCTTCGGCTGGTCTTGCTGGCCTTGGCGGTATAGCTCTGTACCACCGCCACCTTTTTTCCGTTCAGTTCCAGATAAATATCCGCACTGGTGGGAAATCCCGTTACTTCCATGACTTTCACTCCCTTTTCAAAAATAGGTTTCTTTGCCGCTCCGAGTCACCAAATCCGCCCGAATCAGCAAGTATCGCTTAAATGGTGATGTGGGCCGTCAGATAAATCTGGTTCAGTCCGTGAGCCACCGCAAAGCTGAATTCCACCAGACACACGGTGGGATCGTCTGCCGACACGCTCACCGCCACCTCGCCATAGCTGTCGATAATCTCCGCCGCCAGCTTCTTCTCCAGCTCTACAATCACCTGTGAGCGAATCGCCCCTCGGTTCTGAGCCGTATTTTTTGTCCGGGTGAATTTGCTGCGCAGAGAAGACCGGATGGCCGGAATCACATTGTCCACAATCTGGATGGTGCTCAGTTCCCGCCATGTGGCGTCCGCGGCCCCGTCCGTGGTAGTCTTCGTGGTGACGCACCGCACCGGGGAGATTACCCCCGCCACACTCTCCATCGGGGTCACACCGCCTCGCACCAGCGTGTCAATATCGTTGTCGCTGTACACGGCGCTCAACCCATTCAGGCCATACAGCACCGCCCCATTCAGCGGCACTGCCGGGTCGCTTCCTCTGGCGACCGCGCCAGCCAGCGCTGCCGCGCAGAAGACCCCCGCCAGCGTCTCTCCGCTGGTTCCCAGACCGTCCGGTCCCACCAACACCATGCGCTCGCTATTCAGCGCAGCCGCGTGGGTCACCAGCTGGGCAACCTTTTCCTCGCTTCCGCCCACCACGGCGATGCGTTCCTTCCTCCTTGCCGACGCAGTCTCCACCTCTGTGCGCAGCGCCTGATGAACGGCGGTGTCCGCGCTGTCGCAAACCACGATCCGCACATCCTCCAGGTTTCCAAGCGCCGTAAAGCCCGCCTCATAGTCCGTCGTCGCGCCCGCGTCCGCCACCCGAACTGCCATCACCTTGGATGCCCCGTTCAGAAACAACAGCCGCAAAATGGCGCTCATACCCGCACTCTCTCCGTCTTCTCCAAAAGCGTTGATACCCTCGGCGTAGCCGGTCAGCGTCACCGCCGTTCCCACATCACCCTTGGCCGCCTTCGCCGCCACGCCGATGGTCTTCGTCCCAGTTCCTGCGGATACCACGGAAGACGCGTCATAAGAGGAATAGATCCCCGGACGCTCATGCTTCGTCGTACTCAATGTCTCATCGTTCCTTTCAAAATAAAGTCCAGCAGATTCCCTGTCTCATCAGAGTCCTCCGCCAAAAACGCGGCCCTGCACGCCGCACTCCCCTTCCGTAAAAACATTCCCGTGGTCTTGTCCCACGCGATGCCGCTCCAGCTCATTTTTCCCAGCCGTAGCCCGGCGGGCAGTCCTCCCATCAGCGCTCCGACGGCAGTCTCCATCGCCGTTTCACAAATTTCAGCCCGCTCCGCCCACACACTGAGAGAAATCGTTACTTCCATCTGCATACCGTACAGCTCACGGACAGTCCCGTTCTTCTCGTCCCAACTCTCGCCCAGATAGCTGGACAGTCCCACAGCTTTCCCCTCTGCGGTGGCCACATCCACCGCGGCCACCGCGCCTGCATACTTCTTCGCGTTCCCCTCATAGGCCGGCACTGCCGCCACTCCCGCACTCTTCAACGCGGAAATCACCGCATCCCGCACCTGATTTAGTCCGTTCATTCCGCCGCCTCCCTCTCCACCGTCAGGGACGCCCACCAGTAGACGATCTCGTCCCCAATGTAGACGCTCTCGCAGCTGCGCACCGTGTATCCCCGTCCTCGAAACTCCACCCGGTCCCCCAGCTTCAATTTCGTTTCTCCAAGATACATCCACTTCCGGTCATCCACCGCTCCCAGAGACGAGACTTCAAATGGCACGGCTTTTTCTCTTGCGGGCTGAATAAACGCCCGAGTCTCCGTCCCGTTTACCTTCACCGTCTGTCCATACTTTCGTAAAATGCGGGCAATGCTCGGCTTCATCCCCGCACCCCCCGAACGGAGAAATTCTCCGTCTTCACATAGGGGGCCATCAGCCGTTTGGCCTCTTTTCGCAGGTCTTTTGCCGTCTCGCTGCCTTCCGTCTCCGTTACAGATACGTCCCCCGCCGTGAAACGTAAGGCTCCGCCCCGTCCGGTAATCAGCCCTGCCGCGGCGCTCATCGCCGCCGCGCAGAGAAACGCCGCGCGGCACTGCTCCGCCGTTATGCCGTCCCGGAGCCTCTCCGTCCAATCCTTTTCAGCCGCCGCGCACAACAGCGCCAGCAGCCCCGCTTCATCCCCTCCCGCGCTGGAGAGGGGCGTTGCCAGCGTCAAAATATCCTCTTGCATCTTCCGCGCCTCCCTTCTGTTCCCACTCAGGCGGCAGAACCGCTCAGATTACCAGAACCTTGCTCGCCTCTGTAAACAGCTTGGCGAATCCGGAGATGGACGTGATTGCCGCCCGCTCCAGCTGTCGGTCGATCAGCTTGTCGTATTCCACCAGCACATCACCGGCACAGATCTGCTCCAAGGCATACCCCTTGTCAAGGCCGATCATCTTGCCGGCTGGCATGGCGCTGGTTCTCAGCAGCGTGGCCCCCAGCGGAGTGGTCAGCGTGCCGGTTCCCTGAAAATTTAAGCCCGTCAGCGGATTCTGGAATTCACTGAGCTTCAACAGCTTCAGCATCACGTCGCCGCCCACCAGCATGGTGTTCATGGTGTACGGATCAAACTGGCTCCAGAATTCCAACAGGGCGTCATAGCTCAGCGTACCCTTGGTTCCGGACACAGGCGCGGTGCCGATGGTATAGATTGGGGCGGCATTACCGTTGCCGTCGCCGTCGCACAGCACCTTGATGGCGTCCTGCAAATGCATTCTGCCGATGTAAGCGCCGATCTGGCGCAGCGTCACCGAGAACAAATCCAGTCTCTGGAACCGGATCGCCTCATAGGACGCCACCAGCATCCGGCCTCTTTTGTGCAGCCGCACCAGATTCTCCAGCGTCCGGATCGTGGTAGACGGGATGGTACTGCCCTCTTCCACACGCTTGAGCTCCTTTTCCTTCTCCGTGGGCACAGATGCGATGGATCGGTAATCCATTCCCTCCACATTCGTCACCGTGGCAGTGATGGCGGGCAGAATGCTTTCCTCCTCCATCCCCTGGCGCACCACACGGGACACAAACTCCGGGAACAGCACGGCGGAGTCGCTGGTCTTGAAAAACTTCTCCACGCGGTCGCTGCCCGCGCCCTTAACTTTGATGTCAAAACGCTTGAGCTGGCGCTGAAACGCATCCAGTCCCTCCGCGGGGGTGCCGCGGTAATTTTCGCTGGGGTCCAGTTCCTCCAACGCCTGAGAAAAGCTGCGGCCCGACTGACCGTACATGCCCTTTTCCAGTCTGATATTTTCGTAATGATAAGCCATATGCTCTGTCCTCCTCATACTATTTTTCGATGAAATTCTTTCATCAAAGCTGCCGCACAAAGCGCGTCAGCCCGTATCATGCAGAATTCAACGCGCTGTGTGCTGTAAATAACATTCAATGTTTTACAGCGCAAATACAACGACTTTCGCTGTCGTATCCGCATCCACTACGAGATAGTTCCGCCCCGTGGAATCAACCTTAACGCCGCCGCTTCCGTCTGCGGACAGTTTGCACCAGCCCGCAGTGGGCGCGGTGTCACCGGTATAGTCGGCGGTGATAAACCCGCCCAACTGCACGGCGCAGGCGTCTCCACCCCGGCCCAGAGAGATTGCCTGTCCACAGAATGCGTCTCCCGCGCTGCACAAGCCTACGCTTCCGTTTCCGCTCACCTTCACCAGATCGCCCTCCTGAACACCCGCGCAGGCAAATGTGGCCGCCCACTGTCCAATGCCCTCAAAAGAAATTTTCATCGTGCTCCTCCTCAATATTGATTGTTTGGATTTCACCGCCAAGCCGCTCCACACAAGTCATTTCCGCGCGCCGCCGCTCCCAGCTCCCTCCTTTATGTAGCAGGCGTGACGCGTCACACCCGGAACACCTCTCCGTCTCCGTCCTTCACTTCGCGGCCCGCTCTGCGCAGCTGGATGGAAAGCCGCTTCTCCGTCCGCGCTTCATAGGCTTTTTTCAGTTCCAGCAGCTCCGATTCCTCCAGCTTGTCCGCAATGCCCTGAAACACGGTTCCATCCAAGTCCTCATCGCTTACCAGCGCCAGACGAACCACCTCCCGGCGCAGGCCCGCCAGATAGCTTCTTCCCATCTCCGCCTGCTTCTGCAAGGTGTCCCATGCCTCTCGAAACTCCTTTTTCTGCCCCACGTACTGCGCAAGCCCCGTATCCGTCTTTTGGCCGAAGCGCTTCAGAACTCCCGCCTCTCTCTGGGCGGGTACCGCCACAAAGGACCATTCATAGGCGTCAGTCGGCTCCCTCAGTTCCGCATAGCACAGCTGAGAACCATAGGTCTGCCCCTTTTGGTGCTGGCAGGTTCCGCTTTCCTCTCCGCAGATGGAGCATACGCTCCGCCCCACCGCACAGCCCACGGAGACTTCCTTTTTGATGCCGCCCTCGATTTCTGCGATCAGGTCGGCGTTTTTCTCCGTTTTCAGCAGATAGGCCCATACTTTCAAATAACAGTATCCATCGCCCGCCGCCGTGACTCGTCCCGCTTCCCGTACCATCTCCGTCCGATAGATTCTCGCCGTCTGCCCCAGCGCCGACCACTGATGGTCAAACACGCCGCTCTTCCCCACGAACAGATCGCCCAGTATGCTGAGCGCTGGCTCGTCGAACCGTTCAAAGTCCCGGTCCACCTCGTTGTCACACAGCCGCACCGCAAAGGTGTACACCTCGTCCGCCGTCAGAATCTTTTTGGCGAATCGGTTGATGCAGCTCATGTCATCCTCTCCGACAACCCATTGCTCCGCAGTTCCCGTGTCCTTTCGTACATCCATTCTTGCGCCCCTCTTTCAAAAAATTTGTTTGAGTGATCACTCCGCTGAATTACGACCGCATTTTTCCCGTCTCCTGCCGGTCGTTTTCAAGTCTCAGCTTTCGCGCCTGCTCCAGATACAACGCCGCCCTCGCGTCTTCCACCTCGTCCTGCAAATTGATGTCCTCCCAAACCAGCTCAAAGCTGCACCCATACCCATGCATACGGAGCCACAGTCTGCAAACCTGTTCCACCGCAGGCGCCAGCGACCGCCGGATGGCTGTGATCTCGGTGGTCAGCATGTCCGCCTGCTGAGAGCTCATCCGCTCCGTGGAATTCCAGCACAGCCCCAGCATGAAGGGCGGAATTCCGGTTTTCGCGACGATTTGTTCCAAAATCTGCCGCACCGGAATCTCACTGTCCAAGATCTGTTCATCCGCGCCGATGGCTTTGATCTCCACATCGCCCACGGCAACAAAATCCCGCACCCGTCCGTTTTTCGCGTCCTGCATGGCGGCGGACCACTCTTCCGCCAGTTGTCGGCTCCGCTCCGCCGCCTGTCCCCGGCCATCCTCACCGGGTTTGCAGGTCACCGCAAACCGCACATTGCCGCACCGCTCCCAGTTGACTCCCACAGTGTGATAAATTTTCATTAGGATGTCCGCCAAAAACGGCATGGATCGCAGCAGCGACACGCCGTAGGGATTTCCCGTCTCCGGGTTAAACGGCGTGAACAGCAGCAGCTCCTGCCGGGGCAGCGGCCCCATCCGTCCCGACTCGTCCCGGCCGCAGAGGCAAAAATCCAGCGGATTATCCCCCTCCTGAATCTCCACGTCCTCTGCCCGGCCGCACAGCAGCGCCGCGATCTCCCGCCCGTTTCCCGTGGGCACAATCTCGCCCACAGCTCGGCCGCAGGTCAGCAGTGAATCCAGATAACACTCCAAAAACGCATTGATTCCCCGTTGTCCCCGCCCCGCCGGAACGGTGCGCAAAAACTCTTGCAGCTCCCGTTCCGCCCGCACCTCTGCGCACTTGACGGATACGCCTCCGGTCATCCTCACCAGCTTGTAGATTGCCGCGTCCACCAGCGGAACGCCCTCCCGAATGGCCCGGTACAGCCGGATTTCTCCTTCACGCAGCGGTACGTATCCATCCAAAATACCGAAGGGATGACGTTCCGCGTTCCGCAGTTGTACCGCTGCCGCCGTTTCCGGCTCCTGTCTTTTCTTCCCGAATTTCATGATTGCTCCTCCCGCATGCTCCGGACGGCATCCCCCGATTCGCCGCCCGCGTCTTCGATGCGCCTCTGCGCCGAAAATTCACAGTGCCGCCTCACATTTCCCGCTCTACCCATGTGGCGGCAAATCCGGCTCCCTGTGGCTTTGCGATGCTCATGGCAAAGTAGCGCAGGTCGTCCATGGCGTGGTCATTTTCTTTTTTCGGCGCATCCCGGTTACCGGACTCCCAGCAGTACCCTTCCATCTCCCGCAGGCAGTCTTCGCAGCCTTCGCAAATAACAATTTTTCCGCTTTTCAGAGCGTCCGCCGTGGTCCGAATTCCGTCCAGCACATTGTTGTCCGCCTTTTCCACTGAAAACCCCGCCTGCCGCAGCGCCGTGATAAAGCTGGCCGCCGACGGGTCCGCCACCACCGTTTCCACCTTCCGCTCCCCGATCAGCTTCCTCATATCCTCCACGTATTCCTCGTCGGTCTTCTGCCGCCCCTCCATTCTGGAATTGTAATAATACTCCTCCACCCGGTACCACACGCCGCCCCGAAGGCCCCATAGCCCAAAGGAGGCCGGATTTGCCGTTCCGTAGTCCACGGACACCCGCCACCGTTCCATCTCACCCTTTGGCGCGGCGGCGCAAAATGTCTCCCGCTCAAAAAAGTCGTAGATCAGTCCCTGCGCCGCCACCCATTCTCCCAGCACAAAACGCCGGTAAAAAATGCCGCTGTAACAAGTTTCGTACCGCGCCCGGATCTCCTCCGTCAACACCGGATTGTCCGCCATGGTGAAGTGGAGATACAACGCCCGCTTCTCTCTTGCCTTGCAAATCCACTCCCGGTAAAACCAATGGTTCGGCCCCTCTGGATTGCAGTCCAGCCACAGCTTGCTCCCCGCCACAGAGCACCTCGCACATGCCTGCTCCACAAACGATTGGGGCATCAGCGCCGCCTCGTCTAACAATACCCCCGCAAAGGTGCTCCCCTGAATCAAAGCCGCACTGGACTCGTCTTTTCCGCCGAACAGACAGAACCGATTTCTCCTTTTTCCGCTGCAAACCACCACCAGATTTTCCGACCGCTTCTCCGTGCAGGTCATCCCCAGCTTCCGCAGCACGGGTACGATTTCCTGCAAGACATTTCGCCGCAGAGAGAGAATTGTCTTTCCGCACACGCCGAACTGCTGACCGTCAAAGCTGCTCATTGCCCACAAAAAGAAGGACAGTCCCATGGAAAAGGTCTTTCCGCTTCGCACAGCCCCGTCGCAGATCACCGCGTCGTACCGTCTCCCATCCGTCTGCCACCAGCGCAGCGCCCTCCGCTGCTTATCAGAGAACCGTACCGCCTCCACGCTCCGGCCCCTCCTTTTCATCCTCCGCCTTCAGCGCCTGCAAAAACCGCTCCATGCCGTCCTCGCCGCCCTCATCCAGCAAACCCCACAGGGTTTCCAGCGCCTGCACCCGGTCGATCAGTTTCATCTCCGTTCCCTTGTCCGTAATTTTCAACTCTGCCACATCGGACAAATCCAGTTCTCCCGACTCCAGCATCTCCCGGTTTGCCAGCTTTGCCGCGTCCGATACCCGTCCAAACGCCATCTGTCCCAGCCGCCGCAGCACATCCTGCCGGGTGGGCAGCTCCATCCGCCGCATCCATTTTAGCCGCTCCTCCACCGCCGTCAGCCGCAGAAGGGCATAGCCGTCCTCGCGTCCCACGCTTTTCGCCGCTCGGTTTGGGTCCATGGATAGCAGAAATTCCCGGCAAAACCGGTCAAGTTCCCCGCCGGTCAGTTTCTTTTGCATCGTTCTCACCTCGCTCTTACATGAAGTAGGCCCCCTCCCTCACAACTTGCACGTTAGCGTACATGTCCCCAAAAAACAAAAAAATTCCGCCTTTCGGCGGAACCACAACTTCCCTTAGATGGACTCAATATTTTCTCAGCCTAAAAAACGCTCCGCCCGCAGACGAGATTCTTGTGCGTGCTACATATAAATGATGATCATTCCCACCATCATTCCAATCACCGCCGCCAGCGCCGGGGCTTTGGATTGCCACAGGCCGCTTGCCTCCGGCAGCAGCTCTCCAAACACCACGTACAGCATCGCTCCCGACGCAAGACTCAGCGCCACCGCCAGCGTTCTCGGCCCCAGCGTTCCCAAAAAGTACCCCGCAACCGCCCCCAAAATGGTAGGCGCCCCTGTAACGGCAGTGGTAATCACCGCTTTCGGCTTTGAAATTCCTCCCGATATCAGCGGCACCGCCACTGCCATCCCCTCTGGAATATTGTGCAGTCCGATCACCGCCGCCATCATTAATCCACCCCGGCTCACCGCTCCCACCGCTGCCTCCTTGGCAAATGACGCGCCAATGACCATCCCCTCCGGCACGTTGTGCAGCGCAATGGCCGCAGCCATAACCACGCCCGCCATAAACATTCCGCCCCGGTTTTGCTTCTCCGTCTTTTCGCGCCTGCTCTCAATTTTTGCATTCAGCCCGCAGATGATCCCGTATCCTGCCAGCACACCTCCGACAATCAGCCCCAGCGGTGTCTGCCCCTCGGCGCTCACCGGTGCCAGCGCGTCTGTCAGCAAATCAAAACACACTACCGCCACCATAACCCCCGCTGCAAAACTCAGCAGCAAGCTGATCGTCCGGCTGGAGTCCCGTCGGAACAAACAGCTCACTGCTCCGCCCAGTCCTGTGCCCCCCATCCCTGCCAGCGCGGTAATTCCCAGCATCCGCAGCACTTCCACCTTCCTATTTCCCCTTTCAATCCATCGCCTTCACCGCCTCGGTGTCGTCCCTGCCGAAACCGCCTCCATCGGCACACAATAAAAAGGACAGGAAGCCGCACAGCAACTTCCTGCCCTTTTCTTTCGTCTATTCGCTCTCGCCGTATCCTCTTCGGCTATTGGAAGATGATGTAGGTCAGTGCCCCTATCAACCCAACTCCCGCCAGCGTCAAATCGAAGGCAAATGTCTCGCCAATCAAAAACCGCTTGGGTTTCCGGGCATACACACCGAAATTCTCGTTCTTCTTCGGTACGAATACGCCGGGTGCTTTCAGGTACAGCAGCTTTTCTCCCGCCAGCACCAAAAAATCTCCAATGCCCGCGCTCACCCGGGCGCACAGCGCCCCAACGAACGCAAGTCCCTTCACGACAGGCCGATACACCAGATCTTCCAGATCCAGCTTCTCCGGCCAAAGATCCGGGTACGCCGCTCCATCGGCCGTCTTCTTTCGGAACACCGTCCGAACCAGCAGCACGTATATCGCCGCGCCGATGGCCAGCGAAATCAGTGCTCCCTGCAAATTTATCCAGGAGAAATACTGGATACGCCCGTGATGCTCGCCTGCCCGCAGGAATATAGAGGAACTCTCCGCAATTGTCTGCATACTGGCCCAAGGCGTCAACCCGAGGGCCAGCAGCAAAAACGCTGTCAGCCCCACCGTAACCTGCGTCGCCGGAGCCATGTACTCCCGGGCGTTGAACTTCTGTTTTTCTGCCCGGCGTTCCAAAAAGATCGCCGCAAACAGCTTTGTCATATACGCCGCCGTCAGTCCGCCGGAAATCAAAAAGAGCCATTCCACCGTTTGAAATCCCGCTGCGGAAATCCCCAGATGTTCCAGCTCGTGGATATATTCCACAATGCTCTCATGAAGCAGCGTTTTACTGATGTACCCGCTGGTTCCCGGCACACCGGCAATGGCCGCCGCACCAATGAAGAACACGGTTTTCAGCATGGGCTTGTTTCGTCCCCAGCCTCGAATATCGTTCAGGTTCAGCGAATGGGTTCCCAGATAAACCACGCCCGCCGATACAAACAGCACCAGCTTAATCAGCCCGTGATTCAGCATGTGGAGCACAGTCCCCCATGCCGCCAGCGCGTTTTCCGCTCCTAGGTAGCCCTGCATTGCCACGCCCACCAGAACAAATCCAATCTGAGACATGGAGGAACAGGCCAGCGTCCGTTTCAAGTTGATGGAGAACAGCGCCAGCACCGCACCCAGCACCATCGTGATCGTTCCTGAAACCAAAATCACCATATTCCAATCGGCGGAGGAAAAGAACAAGTACCGGGATGTCACCAGAATGCCGAAAATACCACTCTTGGTCAAAATTCCGCTGAGCAGTGCCGATGCCGGCGCAGGCGCCACCGGATGGGCCTTTGGCAGCCAAATGTGCAGCGGGTACATGCCCGCCTTAGCCCCAAAGCCCACCAGACAGAACAATCCCGCCGCAAACAGCTCGCCGTACTGGTCTTTCCGCAGTGCCGCCACCAGTCCCGGCATCCGTTCAAAAATTAACGACCCCAGCAGATGATGCAGCATCAGCAGCCCCACCAGTAGCATCATTCCCCCGAACACCGCCACCGCCAGATAGGTCTGTCCGGCCCGCAGTGCCCCGGGATTCTCATTTTGCGCCACCCACACATAGGAGGCAAAGGACATGATCTCAAAAAATACAAACAGGGTAAACAGGTCTGCCGCCAGAAACACACCCATCAGCGCTCCCAGCGTCATCAGCCACGAGCAGTAATAGCGGTTCACTCCTTCGCGGTCCGCAAAATATTCCTTGCAGGGCAGCGCCGTCATCAGCCACAAAAATGCGGACAGCACCGCCAGCATCGTGTGCAGACTCCCGGCCTCAAACCGCAGTCCCATGCCGCATACCTGCGACAATACCGCTGTTCCCGGAAAGGCCAGCAGCAGCACCGCCGCCATCAACTCCACGCCGGGAATGACGCGAATGTACAGATTACGGTATTCTCGACCTCTTCTGCGCAGCGGATAAACAAAATACGCCGACAAAAAAGGAAAAAACACTAAAAACAACAACAAAAATGTACCCACTCAGCGTTTTCCCCCTCTCAAAGCGTATTGAAGCCCACCGCCTGCAAAAATGCGATCAACGGATTGGATACCAGCGCCAGTACAATGCCCGCCGCCGCCAAAACCACCAGCGGAATCGTCATGGCCTTCCCCGGATCATGAATGTCGGCCAGTGCCTCCGCGTCCACCGCGCCCACCGGGAACCATGCCCGGACAAAAATCGTCATCATATACAAGGTCGTCAGCAGGGTGGACAAAATCAGCGCGCCGATACCCACATAGGCCAGTGGGTCCGCCGACAACACTGCGGCGGAGCAGATCATCCACTTCCCCGCAAAGCCGCCCAACGGCGGCAGTCCGATCAGCGCGAACGCCGACACGGTAAACGTCCCGAATACCACCGGCATCCGCCGCCCGATCCCTTCAAACTCGTAAATATACTCCCGCCCGCACTTCTGGATAATCGCGCCTGCGCAGCAGAACATGGTGATCTTCACCACCGCATGATAGACCATGTGGGTCAGTGCGCCGGTGAGTCCTGCCGGCAGCATCAGTGTCAGCGAAAAGAGGATATAGCTGAGGTTGCTCACCGTGGAAAAGGCCAGCCGCCGCTTGAGGTGGGGCGTGCGCAGCGCCCGAGCGGCCCCGTATACGATGGTAACAATCGCCGCCGTCATAACCACGGTCTGAGCCGTGGTTCCCCGCAGAAAATCCGCACCAAAGCCGAAGTAGATCAGCCGCAGCACCGCAAACGCTCCCGCCTTCACCACCGCCACCGCGTGGAGCAGGGCGCTGACCGGCGTGGGAGCCACGGACGCGTCCGGCAGCCATCCGTAAAACGGGAAAATGGCCGCCTTCACGCCAAAGCCAAAAAACGCCAGTACAAACACAGCCCGCAGCGTGGGTTCGTTCCCCGCCGCCTTCACCATGTCCAGCACACCGCCATAGGTGAAGTCCAGAGTTGTTCCATAATTGAGCAAAAACACAATGCCGATAAAAGCAAACGCCGCTCCCGAAAGGGAATACACAAGATATTTCCGTCCGGCGTACCGAGCCTTCTCGTCCATAAAGTGCATCACCAGCGGCAGTGTCGCCAGCGTCAGCAACTCGTAGAAGAGATACAGCGTCAAAAAGTCTTCTGCAAACGCCACTCCCAGCACCACGCCGAAGCTGGCGATCCAAAAGCCGAAGAACCGGTTCTCCTGCCCTTCGTGAGTCATATAATCCAAGCTATACAGCGTGATAAGCGGCCACAGGGCCGACACAATGGACCCATATACCATCGACGCACCGTCAATGCGCAGCGAGATGGAAAACTCGCTGGAAAACCGCACCAGTGTGCAGGCCGGGGCCACGTCGGCCGCAGCCGCCACCGCAATGGATGCGAAGGAGAGGGCCGCCGTCAACAGTACCGACGCCATAATATAGCAGTTGCGCACCTTTCGGCTCTGGGGCTGCAAAATCAGCAGTCCCAAGCCCAGCACCACAGGAATCAAGATGGGAAGTGCCTGAAGCCAGTACATCCGTCGGCCTCCTTTCGTTCCGGATTCATATCAGAATATCTGCGGCAGCAGTGTCGAAATCCACACCTGCAAACCGTTTGGAAACAGTCCAAAGAGCAGCACCGCCGCGCCCAGCAGCATCATGGGCGCAGTCATCTGCGGACCCACTTCCCGGCGCTCCACCAGCACGTCTTTGCCTGGGAAGAATCCCCGCACCACAATAGGCAGCAGGTACCCGGCAGTCATCAGCGCCGACAGAATCAGCATCGCCACACCCAGATACCCAATAACCCGGGACTCAAAATTCAGCGCCGCGGACGCTAAATACCACTTGCTGATAAATCCGCTCATCGGCGGAATGCCGATAATGGACAGCGCCGCCGCGGAAAAGCACACCATCGTTCGGGGCATCCGCTTTCCGATGCCCACCAGCTGATCCACCAGAGTGAAGTTCGTCGCAATGATGATCGCGCCCGCCGCCATAAACAGCGCATCCTTTGCCAGTGCGTGGAACACCATCTGCAAAAGCGCACCCCGCACGCCCCCGGGTGTCAGCAGCAGCAGTCCAAACAGCACATAGGACACCTGACTAACGGTGGAATAGGCCAGCCGCTTTTTCAGGACCTTCTCCTTCAGCGCCAGCATAGAGCCGGTGAACACCGTGCAAAGGGCCAGTATCAGCAGGGCATACTGCGCCCAGCTTCCCTGCAAAAACTCCGGGCCAAACAGGTAGTATGTCACCCGGATCATCGCCAGCACACCGCCCTTCGTAATCACGCCGGACAGCACGGCGGAGGCCGGGGCCGGAGCCACCGGATGGGCCGTGGGCAGCCACGCCTGCATGGGCATCATGCCCGCCTTTGCGCCAAAACCCACCATCATCACAAAAAACACGCACAACAGCAACGGTCTGTGTTCTTCCGCCAGTTGGAGATTCAGCGCACCCCCGCCGGAAAAGCTCTGGTTCAGCAGGAAGTGGGACAGGAAGAAATATCCCGCCAGTGCCATACCCGCGCCAAATACGGAATACCCCAGATATTTCAGGCCGGCCCGCCGAGCCGCCGGAGTACCGCTATGAAGCACTAAAGGCACTGTCAGAAGGGACATCATCTCAAAAAACATGTACAGCGTCACGAAGTTGTCCGCCAGCGCAAGGCCCATCAAGGCGCCCAGCGTCATGGTGTAAAATCCCTGAAACTGCTGTTCCCGCCCCGCATGGCGGAGATATGTTCTGGCAAACATCGCCACTGGCAGCCAGATTGCAGCAATCAGTACCATAAAGAACTTGGCCAGAGAGTCACTCTGCAAAGCCAGCTGCAACGTTCCCTCAATGGTCATCAGCTTCATAGAACGCTCCGGCAGGACGCACAGAACGAGCGCAGCCGCGGCGGTCGCGGCAGTCAGCCACAGCACCATCCGGTTGCGGGTCTTTTCATCTTTCTGGCGGAAGACGAACACGCCTCCCACCACGGGCAGCAAAATCGGTATCAGCAGCAAAGCGGATTCTCCCCTCGCAAAATTTCTGTGTCACATCAGCCGCACGCCGGCCTCGATCACATTTAAAATCGGGTGATAGACAATGCCCAACAAAAAGATCAGGCCCATGAACGCCGCCGCCGCGATAAAAAACGAACGGTCGAACCGTGTATCCTCCGGTTTCACCTCCAGCATAATGAGCTGAATCTCTTCCCAAGGCGGCCGCACCCAAATCGCCAGAATTGCCGGCACATAGTACAGTGCGTTCAGCACCGTGGACGCCGCAATCGTCAGCAGTACCACCGCCATAAAGGGCGACTCCAGCGCAGCCTTTGAAAGATACAGCTTGGACACGAAGCCCCCCAGCAGCGGAATGCCAATCATGGAAAGTGCGCCCACCGTGAAGCCGACTCCGGCGGCAACGTCCCGATAGGCACTCCCCCGCAGATTTTTCAGCGACCGATGATGTCCGCTGACTGTGGAGAGCCGCCCGGCGCAGCAAAAGAGCAGCGGCTTGCAGGCCGCGTGAACCAGAATGTGGAAGCACGCCGCCACCACGCCCGCCTCGGTCCCCAGCCCCAGACCCATAAAGATGTATCCGATCTGAGCCACCGAGGAGTTTGCCAGCATCCGCTTCACGTGATATTCCCGCATCGCCGCAAGCGACCCGAAGATCATGCCCAAAAGGCCCAGCGTCAGCAAAATATTGCTTACGCCCACCTCCCGCATCAGCTCCAACCCGAACACCCGCGTCATCAGCGTGATGAGCAGCACAATGTACCCTTTCAGCACCAGCCCCGACAAAATGGCAGAGGACGATGTGGTGGCACCGCCGTGCGCGTCCGGCAGCCATAAATGGAAGGGAAACATAGCTCCTTTGATGCCAAGACCCACCACCATCAGTCCAATGGACACGATCAGCGGCCGGTGATACTGCCCCAGCTCCGCCAAAATCGCCACAGCGTTCGCCAGCGGCTCCATCAGCAGGTATCCCGCGATGCTGTTGAGCAGTGTCAGGCCGATTAAAAACAGGCCCGACCCCAAAAGGCTCATAAAGAGGTATCGAATCGTTGCGATCAGGTTTGGTCCCGTGTCCTTCGCCATCACCATGGCACAGGCCGCAATGGTGGTGATCTCAATGAACACGTATCCGGTGAACATGTCGTTGGTGTAAACCAGTACCAAAAGTCCCGCCATCAGCAGGTCCGTCATGACAAAATACAGCCCCTGCTTTTCCGGCAGAATGTCATGGAACAGGCTCTGTCCTCCGCCCAGCAGGGATAAGCCCATGACAATGGCAAATACCGTCACCAGCAGCGCCTGTAAAGGCCCTGCCTTGATGGCGTTGCCAAAGGGCGCGGCAAACCGCCCCATGGAATACACAAAACTGATGTTTTCCGTGTAAAGGCAGTACAGCAGCACCGCCGAAAGCACGGCAATCGTTGCCGACATCGCCAGCGCCAGCCGATAGGTCTTTCGCCCGTCCCGAATTACTGCGGACAATACACCGCAGACAATTGAGATAAAAATGCAGATAAAGGGGAGGTTCTCGTAGAAAGGCCGCATCAATCCTCCTCCTTCTTTGCCCGCTCCAGCAGTTCGTGCAGCTCAATAGTGCCGTAGCGCTGATAAATGCGCTGGATCAGTGCCAGCGAAAACGCTGTCACACTGACCGACACCACGATTCCAGTCAGCACCAAACCGCTGGGAATAGGGTTGATATACAGCGAGGCATTGACGCTTCCCTCGTCTATGATGGGTGCGCCATGTCCTTCGATGTATCCGAGAGAGGCCAGCAGTAAAAACACTGCGGAGTCCATAATGCTGAAGCCGATGACCTTTTTCATCAGGTTCTGCTGGAGCATCATGTTCAAAAGTCCGATGCCGAATAAAATCACCGCTACCACGGCGAATCGGTTTTGCACGATTGCCTCCAGCATCAGACTTTCCCCCTTTGAAACATGGTATAGAATCCATAGATGGTGCAGGCCACCACCAGCCCCACCGCCAGATCAATCACGATCATCATCCACTCCATCTCCAGCTTGATTCCGTTGGCTCCCGCGAAGATGTAGATGCCATAGGTCAGCGCATAAGCCATCAGTCCCGTGATCCGCACCGTGTCATAAAGGCTCCGGGTCAGCAGCCGACTCAGCTGTTCCGGCCCGTAAGCAGAGGAGTAGAGAATCAGCCCTCCACCCAAAATTGCGCCGCCGGAAAAACCGCCGCCCGGCGATATCTCTCCGTTGAACAGCACATACAACGCAAACAGCAAAATAAACGGTGTCAGCAGCTTGGCAGATTTTCGCAAAATGTTGTCCGGATGGGTTCGCTCGATGGCGTCCTCCCGCCGCAGGCGATGGAGCGTCTGCTCGTCGGTGTTGTTTTTGTCCCGCTGCAACAGCATCATCACGCTGCTCACCGCTAAAAACAGCACACAGCTCTCGCCCAGTGTGTCAAATCCACGGTAGCTCAAAATCATGCCCGTCACGGCGTTGGTGGCACCGGTTTCCTCCTCGGTGTACTCCAAATAGTGACGGGACACCTCGTTGTTGGTAGGATTCCCCGGCTGACCAAAGGGCGGAATATAGATCACCGTGGCAAAAAGAATCGCAATGAGTGCCACGCAGAGAAAGCCCGCCGCCAGCGGATAGAGCCCAAGAAATTTTTTGAGCCGCAGACGCTCTCGCTGCTCGTGCAGCTCCGGCGGTTCCTCCTGCCGTGGCGGACGCCGGTTCATCACGTACTGAGTTGTGCGGTCAATGGGTTCGCTGTCTCCGTTCACCCAGTCTGCAAAGCGTCTCCACGCGCTCTTTTCCCTTCCGTCACTCATCCCGTGTACCCTTCAGCGCCCGAATTTTTTTCAATGTCAAGAAAAAGAGGATACCGCTGATTCCCGTGCCCACCGCGGCCTCCGTGATGGCAAGGTCCGGACTTTGCAGCATACTCCACAGCACTGCCAAAATCACGGAGAACGCCAGATACACAATCACCGTCGCCAGCAGCCGCTTGCACAACGGGGCCGCCGCCGCGCAGATGATCAGGCCCGCCAGCAGAATATTTTCCAAGATCGTCATCGTTTTTCCACCTTACATTCCGACTTGAGATTGGGGTTGGTCGCCGTCTCCACCTGCGCAATCAAATGACTCGCCACCGGACTTGTGATCCAAAGAAACACCAGAATCAGCAGCGCTTTCATGGAGGACAGTGTGGGTGCGTGGAACAAGATCACGCCCACCAGAATACAGAAAATTCCCAGTGCATCGCCCACTGCGGCGGCGTGCATCCGGTTGAGCACATAGTCGAACCGGTAGAGTCCCAACACCGCCGAAAAGAACACGAACACGCCAAACACCAAAAAAATCAGTCCGGCAGCGGTCAGAATGTTATTCAGCATGCTCTGCCGCCTCCTTCTTCGCATCCGTCGGTTCAGTCTTTCTGCACTTTCTCCAGTGGCGCACCAGCACCAGCCGCGTCATAACCACCACGGTCAAAAAGCTCAAAAGAGCGTATACCAGCGCCACGTCCACCAGAAAGTCCTGTTTCAGTCGTACCGATAAAATCGCGATAATCGCCACCGCCATGGTGTTGATCATATTGACGGCAATTACCCGGTCTGTAAAGCGCGGCCCAATCACGGCCCGCACCAACGTCGCCAAAATCAGCACCGCCAGCAGGACTGCCGACGCCGTCAGCGCCAAGTTTTTCAGGTCGGTCATACGTCCCTCTCCAGTTTCCGCAATTTCCGTTCAAACTCGCTGTGCTCCAACCCCTCGGCCAGAGAGGTATCCAGCGCGTGAACGCACAGCAGATCCCCTTCCTGAGACACGGTAATCGTCCCCGCTGTCAGGGTGATGGCGTCACTGAGGGCGGCCCGGGCGCTGTCGTTCATCAGATCGGTGTGAAACCAAATAAGTCTTGGCTCCATATTCCGCCCCTTCGTATAAATGAGCCGCATTACCACCAGCCCTGCCCACAGCATTTCCTTCAAAAGATACAGCAGGTAGCAGACACCGCCCCCCAGCCTTTTCAGCGCTTTCAAGTCCCCGGAGAGACTGTATCCCAGCGTCCGGCAGGCCAGTATGTACAGTGCCACGGAGACGATTGCCCCGATGGCGCAGATCTCAAATCCCAGTTTTCCGGAAAGAAGAACCCAAAGTCCAAACAGTAGAATACCCAAGCAGCCGCCTCCCCTTTATCCGCTTAATAATCAAAGACGTTCTTCCAAATTTACAGCATTGCGTCCGGGCCACGCCGTTTTTTCGCGTATTCCTGCACATACCGCATGAAATTCCGCGTCACCGGTGACAATGCCTTCAGCTGCGGCACGCCCATTCCCAAAACGCGGTACTGGGGCGGGTCCATGGGCATGGCCACCGCGTCGTTCTGATAGTTCCGCAAAATCAGCTCGGGCAGGATGGAAACCCCCAGCCCCGCTGTCACAAGGCTGATGATGGCATAATCGTTGCAGGCGGAAAACCGGATATGCGGATATTGCTTCAGTCGGTCTAATATATGGTGGACCTCGTAGTCATATCCAGCAAGCGGCATGATAAATTGCTCGTTTTCAAACGCCTCGATGGGCACAGACACCCCCTCCGTCAGGGGATGCCCCGGCGGCAGAAGCGCCAGCATCTCGTCCCGGCACAGCGGCAGCCAGTCAAAGGATCGCTTTTCTCCGCCGGTGTACAGGCATAAATCCGCCTCATGATTGTCCATCATGGCGTCGATGCGGTCCGCGCCGCCCTCGATGATCTGAATTTCCACATTGGGATAGTCGTTTTGAAATGCGCTGATGATGTTGGGGAGCCAGTAGATCGCCACGCTGGAAAAAGAGGCGATTCGGATATGACCGGTGTCCGCGCCCTTAATCTTGGCAATATTCTGCTCCAGATTCTCATTCGTGCTTAAGAGCTGCCGAATAATGGGCAGCAGCATCTCGCCTTCAGAGTTTGGAAGGATGCCGGAGGAGGTTCGGATCATCAAAGGAAAGCCCACCTCGTCCTCCAGAGATTGCATCATGTGGCTGATGCCGGACTGCGTATAACCAAGCTCTTCCGACGCCTTGGACAAGCTTCCCAATTCCACCGCGCGGACGAATGCCTCGTATTTTTTGATATTCACGCGCTATGCCGCCCTTTCATGTTTCGTAGTACAAATCAGACATTCTCTAATAGCCACCCTTATGTTATCGTATCTATGTAAGAAATGCAAGAGCTTTCTTCTTGAGCCGTGCTATGCCGATGCCACGGTTCGTTTCTCTCATACAGGGCAGTTCCCTCTTCCGGTTTGACAGGGCTGGAAAGATGTAGCTGCCCGCCCCTCTCATAAAAGGAAGCCGCTGTAGGATTACAGCGGCTTCCTTTTTGTGCATATATCCCCGTCGTCCCGCATAGGTTGCCGGCAAGGGGGAATGTTTAAATGACGATTCATGTGGTAAACATTGGCGACTCAATAGACTCCATCGCCGCGGTATACGGCGTTGATCCTTTCCGTCTGGCTGCGGACAACGAGGTCCCCGCCTCCGGCGCTCTCGCAGTGGGACAAACTCTTGTCGTCCGCTTTCCAAAAGTCATCCATGCCGTCCGCGCCGGGGATACCCTCTCCTCCATTGCCGCAGCTTACGGAGTCACCGTCCGCAGCCTTTATCAAAACAACTGGGCTCTGGGTGGTGTTCCCGATTTGGATGTGGGTATGGACATCGTGATCTCCTATGAGGAACCTCCAATTGGCGCGGCCTCCTTCAATGGCTACGCCTACCCCTTTATCGACCGCTTGCTGCTGGACGCGGTTACTCCGTATCTCACTTATCTCACGCCCTTTACGTACGGCATCACCGCTGAGGGCACTCTTTTTCCGCCGGAAGATGATGCGCTCCTTCTCTCCGCCCGGGAACACGGAGCCCTCCCGGTTCTCCATCTTTCCACCTATACGGAAAACGAACAGTTTGATTCCGAGCGCGCCGCTCTCATCCTGACGGATCAGGCCGCGCAGGCCCGGCTAATCGCCGATATTGAGCAGGTCTTGCGGGAAAAAGGTTTCGCGGGTCTGGACGTGGATTTTGAATTTCTCCCCGCCTATCTCGCCACACCCTACGCGGAATTTCTCGCCCGCCTCCGCCGTCTTTTTGGCGCACAGGGCTATTTTGTCTGGGCGGCTCTCGCGCCCAAAACTTCTGCCGCCCAGCGCGGCCTTCTCTACGAAGCCCATGACTACGCCGCCATCGGCTCCGCCGTAGATGCCGTTCTTTTGATGACGTATGAGTGGGGATATACCTATGGGCCTCCCGGCCCTGTGTCACCCCTTCCTCAAGTCCGGGAAGTGCTGGATTATGCCATCACCGAGATTCCCGCCGCAAAGATTTTTCTGGGTCTTTCCAATTATGGCTACGACTGGCCCCTCCCCTTTATGGAGGGCGAGACAAAAGCACAATCCATCTCCAACCAGCGGGCCATTGAGCTGGCCATTGAGCACGAGGTCGCCATTCAGTACGATGAAACGGCTCAGGCCCCCTTTTTCCACTATGCCGACCCCGGCGGCACGGTCCACGAGGTCTGGTTTGACGACGCCCGCAGTCTCTCCGCCCGTCTCCGGCTTATTCAGGAATACGGCTTTCAGGGCGCAGGTATCTGGAACGTTATGCGTCCCTTCTCCCAGCTGTATCTCGCCATGTCCTCCCTGTACAATATCCGATAATGCAAGACGCGGCGGAGCTATTGGCTCCGCCGCGTCTTCTATCTCACACGTCTGTCAGCAGTTTTTCTCCCGTCAGCGCCATCTGCTTGGCCGCAGGCTCCCATTCAAGGTAAATCCGCACAATGCGCTTTCCTTTGCACAGGATAAAGGTGCCCGTCGGTTCCCCGGCACGTTCCAGTTGATAGACTGCATCCGCTCCCCATGGCTGCGCATCCACACTGCGGTAAACGTAGCCCTCGTCGGGATCCATTTCGTTATTCCAATCAGAAAGATCCAGCCAGTCATTCAGTAAACTTTGGCGTAAAAAACCGGCCCGCACATCCAGAATTTCGTAGTTCAGTCTTTCCCAGTCGTCATATTCGGTTTGCTGCGCGTCCCGATATACCGCCAGCGGGCTTGTTTTAACGCGTATCTCATAAGACCAGTGCTTCTCGTCTGCGCCCCGCAGATCTTCCATGGTCAGCGGCAAATCATCGTGATAAATCGTCCACGTATTGCCGTGAGTGTTGACGTATTCCTCCGCATCCTTCGGCTGAAACAAATCCGCTCGCAGCATCAATGCCGTGGTACCCGCCGTCAAAGCAAGCGCCAGCACAATTCCGCCCCCCACTGACACCAGCCGATTCGTCCACGCGTTTACACCCCGCCGTTTCATCCACTTTCGCAGGCCCCATACCGCCGCGATCTCCAGCCCATAAATGCCGCTGTAAATCAGCCACGCACCGGCTGTCTCGTGTCCATACGCCAACGCGGAAGGAATGTATAGCAGCGCCATGACCGCCGCCGAAAAGGCCAGCAGCGCGACCTGCTTTCCCCGCTTAAAGCGATTCTTCCGTTCCACGCACGGCCCGCCCCGCTCCACTGAGCGTCTGCTTCTTCGATACCACAATCCATAGGAGATCAGG
>JABNAD010000512.1_pt1 | contig 22033 bp, 17 predicted proteins | sample 7240381 | NCBI WGS metagenome assembly JABNAD01 (sample SAMN11332834, study PRJNA596920) | anaerobic digester metagenome | biome: digested sludge; isolation source: digested sewage sludge-derived enrichment culture grown on H2/CO2 | place: Germany: Goettingen
GAGCACTCGGCTGTTAACCGATAGGTTGGAGGTTCGAGCCCTCTTCGCGGAGCCATAAGAAAAACAGGCGTTGAAGAAGAAAAGTACTTCGGCGGGATCATTCAAGAGAGGCAGGGGCGCTGAGACCTGTCATGATCTGCCAGAGGAAGGGAGCTTCGGAGCCTGAACCTGAGAGATGGGCAATTGCCAAGAAGGGTGGAACCGCGTGATTCACGTCCCTTCATGTGGAGTTGCCCTTTTTTTATACCAAAAAAAGACCGCCGGATCCACCGGCGCCAAGGAGGAATCATCATGGCAGATAATCAAGTAACAATGGATAAGATCCTGGCCCTGTCCAAGGGCAGAGGCTTCGTGTTTCCGGGTTCGGAAATCTATGGCGGGCTCGCCAATTCCTGGGACTACGGCCCGCTGGGCGTGGAACTGAAGGAGAACATCAAGAAAGTCTGGTGGAAGCGCTTTGTTCAGGAAAGCCCCTATAACCTGGGACTGGATTCGGGCATTCTGCTCAATCCGGAAGTATGGGTGGCCTCGGGTCATGTCGGCGGATTCTCGGATCCACTGATGGACTGCAAGCAGTGCAAATCCAGATATCGGGCCGACAAGCTCATTGAAGAGGACATGACCCAGAAAGGCGTGGAGTACGCCTCCGCCGACGGCATGCCGGAAGCAGCCATGAAGGATTACATTGTGGAAAACCACATTTCCTGCCCCAAGTGCGGCTCCCATGACTTCACCGATATCCGCAAGTTCAACCTGATGTTCAAGACCTTTATCGGAGTGACCGACGAGTCCTCCGAGCCGGTGTACCTCAGACCCGAAACGGCTCAGGGCATCTTCATCAACTTCAAGAACATTGCCCGGACCAGCCGCAAGAAGGTGCCCTTTGGCATCTGCCAGATCGGAAAGTCCTTCCGCAATGAGATCACGCCCGGAAACTTCATTTTCCGGACTCGTGAATTTGAGCAGATGGAGCTGGAATTCTTCTGCAAGCCCGGCACTGACATGGAGTGGTTTGACTACTGGCGCAGCTTCGTGCACCGGTTCCTCCTGGATATCGGCCTGCGGGATGAGAACCTGAGAGCCCGCGATCACGCGGCCGAGGAACTCTCGTTCTATTCCAAGGCAACCACGGATTTTGAGTACCGCTATCCCTTTGGCTGGGGTGAACTCTGGGGTGTGGCTCACCGCACCGACTATGACCTGACCCAGCATATGCAGCACTCCCGTGAGGATCTGAATTATCAGGATCCCGTGACCAACGAGAAATATCTGCCTTATGTCATTGAACCCTCCGTTTCCCCCAACCGCATCTTCCTGTCGATTCTGCTCGACGCCTATGAAGAGCAGGAACTGGAGGGCGGCGACATCCGCAATGTACTGCACCTGCATCCGGCGCTGGCGCCCTTCAAGGCAGCGGTTCTGCCCCTGTCCAAGAAGCTGAACGAAAAGGCGGAAGAAGTCTACGCGCAGCTGTCCAAGGACTTCATGACCGACTTTGACGATGCCGGATCCATCGGCAAGCGGTACCGCCGGGAAGATGAAATCGGAACCCCGTTCTGCGTCACGGTGGATTTTGACACCCTGGAAGATCAGTCCGTCACCATCCGGGACCGCGACACCATGGAGCAGGTCCGGGTAAAAATCAGTGAGCTCAACCAGTGGATCGCCCAGCGGGTGGCATTCTAGCATGGCCAGATCGTTTGACCTGTTTCGGCAGGAAATCCGGGACAAGAAGGTAGCCGTTGTCGGCCTGGGGGTGTCCAACATCCCCCTGGTCCGCTTCCTGCTCCGACTGGGTGCCCGGATCACGGCCTTTGATAAACGGGAGTTCATTGAGCTGGACGCACAGGTTCAGGAGTTTGAAGGAAAGGTCGATTTCGTCCTGGGCCGCCATTATCTGGAAAACCTGAAGGGTTTTGATGTCGTCTTCCGGACGCCCGGGATGCGCCCGGATGTGGAAGCCCTGCTGGAGGCGAAAGCCGAGGGGGCTGTCATCACATCGGAAATGAAGGAATTCATGCGTCACTGCCCGGCCCGGATCATCGGCGTTACCGGCTCAGACGGCAAGTCCACCACCACCACCATGATCTATGAGCTGCTCCGGGCCCAGGGTCGCAAGGCCCGCATCGGGGGCAACATCGGATTTCCTCTGTTTGACGAAATAGAAACCATTGAGCCGGATGAAATCATCGTCCTGGAGCTGTCCAATTTTCAGCTGATGGACATGGATCTGTCTCCTCAGATCGCTGTGGTGACGAATCTGTCGCCCAATCATCTGGACATTCATAAGGACATGGCAGAATACCGGGAATCCAAAATCAACATCTTCCGCTATCAGGATTCCACCGGAACATTGATTGTCAATGAAGACAATCACTATACCCGGGAATTCAAGTCCATGGCACACGGAGCCGTCAAGTCCTTCTCCTCCCGCGAGCTGGCAGATGCCCACTATCAGGATGGGGTCATTTTCCTGCGCGGCACCCCGGTGGTGCGGCTCTCCGAGATGAAGCTCAAGGGCATTCATAACGCGGAGAATCTCTGCGCCGCCCTGCTGGCAACCGAAGGTCTGGTGGAGATCGAAACCGCCCGGCAGTTTGCCATGACGTTTACCGGAGTCAAGCACCGGGCCCAGTTCGTGGCCAAGAAGCGGGAAGTCCGCTACTACAATGATTCCATCGCCTCATCTCCCACCCGTACCCTGGCAACGATCCGGTCCTTCCAGGAAGACAAGGGCCGCATCAATATCCTGCTGGGGGGCGTGGACAAGAATCTGGATTATTCGGAACTGGCCCGGGAAGGCGCCCCTTATTTCCGGAATGTCATCCTCCTGGGAGCCGCCAAGGAGAAAATCCGCCAGGCCTTCATCCAGAGCGGCGAAGCCATCGCGGAACGCCTGCTGGATGCCGATACCTTCGAGGAAGCTCTGGAACTGGCCTCCAAGGTTGCGCTGCCCGGTGATGTGGTGATCCTCTCCCCCGCCTGTGCCTCCTTTGATATGTTCCGCAATTTCGAAAAAAGGGGCGAACGTTTCGAGGAACTCGTCCAGGCCATGGAGTAGTGGAAGCCCAGGCTATGGAGTAGAAGAAGCCCAGGCACTGCTGATCGTTGCCTGGAATCTGATTTAGCACAGGATGATTCCGAAAAGGCCCGTCTGCAGGCGCGATCCGCCCCAGGCGGGGACTGCCCGGCAGTAGCTGAAGCGTGATTCATTCCACTCTGCTCCGGATCAGTTGCAGGGTGAATCGAATCCAAAACAAAGAACGCGTGGAATCACGCGTTCTTTGTTTTGGCACTGTTCCGACCGACGGTCAGCAGATGGCAGGAATTGGCGCAATCCGCCGATCCGGGCGAAGCCTTCGCCGGAAAGGCCTTGCGCCCTTGTCGCCGGATTAGTTGGAGTCCGGGCTCAGGAGCCGGCGGATGGTTTCATAGGTCAGGGCCGGGGCTGTTTCGAAGGAATAGCCGGTTTCGATGCGTTCGGTGAATTTATGGGCATCCTTACCGAAGGGACCGATATCCAGGACCGGGAGGTCGAGTTCCTGCATGGCAGCCAGCGGCAGGTCATAGGTGGTGCCGAAGCCGGGCATATTGCCCTTGAGATCGTCGATTACCTTGGGATCCTTCGGGGCTCCGCCGTAGGAGAGATCCGAGATGTAGGGGAAGAACTTCTTGAACACCAGCTGGTCTCTGGCCGGGGAGGCGTCGACCACTTGAGCGACGGTATTCAGAAGGCGGCGGCCTTTTTCGTCCGCTTCGCTGACATAGATGTGCGGATAGTAGGGGGGAGTCAGATAGACAATGATGACCGGATCGCGGTCAGACCACTGATCATGGACATATTCGACGATCTTTAAGGATTTCTCCCGGTCATCCAGATTTTTTGACCGGGCAATTTCCGCAATGCGGGCTTCCAGCGCCTGAGTGAAGGGGTCGCCCAGCTCGCGGGTCACCTGGTCCAGCAGCTGTGCATAGGTCAGGGTGCGGGCCTGGAAGGGGAGTTCGGCAAAGGGGCGCTGAGCCATTTCGCAGTAGGTCCGGTAATGGCCGGTGAGGGTTTCCAGAACCTCTTCGAAAGCAGTCTGAGCCGCCTGCTTCATTTTATCCAGGACCTGGCTGGGGGTGGAGGAATGGGTGGCCACATTGAAGTAGACATTGGCGGTCCGGCTGGTCTGGACGGAGTATTCGGTTTTTAAGTCCCGCAGCTTCAGGGTAACGGGCGGCTGGGTAACTTCCCCTTCCACCACGTCGCAGTAGGCGGGATTCAGGTCCACCGCATCCACCAGGCGGGCTGCCAGATGATTGGCATCCAGTCCCTTGAAGGCTTCCCCGACATGGGTTTCCTTGCCGACAATGTAGAAGCTGGGCATGATTTTGCCGACGGTTCCGATATAGACGTACTTCTTCTCATCTCCCGGATATTCGGAAGTCATGTAGTCCGTATCGAGGAGTGTCAGATAATTCAGGCCGTATTCGCGCTTTAAGCGGATCAGTTCCGGCAGCACCGCCAGCATTCCCTTGGAGTTGGCTTCCTCGTCGCAGACCCCGATGTAGATGAGGTTGCCCGGGAAGGAGGCGGGCTCGGCGGACACCTGCTCCAGAATGGCTAAAAGGATGGCATCGCCGGTTTTCATGTCAAACAGTCCCCGGCCAAACAGATAGTTTCCGGACTCCAGGTCCTGCCGGGCTTCCGGGCTGAGGCTGACCCCATGGAGGCGTCGGGTCAGTTCCACCGGGTCGCAGGCAAACTCTTCGAGGTTGCCGTAATCGGACGTGCCGACGGTGTCGTAGTGGCCCAGGGTGATGACCGTATCCTGGGACGTGCCGGCTTCCCCCCGGAACAGGGCCAGGACAGAATACCGGCCCAGTTCGTCGTCTTTTACCGGGACTTTGATCAGATGTTCGGGATGTTCCCGGAAGTAGGGGAATTGACTCAGGATCTCATGGATCCGGTCGGCTGCCGCTACTTCGCCGGGAGTTTCCACGACGCTTTTGACCCGGGTCAGATCCAGGGCCAGTTCTTTGATTCGTTCATTCAATCGCTCCATTGCTTCTCCTTTGATCGTTCCGTTTCGGATGCAGGCCGGACAGCGCCTCGTTTTTATCAGGGTCCTCAATGCGTCCGTCCGCAGTTGTTATGGGGAAATATATCTTTTCTCTTCATGGGGTTGGTTTCATGTTTGGATCTGCCGCTTGATAAGTCGGCTGTTCCGGTCGTACTACTTTCCATTGTAACCAATTTTATCGCGTGATACGATGTCCGCTGGAAAAATTCCCGCATTGCTGACTTGTACCTTTTCTCGGGCTGCCGAAGCTGTCAGGAAATCGTTCGAAAAAAGCAGATCCGATCCCGAGGAGCGGGATCGACTGAACCAAGCTCCGATACGAGAAGCGCAGTCGATCTCGAGGTTCCGTGCGGCGTGTCATCGTTAACATTTTTATGAAAACATTTACTGGATTTTGATAAACTGGTCAATGTGATATAATTTACATGATAAATCAGAAATCAACATGGAAACATCCGACTATTAAAACCACAGGGGGTTACTCTTATTATGGATGAAATTAAACGAATCGCCATCATGACCGGCGGCGGGGACTGTCCCGGACTCAATGCCGTCATCCGGGCCGTCACCCGCAAGGCCATCATTGAGAATCACTGGGAAGTGGTGGGCATTCGCAACGGATACAACGGTCTGTATTACGGCAATTTCGTTGATCTGGACCTGTTCAATACCTCCGGTATTCTTCAGGAAGGCGGTACCATCCTGTTCTCCTCGAACAAGGACAACCTGTTCAAGTATCAGGTCGAAGAGAATGGCAAGACGGTGATCAAGGATGTCTCGGATGTAGGTGTGGAAAACCTGAAAAATGCCGGGATTGATGTGCTGTTTGTGGTGGGCGGTGACGGAACACTGACTTCTGCCCGGGATTTTGCCCGTAAAGGAGTAAAGGTCATCGCGATTCCGAAAACCATTGACAATGACCTGGCATCGACGGACACTACGTTCGGATTTTCTACCGCTGTTGACGTCGCGACGGAAGCCCTGGATCGGCTCCATACCACGGCGGCATCGCATCATCGCATCATGGTATTGGAGGTCATGGGCCGCTATGCCGGCTGGATCGCCCTGCATGCCGGAATCGCCGGCGGAGCGGATGCGATTCTGATTCCTGAGATTCCCTACAACATCAACTATGTGGCAGCCAAAATCATGCGGCGCAAGGAAATCGGCAAGAACTTCTCGGTCATCGTGGTAGCTGAGGGGGCCAAGCCCCTTGATGGGGAAATGGTGGTTCAGTCCGTTGTGGCGGATTCTCCGGATCCCATCCGACTGGGTGGAATCGGAAACAAGGTTGCCCTCGATCTGCATGAGCTGTGCGGCAATGAATCCCGGGCCACCATTCTTGGACACCTGCAGCGGGGCGGCAGCCCCTCCTCGGCTGACCGCATCCTGTCTTCCCGCTATGGCATTGCGGCCGTGGAACTGGCGGAAAAAGGCCTCTTCGGGAATATGGTTACCTTAAAAGGTACGGAGATGAGCTATGATTCACTGGAGCATGTCATTGGCCAGGTGACCAAAAACGTGGACCCGAACTGTGAAATGGTACGGGCAGCCAAATCCCTGGGGATTGTTTTTGGCGACGAAGAAGTCGATGTTTACCGTGTGCTGGGAGATCAGAAAGTCAGTGACCGCTTCTAGCGACTGGATTTCCTAAAAGGTCGAAGAGCCCAAGTTCAGATCGATCAGCTCAAAAAAGCTTTTGCTCCGGCAAGGTGATGAATACTGAATGAATCTGGCTGCAACAGCATAGACAGGAAACTCCGGCGGGTATCGCACCGTCGGAGTTTCCTGTCTATGCTGTTTCCATGCCAAGGCTTATATTGCCCAGATGTTGTGCAATCACGGAGCCCTAACCTTAGGAAAAGGTTCGGCCCCGAATGACCCGCCTCGTCACCGTTGACGAATGAAAGCGCCTCGGACTAACGAGGTCGCCGCTGTATAACTGCGACGGGGCATTGATACCCATTGAGCAAAAAATTAATTCCTTTACGATGAATCCTCCCAGTCGTTTGCTGACCCTGAGTTTTTCTCAGGGTCTTTTTGAGCGGAAGCAGAAAGAAAATGGATGAGATATCAAGCTGGAATGGATTCAGCTGACTGATCAGATCCTCGAAACGGTTCAGAACGGGGATTCGCAGAGCATATGGCGCTGCATTCACTCTGCTGCCGGCACCGCTGCTCTCCATGAAAATGCATCAGCTGATTCAAGAAAGGGATCGATGACTTAATGAAATGCTGTGAGCCTTTCCCCAAGTGAGATCGTCATTCTCATTCACATTCTACGAAGCGCGATCGATCCTGATCATGGAAACAGCTCTATTTCTAAATTGGTTTTCTATTAAAAAGAGGTATTTTTTGTTGAAACGATGAAATAGACCTTGATATTTGATGTGATCATCAGAAATGAGAAAGACTTATATGACTGACTTTTTAAAATTAAATTGATAATACATAATAATTTCGAATTAAATTGTATAAAATATTACAAAATAATGAAAATTGACTTTATTTATATGAGATTGTACTATCATATTAATAATCAGCTGATTTACTTTTGTTAGAAGAGATGAATGTATGAAAATTAAAATATTAGCTGTTGGAGTTGTTTTGATCACGGTATCATTGTTCGGACGGAATGCACAGGCGGCTGTTCAGGATCATCTTTCGTCATCGGAAATTTCCTATTCGATTGCTGCAATGGAGGGCCGACAAATAGGCAGTGACAAGCCGCTAATTGAATTGATGTATGATGGAGATGATCAACCATCATATATCCTTGCCAGCGGCGAAAAAGGTTTTTTAATAATCAACCGAAATACCCTTGAGGTTATGGAGTGCACTGAAGAGATTAGCAGTCCGTATTCGGACGATACTCAGACAAAAAAGTATTATGGGGGAATATTTCAATATTACGTGAAAGACAATGGCATATTTAATAATATAGCGAATGATCAAACCAGCAAGACATTGCCCGGATGCGAGATTCTTATGAATCAGATCACGAGCAGTAATCAGACCGATTCCTTGGGGCAGACGAAGGATAAGGCAATTAATACTCAACCGACAGCATCTGTCTCTAGTGTTGTAACAACCAAAATGCTTTACAACAATCGTGGTGCCATAAGAATTAAAGCATTTGGCAATAATCAAGTAGGATCTCCATCTGAAGGTACTTGCTCTGCGGTGGCAACCTGCCTGGGGCTCACCTATCTTGATTCACTAAATTCAAATGTACTTCTAAGTGGATACACTCCGGAAAAGCTAGTCAGTGCCGATTTTAAAGCAGGGCTTTATCCTCAAGCTATCAAGCTTCATAATTTAATGTCACAAACTTATGGGATGGGTCCTCTAAGTTGGGCTGATGGAATTTTTGATCCTCTGAACAGATACAAAAATTCCTCATCAACAATTAAGAATACAGGATTAAGCCTAAACTGGTTTCTATTCGCATCAAGTGCTTATGTAAGGGAACAAATTGATAAGGGATATCCTGCCATGATGACCACATTTTTGGCTGATGGCTATAATTTTCATACCATGCTCATCTATGGCTATCGAAAACTGTCGGATGGAGACTATGAGTATTGTGTCCATCCCGGGTGGTATGGAGCTCCTTATATATTAAGTTCGTCCACTACTGAGCCGGTTGTGGCTTTAAAATGGGTTCCGGCCAGTTTTGCTAAGTATTCGTATAAATTAAGTATCAATAACTAATGCGAAGACCACTTTGGAGGAAAAATATGGTTCACAGGATTACCATTGGAAAGGTACTCAAGTACCTGATAATTACAGTCTCTCTGGCTATTTTAGCGTACACTCTCTACGTTGCAGCCGGTTTTATCTATGCCAGAATTTATTATGCCCCTTCGCCAGTATCTGAAGTTTCTTCTCTTGAGGAAATGAAACAATTAGTGGAACCCCATGGTTTCGTTCTGCCCGAGAATTACCTGAAGGCTCAGAACTGCACATTTACAGTCTATCGTGAAACACAGGACCGAAGATCGAAGGTAATCGGATACGCGATCCATGCAAATCTGGGAACCTCAGAAGAAATTACACTTTCTGCATCTCATGAAAAGAGTGAGGGCGTACGTTTCAAAGAGATCCTCATCGATGGACAGATTGTTTATCAGTGGGATGATGCAAGTGTCGTTGAACTTAACTCGAAATTTTATACACTGAGCTATTATCGTTCACTGGGCGGTGAAGCAGAGAAGATTCTGAAAGAATTGATTTCTCGCTCAAAATAACCTTTTTGTTGTCGAAAGGATGAATGTGACAGGAAGGCCAGTGGGTCCAGCAGGGAATTGAACCTTCATAACGACTCTCTGGAGGGTTCATTGATTTCGAAAGCAACATCGACGGAACGATCCGACGGCACTTGATCCGTCGGATTAGTCCTTTCCGGTATTTTTCGCGAAAATGGCGCATTCTGCCGGAGGTGCTGAATTGAAATAATCGGAGCAGGCAGGGGCTACCACCATGGTCTTTTTCTGAATGCAACGGTAAATTTTTATCAATCGAAAAATTAACCCCCGTGTGGATTGATCGGTTTATCATCCGGATGATATTGACAGCGTGCGCTGCTGACGGTATTGTAGGAACAGAATTAAATGAGTCTTCAGGGCAGGGTGCAATTCCCTACCGGCGGTACAGCCCGCGAACCGTAAGGTTGATTCGGTGTAACTCCGAAGCCGACAGTAAAGTCTGGATGGAAGAAGATGATTGAATGATGTTCCGATTTTTTGGTCGGAGGTCTCCTCATATTCGTTTTTATGGCCCTGAGCTTATCTCAGGGTCTTTTTGATATGGTCCGACACTGAGAGAAAGGAGAATCAGAGTGGATATTCAGCGGGAACAAGGAATCCAGTCCGGTGAAGACCGGTTCATGCGGCGCGCTTTGGAGCTGGCCCGTCAGGGAATCGGCTATACCAGTCCCAATCCTCTGGTGGGGGCCGTCCTGGTACGGAACGGCCGAATCATCGGTGAGGGGGCGCATCAGCAGTATGGCGGACCCCATGCGGAAGTGAATGCCATCAACTCTGCCACAGAGTCGGTGGCGGGAGCAGAGCTTTATGTCACATTGGAGCCGTGCAATCATCAAGGCAAGACACCACCCTGTACCGAATTGGTGATCCGAAGCGGGATCCGTCGAGTGGTGATCGCCATGGAGGATCCCAATCCCAAGGTATCCGGCCGGGGCATCAAGTGTCTTGAAAAAGCCGGTATTGATGTCTGCTGCGGGGTTCTGGAGAATGAAGCCAGGGCATTGAACCGTCCGTTCATCAAGCATATTGCCCAAGGTGTTCCTTATGTTCTCCTGAAGACGGCCATGACCCTGGATGGCAAGATCGCAACAGTGACGGGGGAATCCCGCTGGATTTCAGGAGCGTCAGCCAGAGCTTATGTCCATGAGCTGAGGCATCAGTATACCGCCATTATGGTTGGAATCGGGACGGTTCTGGCCGATAATCCGTCACTGACAACGCGGCGGGAAGGACGGGAGGGTGTAAATCCCATACCGATCATTGTCGATTCGACGGCTCGGATTCCGCTTCAGGCAAAGGTTCTGCACGGTCCAACCGGCGTATCGCCGATTCTGGCGACGACGGCGGCAGCCCCGCCGGAAAAGCTGCGCCAGCTCCAAGCGCAGGGCTGTCAGGTGACAGTCCTGCCGGAGGCGGAGAATGGGGTGGATCTGCAGGAACTGATGCGTGTGCTGGGCAGCCGGGGCATCGACAGCATCCTGTTGGAGGGGGGCGGTGAACTTGCGGCATCGGCTATGCAATCAGGCATCGTCGATGAGGTTCAAACCATCATTGCGCCAAAAATCCTGGGGGGGCGGACGGCTCGCACCCCGGTGGGCGGAATCGGAATTGCCCGGCTTGATCAGGCAGTTGCGCTGTCATACCAGGAAGTGCGTCAACTGGGAGAAGATCTTCTGATCAAAGCCCAGGTCAATCAGCCGGAGAAAAGAACCCATGCAAAGGGAGGTGCAGCCAATTGTTTACAGGAATCATCGAGGAAGTAGGCGCTTTGCGCACGATTACCAGGACCGCCCGGTCGATCCAGGTAACGATTGCTGCTGCCCGTGTTCTGGAAGGCCTGCAGCCTGGGGACAGCATTGCCACGAACGGAGTGTGCCTGACTGTGACCTGGTTTGACGCCCGTGGCTTTACCTGCGATGTCATGCCCCAGACCATGACCGCAACGACGCTGGGGAATCTGGCGCCGGGCGATCCGGTTAATCTGGAACGTGCTCTGACGCTGAGTCAGCGGCTGGGCGGACATCTCGTCTCGGGACACATTGACGGAACAGGCCGCATTACAAAGCTGGAACGCGATGACATTGCAGTCCGGATCACGGTCAGTGCACCGCTTCATTTGATGCGGTATTTCACCCCGAAGGGCTCCGTGGCACTGGATGGGATCAGTCTGACCTTATCGGCCGTGAACCAGGATTCCATTGAGGTCTCGGTTATTCCGCACACCTGGCAGCATACAGCCCTGGCTAACAAGCAGGTCGGGTCAGCCGTCAACCTGGAATGCGACCTGATCGCCAAATACGTGGAACGGTTGCTGTCGGGGCCTGGATCAACGGCAGCCGGATCGGGACCAGAACCAGAACCTGTTCAATCCAGAGAGCTGAACACCGGATTTCTGGCGGCTCACGGATTCCTGTAACTGCCGGCCACCAGAATAACTGATGATTTCACTCACAGATTGAATCCAAAAGATAGTTGTTACCGATCGGACCGTAACACGTGATCTCTTTGCAGAAAGAATCGAAAAGAGAAATAAAAGAGATAGAGAAGAGATTCGAGAAGAGATTCGAAAAGAGATTCTAATCGAATGCAGAAGCGGTCGAGCAGTTGATAGAGACTTAATAGGATCCCAAACGATGATCCTGAAACGCCTTAACCCAAACAGACAGATATGGATGATTCAACGAAAGATGAATGGATCGGCAGATCCTGAAATAATTTTATGATAGAGCAGGCTGACAGCCTGAAACAAACGAGGGGGAGAAAATATGAAGCGATTCAACACGATTGAAGAAGCATTGGAAGAACTCAGAAACGGACGGATTATCGTTGTGGTGGATGACGAGGATCGGGAGAATGAGGGCGATTTATTAATGGCTGCGGAGAAAGTGACACCACAGGCGATCAATTTTATGGCGCAGCATGGCCGAGGACTAATCTGCATGCCCATGACGGGGGAGCGACTGCTGGAGCTGGGAATTCCAACCATGGTCAATGTGAATACAGACTCTCATCAGACTGCTTTTACGGTCTCAGTGGATGCCATGGAAACAACGACGGGGATTTCGGCCGGGGAGCGGGCGTTGACGGTGGCGCGGCTGCTGGATTCGAATGCGAAACCGGAGGATTTCAAACAGCCGGGTCACATGTTTCCTCTGCGAGCGAAAGCAGGCGGGGTGCTGACCCGTGCCGGACATACCGAAGCCGCCGTGGACCTGGCCAGGATGGCTGGCTTGAGCCCAGCCGGTGTGATCTGTGAGATCATGAATGAGGACGGAACCATGGCGCGGGTGCCCCAGCTGATGGAGTTCGTGGAGAAGCATGGGCTGATGATCATTACCATCGCGGATCTGACTGCCTACCGCCGGGACCATGAAGTGATGGTTGAAAAGGTCAGTGAGGCGAATCTTCCGACAAAACACGGGGAATTCAGAATGGCAGGATTTCTGGACCGGACAAGCGGAGAGCATCATGTAGCCCTGATTAAGGGCGACGTCGCCGGAGAAGACCCCGTTCTGGTTCGCGTGCACTCGGAATGTCTGACCGGCGATGCGTTTGGCTCGCTGCGCTGCGATTGCGGCGATCAGCTGGCCAATGCGATGAAGCGCATCGAGCAGGAGGGACGCGGTGTCCTGCTCTATATGCGCCAGGAAGGGCGGGGCATTGGCCTGCTCAACAAGATCCGGGCTTATGAGCTGCAGGATTGGGGCATGGATACGGTGGAAGCCAACCTGGCACTGGGCTTTCCGGAAGACTTGCGCGACTATGGGATCGGGGCTCAGATTCTGCGGGAGCTCGGCGTGCGCCGCATCCGCCTGCTTACGAACAATCCGAAAAAAATCGCCGGCCTGTCCGGGTTTGGACTGACCATCGACAGCCGCGAACCCATCGAAATGAATCACAACGAGCGCAATCTCAATTACCTGCTGACCAAGCAGCAGAAGATGGGGCATCTGCTCCACCTGGAGGGAAACGCAAATCCGAATGAAGGCCAGACTCAGCCACAGAACGCGGTGTAGCTGATCAGCCCGCGGGTTCAGGCTCAGGAAGAACTGTGGGGACTTGAAGCCTGCATCGGAGCAATAAGCCCAATCGAGTCAGATCGATCATTGGAATAGAATAGATTAGCCGGATTAAGGCAACGGAGGATTAGGATGAAAGTATTTGAAGGAAAACTGACGGCACAGGGTTTTACATTTGGCATCGTGACAGCCCGGTTTAATGAGTTTATCGGCGGAAAGCTGCTTGAGGGAGCGCTGGATGCACTGCGCCGGCACGGGGCGGCAGAGGATGATATCGAGATGCTCTGGGTTCCGGGAGCCTATGAGATCCCGTTAATGGCAAAACATATGGCGGAATCCGGCCGGTACGATGCGGTCATCTGCCTGGGAGCCGTGATTCGGGGCGCTACTCCGCACTTTGACCATGTATCTGCTGAAGTAGCCAAGGGCATCGCTGCTGTTTCTTTGGAAAGCCAGATCCCGGTTATGTTTGGGGTTCTGACTACGGACAATTTGGAACAGGCGATTGAGCGCGCCGGAACCAAGGCAGGCAACAAAGGCTTTGATGCTGCCGTTTCTGCCATCGAGATGGTCAATCTCATTCAGTCGTTTCAGACAAACTAAGGCATAAAAGGTTAAATAGTGGTACAAACCGGATCAGCATTGCCATGATCGGGCAGTACCTCATCGTTTAACAGAAATGCTCCCGGAGAAACCGTCCTGTGCAAAGCGCGGTTTCTCAGGGAGCATTCTGGTTTTTTTATTTTTTTGATTCTGGGATTCATGGTATCTGCCATCCCAAGCCCAGGTTTATCGGAGCTGCTGTATGGCCTGAAGTATTTTTTCACCTTCCGTGCGAACGGTAAGGACCGTTTCTTCTTCCAGGAGAGCCCTGACACCTTGTCCTATTTCTTCACAGTTACTTTCATCGAGCAGATCGCTTAGATAAGACAGAGCTGTCCTTCTCAGGTGATCCTCCTTGTCTTTCAGGAACTCCAACAGTTCGGCAATGCCGTGACTTTTAAAGAGTGAAAGGGCGTAGATCCAGCTTAGAAGGCAGCGTTTGCTCTTTTCACAGTTTTTTTGGTTGTCAGCATATTCAATTATGTCGGCTGTTAGCTGATTCAGCCACCTGGTCAATTCAGCCCAGGAGATAATGGCATAGGATCTGGCCAGACTGTCCGGGTCCTTTGTGGCGGCTTCATACAGGAGATCAACCGCCTGCTGAAAGGGAAACTCGGACATCGAGTCATAGGCTTCCGTGCGAACCAGAGGATCCGCATCGGCAGCCAGATTCATCAACAGGGACAATGATTCTTCAGTGACTGCATTCATCAAAACGAAAGGAAGTCTGCCCCGGATGTACGAATCGGAGTCTTTGGCCAGAATACGGAGCCGTGCAAAATCGTTCGCTCCAAGTGCTGGCTGCTGTTCCAGATGATCTAAGAAATCATTTTTCTCGTTTGAAGTCATTTCATTTTTCTGATTTGAAATCATTTCATTTTACCTCCGTGATCAGTCGGCTGGTGACCGCGCCACTTTATAGTTGAATCACTCCAATCGTCGATGTTGCCATTTTTAACTGTTGGAACAGCAAAGAGGATGTTGAAGCATTGAATGAATCGAACGGACTCAATGCCATCCGTGATTTGCTTTCACAGGGATCAGGCATGCAGATCAGAATAAATCACCAGGACAATCTAAGATGGTTGGTTTTTGGCAGAAAACAAATCATTTATTAGTAAGTACCGTGGCGGAGGGCCATAGCATTGTTCCCCTTCATAATAAGCCAGCTTTCAATTGCAGATGACCAAGGAAGGCATTCCAGCATAAAACACGGAATGGATTCCTTCCTCCAGCGGCATATATTTTCCATCTGCATCCTGATGGAAGGAAATCACATAGCAAAGTTCGTCGACGCCTGCTTTCCTTAACAAATCCAGTATTTCTTCGGGGCTTGTTTTTTTAACCTCACGCATGAACCGTTTGTCTAAGAGCGTTTCGAACTGATGCGACAGTCTGCCAATTCCGTGTTTTCGCTTTTTCCTTCTGGCCAGTTCATAGATGATTCTGTCGTGATATTTTTTCTCGAAAAATGATTTGATGATCTCAACTTTATAGGCTTTATCCATAATGATTTTCCTCTTTTCCTGAACTGGCTGCACACGGCGTAATTTCTTTTCCTTCCAATGCCTTTGTATGATTTTCGGGTATGTGATTTTCCGTGGAGCTGGGTCCAATAAGGATCAGAAGCTGCGGAAGAGATGAGACAGAATAAAACCGGTCAGCAGCCCTAACAAAAAGAGAAGCTTCTTATTGTTCATCGTGGCACCTCCTTCAGTCGCTTAAGTCTATCATACCGTATTGGCCGGGGGACTGGGTGCGAATGATTATTTTGTCATCATGAACCGATTGTCAGAAGATCATTAAACATTTTTGTGATTGAAATTTCAATTCTGATTGGGCCAGCCTCTGTTTTCATCTTCCCGGATAAGCGTTCTTGTTTGAACGCCTGGTCAGGCAGTGGCGTGTTCACGGCTTTTTAATATCGTTTTCAGATTCATTTCGTATAGATAGTTATAATGTTACAATATTTGCCTGCGGTCGAATGACCGGATCTGCGGGCGGAAATCCGGTCTGACTCAGGGTTCGTGCCTGAGCGGTCGGATCTGAGACAAGGGGGAAGAGGAACATGGCAATCGTAAAAACAGAAGGTCTGAAAAAAACATACGGCAAAGGCGATTTGGCGGTGGAGGCTCTGAAGGGAGTGGATCTGGCCATTGAGGAAGGGGAGATGGTCTCGATCATCGGCAAATCCGGTTCGGGGAAATCAACCCTGCTCCATCTGCTGGGAGCGCTGGACCGGCCCAGTGAGGGAACCGTGTTTATTGCGGGAGAGTCGATCGACGACAAATCGGATGAGGAGCTGTCTCACCTGCGCCGGCGGCAGGTTGGCTTTGTGTTTCAGTCGTTTAATCTGCTGCCGGAGTATACGGTCAGTGACAATATTCTGATGCCGTTGATTCTGGATGGCCAGACTGCCGATCCCGATCATTTTTCACGCATTGTGGATTTGCTGGATATCCGCGGGAAATTGAAGTATTACCCGGATGAGCTCTCCGGCGGACAGGTTCAGCGGGTAGCCATTGCCCGGGCTTTGATTACGAAACCAGCCATTATTCTGGCCGATGAACCCACCGGTAACCTGGATGAAAAAACAGGCAATGATGTCATGGAGCTTCTGGGGCGACTCAACCGGGAACTGAATCAGACCACCATCATCGTCACTCATGATTTGTCCATTGCCCGCAGGGCGGATCGCATCATCCGGATCCGTGACGGCCGCGTCGACCCGTCGCCTCTGCCGGAGGCCGGCAATGAATAGAACACTTCGGCTGACAGGTATTTTGCTGTGCGGGGTGCTCTTCACCGGCTGCACTTACATCCAGACCCTGGATCCCAATGACGGACGGCGGCTGGAACAACTGAAGCTGGCGCGGCTGGAACGGTCGGAGCAGTCAAGCGAAACGCTGGCGCCCGATCAGGTCATGCGGAGGATTGAAGGACTGCGTTCCTCCCGTCAGGTTTTCCGAACCCGGCTGGACGGAGAAACCGTCATCGTCGAATCATTCAGCGACCTGGGGCAGCTTCAGTCCACCATTGAAAATTCACTCAAGGGGTTTGCCGGTGCCGTCAACGCGGTTCAGGTGGTTCACGGAACTCGCACCGGGGAAGATCAGCTTCCCGCGGAGCTGTTTCCCCAGGACCCGGAGGGGTGCTCGATTCAGGTGAGCGGTCTGTTCGGAGACCGGTCCGGCATGTCCTTTACCCATGTTGTCCGCCAGGAGCGCAAAGGCCCCCCGGAACGGCTGTTTCAGGATCTGCGGATGCTGACCCTGCTGCGCGAACCCAAAGAAACCAAGGTTCGTCAGGCGTTGTTTGATGTGAATCTGACCAGCGCGGAGGGAGTGCCTCTGGGCAGCCTGATCCTGGATGAAGACAATTTGATCCATTATGAAAATCCGCGGCAGGAACGATTCAGCTATGCGCTGCTCAATGAAGCTCAGGCAACTCAGTTAAAAGGTCTGATGCAGGTGCTGCTGTATGAGTTCCGACCGGAACAGGAAATTCCGGATCCGGTGGAACAGCCGCAGGCTCCTCGCCTGGAGCTGCCCTATGACGAGCCGGGAATGATCATTGGCCATTCCACCAGATGGCTGGAATATCAGGAGGGCGATCTGTCCCATCAGCTGGTGTTCGAGCAGGCCCTGACTGCCCCGACGGAGGATCAGGGTGAGTTTCGAATGGCGGGCAAGCCGGAATGGCAGTCTGTGATCACCCACTTTGTACTGACAAAGAAGTCATCGGATCCGGATTGGTCAAAGCCGATCAAGAACACCTGGGAACGGATTGACCAGGCCGGGGCGGAGCAGCTGGCACAGACCTGGGGCTATGCCCAGGCGGAGGTTGACCAGACCCGGGCCATGGTGCGGGCGGAAGCGGCCCACAGTTTTATGAGTTCGGCTCTTTCAATGGATATTCAGCTGAAGCCGGATTTTGATTGGAGGAAACCATGATTCAGATTGCCTGGAAAGGCCTGCTTGGCCGTAAAAAAGACTCATTCATGCTCCTGTCCGTCCTGTTTCTGTCCTTTGTCTTTTCCATCCTGACCTCCACGTTTTACACCAACAGCGAGACGGCTAAGGCCATTCAGCGCCAGCGGCTGTATGGAACCTGGGAGTATGCTGCCTACGGCGTCACGCAAGGGGAAGACCCATTCCCTGAAAGTCCGGCTGCAGTGCGGGGCACCAACCGGATCATCGGACACTCCCCAAATTTCGGGACGCTGGCATCTTTTGACGAAGGATTTCGTCAGTTGGCGGGGCTATCCCTTATTGAGGGCAGACTGCCCTCGGAAGCCGATGAAGTCGCCCTGGAAAACAATCAGCTGAGTTACTTTGAGCAAATACCCAAGATCGGGGATGAGCTGATCGCGGATACCGAGGTGTTCCTGTATGATCTGGAAACGGATCGAACGCCGGAGCAGACGCGGGAACTGATGCAGGAGAAGGCGATGGAGCATTTCCTCGCCGGGACGGATCCGGCATTCCGGCAGCTGATGGCTGACATGTATGGCAAGACATGGGGCAGTGCGGAAATGACAGAGCTGATGAAGCGGGATCTTCCCAAGTTGATGAACATACAGCCGGGCAACCGGGAACGCCGCCGGGGATTGGATCACTTCGAGGATACGCTGTTGATTCCCAATGAGGAGCTGTTGAATTTTGACTATTGGGTCGACCTCTCTTTGCTGGCGAACCAGGAAGATCTCAGTCCGACTCAAAAGCTGGAGCGGCTCAGCCTCTACAATGACTACCTGCTGGCACAGCTTACCCGGCCCGACGCCGCAAAACCGGAATTTTCGGGAAGTCTGTCATTATCCTATAAGAAATCCTATATTATTCGGCGTACCCTGAAACTTACCGGGGTCTATGCCACGATCAGCACGGCCTGGCAGGGGCCGTCGACTCAGCTGCCGACCGCACTGGTGACCCAGGCGGCTTCGGAGAAATTCATTGAGCGGGGGCTGCTTCAGACGGAGGTGGCAAAGGATCCGAACTACGCGGTACCGGTGAACCACTACGTACGGCTGGCCGAGGGAGCGAAGCTCCCGGCAGGAAGCGACGGTAAGGTGGTGGCCAATACCCTGGCGTATCCGCCGGGGGACTCCACCGATGGAATTCTGGCGTTATCCATTCTGGTATTCATCTTTTTCATTACGCTTTTCGGGGTTTTCCAGCTTTACCTGAGTCAGCTGGGCAAGCGTCTGCGCAAGCTGGGGCTGCTTCGCTCGGTGGGGGCCACCATTGGCCAGATCCGGCAGCTGCTGATCTGGGAACTGCTTCTTCTGACGGGACTGACGCTGCCCCTGGCACTGGGCCTGGGCATCGGTCTGGCGAACCTGGCCTCCCGCGGCATTCTTGACCGAACGCCGGGCTACCAGTTCACCATTCAGCCGGGAATCCTGGCTCTCAGTATCCTGAGCGGCCTGGTGGCTGTGATGCTGGGTGTTCTCGGGCCGCTGCGCAAAGTCCGGTCCATCCCCCTGACGGGAAAGACCGAGGCGGGCCGCGCCCGACGCGGAGCATCCGTCCGCCGGATTCTGGGAGCGCGAGTACGTCCGCTGCGCAACCTGAACCAGGTTCTGGCCCATCATCGCCGGTTTACCCGGCGCCAGTCTGCCATGACCCAGATCATCTATACCGTGATCTTTACGCTGACAATCCTGAGCCTGCTCCTGTCGTTCCTGGCGTTCGCCAATTATCGGGATGAAGTCGTCGCGGTGAGCATGCCGGATTATGATCTGACCTTCCCCTATGCTCTCAGTTCCCGTGACCTGACTCAGTTTGATCGGGACCTGAAGGCGACGGGGGCGGTGACGGAACTGCAGCATCTGATCGGCCGCAGCAGCGGACAGCTGTCGGCTCAGGGAGACGGGAAAGATCCGTTGTATGGCCTGACGGCCAGTCTGACTCCGCTCAGCCGCAAGGGGGAGCTGTTTGTAACTTTGGCCGATACGGAGCAGTACCCCACCTTCTTTACCGAGGGCCAGCGCAAGGTCAATGTCTACGGAATTCAGCCGGGAACGGCACTATATGAGACCCTCAACGAGAGAACCGGAAACCGGCTGGAGGCCGATGATTTTCAAAGCGGCCGGTCGGTGGTGATTCTGTATCCATCCTACTTTATGGAGCGGGGGAAAGCCGCTGCAGCAAAGGTCGACGAACTGAACGGTGTCCGGCCGGAAGCTCTGGCGGGAGCTGTTTTGGAGCAGACCGGCGGGGCTCGCCTGTCCTTTGATTTCAGGGATTCTCCGGTGATGGAGCAGTGGCAGGGAAGTGTCCCTGCCAGGATCCGACTGACCTTTCAGTCGGAAGAAAACACGGAAACAATGCGAAATGTTCTGCCGCCCTCGCAGTTTGATCTGCAGGTAGCGGAACTGCTGACCAGTTTCCCGGAGTTTGGCATCTGGCCCTTCAGCCAGGATCGCGAGCATCCGGTGGTTCTGGGCAGCCAGTCGCTGATCCGCCAGATGACCCAGAGCAATCGCAACATTGAACTGCTGGCGGCCACGCCGCCCAATCAGACCCTGGTGCCCACTCTGTACGGAACCCAGCGGACTTCAATCTGGACCGGTCAGAATCACAGCGATGAGTCTTATCTCAAAATCCAGCAGGTGGCTCATCGATACGGCGGCCGGGTTCAGAATCTTTATGCCGACAAGATCAGCCGATTCAACGCTGCCCTTCGGATCAGCGTGATGGTTCTGATCGTAGCGTTCATCATCGGGCTGGTGGCTCTGCAGATTCAGCTCAACATCAGCAAGGCCCGGATTGAAGCGGAACGGCTGACCATCGGTACCCTGCAGTCTCTGGGGGTCAATTCCAGGAAACTGAAACGGGCTTACCTGCGAACCGGGATGACATACAGTCTGAAAGCTGTGGCATTATCTCACGCCGTTTTCCTCCTGGTACTGGTTGTCCGACTGGTGCAAAGCAATCCGTGGGAGCTGGTCAGGTCCCACTTTGTCGGGCTGCTGCGGGGAGAGCTATGGCTCTATCCCTGGCTGGATCACCTGCTGGTAACCACCGGATTCCTGGTAATCGGAACTCTCATTTACTATCTGCCGCTGCGGCGAGTTCTGCGCAATCACCCCATCCACAACATTCGCCAGCTTTAATCTGGCACAGGGAGGGACCATTGATGAATGATCTGATCCGGCGGGGCGGGCTTCGGGATCTGGAAGGTATTCTGTCCCTGGAGAAAGCCTGTTTTCCAGGGGAGGCCTGGTCCAGAAACGTCTTTCTGGAGGATCTGGCCCGGCCCAGCAGTTTTTACCTGGTGGCCGAAATTGAGCCTCGAGACTTCCAGGATCCGACTGGTGAGCACATCAAGCAGCTGATTGGCTATATCGCCTGCGCTACAGATCCGGTTCACCGCTATGGGCATATCTCCAGCCTGGCAGTGGATCCGGACCATCGTTCCCAGGGAATCGGCGGCCGGCTGCTGGATGACATGCTGGCGCTTCTCGAAGCGCAGGGAATTGATTGTTTAAGGGCTGAAACCAGATTGTCGAATCGGCATGTTCAGGAGATGTTTCGGATCCGGGGTTTTCTGGAAACCGAGCAGATTCCCCGCTATTATCAGAATCCGACGGAGGCAGCGGTGGTCATGATTCGATGGCCCGGGGAAAGCGGATTCTCCCAGGGGCAGAGGATACCGCCTGGCCGGCATGAGGGTGGGGGGTGAAATCGTTGAAGTCAGCGAAGTCAGCGAAGTCAGCGAAGCCAGCGAATCCAGCGGAGTCAGCGAAGTTACTGGGGTCCTTGAAGCCAGTGAAGACAATGAAGACAATGAGCCTGACCCTCAGGAGATTTCAGGTATAAGATGAAGCGTTGCAGGGGAGAGCCGGCTGGGTTCAAAAAGAATGGAAAAAAGGCAAAAAAACATTTGATTTTCAGGGCTGGAGCTGTTATATTTAGCTTCGGCCCTTTTCTATGGACAGAAACGGGGAGTGGCAAGGCGGGGAAGCGATGATGGCCCTGAAAAAAACTTTGAAAAAGATGTTGACACTCAACGGTGGGCTTGGTAATATATAGAAGTCGCCTAAAGCGGCAACGAAACGAAACAAAACAAACTG
>JABNAD010000513.1_pt1 | contig 22015 bp, 13 predicted proteins | sample 7240381 | NCBI WGS metagenome assembly JABNAD01 (sample SAMN11332834, study PRJNA596920) | anaerobic digester metagenome | biome: digested sludge; isolation source: digested sewage sludge-derived enrichment culture grown on H2/CO2 | place: Germany: Goettingen
AGAACTGCTGGATTATGGAAAAATTGCCGCGTAAAATTTACCGAAGTGTTGTAATAAGATACTGCACTTTTAAACAAGAAATAATTGAGATCATTTATCCAACCCGAATACAAAATAGAAGAATCAGGTTTTACTATAAAGAAATACTATCTGTCAGCTATAAAAAACACAGTTTCAAGATATTCAGATCCAACTATAACAATTCATCTTAAGGATAAACGTTTTTCATTTCCAACAGGCTATAGAAAAAATCGTAAAAAAATTTTTGAGACTTTAAGAAACAAAAATATAGAACTTAATATAGATTCGGTCTTGGATGGTGATTATAAAATTTGAATCAATTTTTACCAGCCTTACTTCTGTCGCAAATAAAATCTCCGAATAATTGAAATTGAAAGTTATAATTTTGCAAAAAATGGAAAAGAATGAAACACATATAGGAAAAACAGGTCTTAATCTGAGATCTTTTATTAATAATTATTTTACTGTATCATAGGGATTAAAATATAGAACCACCGTAAGCGTCCGGTGAACTGCATCAAAATAATATAGGGAAGGTATCTACCTTTGTAAGGCAGAAGCCTATGCAACTGGTTGGCAGGCCTGCCGGGGATGACAAAAATGAATAAATGGTTTTGTACCTTTATACAACTTAGAAGTATGGTATAATCAGATCGCAGTCAATATGGCATACCTGGGAAAGACAACCCCTGACATACTTCATCATGGAGCTTCTGCTGAGACCCATAATCTGGCCGTAATTCTGCGCAAATCACAAACCGAAGCCGAAAAGCTCCTCTGGCAGGCACTGAAAAACAGAAAATGCGCAGGGCTAAAATTCAGACGTCAGCATCCTTTCGGTCGGTTTGTGCTTGACTTTTACTGCCACGAGCGGGCTTTAGCGGTTGAAGTTGACGGCCGTATCCATAAGAACCGGGATGTTAAAGAGCGTGACCTAAACCGGACCAGTGAACTTGAAAACATGGGGATTCGGGTAATCCGGTTTACAAATGAAGAGGTGATTGGTGAGATTGGGGAAGTGCTGAGAAAGATTGCTCTTTTTGCGGCAGGGTAAAACCTCATCCCCCCGCCCTTCTCCTCAAGGAGAAGGGAGCTGAATCCTGATAAAAATGTGAGATTATTTTTCTTTGAAACGAAATGCTGAATATGAATCCATAATCTCACCATTATTGAACCCTCTCCTGAAAGAGAGGAAGCTTTGATTCCGTTTTTTTGTAGATTTGACTATTATTCAGCATGCTTTCGCAACTCAAAAACTCAAACTACTTGTATTCGGCCCTCTCCTTGAGGAGAGGGTTGGGTGAGGTGTTCCAGGATGAGCTGGGGCAGGATTGGTTGGATTACGGGGCGAGGATGTATGATGCGGTGTTGGGGAGGTGGCATAGTTTGGACCCGGCAGCAGCACTTTATTACAATTTGAGTCCTTATCACTATGGTGGGAATTCACCAATCAATACAATTGATATTAACGGCAGGCTTTTTATTTATGTCAATGGTTTTATGGTTGATCAGTGGTGGGCAGGTAAACAAAATCAGTATAATATTTCTCCTGCAGGAAACACACCTATGAGAAATCCAAACTACAGCGAATACACTCCTGATAGAAATTTCTATAAAGATGGACCTGGAAATGCTGGAAAATTATTTGATAAGGATTATTGGGAGGGTATTCCAAAAAAAATTGAGGAAAGTTTTGATGATAAAAACAAACTATTTACAAATGGTTCATTCACGCCAACTTCAAGTGCAGGCGAACGCTTTTCTGAAGGTTTTGACAATGCACAAAACCTTATTAAAATGCTTGACAACAAGGACATTCTTCTAAAAGAAGGGGAAACGATAAAAATTATGGGTCATAGTCAAGGTGCTGCTTATGCTGCAGGTTTAGCAGCTGCATTACTTCAACATCCCACATACAAACATTTGGTAGAATTTGTAGTTTATCTTGCCCCTGACCAGCCCAATCAGTTTTATCACCCATCTGGTGTGCCAGGTTATCAATTTTCAACAATGAGTGATTGGGTATCTTCCAAAGGATTTTTAGCTTGGGCGAGAGACTCTGGTTTTGAATTGATTGATGGAGCAACCTGGGCAAAAAAAAGGACTCATTATGATGGCTCAAGAGGAGGGCATGGCACAGATTCCTGGGTTTCGGAAATAGTAAGCTGGGCAAGACAATACAATATACCTGTTACTGTTGTTGAATAATACATCCATATGAAACATCTTTCTGCTCTCAGCGTTATTTTTGCAGTTTCTGTTTTTCTGCTGAATTCATGTTGTCTGTACAAGACCAAATTCACAGAAGCAGAACTAAAATGGATAGATCCGTACGAAGAAGGAGATACTTTGATATTTCGTTCGTCAACAGGCGAACTGGATACTTCCTGGATAGTTCAAAAGATTATTTATTATCCTGAATGTAATCCCATTGCACATCATGCAAAATATAAACATCAAACTGCCAGAATTTATTATCAAAATAGTAAACTAAATTACAGCTCAGGCGGAAAAGAGCTTATTAGTGTTGTAAAATATGAGGACTACCCTAGTATTCATATTTTTTATTTAACCAAAGGGTTCAGTCTTGATAGCCCGGAGTTGATGGAACTGCATAGAAGCCATCAGGTTGTAAAACGGATTGAAAGTGAAAGCGTTTATGTTTTTAGTGATTATCACCCAAAATCCGAACCAGAAGATATTGAATTCCTCTATTGGCACGATGAATATGGACTTATTAAATATATTTTGCATAATGGTGAAGAATGGCGGAGGATAAATCTGGATGTTGAGATAGAATGATTTTTTCTCTGTAATTTCATGTTTTTATCTCTAACTTTGTTACTGTCTGAATATTCCGGGCAAACCAGGCCACCCATTCCGGAGCAAACCAGGCCGGTGATTCCGGGGCAAAACATGCCAAAAAAGGTTGACATGTTACGCTCAGGAATAGGCTGGCTTATCAAGCAGGGGAGAGGGAGCTGATAAAACGCCCGATCAGGTTTTTCTTGCGCAGGTCAACACTTGAATTAATCTATTTGCAGATTAATAAATAGAGCATAAGTAGTTGATCTACTTTCCGATACAGAACTTCCCGAAAATATTCCCCAGCAGTTCTTCCGTGGTTACCTCGCCGGTGATGCTGCCCAGGTGGTGCAGGGCCTGCCTGATATCAATGGCGATCAGGTCGGTGGGGAGATTCTCCGTAAATCCCTTTTCAATGCTTTCGATGCTGAGCCCGGCGCGGGTCAGGGCTTCGTAATGCCTGAGGCTGTATACAATGGTCTGATCACCGGTTTCGCCGGAATGGGCCGTTTTCAGCAGTCGTTCGGTAATCAGGTTGATGTTTTCGTTGCGCTTGGCCGAAACAAACAGGGTGTCGAGTTCCACCAGCTTTTTAAAGGAGTGCGGCGCTTCCAGCAGCATATCCGTTTTGTTGGCCACCGGAATAATCTGTTTGTCAGGGTCTTCAAGCTGTGCCCGGATTTCAGCTATGGCATCGTCAATCTCTTTTTCCGAAGCGGTGGTTATGTCAAAAACGTACAGTACCACGGCAGCCTGGTTCATCTTTTCATAGGTGCGTTCGATGCCGATGGTTTCTATGGGTTCATTCGTATGGCGAAGGCCGGCGGTATCGATAAAGCGGAATGTAACCCCTTTGATGGCAATGGTATCTTCAATGGCATCGCGGGTGGTGCCGGGGATCTCGGAAACGATGGCCCTTTCCTCGTTCAGCAGGGCGTTCAGCAGGGTGGACTTGCCCACATTGGGTTTGCCGGCGATGGCCACCGGAATGCCGTGTTTCATCACATTGCCCAGGTCAAAGCTTGATTTCAGGTTCTCTATCTCGGTTTTGATGGTGGCCAGCAGTTTAAGCAGGCCGCTGCGGTCGGCAAATTCAACATCTTCTTCGCTGAAGTCAAGCTCCAGTTCGATCAGGGAGGCGAAATCGACCAGGCGCGCCCTGAGTTCCCTGATTTTCTCCGAAAACCCGCCCCGCATCTGGTTGATGGCCAGCTTGTGCGAGGATTCGGAATTGGAGGCGATCAGGTCGGCAACGGCTTCGGCCTGCGACAGGTCGAAGCGGTTGTGCATAAATGCCCTGAGGGTGAACTCACCCGGCTCCGCGAGCCTTAAGCCATGCTGCAGCAGCACTTCGATGATCTTTTGCTGGATGTAAACCGAACCGTGACAGGAAATCTCAACCACATCCTCGCCGGTGTAGGAGTTGGGCGCCCTGAAAACGGTGACCAGCACTTCGTCGATCACGCCGGCTTCGGTGCCGAAAGTGCCGAAATGCGCTGTATGTGAACCGGATGCCTCCAGCTTGAAATCATGGCGTTTAGGCCTGAAATATTGAGCGGCTGCCTTTATGGCGTCAGGTCCGGAGAGCCTGATGATGGCAATGGCGCCCATGCCGGCCGGTGTTGATAAGGCGCAGATAGTATCGTCGGAAGATAAATAGCTCAGGTTCATGGCGTCAGAATTTTCTATATTTTAGGCTTTCCAAAAGAATGATGGAATTTAAGCAATTTTTCAGGAAGTTGTTGAACAAAATTAGCTTTTTTTCATTTTAGCCTGTTAAATTTACCAATTAAACCCGAAAGGCCTTTTTATGAGCATCCTGGTTAACAAGAATTCTAAAGTGATCGTGCAGGGATTTACCGGCACCGAAGGAACATTTCACGCCTCCCAGATGATTGAATACGGCACCAATGTGGTCGGTGGCGTCACTCCCGGAAAGGGCGGAAGGTATCACCTGGGTAAGCCGGTATTCAATACGGTAAGCGATGCGGTGAAGGATACCGGAGCTGACGTGTCCATCATCTTTGTTCCGCCGGCGTTTGCCACGGATGCCATTATGGAAGCGGCCGACGCGGGAATAAAAGTCATCGTTTGCATCACCGAAGGAATTCCTGTTAAGGATATGATGATGGCGAAGGAGTACCTGAAAGGGCGCGACAGCCGGCTGATCGGGCCGAACTGTCCGGGCATCATCACCCCGGGTGAGGCCAAGATCGGCATTATGCCCGGATTTATCCATCAGAAAGGGGTGGTGGGTATTGTAAGCCGTTCAGGCACCCTTACCTATGAAGCCGTTGATCAGCTCACCAAAGCAGGACTGGGCCAGACCACCGCCATCGGAATCGGCGGCGACCCCATCAACGGGACTACCACCCGCGATGCCGTTGAGCTGTTTATGAACGATCCCGAAACCAAAGGCATTGTGATGATCGGCGAAATCGGCGGAGGCATGGAAGCCGAGGCTGCTTACTGGATCAAAGCGCACGGAACCAAGCCGGTGGTCAGTTTTATCGCCGGGGCCACCGCGCCCAAAGGTCGTACCATGGGCCATGCCGGCGCCATCGTGGGAGGAGCTTCCGATACCGCCGAAGCCAAAAAAGCCATATTGCGCGAATGCGGGGTACATGTGGTGGATTCCCCGGCCGAAATCGGTGCCAAAATGCTGGAAGTGCTGAAAGGATAACTTTTTTGCAGATAAAAAAAACAGCCGGGCCGGAATGCATGGCTGTTTCATTATGTAGTTGCCGGATTACTTTTTCCGGCTTTCTTCGAAGAATTCATACGCGCCGATATCGGGCGCCGTGTCGCTGGTGCGCAGCCTGCCGTCAATATCCTCCTGCAGATTGATAAACGCACCGTTAAGCACGCCGGCATTCCCTTTGTTGATCAGGGAAGAGACCAGCGTATCAGGTTGGTACTGCGCCTGGTAAGGATCGCGGAACCAGGGGCTCTGATTTTTCAGGGAGCCGGGGAACTTTTCAGCATCTTCGATATTGGCTTCCGTTTTCAGCAGGCAGTTTTCGAAGCGGTAGTTAAAGACCCCGCCGCTGCTGTGCTGGTCGAAGGTGATCTCTTCGTTTTTCTCCCCGTAGATGGCGCAGTTGCCGAAGTAAGCCTGCTCCAGCGGCCTGAGTTGCACGGCCCCGGTGTAGTCAAAATAGTAGTTGTTCAGCACCAGCGCGGTTTCCCTCCGGAAGGATTTATTCCAGAAATTACCGATGGTGCAGTGCCTGAAATCGTACCTGCCGCCCAACGTAAGGGCCAACGACCTGGCCCCGCAGTTGCCGATCACGCAGTTCGCCGCCTCAATGGTGGTTCCTTGTCCCAGGATTCCGGTTTTACTCATATTGTAAATCAGCGAATTGCTGATTCTCAGGGTAGGGTTGGGTGAATTGCCGGTGGTGTCGGCGTGGATGCCCACTTCACCGTTTCGGATAACGGCATAATTAAACTCGTTGTTGATGCTGCCCGCATAAAGCCAGATGCGCCCCCACTGTCCCGGGATATCGCGGTAGTAATCCTCCAGCCTGTCTCCCTCAAAAATTACCGGATTTTCGCGGGTGCCGTTCACTTTGATGGTAGCATCGCGGTAAACCATCAGGATGGCCCCGCTGTGCAGGTGCACCCGGGCGCCCGCCTCCACCGAAAGGGTGTAGAGTGAATCAACAATCAGGTAGCCGTAAATAACATGCGGCTTTTCCGGGGTAAATACATAATCGCTACCGATAATCCCGTTTCTGTAGAAATAGGCATCCTGCCCCCAGGCCACCAGCTTCACATCCTGAATATTGCCGTTGGTGGTAAACACGATGCTGTCGTTCTGAATCAGCGGGGCATCGGCCTGGTTGGGGTCTATCGTGACTTTCACAAAAACGAAAAGGGAGTCTTTACCGGCAATCTCAAGATCCCTGATCTCCGTGGCAGCGATGCCGTCGATGTTCATCCTGAACGGTGAACTGCTGCCGCGCGCCAGCCTTACAGAACTGATATTGACCTTATTGTCGGAAGGATTGTAGATCATAAACACCCTTGTAGAGGAACCTACAGTGGTGAATACTGTGTCGAAAAAAACGGTATCGGCCGAGAATGACAGATTCAGATCCGGATTATTGTCAAATTTCTCGTCTTTCTGACAGGATGCGAAAAAAAGTAAAGCGAGCACCGGTAACAACCCGGCCAGGAATCGGTAGCGTTTCATGAATTCGGTTTGATGTTGCAAAGGTAACGATTCAGCCGGTACCTGTATTGTTCTATTGCATGGAAGTGGTTGATTTCCTTGATTACCATATCCGGGAGGTCAGACTGTCCGTTATTTCCGGCCTCCCTGGTAATTCAGTTGCTGAAGTTGACGGTCGCGGTATTGATTCTGGAACATACCGAAACTGAGCCGGATACTTACCACATGCCCCTTTTTGTCAAAGAGTTTGTTCAGGGTGTAATCCACCATATTGTACCGGGCCTGAACGGCAAGGTAAGAGCTTTTGGCCACCGGAAAGCGGTAACCTCCGCCAATGCTGAAGTTATAGCTGTTGGCCGAAGCTGTTTCCTCCTCATCGTTGCCGTCGGTATTGAACATGGTGAAACCATCATATCCGGCGCCGGCGGTAAAGAAAGGGGTGAAACGCAGATTGCTGAGCAGGTCGCGGGTGTATTCTACTGCAATATAGCCGCCGGTGAAGTCATTGGTCAGCTCCTGAGGACCGTTTTTCTCCTTCCTTGCCAGATAGGATTCCGGGGTTTTGATAAACTTCACACCAAGAACAAGTTCGTAAAGGTTTTCCTTCATTTTGAGGCCGTAGGTCATCCCCAGCTCGGGATGCACGCCCATGGATGCAAGCGGCCCGGTGGGGATCCAGGTGCCGCCATAAAATGAAAGGCTGAGGGAAGGCAGATTCAGCACCTTACTGAGTTCTTCATTGTAGTGCTTTCCGGGAACCGTTTCGCGGTAAGGGGAGGTGGTCAGCAATTGGAAAACAGTGTCGGTCTGTCCTGAATAGAAAAGGCAAAGCAGGTATTCCAATGAACCGGGCTCATAATCAGCTTTAATTGCTGATGCCAGGTCCATCGTCCATTTATCCAGCTCACCCCCGACCGGGACATAGTCGAAGGATGACTGATAATAATTGTAAACATGGGTGTTCTCTTCCCTGATTAAATCCATGCGGCTATCAAACGCGCGCATATACCTCAGGAAATTCTGGTCCAGCAGCGATTCATCAAAATAATGCAGTTCGAGTGAAAGAAGAATATTTGTGCGGGTTACGGGCTCGGTACTGCCGCACTTTTCTCCCCAGTACGAGAGTACCAGCAGCGCCGAATCCATCAGCCCTTCCTGATGATACCAGGGAATATATTCTGAACTGTTCAGTGAAATGTCCTGGCAGGAAATCTGACGCCGCGTCAGCATATTTTCCAGTTCGTCCTGCGAATGGGCTTCCGGCATTATGGTAAATAAAAAGACCAGGGTCAGCGCAATTCCGGCTAAAGACGTAAGTTTCATATTTTTATGTTGTTGTTGAATGTTTTTCAAATTATACGGACCTCTATTATAAATGATGAACGGGAGTTATTCTTGTGACTGAGAATTTTCGCTTTGGAATACTTTACAAAGTTATGCATGACAGCCGGGCTTTCAAACAATGGCAGGACGTTTTTTTTGGAAGTTTTATCTCCCTTGGGACATTTGCCAAATGGCCTGCCGTTCAGACATTACCCTGAAATCTCCTTCCGGTTGGTCGCGATAGCCGTGGCGGGCTGATTAATTATATGGGGCAATCTTAAGTGTTATTATGATTATAGCGGAGTCATAGGTTTGAAGGGACATAGAATGCCAAATGATTATTCCACCCCGGCGGGGTCGCATGTCTGTAGATATTCAGAATGCAAAATGACTGCACGACCCCGGAGGGATCGAACGTCTTTCATCTGATTTCATCGTTTTAGATCGATAATTATTAATTTAAAATTTGAATGTAGTTTGATTAATTAATTGCTAAAACATGCGACCCCTCTGGGGTCGTGTGCTTATATTCTGATCTTTTTCTATAAACATATGACTCCTCCGGAGTCATAATTCCGAAACGAAAAAAGTGTGTTTAATCCATCTGAAGCTGGTTACATGTTTTTAGGTGAAAAGCTCAGGCATTAAAGAGTTATAATTGCCTGATTATTCGTGCAGCCGGAGCTTTGGTGGCATTTTTTTTTGCAATGCGAAAATTCTGACACGTCAAATAACGATCAGGCTTCCTCATTCGAGTGGTTATTCGTGAAAAGATGCGTCGGGTTGCTGTCTTTGATAAACAAAACCTTTGACCTGACTATAGAACATACGCTTCCGGCCGGATCAAACGCATGTTAATCAATATTATAGCCTGTCTTCCTGCCTTTATCTAAGGCCGGCAACCCCTTTGTCATCCATTCCGGCGCCGGTTTCTCTTTCAGGTAATGGTCGAAAAACTGCATCATCCGGATATCCAGGTCTTTCATATTGCCCCTTTTGGCCAGGTTGTGCTCGTCGCCGTTGTAGTTCAGCAGCCAGCAGGGTTTCTGCAGCCGGCGCAGCGCGGTAAACAACTCAATGCCCTGATACCAGGGGACGGCTCCATCGGCGTCGTTGGCCATAATCAGCAAGGGTGTTTCAATTTTGTCAGCCCTGAAGAGGGGGGAGTTTTCAATATACAGATCTGGCCGGTCCCAAAGGGAGGCGCCAATCCTGCTCTGGCCTTCCTCGTACTGAAACTGCCTTACCATACCCGATTCCCAGCGGATACCACCGTACGCGCTGGTCATATTGCTGACCGGAGCGCCAGCCATGGCCGCTTTATAGAGATTGGTGCGCGTGATCAGCCAGGCGACCTGATATCCGCCCCAACTCTGCCCCTGAATGCCGATACGGTCGCGGTCAATAAAACCGCGGGCAATCAGATCGAGTGTGCCGCTTACCACCGATTCGTAGGCGCTCTGCCCGGGGGAGCCGTCTTCGTAGTCAATATCGGGGATAAAAACAACGTACCCGTTGCTGGTGCAGTAGGTGGGACTGATGATGCTGCGCGATGGTTTCGGAGCGTAGTACTGGTGCAGCTGATCGGTGTATTTTTCGTAAAAATAGACCAATGCAGGATATTTTATTCCGGGATCAAAGGCAGCGGGTTTATAGAGCAGTCCCTTCTGCGGTTTTCCGGCAGTAGTTGTCCAGGAAATAATTTCCACGCTGCCCCAGCGGTAGTTTTTCTGCTGTGGATTAGCATCTGAAATTTTTAAGGATGAAGCAAATGTCATATCGCTCAGCCACAGGTCCGGAAATTCGCTGAAGGTGCTCCTTGTCCAGAGTAGGTTTTGGCTTTTTTCAGCCTTAACCGGTGTGGAATACTTATACGGTCCTTCCAGCAGGCTGACGGGAGACCCGCCGCCGGCCCCTTCAAGCTTCCGGAATCCGGCATCTTTGGTTTCAAAATCAAAGCTGCTGAGCAGGAAACTGCCATCTTCATTCCCGATGTGAGGAACTTCCCTGTCGAGGTTCAGATTGCGAAACCGCTTGTTCAGTCTGCATCCTTCACCGGCAGTGAGGCATACCGGGCTGTTTTTACCTTCCGGGTCAAGTCCCCATAAGTCAAAGCGATCGTAAACCACAAAGAGCCTGTCATCTTTCAGCCAGCCGGCGCTCCCGGCAGGTCCGGGCAGGCCGGGAACGTCATGTTCTTCATCATAAAATGCAACTTCACTGCCAGCTGAATGAAGGGTAATCTTTTTGTCTTTCAGTGTCATGGTTTTCCATAGGCTATCGTTTTCGGAATACCATGCAATATATTTTCCGCTGTTGCCCAGGCTTACCTGTCCGCGAATGCGCTGCAGCAACAACTCCCTGCTCCCTGTTTCATTATTGATCAGGTAAACGTCCCGGTAACGGTTACCGCGCCAGGAGGCCTCCACCTGATAAGGCTCACTGTTAAAGCCAAGGGCGTATTTTCCATTCCCTTTAAATCCGGTGTTTACAGTCCTGATCATTTCATCGGCCAGTGGGATCAGTTTGCCGGAGCGGGTATGATATACAGTCAGATAGGATCTTTTCCGCTCGTCATCCAGTCGCTTCAGCTGCTGGGGCTGTAACTGAGGATCACGCCAGTGCCAGATATCGACCGTTGCTTTTTCATCATCGGTAAGCGTGTCTTTCACTTCCGGCAGCGGGGCAGGGGCTATTCCAAAATAAAGTTTACTGCCGTCTTCCGAAAAATAGACTTTACCATGTTCGCCGGGAACAAACCCAGCCGGAAGTCTTGTGTCAGCCGTATCTGCAACATGCACAATACTTTGCTGAAAGTAGTACAAACTGTACCGCTTGGTTTTGGCAGTGTCGCTGCTGTGCATAAAGGCCACCTGACCGCCCTGAATATCCACGGAAAGGTTGCGGATATGTCCGGGCGCGGTAAAAAGCTGCCGATCCGTTTGTTTCTCCGTATCAAAGAGCATGACTTCAGAAACAGGAATGCTGTCGGGTTTGAAAGTTGAATAGACGATACTGCCACCCGTTTCGCTGATCACCGCCTGGGTGACCTGCTCGCGGGTAAAGATCATGCTGTCAGACGGATAAATAATTTTTAGCAGGTAGGTTTCCGTTTTATCTTTCTTTTTCTTTGGTGAAAGCTTCTTTTTCAACGCCAACGTATCGGCTGGAAGCGAATCGTTTACTGCTCTGTCTTCCTTAGGTTCCGGTTTTTTGATCAGGGCAAACATGTCCCTGCCGTTTTTTGCCGGTACTCCGAAAGATTTCAATCCCGGATAAACGTATTTTTTACCGCTGAGGGTGTGCACAAGCAGCGAATCTTTGGGCAGTTCATCCTTTTTCTTTCCGTCAAGCCTGGCTTTTCTGGTTTCGCGTAAAAAAGGGCGGATACGACCGGCCAGGTAGTTTTCGTCGGGCGAGACCTGTGCTGCGTAAACCCTTGTCAGGGTATCATAAGTGCCTGCTGAGGGCTGGTAAATGATCAGTTTGCCATCGCCGTACTGCGGATTTTGCTCAAAATAAACGAGTTTACCGGTAGCGGAGATGCCTGGTTTATCAATGCTCTGCCAGCTGTCGTAAACTCCCGGATGCAGGGGCACGGCATCCTGGGCGGCAAGCCGGGCAAGCGGCAGAATTATCAAGGCAGTAATCCAAAGCAGCGGGCGGTTGATTGACTTCATTCGTGAAGCGGTTTAAGTTTCGGGAGCTAAAATAACTTCAAAATTTGATTCACCGCAAATCAGATTTACAAAACAGTTAATTGGTCAGAAAAAGTGATTTGTTTGTAATTAATGTTAAAAAGTTGAACAAAATCCTGTAGTCCTTGTTTCTCGGACTGATTTCGTCAAATAAACCGGAGTTTTATTTGTTTTGGAGATCATTTTTTAGCATCTTTGCTATGAAGTAATTTTACACCGGGTTAAGACATTTTTATATCATTTTGCCAAATTCGCAGCTATGAGTTATATAACTTTCGAAAAAAAACAGTTGGTAAACCTTGAATACAGTTTGCCCATAGAGCTTCTGAGAACAAGCCGCGAAGGGGCATACGCAAGTTCGACCATCATTAACTGTAATACCCGCAAGTATCATGGTATGCTGGTTGTTCCTCAACCGGCGCTGGATAACGGGAATCATGTGCTGTTATCATCCCTTGATGAAACCCTGATACAGCATAATGCCGAGTTCAATCTTTCCATCCGCAAGTATCAGGGCGAAACCTACGCGCCCAAGGGGCACAAATACCTCAGGGATTTTACCACCGAATTAATTCCCAAGCACACCTATGTTGTCGGAGGGATGGTGTTTACGAAAGAGATGCTGTTTTCACATAAGGACGGGCGCACCATCATTAAATATACGCTTGAGGATGCCCACTCGCCCACCATCATCAGGTTCCGCCCGTTTCTGGCTTTCCGCAATATTCACGCGCTCAGCAAGGCCAACTATGATGTGGATACCAGTTATGAAGAAATTCCAAACGGAATAAAGCTGCGCATGTATCGTGGATATTCATTTCTGCATTTGCAGTTTTCGAAAGCCCCTGAATACGTGCATGTTCCTGACTGGTACTATAATATCGAGTACATCCGGGAAAAGGCCAGGGGGTATGATTATCTTGAGGACCTTTATGTGCCGGGATACTTCGAAATGCCCATTGCCAAAGGAGAAAGCATATATCTTTCGGCAGGAACCGAGCCGGTGAACCCCGCGATGCTGATGAAACTTTATAACAATGAAATCAGCAGAAGGGTTCCCCGCGACAGTTTTGAGCATTGCCTGCTGAATGCGGCACAGCAGTTCATAATCAGGCAGGGGAAAAAGGTGGAGGTGATTGCCGGCTATCCCTGGTTCGGGCGGTGGGGGCGCGATACCTTTATCGCTTTGCCCGGCCTTGCCATGGTAACCGGGGAGCTTAAGCTGGCCAAAGCGGCCATCGACAACATCCTCCCTGAAATGCGCGGGCCCTTGTTTCCCAATAAGGGTATCGGCGAACATGCCATTTATAACTCAGCAGATACGCCCCTCTGGTTTTTCTGGGCGCTGCAGCAATACGGTATTTTTTCCGGATCCAATGACGGTATCTGGAAGGAGTACGGTAAAAAAATGAAAACCATCCTTGAAGGATACCGGACGGGGACATATCATAACATCAAAATGCATGATAACGGCCTGATCTATGCCGGTGAAGCCGGAATACCGGTCACCTGGATGGATGCCGTGGTCGAAGGCAAGCCCGTTACCCCGCGCATAGGTTATGCGGTAGAAATCAATGCATTATGGTATAATGCCATGAAGTTTGCGCTCGAGTTGGCTTCAGCGGCCGGTGATACCGCTTTTGTTGAAAGCTGGAAACCGCTGGCCGAAGCGTTTCCTCAGGTGTTTACCGACAATTTCTGGGAGGAAAAACGGGGCCATCTGGTTGATTATACCAACGATGGGTACCGGGATGTTTCCATGAGGCCGAATCAGGTTTTTGCCACTTCACTGCCATACACTCCCCTGAGTGAGGATCTGCGGAACAGAATACTGGAGCGCATAAAATCGGAGTTACTCACCCCGAGGGGACTGCGTTCGCTGGCGCCTAAAAACGTGCTATACAAAGGAGTTTACACCGGCAACCAGACGCAGCGCGACCTGGCCTATCATCAGGGCTCGGTTTATCCCTGGCTCCTCGGGCATTTTGTGGAAGGTTACCTCAGAATTCACGGTAAATCAGGCCTGAAACTGGTAACCGACCTCTACCGGGGTTTCGAGTCCGTAATGAACGAACACGGTGTCGGGACCATCTCCGAGGTTTATGACGGGGATCCGCCGCACAAACCGGGCGGAGCCATTTCGCAGGCATGGAATGTGGCAGAATTGCTCAGAATTAACTGGTTGATAAGAACTTACTCAAAAAGCAAAAAATAAATTCTCTGTTTACATAATTATTCAAAGAAGGGATCTCAATTTATGAAAGTATTGATGTTTGGCTGGGAATTTCCCCCTCATATAACCGGAGGACTGGGAACTGCCTGTTTCGGGATGACCAAAGGCCTGCTGAAAAACGGGGTGGAAGTGCTTTTTGTAGTTCCCAAAGCATATGGCGATGAAAGTCAGGAAGCCGTCAGGCTGATCAATGCGAGTGATGTCAGTATTGATATCCGTAAAACAGAGGAGCTTGAATTCTGGAAAAACATTACCTACCTTGAGGTTAATTCAAGCCTGGTTCCCTATGTTGGCCCTGAAGCTTTCGACAACCTGATGGAAAGTGCGGAAAAGGTCACCACCCTCAGTGAGGATTCTATCTTCAACGCCCGCTATACCTTCTCGGGCAAGTATGGGGAGAACCTGCTTGAGGAAGTTGCCCGCTATGCGCTGGTCGGTGCCCAGATTGCCCGTGAATCTCAGTTTGATGTTATTCATGCCCACGACTGGCTTACCTATGCGGCGGGCATTGCAGCTAAACAGGCTACCGGTAAGCCCCTGGTGGTGCATATGCATGCTACGGAGTTTGACCGCTCCGGCGAAAATGTGAACCAGCGGGTTTATGATATTGAACGTTCGGGTATGGAGGCTGCCGACAGGGTGATTACGGTAAGTAATCTTACCCGCAATATTGTGATAGACAGGTATGGTATTGACCCGGCAAAAGTCATTACCGTGCATAATGCAGTTGAACCAACCGAACAGATTGACTTCAGTCAGGTTGAAAAACATGTGCCCGAGAAAGTAGTTACCTTCCTGGGCCGTGTGACCTTTCAGAAAGGGCCGGAATACTTTATTGAGGCAGCTTACAAGGTATTGCAGCGCGATCCCAATGTCCGTTTCGTAATGGCCGGGACCGGCGATCTGCTTGAAAAAATGATCCGCCGTGTTGCGCAACTCAGGATATCAACACGGTTTCATTTTACGGGATTCCTCCGTGGCGAGAATGTCGACAGGATGTTCGCCATGAGCGATGTTTACGTGATGCCTTCCGTTTCGGAGCCTTTCGGGATATCACCCCTCGAGGCTATGCGCTCCAATGTTCCGGTGGTTATCTCCAAGCAATCCGGAGTGGCGGAAGTGCTTCAGCACGCCCTCAAGGTCGATTTCTGGGATATTGACGCCATGGCTGACGCCATCTACGGTTTGCTGCAATATAAAAGTCTGCCCCGCATGTTTGCTAAATACGGTGCTCAGGAAGTTAACAGCCTGAAGTGGGAAAACGCCGCTACGCATATCAAAAATGTATATGAGCAGGTTTGCTAACCAAATTATTCATGAAAAGCTAAACACAGGATATTATGAGGTCAATTTGTCTTTATTTTCAGGTACATCAGCCCTTCCGTCTGAGGACATACCGGTTCTTTGATATTGGAGCCAATCATTATTATTATGATGAATATCAGAACCGTACAATTATTAAACGGGTTGTTGAACGTTCTTATCTCCCGATGAACGAACTTTTGCTGGGCCTCATCAAAGAATACGGAGCCAGGTTCAGGGTCAGCTTCTCCATATCCGGCATCGCGCTCGACCAGTTCGAACTGTATGCGCCCGAAGTTATCCGGAGTTTCAGGAAACTTGCCGATACCGGGAATGTCGAGTTTCTGGCTGAAACATACGCGCACTCGCTTGTTTCACTCAAAGATGCGGAGGAGTTCCGGTCACAGGTGAACAAACATGCTGACCGCGTTGAGCAGCTCTTTGGGAAACACCCGACCGCGTTCAGAAATACCGAACTGATTTACGCCGATTTTATTGGTCAGCAGGTATATGACATGGGCTATAAGGTTATGCTTACCGAAGGCGCCAAACATGTACTCGGCTGGAAAAGCCCCAACTTCCTGTATTGCAATGCCGCCAATCCAAAATTGAAATTGTTGCTGCGTAATTTCCAGCTGAGCGATGATATTGGTTTCCGGTTTTCAAATCACAGCTGGATAGAATGGCCGCTGACTGCCGAGAAATTTACCGGTTGGCTGGCCGCATTTGATAAAAATCAACAGGTGGTGAATATAGGCCTTGATTATGAAACCTTCGGAGAACATCAATGGCAGGAAACAGGAATTTTTGATTTCATGAAATCATTGCCAAAACAGGTTTTCTCGTCAACTGATTTCGGCTTCGATACACCTTCAGCCATCGCCGAAAGACTTCAGCCTGTGGCTGCGGTGTCGGTGCCCGTTCCCATCTCATGGGCCGATGAAGAAAGGGACCTGACAGCCTGGCTTGGCAATGAGATGCAGGATGAAGCCTTTGACAGCCTCTACGGCCTGCTTCCGCAAATCCGCAATTGCACTGACCCGGATATTCAGAAGGACTGGCTGTATCTTCAGTCCTCTGACCATTTCTACTACATGTGTACCAAATGGTTCTCCGATGGTGCAGTGCACAAATATTTCAATCCATTCAGCACGCCCTACGAAGCATTTATCAATTATATGAATGTGCTGTCTGATTTTATCACCAGGCTGAAATCAGTTAAAGCGCCTCTCAGGGTTGAATCTGCAGACTTCAGTGTGCCGGATCCTGCCAAAAAGGCAAAGAAGGTTGTCGCGAAGAAAGCTGCTCCCTCAAAGGTTTCAACCCAAAAAAGCGCTGCCGGTAAAACAGCACCGGAAAAGAAGAAACCGGTTGCCAGGAAAAAGTAACCGGTATGTCTTTATTGATGTCTGAGTCCTCCTTTTAATCCTGCAAAAGCCTGCTTGTCGCTGCCGGACATGAAGGTAATTGCCTGGGCGCAGTTAAAAGTTCAGGTTTTTTTCTGCGTTTCTTGCATGGTTTTCTGTATACTCTGATTATGAGGCTTCTGTAGCAAATTCCTGATACATGTAAATCTGTTAATCTCCTGCAGTATGTTCCGGATGGAATCAAAACAGGATATTCGCTTTGCAGAGGCCATCGTTTATTTCATTATTTTTGCACCGCTGAAAAAAGGCTTTGTCGTGAAGTATGACCAATGAGCCCGGAATTCAGCTTTGCTGTGTCAATCTTATGAGAAAGGCGCTGATATTTAATAATCTAATAACTTAGCATGACTGAAAAACTGAAGACACTACGACCCGATTATATTTTTGAAACAAGCTGGGAAATCTGCAATAAAGTTGGTGGCATATACACGGTTGTCTCAACAAAAGCTCCCGGAATACAGCGGGAATACGAAGACAACTACATCCTTATAGGCCCCGACGTCTGGAAAGAAACGAACCACAACCCTGATTTCATCGAAGATCGTTACATATACCGCTCCTGGCGGGAGTATGCGGAATCCAACGGCATACGCCTCAGGATAGGCCGCTGGAACATCAAGAGCCGTCCGATTGTGGTACTGGTTGATTTTACGCCCTATTTTCAGCAGAAAGACAATATTTTTGCCAAATTCTGGGAGTCATACCAGCTGGACTCCATTTCGGGGCAATGGGATTATGTGGAGCCGGCCCTCTTTGGCTATGCCGCAGCCAAGGTTATAGAAAGCTTTTATGAGTTCAATATTTCTGCGCACGATCGCATTGTGGCATTATTCCATGAGTGGATGACCGGCACCGGTGTACTGCACCTCCGTGAAGCGGTTCCGCAGGTAGGATGTATATTCACCACCCATGCCACGGCGCTGGGAAGGGCTGTTGCCGGCAACAATCTTCCGCTGTACGGTGAATTTGCCAGTTATCCGCCCGATGCAGCCGCACGTAGATTTGATATTGTATCAAAGTATTCACTCGAACGTGCTGCAGCGCAAGCCAGCGATGCATTTACCACTGTGAGCGATATTACGGCAACCGAATGCAGTCACTTTCTTGGCCGGCCGGTTGACCTGGTCACGCCCAACGGTTTCGACGATGGCTTTGTGCCGTCGCCTTCCGAATTCGGGAACCGCCGCGAAATGGCCAGGGTAAAATTGTTACAGGTTTCCAGGGCGTTATTCAATACTGATCTGCCTGAAGATACCATGCTCGTGGTGAATAGCGGCAGGTACGAATTCCGCAATAAGGGCATCGATATTTACATTGAAGCACTTGCCGGGCTTAACCGAAATCCTGAACTGAAACATCAGGTGGTAGCCTTTATCACTGTGCCTGCCAATCATTCAGGGCCTTCGGCTGAGTTGCTGAAACGGCTGAACGAACCCGATTTCAGCAATCCTGTTGAAGGGGTCTACCTTACCCACGGGCTTCATGATTCAGAATATGATCAGGTACTGAACAAAGCAAGGTCTGTCGGGTTGCTTAACAAGGCCGGCGACAAGGTCAAACTTGTGTTTGTTCCCTCTTATCTGGATGGCACCGATGGAATCTTCAACTACTCCTATTATGAATTGCTGATCGGTTTTGATCTTTCGGTATTCCCTTCCTATTATGAACCATGGGGTTATACTCCGCTGGAGAGCCTGGCTTTCCATATTCCCACCATCACTACATCTCTGGCTGGCTTCGGCCTCTGGATCAGGGAGAAAATGGACCAATATGAGCCCGGTGCCTGGGTGATTGACCGGAGCGATAACAATTACAACGAGGTTGTAGCCGGAATAGCTGAGATCCTTTATAAATTTTCAGGATTCAGCGGAAAACAACTCGAAGATGCCAGAAAACTGGCCTGGCAGATTTCCCGGATTGCCTTATGGGATGACCTTGCCGGGAAATACCGGGAAGCATTTTCCATTGCTTTGAGCAAGGCGCAGTTGCGCGAGGAATTGTACCGCGACAAACGTCAGCCCGATATGCTGATGAGTTTCCCGCTGAAGCAGCACCAGACGCCGGTCTGGCACAAGGTGCTTGTAAAACCCGGAATTCCTGAACGTTTCAACGGACTGAAACGCCTGTCGCGTAACCTGTGGTGGTGCTGGAACCACGAGGCTGAAGAGTTATTCCGCATGATCGATCCACTGCAGTGGGAAACCCTGCATCACAACCCGATCGCGCTGCTTGAATCACTTACGGTGAAACAGATGCTGCAGCTTGAACGCAACGAAGCATTTGTGAGCAAACTCGACCATGTATATGAAGAGTTTGAACGTTACATGAAAAAGGGCGCTGAAAAATCCAGACATCAGATCGCCTATTTCAGCATGGAATATGGTTTGCACGACACCGTTCAGATATTCTCCGGCGGGCTCGGAGTGCTGGCCGGTGACTACCTGAAGGAAGCAAGCGATTCCAACGCGAATATGGTCGGCGTGGGACTACTTTACCGCTATGGATACTTCAGGCAGAACCTATCCATATCCGGCGACCAGATTGACAGCTACTATCCGCAGAAATTTACCCACATGCCGCTGAAACCGGTGCGCAACGGCAATGGAGAATGGCTTAAGGTGTCCATCGCCCTGCCGGGACGTAATCTTTACGCCAAGGTCTGGAAACTGGATGTAGGCCGCGTACCCCTCTATCTGCTGGATGCGGATATTGACGAAAACAACGAACAGGACCGCTTCATTACACATCAGTTATATGGTGGTGACTGGGACAACCGTTTCAAACAGGAATTGCTGCTGGGCGTCGGAGGAATCCGGATGTTAAAGGCACTCGGATTCAAACCATCGGTTTATCATTGCAACGAAGGACATGCTGCATTCATTGGCATTGAAAGACTTCGCCTGCTTGTTCAGGAACAGAAGTTCTCGTTTGATCAGGCACTCGAAATTGTAAGGGCCACCCAGTTGTTTACGACACATACCCCTGTGCCTGCAGGACATGATGCTTTCAGCGAAGATGTGCTCAGGGCTTACATTCCGCATTATGCCGACCGCCTGAACCTGAGCTGGAATTCATTTATGAACCTGGGCCGTTATGTTGAGGACAAACATGATGAAAAGTTCTCTATGAGTGTGCTGGCCACCCGCCTTTCGCAGGAAATGAACGGGGTAAGCCGCATCCACGGAAGGGTGAGCCGCGAAATGTTCCAGGGAATGTTCCCGGGTTACTATCCGGAGGAATTGTATATTTCGCATGTTACCAATGGCGTGCACCTGCCCACCTGGGCGTCGGTTGAGTGGAAGGACCTGTATGCCCGTTATTTTGGTGAGGATTTTCTTACAAATCAGCAGGACAGGGCCCGCTGGCAGAAAATTTCAGAGGTGCCTGATGAAGAAATCTGGGCTTTAAGAAATAAGCATCGCAGAAAACTGATCGCATACCTCCGCAACAGGCTGGGAGAGGACCTGAAACACAGGCAGGAGAATCCCAAATTTATTATGAAAACGCTGGATAAGCTGGATGAAAATACACTAACCATTGGTTTTGCCCGGCGTTTTGCCACCTACAAGCGCGCGCACCTTTTGTTTACCAACCCGGAGCGTCTCGCTCAACTGGTAAACAACGCGGAGCATCCGGTACAGTTTGTGTTTGCCGGTAAAGCACATCCTGCCGATAAAGCAGGGCAGGATCTGATCAAGCGCATCATTGAGTTTTCGAAACAACCCCAGTTTATGGGTAAGGTAGTGTTCGTTGAAAACTATGACATGGCACTGGGCGCCCAGTTGGTGCAGGGGGTCGATGTCTGGCTCAATACCCCTACACGCCCGCTCGAAGCCTCGGGTACCAGCGGCGAAAAGGCCGTGATGAACGGAGTGGTGAATTTCAGCGTTCTCGACGGCTGGTGGGCCGAAGGTTATAAACCGAACGCCGGCTGGGCGCTGCAGGAAGAACGTACATACGAGAATCAGCAGTTCCAGGATGAACTGGATGCCGAGAACATCTACAATATCTTTGAAGAGGAGATCATTCCGGTTTTCTATGAAAGAAACAGCAAGGGGATTCCTGAAAAATGGGTTTCATACATAAAAAACACCATTGCCGGAATTTCGCCTGAATTTACCATGAAGCGGATGCTCGATGATTATTATAATCAGTTCTACAATAAGCTGATCAAGCGTTCATCCATGCTCTTTGCCAATGATTTTGAGAATGTGAGGATGATCTCATCATGGAAACGCAGAATTCTCCGGGGATGGGAAAGTATTGAAGTGGTCAGCGTGAATGTGCCCGACTCAACGCGCAAACCCCTGCGCCTCGGTGAAAATTTTGTTGCAGAAATAGTGGTGAATGTAAATGAACTCAGCGCCAATGATATAGGGCTCGAAGTGTTGTTTGGTCATAAAGTAAATGATGAAGTCAAAAAGATTTCATTCATTGAAGAAATGGCTATTGCCGGCGTTAACGGTAATATTGTGACCTTCTTTATTGAAATCCCGACATTACAGGCCGGAGTCTTTGATTATGCCTTCAGGTTGTTCCCGCGGCATCCCATGCTGCCACACCGTCAGGATTTTAGCCTGGTGAGATGGATTTCCGCTTCAAATTCCTGATGATTAATTGTTTAAAAATAAGTGTCTGCTTTTAATTCAGTTCATTGAATAATTAACGAAAAACGGATTATGAAATTACTTGAAGGAAAAACCGCACTGGTTACCGGAGGTGCCCGTGGTATCGGAAAAGCCATTGCGCTCAGATTTGCAGCTGAAGGTGCCAATGTGGCATTCTCCGACCTGAATTACGATGAAAACGCCATTGCACTGGAAAAGGAACTTGCTGCCCTGGGTGTGAAAGCGAAAGGTTATGCCTCGGATGCGAGTTCATTCGAAGGGAGTGATAAACTGATCACTGACGTTGTAAATGATTTCGGCCGCATCGATGTGCTTGTGAACAATGCCGGAATTACCCGTGATAATCTGTTGATGCGCATGACCGAAGCCGATTGGGATCTGGTAATCAAGGTTAACCTGAA
>JABNAD010000514.1_pt1 | contig 22013 bp, 19 predicted proteins | sample 7240381 | NCBI WGS metagenome assembly JABNAD01 (sample SAMN11332834, study PRJNA596920) | anaerobic digester metagenome | biome: digested sludge; isolation source: digested sewage sludge-derived enrichment culture grown on H2/CO2 | place: Germany: Goettingen
ATATTATAGTATATACCTTTGTATGAATTATTTCAATATTTTCACAGTTAAATTATCCTATTTTTTGTATATAATGTTATATTTTTATAAAAAAAGATAACAAAACACATAAAATATGAATGGAAGGAAGCTTTATTCTTTACTTCAAACTTCATAAATATGTGTCATAGCTCTGCCATTTTCCCTTAACAAACAGAGAATCATTTGCCACAAGAATTTGTATTAACATTGTGAAATATTATGTTATTATGTTTATGTTTTCTACCTATTTTCTTCAATTTTTTCTTTGTAATAGTATTATGTCTTTTAAGTGTTCCTTTTTCCTATATTTTTCATATAAATGAGAAACAATATCCCATTGCTCCAATACCATTCTTCCAATTTCAAAATCATACATGACACCTAAATTCTTTTCAATTTCATTATAACAAAAATCGTAGGAATGTGCCTTTCGATAGCTTCTATCTGATAACATGGCATCTATGGAATCGCAAACCGCAATGATTTTTGCTCCAAAAGGTATTTCATTGCCAAAAAGTCCTTCGGGATACCCTTTCCCATCCACCCGTTCGTGATGATATAAAACCATATCCTTTAGTTCATTCAAATGATGTGATTTGCTTAATATCTCAGCACCGATTTGGGGATGCCTTTTCATGCATTCCCATTCTTCATCTGTAAGTTTTCCCTCCTTATTTAATACAATGTCAGGAACACCCACTTTTCCGATATCATGAAGGTGGGCGGCGATATGTATTTTTTCTGCCTCTTTACTGCTTAATCCTAAAATTTTGCATACTTCTAAAGATAAATCGCTCACTCATTGAGAATGTCCAGCTGTGTATGCATCCTTTGCATCCAAAGCACTGGTTATACATTCAATGATTTCATGATAATCTATTCCATTTCTATAAAAAGAAGCTTTTTTTTTCATATCAACCCGCCGTTCTATATAAAATTGAATACTTAAATTCAATAAGTAAAGGTTCTTGTAATAGTATTTAAGACCTTGCAGCAACCCTTTCCACAAATTTAAGTAAGAGTTCCTTAGCCCATTATTATTTATCCAGTAAAGGTACAAATAAATGTCTAAATAGCAGTAAAAAGTCGACTTTTAGGAGAAAACATCTATCTATTTCATTGACTTGATTACGTAATCTCAAATCGAATCCCCACAAAGGCTCTTTTAAGTAATTAGTTTATACTAACTTTCATGACATTGTCAATGTTTAGATTAATTTTTCTCAAAAAATCTAATTCTGCATTTCTATTTGCATTTGAAGATCTTAAGCTAAAAGGCCCCTTAAGCTAAAAGGCCCCTTAAGCTAAAAGAAAAATAACAAATATCGTAAAGAATATTAAATTTACATGTAGACATAAAATGTATCAATCCCATTAAAGTTAAGAAATCCTATCAATACATGCTCATTTTCAATTTCCCATAAACTTCACCAGCACATCCCTTCCCTCTATGCATGCATTTTTAAAGTTTTTTGCTAATATAATGTAAGAATACCAAAGGGAGGATGACGATTATGTCATATCAATCATGCCATTTTAATGATGCCCAAAAATCTGTGTTAAAATATACGCCACAAAATCATCATCTTTTAGCTGAAAACTATATTTCCTTGCTAAAAAACCATACGAATACAATCGTTTACCTTACTTTAAAGAATAATTTAAATTACTGGTATTTCATAAAATCTTGTGACGACGATCAACTTACTGGCTTTGTAAAGCTTAATGAAAAGTGGGTTTATAAAATTATTCGTCTTTCTAACATCCTCGAATTCTGCTAAGCCAAGGAGTGAAATTTATGTCTAATGAACAAAGGAACATTCCCGCCTCTAAGAAAAACGATATATTTATGTCAGAACTGTCAAATGATGAATTTGAATTTCCTGAATTCATAGAAGCGGCCTCTGAAAAGATAGAGGTAATTGCAAAATTTAATGGCGATATCGTAAGGGTCGCACAATCTTTGGATGCAGAAGCGGAAATTATTTACGAAAACTACGCAATCATCACAATTGCAAAAGACAAGATTAAAAGATTATCCTCCTATCCACAAGTAGAACACCTTGAGTTACCTAAAAACTTGTATTATGAATTAAGCAGCAGCCTTACAAGCAGCTGCATCCCTTCTGTGCAAAGAGTAGATGGATTCAATTTAAGCGGACGAGGCGTTATTGTGGCAATCATCGACTCTGGAATTGATTATATGCATCCGGATTTTCGAAACAGTGATGGAACCAGCAGAATTCTGTTTATTTGGGATCAAACGCAAACAGGAACGCCGCCCGTTGGATTTTCCAGTGGTGCGGAGTACAATAATCAGCAAATTAATAATGCCATCCTCTCTGAAACTCCATATCAAGTTGTTCCCAGCAGGGATACCAATGGGCATGGCACTGCTGTAGCAGGCATCGCCGCAGGAAATGGAAGGGCCAGCAATGGCACAAATCGTGGCGTTGCCTTTGAAGCGGATATTATTGCGGTAAAGGTTGGTTACCGAGGATACGAATCGTTTGCAAGGTCTACAGAACTAATGAGAGCGCTGAAATATGTCATTGATAAGGCAAAACGCTTTGGCAAGCCTATCTGCATAAATATGAGTTTTGGTATGAACAACGGCTCCCATAGGGGGGATTCTTTGTTCGAAACTTTTATTACAGCGATATCATCAAATTGGAAAACGTCTATCGTTATTCCCACAGGTAATGAGGGTGCCGCTGGGCATCATTATCACGGTAAGATTCAGACCGATGAGATACAGGAAATCAATTTTTTCAGAGGACCCGGATTGGAAACATCTTATCTATCCCTATGGAAAAACTTTGCTGACAGCTTTGCTGTGGAACTCATTTTTCCAGATGGAAGCTCCTCCGGAGTAATCAATATTGAAAATCAGGCGAAAACAGTACGAAGGCCCGGTTTGGTTCTAAATATTTTTTATGGCCAGCCTTCTCATTACTCCTTAGAGCAAGAAGTTTTTTTCAATATCACAGCAACCCAAGGACCGCTACCCCAAGGAATTGTCAAGCTAAGATTAATTGCCAGAAACATTGTTGATGGAAATTACGATATATGGCTTCCCACAATTGAGGAGGTGGGTGAAGAGACTTTTTTTTCTGACCCATCCATATATAATACCATCACCATACCTGCAACCGCCGAAAAAGTAGTCCGTGTTGCAGGTTATAATGCGCGGGTGGGCAATATTGCGCTATTTTCAGGAAGAGGTGATCTTGATGACACTAACTCTTATCCCGACATTGCCGCCCCATCTATTGATATAATATCAACAAAATCCGGCGGTGGTTATGATTCCTTCACCGGAACCAGTGTTGCTGCACCCTTTGTTACCGGTTCAGCGGCCCTTATGATGCAATGGGGAATCATAAACAACAACGACCCCTATCTATATGGTCAACGAATTAGGGCATTCCTTCGTATTGGTGCAGAAAGAAAAGCGGGTATCATTTATCCAAATGCATCCTTTGGGTATGGTACCCTTTGCTTATATAATACAATGAACTATTTGGTTGAATATCAGTTAGGTGAACAATTCTGGTTAAATCTTACTTAGGAGGTGATTGTATTTGGCTGCAAATTTAGAGAATATCGATTTACCATTGTCAGAATTTGTGAAATTGCCCACAACAGTAGATTTCAGTATTATAAATACAGACCGTTTTAAGGTATATGTTAAAGATAAGCCTTTTATAAAGCTGGGGACTGAGATGGCGAATGAGCTGATTATTGTTTATACTCACAAAGACAATTTGCCCATTCTATTTGAAGATTTAGGAAATGACTTTAACGAATTTTTCCCTAAAATCATGTCTCCTTTAGATAGTAGAAGTAACGAAGACAGTGGGATCACCCAAATTCAGAACCAGCCTTTTCTAAGTCTTTCTGGAAGAAATGTGGTCATTGGTTTTGTTGATACTGGTATTGATTATACAAAAGATGCATTTCGCTTTGAAGATGGCTCCTCCAAAATACTCTATCTTTGGGATCAAACCATTGACGGAAACAGGCCTGACTATCTTTATTTTGGCTCAGTTTATACGCAGGAGGATATTAACCGCGCTTTGAATTCCGATGATCCACATTCTATCGTTCCATCTATTGATGAGGATGGACATGGGACCTTTTTGGCATCGGTTGCTGCCAGTAATGAAAGAGGCGAGTACATTGGTGCCGCACCAAAAGCATATATTATGGCGGTTAAGCTCAAGCGGGCTAACGAATTTTATATTGAGCGATTTCTTTTGCCCAAGGATAATCCAAATCTTTACGAATCGACGGACTTTGTTTTGGGGCTAAAGTATATCTTTGACCGCGTTGAGGAACTTAATCTTCCGGTGGTTCAATGTATCGCAATGGGATCCAATAGCAGCTCACATGATGGAAATTCACTTTTAGAGGACTATATTACTTTCGGTTCTCAGAGAGCCGGTTATTGCTTTGTAACAGCAGCTGGAAATGAGAGTAACGCAAGACACCATTCACAAGGAAAGCTACCAAGAACGGGAACTACGGAAACCATCAGCGTGAAAGTGGGAAGGCAAGGTGAATCCTTCTCCCTATCCATATATGGGCCGGCATATGACAAAATGTCTGCCAGCATTACTTCTCCCACAGGAGAGGTTATTGCAAGGCTTCCTTTTAAAGTTGGATTAAAATATAGCGAGAAACTTGTATTCGAGGCCAGTACAGTTTCCGTTCAATATTATAGGAGTCATAGTAATCTAATATGGATTGGATTTAAAGATGCAACTCAAGGTATCTGGGATATCACCCTTTTCGGAGATGCTATTGTGAGTGGTGAGTATTTTGCATGGCTACCCATTACGGGTCAAGTGAGCGAATATGTGGAATTATTAAAACCCGTTCCCGAGTATACCATTGTTTATCCGGCAACTGCAATAGGTTCCTTAACTTGTGGGGCATACAACAGCAATGATAATAGCCTTTTTGTCTCCTCATCTTGGGGGCCAACAAGATTGCCTCGCATGGCGCCAGATATTGTCGCCCCCGGTGTTAACGTAAATGGAATTTATCCCACGGGAGTGGGCACCAAATCAGGTACTTCTGTGGCTGCAGCAATAACTGCCGGAGCAGCCGCCTTGTTATTTGAATGGGGATTGATTCAAGGGAATCTTCCTTCCATGGATGGAGACCTAGTTCGTACTTTCTTTATTAGCGGTGCCACCCGGGAGGAAAATATGCTTTATCCAAATACAAAATGGGGTTACGGAAGACTTAACTTATATGGTAGTTTTGCCGTTATAAGGGAATCTATCATCAACTACTATGTATTATAATTTTTTCTAAAGGAGGTTGTATATGGCAAACGGTAGGCTTTTTTTACGTGAAAATTATTTAGGCGGAACTGGTTTACTTAGAATCAATACCTTTCTAACAAATATCGCCAGACCTGCGGCAGGTGCAACGGTGACCGTAACGGATCCCTATGATAATACGGTGATAGAAGAGGCGGTCACCAACGCTTGGGGCGAAATTCCACCAATACCATTAAGCGCCCCCCCCATTGAGTATTCCATGGCATATGACATGCCACGTCCATTTAATCAGTATAACGTGAGAGTTGTGCTAGAGGACTACGAAGAAGCAGTGATTAATAATGTTCAAATTTTCCCGGAAACCACTGCGGTTCAAGAAGTAAAACTAACGCCAAGTTTTTCAGATATCAATATCCCCTATCCTGTGTTGTATGGAGATTATCCGCCGAAAATCCCGGAATCTGAAATCAAAAAACTTCCATTCCCTAGTAATCAAGTGGTACTACCCCAACCGGTTGTACCAAGTATTATTGTTGTGCATGACGGCAGACCAGATGATTCCTCTGCGGCCAACTACACAGTTGCCTTTAAAGACTACATCAAAAATGTGGCCAGCAGTGAGATTTATGCTACATGGCCGGTGGAATCCATTAAGGCAAATGTTCATGTTATCTTGTCTTTTACACTAAACAGAGTCTATACAGAATGGTATCGGAACAAGGGCTACGATTTTACTATAACCAACTCTACAGCCTTTGACCAAGCCTTTACTTTTGGACGAAATATTTTTCAAGAAGTTTCTGATGTGGTGGACGAAATTTTTGCCACCTATATTGCAAAACCCGATATCAGACAGCCGTTATTTACTCAATATAGCGATGGAAAAAGAGTTGTGCGAGAAGGATGGCTTAGTCAATGGGGTTCAAAAAACTTGGGAGATCAAGGATTAAATGCTTTACAGATTTTAAGAAATTATTATGGAAGCAATGTTTTCATTAAAGAGGCGGAAAAGGTTGAAGGAATACCCATATCCTTCCCAGGCAGTACCCTGATAATTGGCTCAACGGGAGATAGTGTGAGAACAATTCAGCAGCAGCTAAATGCCATATCTAAAAACTATCCTCTTATACCCAAATTGATTGAGGACGGTTATTACGGCGATACCACTGCTGAGTCTGTACGGGTATTTCAGCAAATTTTCAATCTGGACCAAACCGGAACAGTAAACTATCCCACATGGTATAAAATTTCTGATGTTTATGTGGCAATTCAAAAGCTTGCCTAAAAAAGATTACCAAAACAAGCACAGAATGATCCATCTAAAATAAAGAGGCCCGATGAAAGAATTTATTGATTTACATAAAATCCTTCCATCGGGTTTCTTGTCATAAAGTAAAAATTAATTGTGCGGTTTCATCAAACATGATTCGCTTTAGCACAATGAATGCATAAAAAAAGACAGAACGATTAGAAAAGGGATTATTCTTGCATTTGATTCAAACTAAATGACCACAATGGAATTTCCCCTCTCCATTTTGGCTAATTTTTTTGTGTGGGCAATTACCTTCGATAATTTAGTTAAATCAGAGAATCTTTCTTTACGATTTGTAACAACCGCAATGGAAATGGTTGCCAGAGAAAAAGTATCAACAAAACCATTTCGATTTCTGGAAACGATAAACCCATTATCTGCATCTTCTTGTGTGTAAAGGGATTTGGTTCTGGTGGAAAATAAATCTATAATTTTTTCGCAGAAAGCTTCCGATCGATGACGATCTGATATGATTACAAAATCATCACCGCCTATGTGTCCCACAAATTCTCCTTGTTCTGCACACTCCTTTAAAATATTTCCTAAGTAGATAATCATTTGGTCACCCATACTAAATCCATAGGCATCGTTATATGGCTTAAAATTATCGATGTCTATATAGATAAAGGAAAAAGGCCTTGAATCCACCATTTTACTTGTAATTCTTTTTTGTATTTCTGTATTTCCCGGTAGTCCTGTAAGGGGATTGGAGCATTTTGCTCTGTTAACCTGAATGCTGATTGCAGAATTCAGTAAATCTTTTATTGTAACAATACCAAAATAGCAACTATTTTCAGTAACGACAATTGCATCATATACTTGAGAAAATGCTCTGGACATTGCAAGCTCAGCTACCTTTTCAATAGATGTTTTTTTATCTACCTCCAAAAATTCGTGATTCGTTAAGTTTTTTGCTTTCACTCTTTTGCTTAGGTTATAGCCAAATTGCCCACTAAATTTCTCAAAAATAAAACTACGGGTCAACATTCCCCGTATTTGATTGTTTTCATCTAATACACACACTTCGGTAATCTTTGGATCATTCTTCATGGATAAAAAAATATCAAATATATTGTCGTTTTCCAGAACACAATTCTTTTTTGTGGCCAGTACCCCTATTTCCCCCAGTACACCTATGGTGTTTTTTTCATAGTTCGCATTCGCGATGTAAATTTGTTTCTCCTTGGAAATTTCCTGAAAACCCTTTTCAGGTCTGGCCAAAAAGTAGCCCTGTCCATAATCTATGTTCAAATCAATGAGGGTTTTTAGTTCCTCCTCAGTTTCTATTCCTTCTGCAATGGTTGCAATTCCTGATTCCTTACAGAACTTTACAATGGCAGCAACTGCTGATTTTTTTACCGAATCGGAATCAATATTACGAATGAGCTGCATATCAATTTTAAGAAAGTTAGGCGAAACTACACAAACCCGATTCATCCCCGAGTAACCTGATCCAAAGTCATCAATGGCAATTTTAAATTGCTGTGATTGATAGTGGTTGACAGCGGCAGTGAAGGTGTCCATGTGGCTTATGGCGCTTTTTTCCGTTATTTCAAAAATAATGTCATCGGGGCGCAATCCATATTGAATTAGTTTTTCCCATGTAAAGCCGGCAAAAACCTCAGGATCATGAATTACATTCGGATCTACATTAATAAATAATTTTGCATGATATGGTTTATGAATGGCATTTTCAAGAGCTTTTGAGCGACAAAGCCGCTCAAGTTCCCAAAGCTTAAATTGGCGTGATGCCAGTTGAAAAAGCTCTTCTATGTTTAATTCACATTCCATCAACCCAATTCTACTAAGGGCTTCATAGCCAAGAATATTGCCGTTATCAAGGGATACAATAGGCTGGTACACCGTATGAATAGCCCCGATTGAAAGTATCTTGAATAAATCGTCATTCAATTTGTTTACATTCAACGTTGGCTCCCCCTTATTTTTTCTTCTCCCAAATTCCAAAGTAAAATATCTTTTTAATTTTATGTCAACCGATTTCAGTATCACCACTACAATCCTCCTGGCGTGCAAACTGCAGCATTTGTTTTTTCAAAATATGAACCTGTCGATATCCCTCTTCGCTTCCGTTAGCAAAGAGTTTTGCTGTCTCCGTGTTCATCCGCGTAATTTGTTGAATTTTCTCCGCCTCTGCAGAAATGCTTTCTATCTCACCTTGTTCCTCTAACATGGCATCTGAAACCAAGGCAATCATTTCTGCAATTTCATCAGTACGCTGCACAACCGCATCTAAAGACTGGGATGTATTTATGACAATAGCTCCACAATTATCGGTTAATTGCAAGGAATTATCAATTAACTCTGTAGTTTCCTTGGCTGCTTCGGCAACTTTCTTAGCCAAAAGCCTTACTTCCCCCGCTACAACGGAGAACCCCCTACCCGATTCACCTGCTCTTGCTGCTTCAATTGCGGCATTAAGGGCTAAAATATCAGTCTGAAATGCAATTTCGTTGATTGTTCGTATGATTCGTTTAATCTTATCCGTATGTTCCGTGACATCCTGAATGGCTTTTGTTGTTTCCTTCATATACTGCCGTGTAACACTCACTTTTTCATTCATTTCCATGGCGGCCAAATTCATATTCTGAATCTTTTGCCCACTTAGATTTATACCGTCAGATATGGAATTGAGTGTCGTTGAAAGTTGGGTAATGGAAGCATCCTGCCTTATGGCATGGTCAGATAAATTTTGTGCACCGTCAAAAACTTCCTTCACATGGTTCTCTACTTTTAATGTGGCAGCATTCACATTATTTAGTGCATGATTAATATATGCCTGCATATTTTCTGCCGCTGTCAGCAAACTTTGATAATCTCCAACGTAATATTCTCTGTTAGTGGTTTGATAGACCATATTTCCTTTTGCCATTTCATCTAACAAACATGCAACATCCGAAATAAGAATCTGCAAGGTTTGTACCATTTTCTCAGATGAACAAATTACCTCATCCAGTTCATCGCCGGGTAAGTGCCCTTTTTCCAGAACGGCTAGCTCCCCTTTTTCTATAGAATCTGCAATATATAGAATTTTACGTGTAGCTTTGCGTAATGTTTTCTCCAGCGTCCCCGCCGCAAATACCAAAATAGCCGCAGATATACCCATGACAAAGATCAGTAGCAACGTCATATGATTTCGCTGCTGTGCTGTTTTTTCTAAAGCTATATTCGAAGCCTCTTCTGCCTTTGCAGAAACCGAGTCCAAAATCAAATATAAATCTTTCACGGTTTTTTCATAATCACCATTTATTGCGTCGAAAGCCTTATCGGTTTGTCCCGCAAAAGCAAAAGACATAACCTTCATTTCTTGGGCTAAGAAGTTGTTAAGTGAAGTATTTAATTCTCGCATTAATTGTTCTTCATGAAAACTTTTTTTCAAAACATTTATATCCGATACTGTCTTTTGCACTGCAAGCTCCACATCCTGATTGCTTTGTGAGTGACCATTACCAAAAACAGCGGATAGAATTCCTCGATCAAGCATTGCCACATCATTGCGAATCTGCATTTGTTGAATGCTGTTTTTATACTCAATATTATAAAATGAGCGCATCCTATCCTCTGCTGATTTTAGTGCTCCAAAAACAATGGAAATCGTCAAGATATTCATTCCAATTGCTATAATACTGACAAGACGCAATTTTTGACTTATTTTTAACTTTCCTTTCATTGTAAATTTAAATTGAGAGGATCTCTTTTTCAACCCATGAAAGACCTTCAAATCTTCCAATAGCTTCTTTTGTATTTTCAGATAATACTGCGTGATAAAGGCAAAATTTTTTTTCATATTCTTTTCTCCATGCTGTAGCTCAGACACTAATAATTGCATAACTTTACCATAATTATAACAATGGCAAATTTTTTCTACTATCAAAGAGGGGTAAATACTCCGTTAAATTTATGTTAATGGGATTTCATTTCAAACAAAGAGGATTGTGACAGAACAATTATTTTACGCATGGCATGGTAATTAAATGGATAACATATGAGTTTCCTAATTGGATATGGGAATTTATAAATAAAAAAAGGCTAAGTCCAAAGGCCCTTTTCAGTTGACCAAGACTTAACCTATCTATTTAAAGGTGTTCACTGATTCTTTTGAAAAAATCTGTATAACTACGTCATTTATTATTTGGTGTTTTTGCAACTCCAATTTTTTCTCCCATTTTCACCATGGTTTCAATACCTAAGGCAGTGTTTTTCAATATATCTTGATCAATGTTTATTGCTCCTTTTTCTGCACAAACAATAATTGTTGATCCGCCAAATTCAAATTTGCCTTTTTCTTCACCACGTGCAAAAGTACCTTCAGCATGATGATTTACAATCTTTCCTACAAACAATGCGCCAACTTCCATAATGAGCAAATTCCCAAAGTTTTTACTTTTCAGTATTGTAAATTCTCTGGTGTTTTCTTTATAAATCTTCAATTTATCATTTGCAACTGGGTTTACCGTGTGCAATACACCTGGTATATGATAATTCTTGGACTTATACCCATCATCAATATAGCAATATCTGTGATAATCATCTACCGTTAAACGAAAGACCAATAAAGTACCACCTTCATATCTTTTGGCTAAATTCCTACTTCTTACCAAGCTTCTCATGGTATAAGAAGTATTTTTGATTTTGAAATGACTGGAGTCATCGATGGTATACACACTTAATTTACCATCGCTGGGGGCAATAAAATGCTCAGGTAAAAAATCGATTTTTCGTTTCTCTTTTTTAATCTCTCTGGTGAAAAAATCATTGTAGGATTTAAATGCACACCTTTTATATTCCGTCATATCAATCTTATTTAAAGCAATAAATGGTGGAATCAGCATTTTTGAAATCCTGAGACTAAGGAAACGGCCCATTAAAATTGAATATTTCGGTTTTACAAATTCCCGAAGGAGAAGCATTCCTAATCTGCTTCCATATAAAAAGGAAAGAATACCATCTTGCCCTCCATTTTTCTCAATGATGTTTCCATTTCGGTCAGCATATTTCATCTAACCCCTCCCCACCTATTTGCTTTCCTCTATCGTCTGAATCAAAGGTCTTTCACGTTCTGTGCTATGCTTTATGCGATACTCAGAAAAGAGCATATTTGTTATAACTGCACACGCAACAATCAAAACCAAAACAGTGAGTTGTTTGTTTGTTGGCTTCTTAAATTTAAAATCAATAATAAACAAAATGCCCACCAAAAGAAGGGTACCCATAAGTACATATTCAATCATCCCTATGGGCAATAAAAAGTTTAGAAGAAAAACCAGAGGCAAAATAACTGCAATTGAAGTAACCGGCAGGCCGTGATAGTACTTATTTCCGCCTCCTTCTGCTTGTTGTCTTCCCGTCTCCAGTACATTGAAAAAGCCCAATCGAATTACAGCCGCAATACAATAAAATGTAATAATAAGTCCGCCAAAAATCCCTTTTACCCCAAGCACATAACCAATCATCGCTGGAAATATTCCAAAACAGACAACATCGCTTAAAGAATCAATTTGTATCCCAAACATTTTTTCATCATCAGTACGATTTTTTTTCGTCCGGGCTATTTTCCCATCAAACATGTCACAAAGACCTGATAACGCCAGACAAAAAATAGCTGTTCTGAATCTGCCATCAATCACTTGTGTCATACCAAATACAGTGCTTGCTAAACCAATATATGTAGCTATGACTGTATAATCATAAAAACCAATCATCTTATATCTTCCCTTCTGTTTAAAGCCATTCTAAAATATGCAATAGCGGTTAATAAAGCACTTAGGAATAATTCAGTATAATAACTAAGTCCTCTGCTTACCACCATAGCCGGTAACGTAATATGTCCAAAGATTGGTGTAAAAATCAATAAAAATAGTTTTTCACTGATTCCAACGCCTCCCGGAAACGGCAACATATCTACCGCAACCGATATTACACCTTGTAAAATAATAATTGTTAAAAAGCCAGTTCCATGCAGATCAAATGATTTATACACTAAATAAGTAACATAAAACAGAAACAAGCGTTGCGCAACCGATATCAGAAAAACATTCCATACAACCACTTTATTTTTTTTGAAGTAGGAAGCGGCATCTTTATATTTTTCAATTGCCGTATGCACTCTGATTTTTAATTTATCCGTTTTCTTAATTAGTCTGAACTTGCCAAGGAATCCTATAATATTGTTTAATACGTATTTTGCTAAAGTTGTATCGAAAATCATAAAAATCATAAACCCAACTACCACAATATTAAGAGTTAACCCTAGATAAAAAATCCCTGTGATAGGAGCGATGCTATGTAGAATTTGATGTGGTCTAATGATTAAAACACCCACACCTAAAGCGATTAAAACCATTTTGTAGGTGATCGTCACAATCATAAGTACTAATGTAGATATTTCTACAGGAATATTATCTTTTCTCATAAAATAAACTTGGGCAGGTTGACCCCCGCTGGCTGAGGGCGTAATACAACTAAAGAAAAAGCCTATAAATGAGTAAAGAAAACAATGTGTAAGCTTAATCTTTTGCCGAATATTTCTCATAAGGTAAAATATAATGACTGATTCACATCCAATAAAGATAATAACGCAAACAATTGCACATATCCAGTAAAACATGTTTGCATTACTAATCTGTTCTAAAATTTTTTCCATGTCTTTACCATGAAAAACATAGTACGCCATTCCAATAAAAAGGATTCCCAAAAACAAAAAGTTTCCTATTATTTTTCTTTTACTCATAATTTAGTCTCTTTCTCATAACCATGGCCCATGTATATCACGGTATCCCCGATTAATGTTTATTTATTTTATCCTATGTTACTTATAGCTATGTTAGGCTTTTGGAATGTAATGACGATATGTAGCATCCATTCATGTTTATAAGCTATATTAAAAGCAGTATTAATTCCGTTTTATCAAAACAGTGGCACTGCAAACCACAAGTTCTAATGGCTATTTTGAAACAATATCTTATTCTTTCATCACCTTTTCAAATCTAAAAAATTCGTGTCTGCCATGCATTGATTCTTCCCTATCATCCCCATGGTCATGTGGATCAGGATGATACGCATTAAAAAATTCCACAATACGGAATCCGCATTTGTTCACATAAAAGTGAATATTTCTTTTTTCAAAGTATGGTGTAACAAGCTCCCATACCTCTGTTTTTGGATATTTGGCTACTATGGCTTTCCATGTAGCAAAACCGATGCCACGACCACTATGCTCTGGAGATAAAAAAAGCAAATCCATGGAGTTATGATGGGTTTCATTGTTAATTTGTAATACCACGCCCCCTACCTTCTTGTCATTCCAAAGGATATGATACGTTTCTGCGTTTTTGGCGTTGAAAGATTCGTAAATTACCTCATCCGGTGGAATCGGCCCATTACTACTATCGCCGAAGGTCTCAATAACCGCTTTCGCAAAGGATTCTTGCAATTTTTTTAGAAACTCCGGCTGTTCATCTTCCCCCACCGGCACCAATTTAATGCTGTTTTCTTCTTCATTTTTCATAAATGTTTGTTTCTCTCTTCCTTTGATATTTAAATAATTTGAATCTAGTTTATTGCATGAAAAGCTCCTTATTGAGTATTTTTATCCTCTCATGCGTTGCAGGCTCTGAAACATCGGTGACTAAAGGTTTTATTATTCTTTATTTTATAGTTGCTAATATTGATAGCCACGCGAAAAAGCCATGCTTTTTCATGGAATGTTGACTCAAAGCAGGGCTTAACTTTTAAAAATTGTATTATAGTTTCTTGTAATAACATCCTCTAAATCACTCATGTTTTTCAGATAAGTATAGATACTATAATGATTAAGCAATCTTTCGGCCTGTAAATTTATTTGTAATTTAACAATTCGTAAAAGTGGATTTAGAGATATCCAAAAAACCGACATAAAACACCTCACCGTTAAAATGGGCAATGCAAACTTGTTTAACATTACCCACACACTTGTCTAATTAAAATCTTTAATCCATTTTAGCTGTTCTCATTATTATACAAATGAAAAGAATGGAATAATGCACAAAATAAAATTTAATTTTTTACAACGATTAGCCGCAGACACTCTTCTTCTGTTTAGAACAGTGAATTCACATGACTTTTTATTCTTCTCTAAAGATTGAATAATATTTAAATATAGTTTAGAATAACTTCATAATAATACCATATTTTTTCATATATTAATACCCTCAATGATTAGGATGTCCATGAATTTGACTTCAAAATTAAAATTATATTAAATTTTATTTAACCATAATTCCATTCTAAACTAAAATGTTTAATAGATTCTGACATATTTCTTAAAACATATTAAATATTTAACTTGATTTTATTCCACATACAATGTATTTGCTTAATTTCCTACATAATGAAACGCTGTGATGGAGGTTTGTATGAAGTTCTCTGCAAATTTACAGACTATCAAAGAAAATAATTTTGCGCTGTAAACGGACAATGTTGCATACGAAGGAAACAGATATTTAATTATTTTTGCAACAGCGTTTGTATCTTCATAAAAATGACAGGTAAAAAGAATGATATTCCCATAGCATAAAACCAATCAAATTTTCCATTCTGCATACAGAGCCATGCTCCAGTACCCCCAATTATACCAATGATAAAGGCTACTACTGCCGAATCACCAGTTGTTTCTTTGGAAAAAAGACTATACAAAAAAATACCAGCAGGTGTTGCAAAGAAAATCCCACTAAAAATATCAATCTTAAGCAACGATATGTTTTCTAAAGAAATAGCAATCATAGCACAAAACACACCAATAAGTACTGTTATTAATCTTCCATATTTCATTTTCTGCCCATCATTTGCAAATCGATTTCCGTAAAGAGGATAAATTCGGTTGATTGAAAGCCCTTGAATACCCATAAAACAATTAATCATTGTGGAAGTGCCAATAAACAGCATGACACAACAGAAAATAAATCTTAAAATAGTTGCATTTTCTCCTACCATAACTCTATTCACAATGGCCGTTATAAAGTGCGTTGTATTTCCAAAATCAACATTCATACCCACAGGCAAATACCCAAAAAAGAAGGAACTCAATATCACTATGGGAAACCATAACAAAAAACCACCAATGAAAAAGGAATCCCTAACCACAGTTTCATTTTCTGCAATGGCCGCCTTTAAATAGTAAATTGGATCTAAACAGCTTTGCGCCAAGCCAATAATCATGGCTGATAACGCATAACGAATGCTCTGCATCACAAAAGGCAGCATTTTTCTTGAAGTCATTACAGTATGTCTTTCTCCCAGAAAAGCCAGTTGGTATAGAATCCTCTTGAAACCAATATTTTTCGTAATCAGAAAAAAAAGTATTCCAAGCCCCGTTACTATGCAAAAAAACGAGAGAACGTCGTGAAGAATTATACCTTTCATTCCAGACATAATAACAAAACTTAATGGCAAAATAATGGTAAGAAAGGCAGTTGTTTTAAAAGAAACACCAAATACCGCAGAAAATAACGCACTAATTCCCACTGCTTGCTCCATTACAACATAGACTATCAAAATCGCCGAAGCAATAATAAATATTTCTTGTGTCCTGCTACCAAATCTTGCTCCAATAAAATCAGTAAAAAACACCTTATGCTCTGTCAATCTTCTAAAACGCAATAGCATAAATATAAAAATAATAAATCCAATTCCCGTTCCAACAGCAAAAGCCAACCCCCCAAATTCTCCATATAATAAACAGGCCTCTGCAGCGCCAATAACAGAAACAATCCAGAGCCATGATGTGAAAATACTTGGAATCATAATTCTTCTCTTTAGCTTTCCGGGAAAAAACACAAATTGCGCTAAATTGTTTTTTTCTTTTCTACACAAGATATAAATAATTCCTAATATGATGGCATAAATAAACAGCAAGCCGATTCCTACCATTACTGCCCTCCCTCTTAAGTAACAATAATTGATATCGTTAGCTTATCATGACTATGAGCTTTTCTTTATTTCTCTTAGCTTTTTTTACAAGCAACTGGTAAGGAGAGTATTTCAATGAAAACTACATCAATTATATCATAAATGTAAAAAGCAGGCATTCATTTTCTGCCTGCTTTTCATAAATTAGTATCTTCTTACAATTTCTTCATATGTATCAGGACGTCTATCCTTAAAAAAGGTATAGTAACGCACTCGTTCTGTTTGGGTCAATGATAAATCAATTTCCGCTGAAATAATTCCTTCAACCTCTTCATTCAAGGCCACAATTTCCTCTCCAACAGGGCTTATAATCTTGCTTCGCCCAAAGAAACCTAATGCTTTGTCATCTCCAATTCTATTGGCAGCTACCAAATGTAATGTGTTATCAAAAGCCCTCGCCTTTGTAATCAAATCCCAATCCTTTTCATAGGGTTTTTCCCAGTTTGTACTGACAATCAGTAATTCAGCCCCCTTTAATGCATAGGTTCTAGCCACTTCTGGGAAGGCAGTATCCCAGCAAATCATGATACCTAATTTACCAATTTCTGTATCAAACACAGGAAAACTGTTTCCAGCACGGCACCACATTTTTTCCCCATCAAAGGGATGTACTTTTCGATAAGTCCCAAGAACAATCCCCCTGTTATCAATCAACACTGCAGCATTATAAAGGATATCCGTAAGCAATGGGTCTCTCTCTACAAAACCATATACGATATGTATGCTATACTTTTCTGCTAACTCACCCATAAATATTAGGCTTTCACCGTAAGGAACCACTTCCCCCAAGGCCTGGAACTCCTCCTTCGTCGCCTCATAACCTGACGTTATCAGTTCAGGAAAAACAATTAGATTCGTGTTAGGATATTCCAGCATTGTTTGTTCAACGTATTCTTTCATTTTCATTAAATTATAAGCCTTATCTGCTATTTTTGGCTGAAGCTGGGCGCAAGATACTGTTATTTTCATACATGTCTCCCCCTTTTATTTTTTTAATAGTTTAAAAAACTCTTTAATTGCAGGAATACCTATTACTATAGCCCCTAAGCAAAACCATGCATAGGATCCCCAAAAATAAGCTGTTAAACTTCCTTGACTCATCATAACTTATCCCTCCATTTCATGTACTTTGTGATCGGGCTCATATTTTAACAGTGTGTCAAAATCAAATTCATATTTTCCAAATGCGGAACCAAGAATTACAATAACTGCCGGTACCAATAATGAAAGCAAATTTCCAATAAACCAGTTAATGTCTTGATTTGGAATTACAAACCAAGCCGTTAAACCCGACGCAAGACCACAGAAAATGGAGATGGCAGCTACTCTAGGGGATGTTTTTTTCCAATACATACCTGCGATAAACGCACTAGCGGGAGCAGCAAAAAGGATACCGCTAAAAATATCCAGCATGAGCAAAGAAAAGCCTTTTAATAAAATTGAAACGACGATTACAAAAATACCAATCATATATGTAATGTTTCTGCCAAATCTCATTTGTGCTTTTTCATCTGCCGTTTTATTTACATATTTCTTATAAAAGTCAACAGTAAATAGTGCTTGTGCACCGGATAAGCAGTTACCACCTGTAGTCATACCCGCCATAAAAATCATCAATACAAACATGATACTGCCAACACCACCGCCATAAATTAAATTCAAAATGTGAGGTGCAGCTTCCGAAGCCAACCCAATTCCTGCACCTTCTCCAATCCCCATGGAAATCAAGGAACAACCAAACACACTACCACTCAAAATTGGAATGGGTGCCCAAGCAAGTAAAGTTCCAATAACGTATGCCTTCAATAATGACTTAGAATTTGTCGTAGCAATTGCCTTAGAGTAATAGCCTTGGTCCAGCAAAACCTGACCCATGGCAATTACGATGGCTGTAATACCATAACGCAGCCCCGCACCGGAAGTGATAGACAAAGCCTCGGGATTATAATTGACATTGTCAGGGTTATTAACAACATCTAACATACCTGTATAAATATTATCCATACCAATAAATTTAATAACCAAAGGTACAGTTATAATAAAAATAATTGAAATTATAAAGAATTGAATAACATCGTTAAAAATGGAGCCTCTTAAGCCTGCCTTGGCTATATAAATTGTAACAATACCTACTGCCAAAGTCGCCGCCACTTCGTAAGGAATTCCAAACATGGAATTAAAGGCAATACCAATTCCAACCCCTTGCGCAATAAAAACATATATGATTACCGCAATACCAAAACCAAAGAAAATCTTAGATACACCAGAACCATAGCGCTGTTCTACAAATTCCGTAAACGTAGTGCACTTGGGCATTTTCTTTCTCAGGTGCATAACCAGTGGAATAAATACGAAAAACGGTATGGAATTTCCCCATGCATAACTAAATCCACCAGAAACGCCATAAATTGTGCCAGCCTCCGCCGCACCCATAATGGTTGTTGTCCATACCCAGGAAACCATAACACTGGCGGCTACCAAAGCGTAAGGAATACTTCTGCCTGCCGCCACAAAATCGTCAACGCCTTCAATTGGAAACCGCTTTGATACAAAATATGAAATGCCGATAAATATAACAGCAAAACATAATAGTATCAAATAACCATAAAAAATGCCCATTATCATACACCCCTTCTTTTTATTGTACATTATTGTAAATTAACATGCACTAATGTTAGCACGTTGTCCTATTTTTTTCAACGGATATAATTAGATTTAGCCATTTTTTTACAAAAAAAATAAAGCAGCAATAAATTTAGATAAATTTACCACTACTTCATAATTAAAATATATTTAAATATAAGTAAAAATCATTTGGGAATATTTGAAACATTATCGAACTTGCTACTTTTATAAAATGTTTCTTCCACTGCTTTGCTGCTCTTTGGATAGAATAAAGAAACAATATAAGTAACTGCAAAATTCCCTAACATAACAAACATAATGGAAGAAAGATGAATTTTTCCATCTAAAATAAGAAATTTAAAGGCAAAAATCCCTCCAAAAATAATTCCGGCAATGGCCCCTTGGGTGTTGACTCTTTTTGAAAACCAAGCATATATGTAAGCAGGCAGAATAACCATAACCGGTACTGATAATCCTGTAATCCAAAGATAGATTGGATCCCCGATGTTAATAGCAAAGGCAAAACCTACGGCACCAGAGAGCATGACTGCAATTCTTGTCCAAAAGATCAATTCTTTGTCTTCTGCTTCCTTATTGATAAATCGCTTTATAATGTCATTACTAAAAATGACTCCAGTTGCAAACATATAGGAATCTGCCGACGACATAATGGCAGAAAACAGAGTCATAATTAAAAAACCCGCCAACACCGGCCCTAAGTTACTTAATAAAAATCTATAAATGATAAAACCTGAGTCAATGTGGGTCAAATTGGTTGCTCGTTGAAAAACTCCGATATATGTAGGAGAAATCAAAAGCATTAAAGTAATTGTCAATGGTATTAAATAACCCCAAAACACTGCTTTGTCCGTTTTGCCAGAAAAAATCCTTTCCCAATCACACTGATCACCCATCAAGAAAAAAGCACCGAAAGAAAACAAATACACGCCTGTATCCTTTCCCCATTGTTTCACATCATTCCCAACAAGACTCAGTAAATTGCCTTGTTCCGTTGAAGAAAAAAATTGGTTTAATCCTACAAAACCACCGGACAACTTAATGCATAAAAACAAAATAATCACAAGGCCTAGGGTTTGTAAGAATCCTTGAAAGACATCCGTAATCACCACACCCCAAAGGCCGCTTAAAAAGGTATATCCCGTGATAATAACAAAGGTGGCCAAAATTGCCAAATTTCTATCAATTTTAAAACTATATATCAAAAGATACGATAATGCAGAAAACTGCATTCCAATCATTGTTACATTACGAATCATTAGGCTTATAGCTACTGGTATTCTGATTAATTCCATTTTATGGGGATACCTTAAAGACAGCATATCCCCTATGCTATTTAACTTTAATTTTCTAATTCTGGTGATAAATAAAAAGGCAAAGATGTAGCATACGATTGTTGGAATTGCAAAAAGCCAGTAGCTTCTTGCGCCCTCTTCGTATGACATCCCTGCCAATCCTATTATCGTTCCTCCGCCCACCCATGTTCCCAGGTAGGTAAAAATAATAAACCCAATTGTTAAGCTTCTTCCGCAAAGTATGTATTCCTCATAAGAATTAAGTGCTCTTTTCACAAAAAAAGCACTTAATAAAAATAATATTATAATGTATACACACAATATTACACCGGAAACAAAACTCAAGTATAATTCCCACTTTCGTAGTAGATCCATAACAACAGCTTATTTTTCAGTTTCTTCTGTGCTACATCTATTGGAACGTACCCAGTCGACCACTTCCTTTTGATCAAAACGGATATTTTTTCCAAGTTTAATAAAAGGCATACCTTGCTTTTTCAAATTATACACGGTTGTCCTTGTTACTTGTAACATTTCACTCACATCTTCAATCGTTAAAAACTTAATATCAGCTGGCATATCCTTTTCACCACCTTTACGATCAATTGCACATGACATACTTATTTTATCCTCTATCATATAATCAAATAATAGTTCTTTTTACATCCATTGTCAATAGTTGTTCATAATAATCAAAGACAGTTCATTAAACAAAAAAAGTACAGAATTACCCTTGATATCTGTATGTTATACCTAAAAGAACCTAGAGGATATTTATTACTTATTTGACTGGATGATTTTATTTCAATTAAACCCAAAACGACGGCTGATTTTCAAATATTTTACTGAAATATTCAATCATGCAACCGTCGTATATGGAGTGCAAAATTTAGACCCTATTTTATCATTTCCTAAAAATACTATCCCCATTTGGCACCTTTACATGAAGAGGCATTGCAATTTTTGATACATTGATCAAATGGATATAATCCACATTACCAGCTAAAATATTATTTCCCCATGTACCACAACCTTCGGAAACCGCAGGGGATAAACCATTGGTTGCAGGGCCCCACGCATCCGGCGTAGGCTGATTAACTAATAACCGGGCCACAGGCAAATTTTCCCCTGCATATCTAATATGTTCTTGATTATGGCTGAACAAACCTGCTGTATGCCCTATGCCACCAGAATCCTTCATGTTTGTAATAGCCATATCCACTGCCTCTTCAAAAGTATCATAGCTTTTGAGAACCACAATGGGCCCCATAATTTCTTTATTTAAAACATCCTGTTTCCCTATCCCATCAATTTTAACGGCAATGACTTTTGTTGTTTCAGGAATATCAAAACCAGCTTCTTTTGCAATGACTTGGGCATCTTTTCCTACTAAATTGGAATTTACTTTTCCATCTGTAAACAGTGCTGCTCGAAATTTATCTACATCATCTTTTCTATCATAGACAATAATGCCTTGCTCTGTTA
>JABNAD010000516.1_pt1 | contig 21973 bp, 17 predicted proteins | sample 7240381 | NCBI WGS metagenome assembly JABNAD01 (sample SAMN11332834, study PRJNA596920) | anaerobic digester metagenome | biome: digested sludge; isolation source: digested sewage sludge-derived enrichment culture grown on H2/CO2 | place: Germany: Goettingen
TTGCTAACTGGTGAAAGTCCAGTCGGAGTAAGGACCAAGTTATCGCGTACAGTATTCAGTGATGAACTAACCAACCTCATTGGGGGTGGTAAAGTTTTTCACTTCCACACTGGTAAATAATGTCTTGCCAAACACAACGACACAGGGGTCATCGAAGATGAGCAGAAGTATGGTTGAAAAACATCGTAAAAAGAGAGCCCCGAATGTTTGCACATGGGGCTCTCGGGTGGTCGTTATAAGGGAATGTTAAGAGCCATATGAATCGAGAGATTCACGTACGGTTCTGTTAGATCCTAGGGGTGAGAGCCTTTAGGCTACTCGACTGGGAGGTCAGCAGCTGAGTCAATCACCTACCTCATACCCTATTTGAGTTTCATGTCTGAAAATTGACCGGAATCTAAGTCAACGGTTCTGCCTTACTTGTAGAAGAACCGATAGACCTGATTTGCCAGTTTTTTTGACAGTTCTTGCTGGAAAGCGGGGTTAATGATTTTTTTGACATCACCTGCATGGGAGATGAAGCCGATTTCCGTCAGGATGGATCTGCTGTTGGTATTGCGGAGCATGTAGAGCGAACCGCCGGACATGTCCTTGTCCCGATAAGCGCCGCGGTAGCCCATGCCTGAACTGGAATAAGCAGAGCTCATCATTTCGGATAATTTTTTGCTTTCGCTGAAGGCGGCCTGGGTCGAAGGATTGGCTTTCGCCGAGGGGTAAAGGGTCATCCCGCCGGATACCGTGCTGGAACCGGCGTTGTGATGGACAGAAAACAGCAGGTCGGCATCGGAGCGGTTGGACAGCGAGGCCCGGTCGGCCCGGGGCACGTCATAATCAGTGGTGCGGGTCATCACAACCCGGAAACCGAGCTTGATCAGTTCATCGCGCAGATTGCTGGCGAACTTGATGTCATAATCTTTTTCGTAGATTGACTTGCCGTTGAGACTGCCGACTGCTCCGGAATCACGTCCGCCGTGTCCGGCATCCACCACGATGGTGGGAACCTTGGTCACGGTGAAGGTGCTGGTCTGATAGAGGAGGCCGCCGGGGGTCGCGACCTGGATTCTCAGGTCGTTCCTGCCGGGACGGGTCACATTGGACGGAATGGTGTAGCTGAAGGACTGACCGCTGAGGCGTCCAGGATTCAGGTACGTGCCATTCAGGAATACGCTGACTTTGGTTGCGCTGGTATTCTTCACGGAACCGCTGATTTTGATGTCAGTATCCTTGTAATTTTTGTTGTGGCTGATTTTCACCCGGTCGGACCTGGTGCCGCCCAGGGTCTGGACATTGGGGGTGACGGAGCCGGAGCCGCCGGAACCTGAACCGGAACCGCTGCTGCCGGGAGAAGTATACCCTGGGGCTTTTTTGAGGTGCTTCATGTGGATATAGCCGTCCTTGCCCTGGTAGCTTACCTTGACGAAGTAGCCCCAGTCGTTCAGGACCGTGACTTCCGTTCCTTTGGGCAGGGTCGCCTTCGACTTGAAGTCGGTATTGGGACCTGCCAGCAGCTTCACCGACTGTTTGGTGGACATGATATGGACGCCGCGGTAGCTGTCCTGCGAAGAGCCGGATCCTTGGGAGGAACCGCTGCCGGAGTTTGAGGAACTGCTTTTGGTATAATCGGTCAGATCTGATTTTTTCACCCAGCTGTAGGATTTGTTGTAGCGGACTTTATACCAGCCGTCCTTCAGATCGATGATCAGAAAATCGGTTCCCTCGGACACGGTGGTCCGGGTCTTGTATGAGGAACCGGCTCCCTGCTTCAGTACTGTCTGGCGTTTGGCGTACATATGGTAGCCATCGGACTGGATGGACTGGCCTTTGCCTGAATCAGACTGGCCTGCACCGGTCGAGGGTTTCTTCTCCGATGAGGAGTCCTTCTGATCGGATCGGTTTGCTGCCAGCGCCTTGTCAGCGGCTGACGTTCCGTAATCCGCCAGGTATTTTTTATGGACATAGCCATAGCGTTTGTTGACATATACTTTCAGCCAGTCGCCCTTCCGGGAAATGATGAGAACATCGCTCCCGCCGGGGAGACTACCCAGCCTCCGGCTGTCAGCGGAAGCCTCTGACCGGAAATTGACTGTTCCTGACGTGACCATATGGTAGCCGTCACTCTTCACAGACTGGGCGGAACTAGAAGTTTTTTTCGAAGTGGATTCCTTCGCGGACTGACTGGTTTCGGATTTGTTTCCAGTCTTGCTGTAGTCCCGGGCTGAACTGACTGGGATCCAGCCATAGCGTTTGTTGACGTAGATCTTATAGTAGGAGCCTTTTCGATCGATGAGAAGGAAATCGGTTCCCGGTTTCAGCACCGTCAGTTTTTCCGAGGAAGAGGAAGCTGATGTTCGAAGGGTCACGGACTCCGCCGTAAACATGTGGTATCCGTCCGAGCGGACAGAAGAACCGGATTTCGGTGAGGCAGCGGCGGAAGATCCTGAACTTTGGGCCTTGGTCAGATACATCGTGCGGATATAGCCGGTCCGGTTGTTCCAACGCACTTTTGCCCAGGCGCCATTCTGATAGACGCCCAGGATATCGACGGCCTGACGGGAGGGTATTTTGACAATCAGCGTCTCATCATTGCGCATACCGCGGCGCATGCTCGTGGTCACGGTGGTTTTATAGACCGTCTGCGCGTAAACGATGCTGTTTTGCGGTTCGATCTGTGCGCCGACCAGGTACCCTGCACCGGAGACGGAACAAACAAGAGCCGTTTTTAATATGATTTCCTGTGCTCTTTTGTTAAACATCATATACTCCTCCTCATTATCGCTTCAATACTATACTAAAAGCAGTATTATGTTAATGTCAATTGATAAAATGACTGTTTCATAATTGATAACAATTCATCTTAATATTTTTAGCCCATTTTGGATGATAGAACGTAAATTCGAAAATCAAAAAATAGAGTAAAAAACGTCGTTTTAAGGATTTCTAGTTTTATAATGATTTTCTTCAAAGAATAACGTATTGCAAGGGTTTTAACCGTTTTGTTACTATTTGCATGACCATTCCCAGGATGTGGATAAAAGATCGCTAAGCTGGGATACAGGCCTGTTATAGCCGTTTTCCTTTCTGTATCAGGGTTAATTTTCATTATTTTAGCCCAAATTCAAAGCGTGAATCCAGTGTTTTCAACGGTTCATGGGAGTGGTTGACATAGTACCGGACAATTGTCTGAAATTTCTATCTAACAAGTTTATCCACAGTTTTTGTGGATAAGAGGAGATAATTGTTCATAACCTTTTATGAAATCGTTAGAGGCCACTTTTTTGAACAAAGTTATCCACAGGCCAGGGGTCAGAATTGTGGAACGTTTGTCCGGCTGCGGCTGTGGTAAAATGAAAGAAACGGGAAAAGGAGATATTATGTCCAGAGTCAGGCAGTTTTTCATGGATCTGGCAGCGCCGGTTCGACCGCTGAACGAAGTTTATTTGAAGCAATACCTGATAGAACCGGAACGGCAGGCCGTTGGACAACTGCGTCGAGCCGAGCTGTTGCACACCATTGCAACGGCACAGACGCTGGAACAGCTGCTCCCCGTCGCTGTCACCGGAGAGCGGAAACGACAGCTGCTCCGCGCCGCCCTCCTGCATGATGTCGGCAAAATCCGCTACGGCGCCGGGCCGATCCAGAAAACACTGGTGGTTCTCCTGGCAGGCATTATTCGCCGCGTTCCGGCGGTGGCCGGTCATTGGAAAGCTTGGGACATCTATCAGCATCACCCCGAATACGGCTATGCCATGGTGACTGCCTGGGACAGCTTTGCGTCCGATCCGTTTCTGTACGACCTGATCCGCTTTCATCATGATCCCGAATTGTTTGAGCGGCGGTACGAAGCGAGGGAACGCGACCTTTTCCGATTATTCTGTCAGGCCGATGAAATGAACTAACCAGCACGATGAACCAAGAGAGGGACGAAAGATGGATTATGATGTAGTCATTCTGGGCGGCGGTCTCGCCGGCTGCAGTGTTGCCGCGGCACTTGCCCGCTATAATCTGAATATTGCTGTCATCGAGCGCAATTTCGACATTGCGGAAGATGTAGCCCAGTTCATTACAACCTTTGTAACTGACGGGACGGATGTCATGGATGATTCGGTCTGTGAACTGCTCCGGGATTCCCATATTCCACTGCTGGAGTACAGCCGGAAAGGCAATTTCTACTACGAGAAAGAGCCATCCCTGTCGATTTATGACGAGAAGAAGGACTTTGAGGCCGCCCTGGAGAGGATCCACCGCCGGGGCATCCAGGGAGCCCGCCCGGTCAGCCGGGAAGAGGCCTCTGCCTGGACACCGCAAATCAAAGACAGCTATCAATGGATCATCCGCCATGAGAACACCGGTATTATTTCTCCCTATGACATGGCCACCGCTCTGGGAGAGATCGCCTCAGAAAACGGAGTCCGCTTTCGCCTCGAAGAAGAAGTAACCGCCATCGAACGAATCGCCCATGACGAGGTTCGGGTTACCACGAATAAATCCAAATATACCTGCCGGGTAGTGGTCATCACGGCGTTCAACGATCTGTACCTGGGCGGCGGGGAATACCGCCGGGCCACGCGGGATGTCCCGCTGCAGACGATGCTGCTGGAGAAAAATTACCAACAGGATATCGGGCTCATGCTGAACGTATTTCATGCTGACGGCCATGCTTCCTCCATCATGCCGACTTTTTCAGGAAAGGCAGTGGCTGCCATTGAAGCCTCCCAGCGCATGGATTACAAGGGCGTCAAGCACCGGGTGGAAGAGCTCATCGGACCGTTTCCCTCCGAGCGGGTGGACCTGTTAACCGTCAATAATTACTATGATGTGCCCATCGTTATCAGTGATCTGCTGGAAGAAAAAGGCTACATTAACCTGGAGGTTAAGAACCATCAACTGCCTGCTCTGCTGCCCCGGGTCACACAGATTGTGTCGGACCTGGTGGTCAGCAATTTCAAGACAGCTGAGAATCCGGACTATGTATTCAAACGGCGGGATTATTTCCGGTTCCGCGATCTGTCGGACAAGGAACGCAATGAAGCCATTGCCTTTGATCCCCGCTTTGGCCATATGATCTGCACCTGTTCCCAGGTGACGGAAGGGGAAATCGTCAACTCCATCCGGCGACCGCTGGGAGCCCGAACTGTGGAAGGGGTCAAGCGCCGCACCGGCATTTCCTTCGGCAGTTGCCAGGGATCTTACTGCATGAACCGGATCCTGAAAATTCTGGCCAAAGAACTGGACAAAAAGCCCGAGGAAATTCTCAATGACTCCAAGGAATCGCGCATTCTGACTGCCCGAATCAAAGAATTCGAAAGCATATAGGAGGTCTGGTCATGAAAGCCTATTTTACATCCCTCATTCGCTGCAAGGACTCCGGACGAATTGAAGTGGTGCCGGTGAAAAGCACCCAACCAGTGGAGATGGAAATGTTCCTGCCGATTTCCCGGGTACTCTCCCGCATTTATGTTGGAAAGCCCGTCCGCCGGGGCGACGTGATCTGCCTCAATGTACTCAACCAGGGCATTAACATTGTCGCCACCAAAACCGTCGAGTAGTCCCCCTCCATAGAATCAGAATCTGGTCCAGGCTCCATCCGGTCAAACACCAGTCACCACAAACCAGCTCAGAAGAGCGCTCCTCCGATAATAAGATCGGACCAGACAGAACCAAAGAGCATAACAGACCTCTGCCCAGAAGTGACAAAACAGACAGATCAACAGACTGCATTGGGTTGATACAGACCGAAACAGCCAGAGACAGACCGAGTACACTAAACGGACCGGACCAGCCCGAAACAAACCGAGAAAGCTGATAATACACAGAGGATCAGAACCATTCATGGATGAAGCATCTGACATGGATGAAGCATCTGTCAAAGAAGTAAAAAGAATTTATCATAACAACGCTGTGAGGAGATGGTCATATGCCACAGGACAAGCTGAAGCTGAACGTTCGCCAGACCCTGCTGATCGGATTGGGATTTTTTGCCAGCTCATTGTTATGGAGCCTGTACAACAGTTTCGTACCCTTGATTCTTCAGGACTTCATTGCCTCCACCGCCACCGTCGGTCTGATCATGACCATCGACAACGTCTTCGGGGTGATTTTTCAGCCGTATTTCGGTGCCAGAAGCGACAAAACCCGCACCCGGTTCGGCCGGCGCATGCCCTATATCCTGATTGGCGCACCGATCTGCGCCGTGCTGTTCGCCTTCATTCCTCAGATGAAAGTGCTATGGCTTCTGATGCTGGTTATTATTATCTTTAATTTCATCATGTCCATCTGGCGGGCTCCCATGATTGCATTGATGCCGGATCTGACTCCGGACCCCCTGCGCAGCAAGGCCAACGGACTGATTAATCTGATGGGCGGCGCTGCCTCCATCATCGCCTTTCTGGTGGGGGGACGCATCGCCCACAGCTACGGCCGCGGCGCCACTTTCCTTATGGGGTCCGTCATCATGCTGCTGGCCGTTGGCCTGCTCTTTGTCCTGATCAAGGAAAACCGGCTCAATCCCAGACTGGTGGCTCCGCCGGATACTCAAGAGGAATCTGGTGATCAGTCCTTCTTTGGACTGGGGGGCTTCCGCAAGCTGCCGCCCGATTCCCGGCGCAGCCTGTTCTTTCTGCTTCTGGCGATTTTTTTCTGGTTTTGTGCCTACAACGCGGTGGAAACCTTCTTCACCAGCTATGCCACGACGGTCCTGGGACAGAGTGAGGGACAGGCAGCCATGCTGCTGGCATTTTTCTCCGTTTCCTTTGTCATTTTCGCCGTACCCTCGGGGATCATTGCCGATCGGATCGGCCGGCGCCGAACGATCCTCCTGGGTCTGATCGGACTGGTGGCGGTGTTCATTCCGCTTCTGTTTGTGGAATCATTATGGGGCATCCGGGCGCTGCTGCTTCTGGGCGGTATGTTCTGGGCCGGGATTAACATCAATTCCCTGCCCATGGTGCTGGAGATGGCGGGAGAGAATGAACTGGGAACATTCACCGGTTACTACTATTTCTTTTCCTTCTCTGCATCCATTGCCAGCCCCATCCTGTTCGGACTGGTCCGGGACCTGTCCGGCAGCTTCCGCTCCCTGTTTGTTTACGCGCCCATTGCCTTCGCGCTGGCGCTCCTGGCGATTCTGCAGGTGACGCACGCCTGGGAGAAAAAAACGCAGCCCGGAGATTCAGGAAACCAGTAAGTCACCCGGCACTCATTCCAGGAAGAACAGCCACGGACAAATCACTGGACTGGATGAAACAGGCAGCGAAAAGACCGCTTCGGCGGTCTTTTGCTTTGATCCAATTGGTTTCGTCAAATCGAACGGCAATTTTTGAGTATTTCATCGGAGAGGACCGATGGATGGTGATAAAACGTGAAATAAAACCCGGGTTTGATTTCCTTCTTTCTATTTGAAGCAGAAAGTGATATCATCGTAATGATAAATCTTTAAAAAGGTTCTCGAGAAACCGTAAGATAACAAATGGGATAACTGTGCGATCTTGCGGCGAGCAGGATTTTTTTATTGCAAAAAATTGGAGGTATTATTCATGACCAACAAGGTACACGGCTATCTGCCGGATGAGACGCCAAGGCCCCTGGAATTATTATTCTTTGCACTCCAACAAATCATCGTCATGTTCCCCGCGACGGTTCTGGTCGCTCTGCTGACCGGATTCAACGTATCCACCACCATCTTCGCCTCAGGGCTGGCAACGCTTTGCTTTATCCTGGTGACCGGACGCAAGATTCCGCTCTACTACGGTTCCAGCTTCTCCTACATCGCGGCCATTACCTCCATTACCATGGGATCAACCTATGCCCATCTGCCCATGAATGAAAGAATCTCCATTGCTCAGTTCGGTATCATGATGTCCGGATTCGTGTCGATCATTGCCGGTTTCATCATCCGCCGGTACGGCCGCAAGCTCATTGATCGCCTGCTGCCCGCCAGCGTCACCGGACCCATTGCCATCATCATCGGTCTGTCCCTGGCTGGTTCGGCTATGTCCAACGCCACCGCTGTGCCGGCCTCCGTGGATCCCGCCTGGGGAATGAACTGGGCCTGGGTGATCGCCATCGCGACCCTGCTCTCCACCATCCTTTACTCAGTTTATCTGAAGGGACGATTCAGCCAGCTGCCGATCCTGTTCGGACTCCTGACCGGCTATGGCGTTGCCATCATCGTTCAGATGGTTACGAAAATTCCGTTCATCAGCTTTGATACCATTCAGGGAGCCATGCTTCAGCTGCCGGTCATCACGCTGCCCAAGCCGACCTTTGTTGCAGTGGCTGCTATTATGCCCATCGCGCTGGCCACCATCCCGGAATCGACGGCCCACATCTTCCAGCTGCACATCTATGTCAACAATCTGGCAAAGAAGAAGGGTTCCACCAAGGTCTACGACCTGGAGAACCGCCTGGGCGACAACCTCATCGGTGACGGAATCGGCGACATCGTTTCCGCAGCCATCGGCGGACCGGCCGGCACCAACTATGGCGAAAACATTTCCGCCATGGCCATTTCCAAGAACTTCTCAGTCAACGTGCTGATTACGGCGGCAATCCTGACCATGGTGATCTCCAGCTTCACCCCCCTGGTCAACGCGGTCTATTCCATTCCGGCAGCCGTCATCGGCGGACTGTCCATCTACCTGTTCGGTGTCATTGCCGCTCAGGGAATCGCCATCATCATTGAGAAGCAGGTGGATATGTTCAGCTCCAAGAATCTTGCGATCATCTCCGTGATCCTCATCATTGGCCTGGGCGGCAGCTTCTACTTCCCGGAATCCATGATTCCATTCTTCGGCGTGCGTTTCCCGGCCATTGCCACCGCCGCCATCGTCGGAATTCTCCTCAACCTCCTGCTGAGCCTCGGCAATCAGGAAGAACCCGTTATCGTCGATGAGGATGTCGATCTGGCATAGTCCGATCAAGCAACAGACTTTAACCACCAAAGATTCACTGAATGAAACATCCGTCAGATGCGAGTCTGACTGGTCAATAACAACAGAGATCAGAAACTCCCTGCCAGGCAGAGCGAACAGCTCGGATTGCCCGACAGGGAGTTTTGTCATGAACGGATTCAGGCGGAGGGCAGGATATGAACCGGAAAGGAAGCGCACCTGTTGGTGATCAAAAATAGTACTTCCCCCGGGATACAGCATCACGCAGGCTGAAAATTTGGTACAATTTCAGAGAACAAACCAGGCGATACTTCGGTTCAGAGCGATGGTTGAAGCAGATGTCAGTGAATGCCGAGATTTCAGGATGTCCTGATGACAATATTTCAGGTCATCAGGGGGAAGCATCCCGCTGACGATGGCTTCGCTCCCCGAAGGAAAGGAACCATTATGAATCAAATCAGACCACGCCTCCTCATTGCCGGAACCGGCAGCGGGAGCGGAAAAACGACGATGACCTCAGCCATTCTGTCTGCCCTGAAGCTGCTGGGCAAATCACCCATTGCCTTCAAGTGCGGTCCCGATTTCATCGATCCCATGTTTCACCGGGAGGTCACGGGGATTCCCTGCCGCAATCTGGATCTGTTTCTGATGAAGGAAGCCACGGTCCGATCCACCTTGCATAATCACGGTCAGTCCTTTGATCTGTCATTGATTGAGGGGGTGATGGGGCTCTATGACGGCATTGATGATGAGGGAACAGCTTCTGCCAATGCCGTGTCCCTGGTCACGGGCACGCCGGTGCTCCTGGTGGTCAATGTCCATGGAAAAGGCTTATCCGTCTGTGCCGAAATCTTTGGCTTTCTGAAGTTCATGCCCAACCGGGTGCAGGGCATTCTGCTCAACCACTGCCCGGATGGCCTGGTGGCGTATTACCGGTCGATGATCCAGGAGCGTCTGGAGCTGCCGGTGGTGGGCGCGCTGCCCGCCATTCCGGAAGCGGAGATCGGATCCCGTCACTTGGGCCTGATCACAGCGGCGGAGATCAGCGATCTCCGCCAGAAGCTGGACCGCCTGGGGCAGGCGGCCTTACAGGGAGTCAACTGGGATCTTTTCTTTGCGATTGCCGCCGGAGCGGATCGCTTGGACCCGCGGGAAACGATGGCTGAAGCGGAGCCGGTCCTGCCGGAGGGAAGGGCTCAATGCGGCGGCGGCTCCGTCACCTCGAATGCGGCCGGAGACGATCCAGTCTCCGCTGAGGGGGACAGACCGCTGCGGATCGGCATTTCCAGGGATGAAGCCTTCTGTTTCTACTATCAGGACAACCTGGACCTCCTTGAAACCATGGGAGCCCAGCTGGTGTTTTTCTCCCCGCTGCACGACCCGGCTCTGCCGGACCATCTGGACGGCCTGATCCTGTGGGGCGGCTATCCGGAGCTGCATGCCCGGACATTGTCCGAGAATCAGGGGATGCTCCAAGCCATCCGGACAGGCTCACAGTCGGGGCTGCCAATCTATGCCGAGTGCGGCGGCTTTATGTTGCTGCACGAAGCCATCCGGACGCCATCGGGCGAGGAGTACCCGATGGCGGGCGTTTTCCCCGGAATCACCCGGATGACCGATTCGCTTCAGGATTTCGGATATGCCAGGCTGACCGCCAACGCAGACAATCTGCTCCTGCCCCGGGGAGCCGTCATCCCGGCGCACAGCTTTCATCACTCCGTCAGTGACAATCCCGGCGACTGCTTCACCGCCGTCAAAGCCGGCAGCGGCAGATCCTATCCGGCCTTCCGCCAGACCAGGCAAACCCTGGCGGGTTACCCGCACCTGCTTTGGTCCGATTATCCGGAAGCGGTGAGCCGGTTTCTGGCGGCCTGCCGGGTCTATCAGACCGAGCAGGCGCCATTCAGGGCTTCGGCCGCAGCGACAGCCGCAGCTCATTCTCATTCTTGAGCGGAGCAATCAGGAAGGAATTGAGATAATGCCAGAACCGCAGGTGACGCCCTTTTTCTTCCCACAGGCGATAGCCCTGGTGACGCTGCGGATCCTGCAGCAGCAGATGCAGGGTTCCGGAGAAATAGGCCCGGGTCACTTCCGCCGCGAATTCAGCCATTCGAATCACCTCCGGTTCGCTGAGGGAAGGATCCTGGAGCAGATCAGCACCGGTCTTCAGCGCTGAAATCCCGTAAAAGTACTGACTGGAGAAAGCCTCAAAATCCATCAGATTAGGGTCAGCCACACCCTGGCCGGCGGCCCAGCCGGACACGTTCAGCGATTCGGTCCGGTATTGCAGGACCAGTTCCTCATCGATGGTCACATGAGCCATTAGATGAGGAAACGCCGACAACGCCCCGGTGGCAGTTTCGTTGAGACCCTCCGGAGTCAGAGCCAGGTGCTGCAGATGGATATGACCGGACAGATTCAGCCGGATCCGATACTGATCGAGAATCTGCATCAGCTCCAGATGGTTGTCGATGACGAATCCCCGGGTGAACTTTTCATTATGGACCAGAATATTCTGATGGGTCGCCGTCAGAATGGTTTCGCCCTGAGAGGAAGCTTCCCCCAGGGACCGGTCCAGCCATTCCAGCGTTGCCGGAGGAATCCTGCCCGGTGCCAGGCGGGTGTTGGCATCAATCAAAGCCAGCCGCAGCCCGTCATTCAGTTCCAGGATATAGCTGAAGGAAGCCGGATCCCGCCAGCGGGCCCGGTCATAGCCGAAGGCCCGGTACAGCTCCAGGAATTCTGGCTCACTGATGGACGGCGCCGACCGGATGCTTCCCTTCAGGAATGCGGCCGCCGAAGCGATGGCGATATCGTGATTCCCGGGAATCAGCGCTACCGGAATTCCCCCGGACTGAATCCGGTGCAGCTGTTCCACCACATCCAGATGGCTCTCCAATTCCCCGTTGAAAGTCAGATCGCCGCTGATGACCAATAGATCCGGTTTCTGGCGAAGCACATACCAGGTGAACGCCTCCACGATTTCCGCTGAATAGGGCAGAACTTTGCCGTCACCCTGCAGACTGACGCGATGCAGGGCATCGCCTTTGTCATGGAGACGGGCGGACAGCAGATGCAGATCGGCAACGTGAAGAATGTTGAGAGGCAATTTATAATTCATGAAAGTCTTCCTTTTTTGAGCAAACTGGAACAGCAGTCCGGCCCGTTACTTCCGGGCGAACGCCGGAGCTGTTGAACCAAGCGGTCCGGCCAACGCCGCTATCTGAGGGAAGGGTGCGAAATTAAGCGGGATGTTCCTGCTTCAAGAATACCATATGCGCCGGATTCGATGTATAGTAGGGGTATAGAAGACAAGACTTTGAGCCGGAAGACCAGCACCCGAACCACACTGCACAAGGGAGGATGTCCCATGTCAAAATCCGAGCGCAGAACCTCTCTCCTGATCGGAGCCGCCATGACTCTGATCGCGGGAATCTACCTCAAAACCCTGAATGAGATCCGAAAAGAAATCACCCAGACCCACCCGGCAGCCGAAACCAACGACCAGGGCAAGCCACTGGAAACTCAGACCCCGCCGCAGTCTGACGGGCAGGAGGACCTGTGGTAAACACTCCGTCCGGTTCCCTCTCACCCTGATGTGTTCCATGATTTCAGATCTTAAGCCAGAACTTACGCCAGAACTTGAGTCATAACATAGTTCAGACAAAAAAACGACCTGTTCCGGTCCATGTCAGTCCGGAACAGGTCGTTTTCATTGCAGGTTCTCTTCGTCAGTACGTCCTGAGTGAAGGGTACTGTGGATACTGAGTGGTGAAGTGATGGGCTACTTTTCTGACGGATCCTGGATTCGGGATATGAACAGGGGGAGTCCCTGGTACTCGATGACCAGGAGGTAGGGGCGATCCAGGGTGAACTCAATCTTATTGTCGCCGGGGATGGAGGTTTTGCCGACGCCGATTTCAGTGACGGCAGCGGCCTTGAAGCCTTTTTCATTAAGCTGCAGTTTGGTTTTCTGCTTGATTTCGGTGACGGAAGCCGTCACGCCGCTGAGCATGTTCGACAGGTCCGCGGACAGGAACATGTTGGTGTAGCCTTTGTCGATCAGGAGTTTCTTCAGGGACAGGTTCTCGCCATTGATATCCAGGGCGGGAGCCTTGAAATCCACCAGGGCCGGGGACCCTTCGGACAGAATCGAGGCCAGCTCCGGAATCAGATCCAGCGGTTCGGCTTCTCCCCTGGGCAGGAGGAACCAGACCCGGATGCCCTGTTCGCCGGGGAAGGCGACCGCCTGGGCTTTGGCATGATCCACATAGTCCGTCCCATCGGCCAGTCGGCCCACAAAGGGAACCTGGACGTCACCGGAGGGAGCGTGGAAGGTCTGATTTTGAAGCTTCTGGAAAGGAACCAGCCACAGATCGGTCAGGTAGAGCACGTTATAGATATTGAGAATGGCAGAGCCATCGGTCTCAAAGGTCGCTTCATAATCCTCCATGAACCGGTCCGTCTTGTCACTGACCCATTGCCGGATGATTTCCTTGGTTTCCTTTTCTTTGGTGAAGTCGACCTGAGCGGTTTCCGCGCTCCAGACGGAGGCGGCGGTTTCGAAATACTGGGATTTGATGTTGGCGGCATAGCGTGAATCGAAAAAGATTCCGTTGGTCAGGCGTATGCCGTACTTGGATTCATCCGGCTTGTCCCGGAGCAATTTCGATGCCGTCATGAAATTGAGGCTTCTGGTCAGGTCCGGAATGACCTTCGAGGAATCAAAACCAGAGGGCAGCTTCATCAGGCGGTTCAGTTCCGCCAGCGTTTCCCCGGCCGCGCCTTCCCGCAGAACACCCAAGGCCGTCCACAGGGACAGCGGGGAAAAGATCTGATTTTTCTTCTCCGAGGCCGCGAAATAGGCCGGGGTAATTTCCTCCGCCAGCTCATACAGACTGGAACGGATCTCGGAAGGGACCTGAACCGCAGTTCGGGCTGAATTCACCGGAACCTGCTTTAAGAACACCGAGGCCGGCGTGACCGGCGCACAGCCGGCCAGCAGGGACAGCCCCAGAATCAATGGAATGGTGGATCGTTTCATGAGGATTCCTCCGTTTTCAAACGTGGTGAGTGAGGCTATGGTTCTGACGGCTGTTTGATCTGAGCGACAAACAGAGGCAGGCCCTGGTATTCAATGACGATGAGATAGGGCCGGTCGACGGTGATTTCAAGGGGCGGATCCGGCGGTGCCGAGGTATCAATGCTGATCTGGGTGACCGCAGCGGCCTTGAAGCCTTTTTCATCCATCTGCAGCCGGGTCTTCTGCTTGATATCCGATACTTCGCCATAGATACCGTCCAGCATGCGGGACAGATCCGCTTCTTGGAACATTTTGGTATAGCCTTTGGCCTGGAGCAGGTCTTTCAGGGACAGGTTCTCCCCGTCCAGATCCAGGAGCGGAGCCTTGAAGTGGAGGTAAGTCTGCTCTCCGCCCGCCAGAATTTCATCCAGGTCGGCCACCAGATCCACCGGTGGCAGCCCGTTCTTCGGCAGCAGGAACCAGACCCGGATGCCCTGCTCGCCGCGGAAGGCGACGGCCTGTGCTCTGGCGTGATCGACGTAGTAGGCATCCTCGGCCAGGCGTCCCATGAACGGCACCGACACATCGCCGGAAGGCGCATGGAAGGTCTGATTCTGGAGCTTCTGGAAGGGCATCAGCCATAAGTCCTTGAGAAACAGCACATTGTAGATATTGAGGATGGCGGATCCGTCGGTGGCAAAGCTCGCTTCGTAGTTCGGGATGAACTCCTGGGTCTTGTCACTGACCCACTGCCGGATGATTTCCTTGGTTTCGGCCGCTTTGGTAAAGTCCACCCGGGTCGTTTCCGTGCCCCAGACCGAGGCAGCCGTTTCCAGGTAGGCGGAGCGGATCTTGGCGGCATAGCGCTGGTCGAAGAAAATGCCGTTGGTCAGAAGGATGCCGTATCGGGAATCATCCGGCTTGTCTTTGGGCAATTTCGAAGCTGTCATGAAATTTAAGCTTTTGGACAAATCCGGAATCACTTTCGAGGAGTCAAAGGCCGCCGGCAGCTTCATCAGACGGTCGAGCTCCGCCAGGGTTTCTCCGGCTGCGCCTTCCCGCAGAACCCCCAGGGCGGTCCACAGGGACAACGGGGAAAAGATCTGATTCTGCTTCGCGGATTCCCTGAAATAGGCTGGGGTAATTTCCCTGGTCAGGGCAAAGATGCTGGCGTGAATCTCCGCTGGGACCTGAACGGTCGGGGCGGAATCATTGACCGGGACTTTTTTCAAAAAGGCCGAAGTCGGGCTCTGCGGCGCGCAGCCCGCCAGCAGCGACAGTCCGAGAATCAGTGGGATGATCGGTCGCTTCATAAGAATTCCTCCGTTTCAGGCGAGGCGGTTGCCGTTATTTTTCTGACGGCTGTTTGATCTGAGCAATGAACAGAGGCAGGCCCTGGTACTCAATGACGATAAGATAGGGCCGGTCAGTGATGAATTCAACCGGGGGATCGGCCGGTCCGGAGGTCTCCAGAATGCCAATTTCGGTGACGGCCGCGGCCTTGAAGCCTTTTTCGTCCATCTGCAGTTTCGTCTTCTGCTTGATCTCGGAGACCTCCGCGTTGACTCCGTCCAGCATGCGGGACAGATCCGCCGAATGGAACATTTTAGTATAGCCCTTGGCTTCCAGCAGGTCCTTCAGCGACAGATTCTCTCCGTCCAGATCCAGGACCGGGGCCTTGAAGTTGACATAGGTCGGCGCTCCGCCGGCCAGAATGCCATCCAGGTCAGCCACCAGGTCCACCGGCTGCAGGTCGTTCTTCGGCAGCATGAACCAGACGCGGATGCCCTGTTCTCCGGGGAAAGCGACAGCCTGGGCTTTGGAATGATCGACATAGTGAGCGCCTTCGGCAAGACGGCCCATGAACGGCACCGAAACATCGCCGGTCGGAGCGTGGAAGGTCTGATTCTCCAGTTTCTGGAAAGGCTCCAGCCACAGGTCCTTCAGGAACAGGACATTGTAGATATTGAGGATGGCGGAACCATCCGTGGCGAAGGTGGCGTCATAATCCGCGATGAAATGCTCGGTCTTGTCACTGACCCACTGGCGGATAAGCGCTTTGGTTTCGGTTTCTTTGGTAAAGTCAACCTGGGCCGTTTCCGTACCCCAGACCGAGGCTGCCGTCTCAAAAAAACTGGAGCGGATGTTTTTGGCAAAGCGTTGGTCAAAGAAAATCCCATTCGTTAAAAGGACGCCGTACTTGGAATCATCCGGTTTGGCCTTGGGCAGTTTCGAAGCCGTCATGAAATTGAGGCTTTTGGACAAGTCCGGGATCACCTTGGAAGAGTCAAAGTCCGCGGACAGCTTCATCAGACGGTCCAGCTCAGTCCGCGTTTCACCGGCTGCGCCTTCGCGGAGAACACCCAGCGCCGTCCACAGGGACAGTGGGGAAAAGATCTGGTTCTGCTTCTTGGATTCGCTGAAGTATGCCGGGGTAATCTCCTTGGCCAGCGCAAAGATGCTGGCGTGGATGTCCGACGGGACCTGGACAGTGGTGGCCGTTGGACTGACCGCAACTTTCTTCAAAAAGGCCGAAGCCGGGGCAGCCGGAGCACAGCCGGCCAGAATTGACAGACTCAGGACGAAAGGGGCGGCTTTTTTTATCATGTCAGGTTCCTCCCTGTACGGTTTTTCTATTGGATCCCTTGGGATCCCGTACTTTATTCTTACGCTTTTTCCGGGAGAAAAGGGTTACAATGTAGTTAATCAAAGGGAACAGGGAGGAGACCAGGCATGGCAGTCATTGAGGTAAGCCGGGTGTATGAGGAGATTGCAGCGGGCAGGCGGATTCTGGTAGACCGGCTCTGGCCCAGAGGGAAACGCAAGGAGGATCTTGAGCTGACCGACTGGGCCAAAGCAGTGGCGCCATCCACGGAACTGCGCCGGACCTTTGCCCATGATCCCGAGACCTTTCCCCGGTTCCGGGAAGCCTACCTGGAGGAGTTGAACGCAAACCCTGCGGCGGCGGACTTTCTGGAGCAGATGGCAATTTATCTGGCGGATGGTCCCGTAGTGTTTCTCTATGCCGCCAAGTCCCGGGAATATAACCATGCCCTGGTGCTGCGGGACTGGGTGCCCTCCCGCCAGGAGGAAGCAGCCGGAGCGAAACCAGCCGGACCGAAACCAGCCGGACCGAAACCACCGGCCAGTCAAAAAAATAACAGGGAATTTCAAAAAAACAAAACGAAGGCGGACCCAAACCAAAAATGTATTAAAGCCCGCCGGTTTTTGTTGTAAATATGATGTTTCACGAACCGCGGGGGTGAGCTCACGGTTTGTCTTTTTGAATGCCCCTCGGTAAGATAGAAGGGATTGTATTCATGACGGAGGAAATGCTATGGAAGAACTCAAAAAAACATTCGATCTGACCCAAGCGATGGATCAGGGACTGACCGACGCGCTTGCCTATGGATCCGGTTATCTGGGACAGGGCAAAGTGGCTGATTATATCCCGGCCCTGGCTGGAGCCCCCGCTGACCATTTGGGCATCTGCGTTCTCACCCGGGATGGGGAGTTCCACTGCCGCGGCCACTGGGATCAGATGTTCACCATGCAGAGCATTTCCAAGGCCCTGCTCCTGATCTACGCCTTGCTTGAATTGGGTCATGAGAAAGTCTTCTCCCGGGTTGGCGTGGAACCGACCGGCGATTCCTTCAACTCCATCGTCAAGCTGGAAACCAAGGGGCACCATCCTCTGAATCCCTTCATCAATGCCGGCGCCATCGCGACGATGGGGCTGATCCTGGAGGAGGGCAGAACCTTCGTCCAGTTCATGGAATTCCTCGAAGGCCTGGCCCGCCGCCCCCTGACCATTGATGAGACGGTGTACCGGTCGGAAAAGGAAACCGGTGACCTGAACCGGTCTCTGGCCTATTTCATGAAATCTGACCAGGTCATACAGGGGGATGTGGAAGCGACCCTGGATGCCTACTTCCGGATGTGCTCCATCCTGGTCAATACCAGGGATCTGGCCCGGTTCGGCATGATCCTGGCCAATGACGGCCAGGATCCGCTGACCGGAGAGCCGATTCTCAGCGCTTATTATGCCACTCTGGTCAAAACACTCATGGTCACCTGCGGCATGTATGACAGTTCCGGGGAATTTGCCATTAAAGTCGGCATGCCGGCCAAAAGCGGCGTGGGCGGAGGCATTCTTGCCCTGGTTCAGGGCAAGGCCGGCCTGGGGGTCTACAGTCCCGCCCTGGATGAGAAGGGCAACAGTCTGTGCGGCATCAAGACCCTGGAATACCTGTCCCAGGCGCTGGATCTGCATTATTTCAAAGGAAATCAGTAGTTACCCCACCGAGCGACACGCCAGGAGACCCTGCAGGGCAGAGTCTCCTGGCTTTTTGAGGTTCCGCTGTCAGTACGGACTGCCGCCAATTCGGTCCGATTCCTGCACGGCAAGGCCGGGCGGTACAGGATTGAAGGGGTGGTGTTGCCCGTCACAGTCTGGCGAAGGGGAGCCAGGGGACCTGGGATTCAGTTCATTCGGCGGTAACATCTGCTCCTTACAATGGTACTATCATTTCGACTGATAAGGAGGAAGCCATGACTCAGCAGCATACCAACCGACTGATCGGCGAAGCCTCGCCGTATCTATTGCAGCATGCCCACAATCCCGTGGACTGGTACCCCTGGGGCGAGGAAGCGCTCGGGCGGGCCCGGCGGGAGAATAAGCCGATTTTTCTGTCGGTAGGTTATTCCACCTGCCACTGGTGTCACGTCATGGAGCGGGAATCCTTCGAAAACGAGGCAATTGCCCGACTGTTGAACGAGCACTTCATTGCCGTCAAAGTGGACCGGGAGGAGCGCCCGGATCTGGATCACCTGTACATGAGCTTCACCCAGGCCTTGACCGGGCAGGGCGGCTGGCCGATGAACGTCTTTCTGACGCCCGGGCTGGCGCCGTTTTATGCCGCTACCTACATCCCGCCGCAGGCCACGGTCTGGTCCCCCGGATTCCCTCAGATACTGACCGGGATTCAGGAGGTCTATCACGGGAATCCTGCCGCTGTGGAACAGATTACGGAGCAGGTGCTCACCCAGGTTCAAACCATCCGGAGCCGGCAGCGGGAGGAACGCCGCAGCCTGGACCCCGACCTGGCCGAACAGCTGGTGGAGACCCTGCGCCGGCGCTATGATCCGGTTCATCCTGGCTTTGGCACCAAACCCAAGTTTCCTGCCCCATACAACCTGCTGTTCCTTTTGAATCAGCCGGATGCCCAGACCGGGGCAGATCAGGCCGATCCCTCCGAGAAGCCGGGACCCCTGGAAATGGCGTTTGCCACCCTGGAAAGCATGTACCGCGGCGGCATATATGACCAAGTCGGAGGCGGCATCAGTCGCTACAGTGTGGATGAGGCCTGGCTGGTGCCACATTTTGAGAAGATGCTCTATGACAATGCCTTTCTGATGGAAGTGGCGGCCAGAGCCTGGCAGAGGCAGCCGTTGCCCCTGTTTCGAACGATCTATGACCGGACCCTGGAGTATATAATGAATGATCTCCAGTCGGAAGACGGACTCTTTTGCGCCGCCGAGGATGCCGATTCAGAAGGGGTGGAAGGCAAATTCTATGTCTTTTGCGAAGCTGAGATCGATCAGATCGCGGGCGATGCGGCAGAGCCTTTCAAAGCTGTCTTCGGGGTGACGGCAAAGGGGAACTTTGAAGGCGGGAACATCCTGAATCTGATTGCTGCCGAGTTGTCGGTGCGGGATTCCGAAGAACAGGTCTGGCGGCCGCTGCTCAATCAGCTGAAAGCCTGGCGGGATCAGCGGATCCGGCCCCTGCGGGATGATAAAATCCTGTTTTCCTGGAACGCCATGGTCGTCCGGGCCCTGGCCGTCGGCTCCCAGGCTTTTGCCGATCCGTCCCTGCTGACCCTGGCCGAAGCGACGATGGACCGGCTGCTGGGATCAATGACCGTGGACGGCAGGCTTCATACCTCCCGCCGGGGCAGCCGGATGGGACCCGAAGGCATCCTGGACGATTATGCCTTTGGGATTCACGCGCTGCTGGCACTGGCTCAGGCCAGTCAGCGGCCAAAGTGGCTTCTTCAGGCCATCCGACTCACGGAGCAGACCCTGCAGGAATTTTACTCCGAGGCGGAACAAGCCTTTCAGCTGGCGGGAGTCGGTCGGTCCGACCTGATTCTGAACCCGGTGGATGCCTACGATTCCGCGATTCCATCGGGAAACGGAATCATGGCGCTGGTCCTGGCCGAGCTTAGCCTGATCGCCCACGAGCCCAGGTACCGGCGGATTCTGGATCAGATGTTTCAGCGCTTTTCCGGCCAGATGACGGACAACCCGGATGCCGTGGTCACCCTGGTGGATGCCTGGCAGCGAATATCCGGAGATCAGGAACTGCATATCCTGACCGGACCGGATTTCGAAGCCCTGACCCGACTGGCCCGCTCGTTGAATCTGCCTGGACGGATCCAGCTGGTCACATCGGACAGTCCGCTCCGCGCTGCGGTTGACTTTTTGGGCAGCCTGGACAGTTCGGACCGAGTCTTCCTGTATCATTGCACTGCTGGAGTCTGCGATCTGCCCCGGGAAATCGAGCAATCCTGACTGTTGCCGGAAACTGGGCCAGTTGATGGGTTCCGAACCAGTTGATGGGTTTCGAACCAGTTCAAAGTTACCAGATCAGGTGATGGGTGCAAAAGAATTCGACTTCAGCCAAAGAAGACAGACCATCGCGGTCTGTCTTCTTTGGGGGGATTTCCTGCTGAGAGATACATCAGTCGGTTTTCAGTCAGTCGGTTTGATCAGATGGATAAATTAGTGATTTGCATTTTTCGTCAGTCGTTCCATTCACGGACCCTTCTAGCTGTCTGGCAACAACCAAATGAGGAGAGCAATCAGCAGGAACAGGCTGAGGACAAGGAACAGCGGCATCATCCGGCGTATCGGTGACGGGATGGGTCTTGCGTCAATTGGCGGTGGAATATCCAGTGGATTTTTCAGGTTGATGGAATCATCTCCTGAGTCCAGGATCAGCTCCACCTGTTTTCCGCCGCTTAGAAACAAAGTGCCCCGGATGGTCAGGCACTCGTTCTGCCAGGCGCCAAATTCAATGCCTTCCAGGGATACCGGCAGGGGGAGATCGGTCAGATCGCTTAAGCCGGATTCAATCCGGCAGATTGAATAATCGTCAGCGATCAGAAAATCCCCGGCCGGAGTAGCGGTGACCTGAGACCAGTTGATTCCTTCCATCCATTCGAGCAGTTGTCCGGTTTTCCCGTCCAGCCGATAGAGAAACAGGTCCGTCAGGATCAGGGCTTCGCTCCGTACCGGTGAGAGCGCGGCTCCCAGGAATTTTCCCTGAAACTGACCGCACCACAGCTCCCTGTCGCTGGCGGTAAAGCGTACCCAGCTCCACTGGGCAGCACCGCAGCCACCGACCGTTTGATAGATCACTTCCGGATAGTCACCTGAGATGGGAGGGGCGATGGATTCCAGCTGACAGATCCGACAGCCGGCTGATTCAGACCGGTCCATCATAAGTCACTCAGCTGACTGAGGAAATAAGCGCGGTCCCCCTCCTCCGCGATGTCCTGGGCCGCCTTGCGGGCGGACTGCAGGTACTCCTCGGATTCTTCGGTCCGTCCTCCCAGTTTCAGGGCCCGGGCTACTGCCTCATAGCCAAACGCCAGATCAAAATCGCCGATGTTGTTATTGAGACAGATTTCAAGGGACCGCTTTCCGTGGTACAGGGCGCTTTCCGGCATGCCGGCCAGGGTGTAGACCCGGGACACCTGCCACTCACCCCGGGCCATGTGGATGGCTTCCCCGACATAGCTCCAATGGACCACCGAGGCATGCGCCGTATGGATCATGCGCAGCGTTTCATAATCGCTCCGGTCCGGTTTTTCCATGAGATCCCAGACGCGGTTGAAGGTCTCAGCCGCCAGTCTCTTATGCCAGTTCAGTTCGTTCGGATCCAGTTCCATGCTGCTGCCTCACTTCTTTTTTTTATTCCCGGGTTTGCAACCGGGTGTGTTCTTTAAGTATAGCAAATTCCAAAACGGGCTGAGCGGGCGGCTGCGGATTGGAT
>JABNAD010000315.1_pt1 | contig 21904 bp, 11 predicted proteins | sample 7240381 | NCBI WGS metagenome assembly JABNAD01 (sample SAMN11332834, study PRJNA596920) | anaerobic digester metagenome | biome: digested sludge; isolation source: digested sewage sludge-derived enrichment culture grown on H2/CO2 | place: Germany: Goettingen
TGGCTTCAGGCTGGGAATTATAATTCACTGCCTTTAATCAGAGTGGCCCACGAAACGGCTGTTTTTAAAATAGTGCCTTCCGGATCCGTGACAATCAGCAGGGGAGCCTTATGATACCCGGTAAACCGGTGAATCTTCGCAAATTCCTTTGTGCCCCGAATGCAGATATTTTCCTTTTCGTTGACAGGGGTTACAACTGTTCCTTCAGTGGTCAGGGTAACCGCCTTGTACTTGCTGTATGAAGACATGCTCAGTGACTGAAAAACGTTGTGCCTCAGAATTTCTTCCCGGATACAACCGGGCACTGAAAGAATGATCAGAAAGCCTTCGGTATTTCCATCCGTTTGTTGTTTCATGCATCCTTTAATCTTGCTGAAGGCTGGGAATTTTTTCCCGGGCAGCATTTCCTGATTCGATGAATTATAAGGCGTGAATGCTCCGGAAAAGCAATTGTCTCTGTAATTCGTACTGTCAAGTTCTTCCGCAAGCCGGATGTAGCCTAACCGGGTAAAGCCCCGGATAAGATAACTTTTAATGAAACCGAACATTTTCTCCGAATTGCCTGAGGCTGACAGCAGGTTAAAAGCAGCGAGCCTGAATCCGTATGCTGTGCTGTCGGGTTGGGGCCACAGGGCCGTTACAACAGAGAGGTAAGAGATGATTTCGGCCGACAGGGCATTGGTGTACAGCAGCAGGGTGTCGCTGTAATCCAGGTAGCCAAGAAACCGGCTGAAAACATAACGGTTACGGAGCTCCTTCGACCATGCGGGGTCGGGCTGAGGTTCACGGTCGATCTGAACCAGCCTTGCTGCAAAATAGTTCTCCCGCCCATTGAGCAACCCTTGGGTAAAGTCATTTTCCTGCTTCAACAGGCTTTTTATTTCCAGTCTTGTGCTTCTGTATTGTGGGTTATCCTCAGGAAAGGACTGAAGTTGTTTATGCAATTGCCGGATACGGTATCTGCTTTTTGACCTGAATTTCAGGTATTTGTAATACAAGTCATTTTCTTCAGAAACGGTGAACCGGATGCTGTCGATCAGGTGGTCCAGCGTAGTTGAGAAACTGATATCCCCGTGATTAAAAACAAGGTCGAGAAATCGGTTGCCATTGAATATTAAGCGGTATTGGCCAGAAGGCAGGGATTCGTCCAGCTGAAAGGTAAAACATCCTTCTGGAGTTGTTTTTGCAGAGTCGGTCTTAATTTCAATATCTCCGTAAAAGCGGTAAAGGTAAATTCCTGAGTTTCCGGTTCCACCGATACAACCACTGATCGTGTATTCCCGAGCTGCGGCGGTGAATCCCGCCACTGTCAGCATCAAAAGGATCAATAAAGAAAATAGCCTTGCCCGCATTATTCAGGGCGGGTTGTAAAGCGCCAAACCGGACCAGCGGTATAATTGCCCGCAACATCCTTTGCATAAATCTGCCAGTAATAGGTTTTTTTAAGCTCAAATCCTGCGTGGGTGGTTTGATAAACCTTTCGTCCGTTCTCCATATTGAATTCCGTGATTCCGGTTGCAACCGGAAACATGGCCTCAGCGCTGCGGCCGGTCCAGAGGTCAAAGCTTATTTCATCGTTTTCGGGATCACTGCATGTCCATTTGAAAATTACCTCCGGTTCCATCCATGATTGCCAGTTTGGCGGGGTGATATAAGCAGGCATTGCCGGCGGCTGGTTTGACAGGTCGCTGACCACAACAACCATGTGCCTTATGGAGTCTTTCATACCTTTTGTATCGCGAACCAGCATCAGCGGGAAATAAACCCCTGATGCGTTATATTGATGGGTGGATGTCTTATCTGTAGCGAAATCAGTGTCATAAACCCCGTCATTGTCCCAGTCCCAGCATATCTGCAGCTCGCTGACAGGATCTTCTGCATCCGACACATCCGAAGCGTCAAATGTAAATTGCGTATTGTTATCCCCCCTTGCCGGATTCACGGTATAGCGGGCTTCCGGGAGGTGATTGAGTGTGTTGTTTTCTTCTTTGATGCAACTTGTAAACATCAACGGGAAAGCAAGTAATATAATGCAAAACAGCCGGTTGAAATTGTGGTTTTTGCGCATAATTTGATTTTGTTGACAGGATTATAACGTCATTCCAGACGCAAGCGTACACAAAAAAACACATTTTTTTTGAATTGTGCATTTCTGATTTACCGATTCCCCTCCACAGCCGCATCGGGCAGAGAGGAATAAGGCAAACTTCATTTTTTTTATGAACTCCTGATTCCGGATTATATTATTATTACATTTGCCTGTGTGCTGGCTTTCCCGGCAATTTAATGATTACTTTTCTTTTTGTTAAATCGTTATAAACAGGTTTTTATAGCGGAAACATTGATGTCATGAATTATCTTTCCTACAGGGGAAACGGGTCTGGTCTCTTTTTAACGGTTGTTTTTGCAATAGTTTTTTCCGGTTACTCCTGGTCGCAGGTTCCTACCATTCAGGATTGTCTGGGGGCCATCCCGGTTTGCACCGGGTTTTATGATCAGCCTCTGGTGCCGCTTGGTTCAGGTAATTATCCGAATGAAATCAATCCGAATCAGAGTTGCCCGCGCAGTTGTATGGATGGAGAGACCAATACCATCTGGTACGTGATTTCTGTCCAGACATCCGGAATGCTGCGTTTTGTAATCACTCCTGTTAATCCAAATGACGATTACGACTGGGCGGTTTATAACCTGAACGACATGGAGTGCAGCGATATATATAACAACGCGGCCTTCATGCAGGAGAGCTGCAATGCTGCCGGTGGGGCGGGTTATCACGGCTCGACCGGTATCAGCAGTCCCAATGGCGGGAATTCACATTGTAACGGCGGCGGACCAACCAATAAATGGAATGCCGACCTGCCGGTAGCGGGTGGTGATACCTATGTGCTTTGTGTGAGTAACTGGACAGCATCCTCCTCAGCTGGTTATACCCTTGATTTCGGGTCTTCAACAGCAGGAATCTATGATGATGTTGCAGCAACCATTGCATTTATTGATAATGAAATCGGATGTGCCGGAGCCACTTCGTTGTATTTTGGTTTTACCGAAAACCTGCGTTGTCTTTCGGTAAATCCTTCTGATTTCCTGCTTGTTGGTCCTGACGGAACCGAGCACACGGTTACCAGTGTCAACGGGGCAGGTTGTCAGGCCGGCGGCGAGCAGGAGAAGTTCTTTACCATCGAATTTTATCCACCAATGTATGAGAACGGAGAATATGAACTACGTTTGATCGGAAATGTGGTTGACCTCTGCTCTAATAATTCACAGCCGCACGGGAAGACCTTTGATGTTCAGCTAGACCCGCTTCCCACCGTGCTGGCAGGCCCTGAGGATCAGATGGTGCCCATTGGCGGAACGGCTGTTTTTCATGTTGAAACACTTGGAGATACCAGTTTCAGATGGCAGTTCCGGCCCAATCCGACCGCATTCTGGCAATATCTTACCGAAACCGCCCCTTATTCGGGAACGAATACAAACACACTGACCATCGATCCTGCTACATTTGAGCTTGGGCAGTATCAGTATAGATGTCTGGTCAGCGGCGACTGCCCTCCCCTTACCATGTCGCCTGCGGCAACATTATTCGTGGGCGATGCACTTGCAGCTTCAGCATCTGCCAGTCCCGATGAAATCTGTTATGGCGGTTCCACCCAGCTCGAAGTAAATGCATTCGGCGGCAATATACAGCAGCCCTACACTTACGAATGGAGCGCACCGGACGGCTGGTCCTCAACGCTCCAGAATCCTGTAGTGGAGCCGGTTCAGACAACCACCTATACGGTAATTGTGAACGATGGCTTCAATCCTGTTAGCTCACAGGTTACCGTTGTGGTAAATCCTTTGCCGGTTGCCGATGCCGGGGCCGATATTCAGATCAATCACGGAACTTTTACACAATTGCAGGGAAGCGCCGGGGTGGGAATGCCTCCTTTCGCCTACCAGTGGCAACCGGCAGATTCGCTGTGGAATCCTGCCATTCAGAGCCCTGTGACAAGAAAACTCAACAACTCCACTTTGTTCAGCCTGGTTGTGACAGATGCAAATGGTTGCGTAAGCGAAGAAGACCTTATGATGGTTACTGTCGTGGGCGGGCCGCTGGCGGTGATGCCTCAGGCTGTTCCTCCCATCATTTGTCTGGGCGATACTGTGCAGTTGATCGCACTTCCCAGCGGTGGTAATTATCCGAATTATTTTTACAGCTGGAAAGTTGGCGATACGGAAATCTCCACCGGTGAAACCGTTCAGCTGATCCCTTCAGAAACCACAACCTACACGCTGGTTTTGAATGACCTGTTTAATACCATCGAAAGTCAGATTACCGTTAACGTTAATCCGCTTCCCGAAGTTAACCTGATTAAGCCGGAATATAATATTCAGGGCGGGTATATTCAGGTCTGCGTTTACGATACCCTTGTCCTGGATGCGGGAAATGCCGGTGCCCAGTACCTCTGGAGCAACGGATCCACGGAAAGATTTCTTGAAACGAAGACTTCCGGGATTAGTTTTGACTTTCAGGAACATTCGGTGCGGGTTACCGACCCCATTACCGGATGTATCAACCATGGCTCTGCCGGGGTTGCATTTACTTTCACAGCATGCTCCTATGGTATTGAGGATCTGAAACCGGAGGATTTTATAATTGTGTATCCCAACCCGGCCCGAAGAAATGTTACCATAGCGCTGGACGGACCGGCCGGCTGCTTTGATATCACCATGACTGATCTGAGTGGCAGAATGTTGTTCCATACCGCTATCAATAAAACCCTGCAGGGAATTCACCGGACTTTGCTTGACTTGTCGGAAAACCAACCCGGAAATTATTTCCTGCGGATTACTTCGCAAAGTGGGACTGTTGTTTCAAAATTGATTGTTTACTAACTTTGTATATTATGAAAATTCTCAGCCCTGCCGGATTGAAGCTGTTGCTGATATTTATATCGGTGTATTTGTCCACCGGCCATACAATGATGGCTCAGGAAGGTTTTACTGCCCGGTTTGCAGAAGCAGAGGATTTTTTATTGCAGGAACCCGGCAACTTTAAAACTGTATTTTCGATAAAAATCGCAGATTTTCCTGATATCGAACCTGTTATAAGCCAGGCTGCATTGATGCCTGAAACTTTTACATTGGCTGTTGATCAGCCATCTTCTGAATTTCATTGTTTTACGCTGTACTTCACTCACCCTACTGATGCCGCTTACGTTAAGAAAATCCTGTTGTTCATCGGGATCCGGCAGATTATTGTCAATGGCAAAGTGCAAAATCTTGAGGATTTTGATCCTGAAGATTGAGTCTTTATAACTTAAATGGGTGATTAATGCGAATTAGCCGGAGTTTTTTTCTTTTGGTGGCGCTGGTCTTTTGTTTTGATTTTCAGGTAAAATCACAGATTAATGCCGGGCCGGATATTACCATTTGCCAGGGTGAAACGGTGAACTTATATGCTGTTGCAACAGGAGGCTATGGTACCGATAGCTATACTTTTGAAGTCTATCCCTATCAGCCGGAGACCTATTCAGGCGGGACACCGGTGACCTTTGGCGGAAACCAGGATGACCAGATTGCCGGACCTTTTAATATCGGGTTTCAGTTCTGCTTTTTCAACCAGTATTATACCCAATTCTACATTGGTTCCAACGGTTGGGTCGGATTTACCTATAATTCATCCTGGACAACATACACCTCGGCGCCTATCCCGAGTACCAGCAATTCAGTTCCTAAAAACTGTATTATGGCTCCCTGGCAGGACTGGCATCCGGGTGTGACCTCAGCTTATGGGCCGCCCTATGTTTTTTATAAAACCATCGGTACAGCCCCAAACCGTAAACTGGTAGTTTACTGGTACGAATGTCCGATGTTCAGTTGTACCTCAACCCGTGGGTCTTTTCAGATCGTTCTGAATGAACAGAGCAGTATTGTCGAGAATCATCTCACCAACAAGCCAAATTGCCTTACCTGGGCGGGTGGAACAGCTACCCAGGGGGTCCATAACAGCAATGGTACCACCGCCTTTACGGCAACAAACCGTAATTCAACGCAATGGGTAGTTACAAACGAAAGTACCCGTTTTGTTCCCAGCGGCATTAAATGGTATACCGGCGGATATCCCGGCGGTACCATCGTTGGTTACGGGCCGGAGCTTATTGTAACACCTTCAGTTACCACGGTGTATACCGCTGTTGTAAATCTTTGCGGAGGCCAGGTTTTTTCTGACAATGTTACGGTCACTGTTATTCCTCAGGATAACGCGGGTTTTGGATATGGATCCTCTACGCTGTGCCAGAGCGGGTTCTCTGGCAATCCTGTTACACCTTATCCCGGTGGTATTTATTATGCCGCCCCTCCCGGCTTGTCGATCAATGCTTCAACCGGAAATATAAATCTGGGTGCGAGTAATCCGGGAACCTATACCATCACTCACATTACGCAGGGTTCCTGCCCTGACACGGCAAGTATAGTACTTACCGTAGTTACTTCACCTTCTGCCACATTCGGATATCCGCAGCCGGGTTATTGCGTCACGGCAAACAACCCTCTGCCTGTTTTTGCGCCGGGATCTTCAGCCGGTACTTTTTCCGCAACACCGCCAGGGCTGGTATTTGCCAGCATTTACACAGGCGAGATCAACCTGGCGGCTTCCGCACAAGGAACTTATCAGGTCACCAATACCATTCCTCCTTCTGCTGCCTGCCCTCAGGTTATTTATACCACCATGGTACAGATATATTCAGTGCCCCCGGCAGGTGCTCCGGTACAGGGACCAACATCCCTCTGCGAGAATCCTCCCAATACAGTTTACAGTACAACCGCACTTTCCAATACTACCAGCTACCTTTGGGCGATGTCCCCGGCGTCGGCCGGAACCATACAGGGCAGCGGAACCTCTGCAATGGTCAATTGGACTGATAATTTTATTGGGACAGCCTATATCCAGGTAAGAGGCGTTAATGACTGCGGAACAGGTCAGGGCTCGCCTCCGAAGCAGGTGAATGTAAACCCTCTGCCAAAGGAAACCGGAACACCGGTCGGCCCAGTAACGCTATGCCAGGGCGGGGGGCTTACACCTTATTTCACTTCAGGTTCTGCTTTTGCCGATTATTATGAATGGGCTTTGTTACCAACATCAGCCGGAATGATAGTTGGTCAGGGGCAACAGATCACCTTGTCGTGGTCAGCTTCGTTTTCCGGCACAGCCCAACTGGCCGTCAGGGGCGTGAATGAATGTGGCTCATCTATATGGTCTGACCCGCTCGCGATAGAAGTAAGTCAATTGCCATCGCAGGCAATCCAGCCTCAGGGGCCGGATTTTTTCTGTTCAGGAGGAGCTACGGGCAATTACACCACTCAGATTGCACTGAATGCTTCAGGGTATAACTGGTCCATTGATCCTGCCGGTGCCGGAGTGGTTACAGGCAGCGGGAATGCGGTTACAGTGAACTGGGATCCGGCTTTCTCCGGTATCGCCAATCTCAGGGTGGCCGTTGTCAACAATTGCGGTACCGGCCCTTTTTCGCCTGCACTGCAGGTTGAGATTGCACCCGGTCCCCAGGTAAGCGCGGGGAATGATACTACGGTGATCTTTGGCGCGTCAGTAATACTGAAGGGCAGTGTTCAGGGAGGAGTCAATCCTGTGCTTTGTCACTGGGAACCTGCTTCACTGTTGCTCAACCCTGATGTGATGCGGCCCGAAACCCTGCCTCTCCAGACAACAGTACTTTTTACCTTAACATCCACCGATGCGGTAAATGGTTGTGCCGCCAGTGATGATGTTTGGATTGAAGTGGCAGGCAGTCCTCTGACTATTTCAGCTTCAGCAGACCCGCCGGCATTATGCGCCGGAGCAGGAACTACACTCTCGGTTCAGGCATTGGGCGGCGCAGGTTCAGGGTATCAGTACAGCTGGCTGATTAACGGAGTGTTATTCAGTAACCTTCAGTATCCTTTTGTAATGCCTGATGCAAGTACTGTTTATGAAGTGGTGGTTTTCGACGGAACCTCCTCAGTTTCTGCCCTGGTAAGTGTTGAGGTCTGGCCACTGCCGGCAGCCAGTGCCGGGGAAGATATTTTTCTGCAGACAGGCAGCAGTGCCCAACTCCAGGGCAGCGCCTCACCCCCGGGAAATTACAGCTTCTCCTGGTCTCCGGCCGATTCGCTGCTTAACCCCTATGTGGCTGATCCTGTGACCATCCCTCTTTATACCAGTAATCTGTTTTCTCTTACAGTCACTGATCACCATGGATGTTTAAGCCCTCCCGATCAGGTCAGCGTTATTGTTCAGGGTGGTATGCTTAATGCGTCTCCGGTTGCCAATCCCGATACCATCTGCCTTGGTTCCTCAACTACATTGCTGGCCTTGCCTTTTGGCGGAATTCAGAGTGGCTATTACTACCGGTGGTACGATGGAAATACCCTTATTTCGGAACAGCCTGAAGTGAATGTTTCTCCACTGGCTTCTACAGTCTACCGTCTCGAAGTCGGAGACGGAATGTCGCTGATTGAAAGAATAGTCCCTGTAACTGTTATCAACCTGCCGGCAATCAATCTTATTGCTCCGGGGGTGCCTCATGAGGATAATACCATCCTGGCCTGCGTTTTCGATACCATCAATATCACGCTTCCTTCTGAAGAGGTATCATTTCTCTGGTCCGATGGTTCCACCGGCAATTCTGTCCAGCTGTGGACATCAGGTATTACATTTGATTTCAGGCAATTATGGGTTATTGTCACTGACCTCTCTACCGGATGTTTTTCAAGGGCGGAGGCCAATGTGCTGTTTAACTTCATCAACTGCTCCTATGGGATTGACGAAAGCAGAGATTTAAATGATGTTGTTGTATTTCCCAATCCGGCAAGGGAAACAGTCTGCATAAGAATTATACCTTTTGTATCGGGAGATCTGCAGCTCCGGTTGTATGATATCCGGGGCAGACTGCTTTCTGCACATGATTTCAGCGGCGAAAAAAGCGATCCGGCCTGTATTGGTCTTGAGGGATTTCCTGAAGGGATGTACCTGCTGAAAATCGGGATTGATACCGGATACTTTGTTAAGAAGTTGATTATAAACAGGTAAGCTGTGATGAGTTTGAAATTTCCTCTTATTTCGCACCACACTGAATGGCATTGCATCAGACCTAAATTGCTTTTAAAGAAAGGATGAAAGGATTCACTAAGCTCATTGCACTTCTTTTGGGAATTGTTACCGGAATTGTAATCCTTATACTGGTCTTTGTCTCTCCGGTCCCCGAATACCTTATTGAAAAAAACAGCAGGGAATGGACCGGCAGAAAGATCGAAATGGACAGGCTCGGTATAAACCTGCTGAACGGAAAGGTAGGCATAAAGCAACTAAAGGTTTATGAAGCAGATGATCGCGGTTTATTTGTAACGGTTGGTAAAATCCGGATTAATACAGCCTTGTTGTCTTTTCTTAACGGTAGGAATATCGTTGAGGATGTTTTGATTGAGAATGCCATTATTCAGATTTTACAAAATGGTGAATCATTCAATTTTGACGACCTGATACTCCGGTTTGGTGCAAGCGATACGGTTGAGTATCCGGCTGAAGGAACGCCGGTAGCCTTTGAAGTCAGGAATATTGAAATCAGAAATAATACCTTGAATTATAAGGGTGCATCACCGCTGGTGAATATTTCAGTCGAAAATCTGAATATAACCTGCCCGGTGATCTCTTCTGCCGACCCGCATATCAACATTTCCGCGACTTGCGCATTCAATCAGGGGGGGGATTTTACGGCAGATCTCCTTTTTAATCAGGAAACCTCTGTTTATAATCTGAAAGCGGGGATCACAGATTTTAACCTTACCCATCTTTATCCATACGTGAAGGATTACCTGCTTGTTGAATCCCTTGAAGGTTTAGTCAGTGCCGACCTCCGGCTTGGCGGCAATGCCGGCAACCCGGCTGATATAGCTGCCTCGGGGGATTTTAACTTAAGGGAATTTTCATTGGCAGATACCACAGGCGAGGTGATTGCATCGGTCGGAAAACTTCTTATAAATGCGGATTCCATCAATTCGTCCGGTAATGTCTATTATTTTGGTGCCATTAATATTGACAGACCTTACGTAAAATTTGCCATTTATGATGACGGAATTAATTTCGACCGCATGCTGATAGCTGCCGAAGAAGTTGATTCAGTGAATACAGGTGCGGTGCCAGTGGAGGATTATGCCAATCTTTTCACGATGATTGCTGATTATGTTCACTACTATACAAGTCAGTATAAAGTGAGTAATTACAAGGCCGGTAAAGTGCAGATTACCAACGGCAGGGTTGTGTACACTGATTATACCCTTGAAGATAAGTTTCAGTATGAGCTGGACTCTCTTTCCATCTTGTCGGAAAATCTTAATTCTTCAAACGAGCGAATAAGCGTGATCATGAAGTCTAAGCTTAACCGGACAGGAAGTTTCATCGGGAACCTCTGTATCAACCCGGATGGCTATTCGGAAATGGAGATGTCCTACAGTATAAAGGGTATCAGATTGTCCGACATCAATCCATATTCCGTATATTATGTCGCAACACCATTTATCGACGGGGACCTCACTTTTGAAAATGAAATTTATATCAGGGATCACAAATTGAAAAGTGAAAACAGATTATTCATAGAAAAGGTGATAGCCGGGAAAAAGGTTCAGAACAATACGGCCATGAATATTCCTGTCCGGCTGGCGATATCCGTTTTAAGGGACCTGGAGGGTAATATCCGATTGTCTATCCCGGTTGAGGGCGATCTGGATGACCCTGATTATCGCTGGGGCAAGGCATTACTTCAGGTATTGAAGAACCTTGCGATCAAGGCAGCAGTTGCTCCATACCGCCTTGTGGCTGATTTGTTCGGAGGATCAGAAGATGATTACCGTGAAATGAACATGGAATTTCTCCAGCAGCAGCCTGACCAGGATAACCGGGTTACACTCGGCAGGATTGCTGAAGTGATGGTGAATAAGCCTGAACTCAGCGTTCATTTTACGCCGGGTAACAGCCGGGAGGCAGAAATAGAATTCCTGGCCACCTACATGGCAAAACAGAAATTCCTTGGGCTTGGTCTGAGTGACAGTCTGTCTCCTGAAGATGATTTTCGCATCAGGCAGATTTCAAACCGTGATTCAGTTTTTACGGCATGGCTTGGAGAGCAAACAGGTGTCAGTGCAACCCTCTCTTCTGTTCAGGAAAAGTCAGTTCAGTTTTCAGGAAGGGCTCATCTCGAGTCGAAGATTTCAGCAATTGAAGAGGAGAGGGCCCGGGCTGTCAGAAACTATCTGATATCCAAAGGAATATCCGCCGATAGGGTAAGAATATCGGGTCCGGCCACGGCAAATACCGGAATTGTCAGCCAAACTCCTTCTTTCGCAATCAGTTTTGCCGTTTCAGATGAGGAAATAGAATCCGAATCAACGATGAAACAAATAAATTGAACTGACCGTTTTGTTGAAGGCCCTGGTGTTGAAAAACGTAATTTCAACCGTTAACAGGCAATGATTCTGCGCTTTCCGAAAATAATATCTATTGAAATCGTGCAAAACATAGAACATTGTCAGAAGAAGAACATATTAAAGGGCTGTCTGTTACTCCCCATTGCCGCTTTTTTGCCGGCAATTTCCCGCCATGATTTGAAAAATTATTAATAAATTCATTGTAATGTTCGTTACTTATTAATAAATTTATAATTTTGGGACTGCATTGATCGCCATTTTTTTTGGGAGGGATTTTGTTCCGGGGATTTGTCATTAGTCAGTAGAACTGCTGCATCTGGTAAAAACTTACCTGCCTGCAGGTCATTCATCTGCTGTTTTACCGGTCATTAGCCTGAATTTCCCTGATATTTCCCGGAAAGATGGTAGTCAATATTCAGTATTGATTGAAAAAGTAAAAAAGCATGAAAACAATTGCCAAACTGAAAGTTACACTGACTAAAACAGGGTTGCTTTTAGCGGGATTATTTATTTTCCTGAACAGTGCTAACTCTCAGCAGGTTATCAACCGTGGTACCGAGGATCAGCACCTGCGTATTGATCTGATGGATTATTCCTATTTTGAGCGTATGGTTATGGTAAGTGAATTCCATTCGCTGACTGATGCCAAAGTAGTGATTTCAGAGGAAACCGGGGTCGTTTATATTTATCCGCCCGAGAGCAGTTTTAACCGGATTGAATCAGCAGTTTCAGGTATCATGGGCAAAGCCTGTGCGCTGGATGAGGAACTTGACAAGGATGCGCAGACTGCCATGATTCTTCAGCTCGGATCGCAGCATGGTGAGTGGCTTGAATATTATGCCCTTACAGGACAGCGGGATACTGAAAATGATTCCTGTCATAAATCAATGCCATTCTGTACCGGAACCATATATACGTTTCCGGCCGGGACAAACACCCAGGCACAGGTAGGCCCCAATTACAGCTGCTTATCCACCAGACCCAATCCGGCATGGTATCATCTGAAAATCGAGGATCCCGGCCCCATTGGTATTTACATGTACAGTACCCCCTCACGGGATATTGACTTCTGTTTGTGGGGACCTTATGCCGATCCGATTACTCCCTGCCCCATGAATAATACCAATGGAGGGCTCACCGGCAACAAGGTCGTCGATTGCAGTTACTCGCCTGCAGCGACTGAAACAGCCAATATCCCGAATGGTCAGACAGGTGAGTACTACATCCTGATTATCACCAATTACAGTAATCAACCCTGTAATGTTACATTTCAGCAACAGAGTGGCACCGGTACCACCGACTGTACCATTCTGCCTCCTCCGGCAACCAGCAATTCTCCGGTTTGTGTCGGAGGTACGCTGCAGCTGAATGCCGCAAATGTGCCGGGAGCCGCCTATCAGTGGACCGGTCCGGCCGGGTTTATCAGCAACCAGCAGAATCCCGCCATCAACGGAATAACCCACAGCAATGGTGGGATTTATTCATTGACCATTACCTATAACGGCATCACCAGCGAGCCTACCAACACGGAAGTTTTTGTGTACGATCCGCCTACAGCGACCCTGAGCGGCACAACAAGCATCTGTGAAGGTGATTCTGCTTTGCTGACTATCAATGCAACCAGCGTGGGTCCTTTCAGGGCTACGATGTCCAATGGTTTCGGAGGAATCCCGTCAGTAATTAACTTCTGGCAAACCACGCATACTTTCTGGGTTTATCCTACCCAAACCACCACCTATACGCTTACTTCGATTCAGAATAACGCCTGTTCGGGCACCGCAACCGGTCAGGTAGTGGTAACCGTAAGGCCCAAACCGGTTCCGGCTTTTACCACTTCAAATCCCTGTACCCAGCAACAGACACAGTTTACCGATCAAACTACGGTTCCTGTCGGAGGAATTTCTTCCTGGAACTGGGCGTTCGGAGACGGAAATACCTCTAACCTTCAGAATCCGCAGCATACCTATAGTAGTGCCGGTTTTTACAATGTCGGGCTTACCGTAACCGGCAACAACGGATGTGAAAAATCCATTACCCAGCCGGTATCCATTTCTCCGACTCCTACTGTGAGTGCCGGGCCGGATAAAACCATCGCATACGGAACCAATACCCAGCTGAACGGTTCTGCTTCCGGCGGATCCGGGAACCATACTTATCAGTGGGTTCCGGCCGACAAAGTTGATAATCCATCGGCACTGACACCGACTACCGTACTGCTTGCTGCTACCACCGACTTTACGCTTACCGCAACCGACAACGGAAATGGCTGTCAGAAATCTGACAATATGACGGTGAACATCACCGGCGGACCTTTGGCCGGCATTATTCAGGCCAATCCCGCGGAGATATGTGTTGGCGGAAGTACTATGCTGAATTCAATGATTTCAGGCGGTTCAGGGAACTATACCTTTACATGGACATCCAATCCCCCGGGCTTCAACTCAACCCTGGAAGATGTTACTGTAAATCCTGATGTTACCACAACTTATAATCTTTCGGTTTACGATGGGTTTAATACCTTCCAGGTTCAGGTTCAGGTAATTGTTAATCCCCTGCCTGTGCCCAATGCAGGCCCCAATCAGACAATCCCCCACGGTACCAGCACAACGCTGACCTCGCAGGTCACCGGAGGAACTTCACCTTACACCTACCAATGGAGCCCGGCAAATCTTGTTTTAGCGCCCACCATGGGGGTAACTCCAACACAAAATCTTTATGCCTCTCAGAACTTTTCCATGCAGGTAACCGACAGCAAAGGATGTGTCTCAACGGGGCAGACCGTCGTTACCATCGAAGGAGGTCCCCTTCAGGTGAATCCGGTGGCAGATGATCCGGTTATCTGCCGAAACGGGTCAACCCGGCTCAGGGCGGTCCCGGGCGGTGGATCCAACGTTTATGAATCCTATTCATGGACATCCGATCCTGCGGGATTCACCTCATCCGAAGCGGAGCCATTGGTGAATCCAACCATCACAACCACTTATAGAGTGGTTGTAGATGATGGCTTTAATACCACCGAAGGAAGTGTGATTGTTACTGTAAACCAGCTTCCGCAGATCAGTCTTGTTCCTGATGACCCAAGGGTGCTCGTGATCAGCCCGGTTGAAATCGGCGCCTGTGTTTATGATACCATTACCCTGGATGCAGGAAACCCCGGATCAGATTATCTCTGGAGCAATGGATCCACTGATCAGACCATTGATATCAAAACATCGGGAATTAGCTTCGACGTTCAGGAATTTCAGGTGACCGTTGTTAATCCGCAGACCTTATGTGAGAATACTGCTGGGATAACTGCTTATTTCACATTTCAGAATTGCAGTTATGGCATTGATGAAAGGGATTCCGACAACCGGTTGCTGATATATCCGAATCCTTCGGAATATGGGGAATTTCATTACATGATTAAGGGATTGAAAGGTTTTACACTGCTTGAAGTATATACAGCACAAGGGAAGATGGTTTATAATGAGGAAATTTCCCTCTTACCGGGAAATGACTTCAGCTCATCGCTGATGCTTAAGCGGGGTACATCCGGAATTTATTACCTGAAGCTAACCAACAATGAGGCTGTAATTCTTAAGAAACTGATCATTCAATAATAACTTACTGCTTCCTGGTAAAGTATAATTCATAGGAACTGCTTGGTCTTCTGAAGCTTACCGGAACAAAATGAAGAATTCCTTAATGAAAAGAAATCTGCCTATTACGCTGCTGATGCTTGTTGTCGGTCTCCCGATGATGATGTTGGCCCAAAGCCGTGCTGTTAACAGATGTTCATACGTCCCGCCCCGGCAGGCCGATAACTGGTTTTTCTTTCAGAATGCCGGATTGCGTTTTAGCGATGCCGGTGTTTCGCTGAATAATCTGTCGAACAATAACCTGCCTGTAGGAAAAGGTACAGCCGTTTATTCTGACGAGGATGGGAATCTTCTGCTCTATACGGATGGGATCAGGGTTTGGAACGGCAATCATAACCTGATTAATTTTGGCCCTAACCTGGCAGGAGACCTGGGTTCAACGCAATCCTCGCTGATTGTACAGAATCCCGGAACTCCTCAGATGCTCTATATTTTTACCACTGACATTCAATATCCTGCCGCTTTCGGAACAACCAAAGGTTTCAATTATTCAAGGGTTGACCTTACCCTGGGTAACGGTTCGGGGGCGGTGACTGCTGACCGGGATATTAACCTGTTGCCGAAGTCGGCCGAAATGATATCGGGCGTGAAAAAGGCTGATGGAAAAGGCTACTGGGTGATTACACACGGCCTGGGCAACAATAATTTCTATGCTTACGAGGTCACCAATGCGGGCGTTAATACCACACCTGTTGTGAGTAGTGCCGGCTCTGTACTGAGTGATGATTATAACGCAAGGGAAAGTGTTGGAGCCATGAAAATCAGCCCTAAAGGGGATAAACTGGCATATGCTTCATTCGGTAAAGGCGTCGTTGAAGTATTTTCTTTCAACAATGGCAGCGGATCTGTCAGCGGGGCCGTAACACTTACGCCTCCGCTTTTGTCGCCAAACCAGGGTCCTTACTATGTTGAATTTTCACCGGACGGCAATAAATTGTATGTAACCGTGACCAACCTGAGTACCGGGAGGGATAATCATCTTTATCAATACGATCTATCCAATGGTAATCTGATGACTGAAATTAATGTCGCCCCGCTCGAAGCTGATGTGTCAGCATTGCAGCTGGGACGTGATGGTAAAATATATGTAACCCGCTATCAGCGCGATCTTCTTGGAGTAATAGAAAATCCCAACCGCCCGGGATTGTATTGCAACTACAATGAGTCCGGATTCTCACTTGGCGGTAAACGCGGACAGAATGGCCTGCCCACATTTATTCAGAGTTTCTTTGATATCCCGCCATTTGACTACGACACCAAATGCGACGGGGATGAAACCCTGTTTACCCTCCTGAACACCTCCAATATCGACCAGGCTACCTGGGATTTCGGCGACCCGGGTAATACCACCCCCGGAGCAGGGCTTAATCCGGTGCATATTTTCAGTGGCCCCGGAACATATAATGTTACACTTATTGAATCTTTCGGCGGTCAATCATTTTCAACTACCTCACAGGTGGTAATCAATAACCTGCCACCCAAAAGTTTTCTTCCTGACAGCCTCTATATCTTCCCGGGTTCAACAATTCCGCTCGATGCCGGTGCAGATATGTATTCATACCTCTGGCAGGACGGGAGCGATGGACGTTATTATAATGTTACCGATCCCGGGTTGTATGTTGCTGAATATATTGATATTAACTGTTGCCTGAACTCTGACAGCCTCAGAATCATCGCCCTGGATATATCTCTGCCCACGGCTTTCTCTCCGAACGGAGACGCGTTAAATGATTACTTTAAACCCCTGGGGCCCAGTGACGGAATCTCAGATTATACGCTTGTGATTCATAATCGCTGGGGACAGAAGGTATGGGAGTCAACTAACTTTGCCGACCGCTGGGATGGTACTTATAACGGAGAACTTGCACCTGCCGGCCTGTATGCCTGGTATATGACCTTTAATGTGATCGGGAATGTTTCATCCATTGGTAAGGTTAAATACAAAGGCAGCGTTATGCTGTTCCGATAGATATTCTGCAATATTATAAGAAGTAAGGCCGGCTTTGCCCGGCTTTTTTCTTCAGTAGATGATACCTTGTCAGTGATATTTTCCGGGCAGGAGAAGCCATTGGGTCAATTTCCGGAGGGGACTCATTCACTTTTCAGCATTATTTGTGAAATTATCCGGATATCTTTACCTGTATTAAGCCTGAAGATACAGACCATCAGAGTTAGCGGGGAACAGATACCTGAATGCTATAGCCGGGTATTTTGTTTTTTGTCTGTTGTCAGCATATAAACATACAGTTTTGCAGGGGAATTTTATTGCATGTTTTAAAAATATTTACATTTGTATATGAGAGGTAAAAAACAGCTGTCAGATGAACTATAAAAACATTACATTATTTCTAGCATTGCTCACCTCATTTTTAACAGTCAATGCTCAGAAACAGGCCAATTACTGGTACTTTGGCCAGTATGCCGGGCTGAGTTTTGCAATGGGTCCCCCGGTACCCCTAAACAACGGTGCGCTGAATACAGGAGAAGGATGTTCGTCAATCTCCACTGCTGCAGGAGCCCTCGAATTCTATACAGATGGCCGTTTTGTGTACAATAAAAATCATGCGCAGATGCCCAATGGTTTTGGATTGTGGGGGCATTCGTCCAGTACCCAGTCCGGGATCATTGTTCCAAAGCCGGGCAGCACTACAGAATACTATATCTTTACGGTAGATGCTGCAGATAATGGCCTGGCCAACGGGCTTTCCTATACCAAGGTCGATATGTTGCTCAATGATGGTTTGGGCGATGTAGTAACCACTGAAAAGAATATCTCACTGGTCCCGCTGGCCTGTGAAAAGGTTACTGCGGTCGGGCATGCCGATGGACAGACATTCTGGGTGATCACAAAAAAATGGGGAAATTCTGATTTTTATGCTTATCGTATCACCTGGGACGGGGTGAATACCACGCCTGTTATCAGTTCAACAGGTCCGCCGCTTGTCGGCAACATCGGTCAGGCTTCCAAAGGTTACCTGAAGGTGTCACCCGACGGGACAAAAATCGCGGCAGCAAATAATACTGCCTATAATGTAGGTATTTATAATTTTGATAACTCTACCGGAGTTATTACCCATCTGGTTACAGATAATACTTATACAAATCCGGGGGGAGGGGATCCGGGCGGTCCTTATGGCGTGGAGTTTTCTCCTAATAGTTCAAGGCTATACATTGGTGAGTGGAAAACAAACAGGAAAATCCATCAGTATGATCTCTCTTCCGGGGATCCGACCACCATTCTGAATTCAAGAACTGTTGTGGCTTCTGTCGGACAGAGTTCTGATCCCATCGGTGCCCTGCAGTTAGGTCCGGATAACCGCCTTTATATAGCCAGGTATGGATCTCCATATCTTTCCAGGATAAACCAGCCCAATGTATTGGGCACAGCTTGTGATTTTGTTGAAAATGCGGTTAACCTCGGAGGCAGGGAGTGCCGGTATGGACTTCCGCCATTTATACAATCTTTTTTCTATCTTACCGTTGACTTTTACTGGGATGAGCCGGCATGCGACGGCAATGTAATCCAGTTTTATGCCAGTGCTTCCGATACTCCGGATTCACTGAAGTGGACCTTTCCCAACGGGTCAACTTCAACGGTGATGAATCCTTCCTACACATTTCCAGGACCCGGTCTGTACGGCGTAGGGCTGGTTGTCTATCTCTATGGCCAGTCGAAAACCGTAAACCGGTTTATAAGGATTCAACCTTCAACAACTGTATCGCTGGGGAATGATACGACAATTTGTGCGAGCGAAGCGTTTTACCTGGATCCCGGGCAGTACAGCTCCTATCTCTGGCATGATGGCTCGGTATCGCAGACCATTCTCGGAGATACCACAGGTTGGTACAGATGCACGGTGGCCAATGAATGGGGATGCACAGCCACAGACTCCATCTATCTTACGGTAAATCCGAATCCTGAAGTAAATGCCGGACCGGATACCGGTATTCCGGAAGGAACTTCCTATACCATACCGGCTGGAGTTGCCGGAGGATCAGGAAGTTATACCTATCACTGGGAGCCTGCAGCCTTGTTACTGAATCCCAATGTGTTGCAACCGACCACGGTTATTATGAACACGACTACCACATTTACGCTGACGATAACCGACAATCAGACAGGGTGTACAGGTCAGGACCAGGTGCTGATTACCGTTGAAGGAGGGGTGTTGAGTTGTAACGCCTATGCCAGTCCACCTGCAATTTGTCTCGGTGATCAGACTCAACTTACGGTACTTGCCTATGGTGGTACCGGGCAATATACTTTTGAATGGACATCAAACCCTCCAGGATTCAGTTCAACTTTGCCAAATCCGACAGTAGCTCCGCTGCAAACTACAACTTACACCGTGACGGTGAACGATGGCGAATCTTCGGTTAACCGCACCGTAGTTGTGACCATACACCCGTTACCGGTAGTTTCAGCCGGTAATAATCAGATCATACCGCATGGAACCAGCGCCATGCTGATTGCATCCGTTACCGGAGGTACAGGCCCTTATACTTACGAGTGGAGCCCAGCCGATATGGTCCTGGCCCCCTCCATGCCAACTACCTCTACTATAAACCTTTATGTAAGTCAGAGCTTTACCCTTGAAGTTACTGATCAGAATGGATGTGCCTCCGGCTCACAAACACTGGTAATTGTTGAAGGAGGGCCGCTTCATGTGAACCCTACGGCAGTAGACTCTGTAATATGCCGTGGCGAGAGTACTCAGATACAGGCGCTTCCGGGTGGAGGTTCAGGACTGTATGAGTCATATTTATGGACTTCCAACCCGCCGGGATTTACCTCGAACGATCCCAACCCTGTTGTGGAGCCTCAGGTCGAGACTGTTTATTCTGTAGAAGTTTTTGACGGGTTCAATTCCACTTCTGGCAGTGTGAGAGTCAGGGTAAATCCTTTGCCTTCCATCAGCCTCCCGCCGGCCAATGACCCGAGGATTCAGTATATAAGTCCGGTCGAGATCGGTGTCTGCGTGTATGATACCATAACCCTGAATGCGGGAAATCCCGGATCTGCTTACCTCTGGAGCAATGGTGCAGTTACACAGACCATTGAAGTAAAAACTTCAGGAATCAGTTTTGATATTCAGGAGTATAATGTAAAAGTTGACGATCCGGTTACCGGATGCTCTAATCAGGCGGAAATTGCAGTGTATTTCACTTTTCAGAATTGCAGTTATGGATTTGATGAGATGAATGCGGATAACCGCATGCAGGTATATCCGAATCCTTCTTCAAGCGGAGAATTCAGCATTCATATTGAAGGATTGAAGGGAATTACTGATCTTGAAGTGTTTACATTACAGGGCAAACGAATTTATACTGAAGTAATTTCCCTGGTTCACGGAAATCCTTTTTCATCCACACTTTCATTGCGTAACTGCAGACCAGGAATGTATTACCTGAGACTGGCAGGCGATGAGGCGGTAATTGTGCGAAAACTTATCATTCAACAGATGTAGGCCTTGCTAACAGAGCGTCATCAGCAGAATGAATGATGTATTAAAGCACTGCTTGTCAATTGCGGTTCTTATCTGAGCAAACAGGGCTCAAAGACCGGTTATGGTTTACCGAAAATGCATCAGCCGGTTCAAGCCGGCTTTTTTTATCTTTGCATAAAGCTTTATCCATCGTGAAAATCAGCCGTGATGCCTTCAGATATCTGTCCAGTTTTGCCGGCGGGCAGATCATTGAGCAATATACAGGCGATGTTAATCCTGTGATTGAGGTCGCCCTCGTGAACGGCCGTTATCAGTTGAATGCTGAAAATGTAAATTATTCATACGGACCGTTGCATGATGCATTCAGAAGGTATTTCAGGCTTGACCCCCCTTGCCTGAATCCAGGTGATGAGGTGCTGATTCTTGGCTTTGGCGCGGGAAGCGTGGCGGTGATTCTTCGTGAAGAGCTGGGGCTTGCTAATCCGCTTACAGGAGTTGAACTCGATGGCACTGTGCTCAGGGTTGCACAGGAGCATTTCAACATCGGGCGACTACCTGCAGTTGAAATCATCAGGGATGATGCATCGGATTTTGTTGAGCGTTGTACCCGGGAATACAAACTGATTGTTGTGGACATATACCTGGACCGCTTTGTGCCTCCGCAATTTGAAACTGAAACTTTTATCCGGAATCTGTATCGCTTGTTAACGCCGGGAGGACGGCTGGTTTTCAATAAATTCGCCGGTTCACCGGGATTGGAGACGGAGGCTTCAGCGCTGGAGAAGCGTTTTACTGAAATATTCAGCAGCACAAACACTTTCAGGATAGCTGTGAATAAGCGGGCCCCAAACCTGATGATAACCGGAACCAGGTAGTTGCTACCCCCGGGAAAAGCTTGAAATACCGTCACAAGGCCGGATTCCGGGTACTGAAATTTTGTTTGGAAGAAAAAAATGTAATAATGACAGATCAGAATAATCAATTTGCTGAGATGATTGCCCGGGAGCTGAATCTTCAGCCCTGGCAGGTGTTCAATACCATCAAGCTGATGGAAGGCGGGGCGACCATCCCGTTTATGGCCCGTTACCGAAAGGAGATGACCGGCAGCCTGGATGAAGTGCAGCTTGCGGCCATTCGCGACCGTCACCAGCAGCTTATGGAGCTTGAGAAGCGCCGGGAGTATATTCTCGGGTCGGTTCAGGAACAGGAGAAGCTGACTCCGGAGCTTGAAAAGCAGATCCGGGAAGCCACAACACTCACTGCGCTCGAAGATCTTTACCTTCCCTATAAGCCCAAACGCAAAACCCGCGCGACCATTGCCAGGGAAAAAGGACTTGAACCCCTTGCAAAGATTCT
>JABNAD010000471.1_pt1 | contig 21750 bp, 19 predicted proteins | sample 7240381 | NCBI WGS metagenome assembly JABNAD01 (sample SAMN11332834, study PRJNA596920) | anaerobic digester metagenome | biome: digested sludge; isolation source: digested sewage sludge-derived enrichment culture grown on H2/CO2 | place: Germany: Goettingen
TCAATGATTATAGCCAATCCCCGGCCATTTCGTCAATGGCTGGCGGGGACTGGCTCTTTCTGAGGGACCAGCCTCATTTTAAAGCGATGTTCATGGCGTTTCGGCGCTTTTCCATGATTTCCGTCATAGTCATGGATGTTGTGTCCGTCATGGCATAACCCAGCAGTTCGACAATTTCGCGCAGCTCTTCCTCGTATTGCGTTTCGATTTCCAGGAGCGGGAAAGGATATTCCCGGTCTTTCACATCATCGATCTCAATGAGGGAGTGTTTGTAGAGATAGCTGATTCGATCCTTGATCAGGATCTTGCGCACGATCAGTCCCAGACCCGTAAAGATGCCGTGGCCAGCCTGTGCATCTTCGATTTTGGTTTCCCGCTCATCCATGATTTTGTACTTTTCCTGAGAAAGCATGGTTTTCAGCGTCATATAGACGGCTTCCCGCTGCGTGATCCGATCTTTGATCTCCCGGATGCGGGCATAGCCTTTTTTGCCGAGCAGGCGCAGATCGGGATAATCATAAATGGTATTGACCTGCGCTTCGTCCTTCACCAGCTCAGCGCCGATTTCGCGGAGTCTGGCCAGGATGGCCGCCTTGTCAATATCCAGAATCTTCACTTCGATTTCGTTCATGGAAGTCCTCCTTGTCCCTGGATGGACCGGTTCGAATACTTACTACCATTCTAGCATTGAAGGAGGATCTTCATTCTGAATATTGTGTGAATTAAAGTGATAAAAAAACGGATCGATGGCGGTCACACTGACCCAGAACCACTGACGGCAAAGGGCGAATCGAGTATAATGAACCTAATACTCATCCATGGAGGTAACGCAGTGAATTATCGTGAGATCTTAAGAGAGAACGGCTATGACGGCCTGCCAATGCTGATCCGAATCGGCGATGAGTTTGTCGAACTCAGCAAGGAAGTCCTGGATGAAACCATGGACTACAAGGTAGTATCCACGGATCATCCATCCGGGAACCGGGCCTATGAAAGAAGCATCTGCTTCCTCATGATTCGTGCGCTGAAACGGCTGGATCCCGACGCCACCGTCATTATTGAGCATTCGATATCGCGCGGTCTGTTCTGTGAGCTGAAGGGGTTGCCGGTGACCGACGCCGTACTGGCGGATCTGAAAGCCGAAATGACTGCTCTGGTCCGGGAAGATCTGCCCATCATTCCGAAAGTAATGGAAAAAGACGAAGCGCTGCGCCGCTTCCGCGCCAGCCGGCGGCCCGAGGTCGTCAAGCTGTTTGAAGGAACGGATTTCAGCGAAATCAAGCTGTATGAACTGGACGGTCTGATCGGGTTCTTTTACGGGCCGCTGGCGGCGAATACCGGAGATCTGAAACTGTTCGACCTGATTCCCTATAAAGCCGGCTTTGTCCTGATGTACCCCTCGCAGACCATCCCGGACCGGGTTCCCGAGTTTTACTCTCAGGAAAAACTCTATGAGATTTTCCGTGAAACCGGGGAATGGGATGCCATTTTAGGGACCTCATTTCTTGGCGAACTCAATCAGGCGATCCGGGAAGGGGATGCCAAGCGCCTGATCGGAGTGTCCGAGGGGCTGCATGAAAAAAAGTACGCCCACATCGCGGACCGGATCAAGCAGAAGGGTGATGTCCGGGTCGTGCTGATCGCCGGTCCGTCCTCTTCCGGCAAAACGACCTCGTCCCGCCGGCTGGCGATCCAGATGATGGTCAACGGCATGAAGCCCTATCCCATCGAAATGGACAATTATTTCGTGGATCGGGACAAATCGCCGGTTCTGCCGGACGGGACCTTTGATTTTGAGTCCATTCATGCCATTCGGCTGGACCAGTTCAGTGAGGATATCAGCCGCCTGATGGCCGGCGAAACGGTGCGGCCTCCGGTGTTTGACTTCAAGCAGGGGCTCTCCCTGCCGGGGGACCATGAACTGACTATCCCCCCTGACGGCATCATGATTATTGAAGGCATTCATGCCCTCAATCCGGAGCTGCTGCGCAATATCGAAGACCGCTTCAAATTCAAGGTTTATGTCAGCGCGCTGACCCAGCTCAACATGGATGCGCACAACCGCATTTCCACTACCGATGTCCGAAAAATCCGCCGGATTGTGCGGGATCACCGCAAGCGCGGCTGGACCTCGGAACAGACCCTGGATCTGTTTACCCGGGTTACAATCGGCGAGAAGAAGAACATATTCCCCTTTCAGGATCAGGCCGATGAAATGTTCAATACCACGCTGGTTTATGAGCTGCCCATCCTGAAAAAACACGCTTTGCCGCTGCTGACCTCGATTGCCAGTGATTCCCCGGTCTATGACGAAGCGCGGCGCATTACCGCCATGCTGAACTTTGTCGAAGACCTGCCCGATGAGCTGGTGCCTGCCAACTCCATATTAAGAGAATTCATAGGAGGAAGTTTTTTCGATTGAAGAAATATCGTTTGTTCGACATTCTGGGACCAACCATGATCGGTCCCTCCAGCTCACATACGGCCGGTGCGGTTAAGCTGGGCCGGGTCGCCCGGGCTCTGGTGACGGGCCGCATTGTCAAAGTTGAGTTTCATCTCCATGGCTCCTTCGCCATGACTTATAAGGGACATGGCACGGATCGAGCTCTCCTGGCCGGACTCATGGGCTTTTCCACCTGGTCGGAGGACATTAAGGACGCACTGTTCATTGCCAGAGGCCGGGGCATTGAGTTCAGGTTCATCCCCACCGATCTGGGGGACGTTCATCCCAACACCGTGCGCACCATTGTCACCGATGAGGCGGGCAAAGAATACTCCATTACCGGATCCTCCATCGGCGGCGGCAATATCCGCATCATTGCCATCAATCGCGATGAAGTGGATTTTACCGGGGACTACCCAACCCTGATTGTCCGCCATACGGACGTGCCCGGAGTGATCGCCCAGGTCACCCGCTCGCTGTCTGAGTCCAACATCAACATCGCGTTCATGAAAGTGTTCCGGTCCTCGCGCGGCCGCGGCGCCACCATGGTGTTTGAAACGGATGAAGCGGTGACGGAATCGGTTCTGGCGGAACTGAGAACCTTGTCCGGGGTATCCATGGTCAGCTATCTGAACCTGCAGGAGGTGGAGTAATGTTTCCGCAATACGCGCATGAACTGCTGAAAATCTGTGAAGAGGAAGGGATTCATCTGGGGGAAGCCGCAATCCGACATGAGATGGAAGAATCCGGCGTAAGCCGGGAAGAGGTCCGGGCGGATCTGGCGGAGGTTATCCGAGTGATGAAGGTCGCAGCTACCGAAGGAAAACGCCGTCTGGTATTTTCTCTGTCCGGACTGATCGGCGGCGACTCCACCAAAATATCCGCCTATGCCAAAACCGGGCAGGCGATCAGCGGCAGCGTCATGACCAATGCCATGGCTTTTGCCATGAGCTCCTCCGAAGTCAACGCGGCCATGGGCCGCATTGTGGCAGCGCCGACCGCCGGTGCCTGCGGTATTGTCCCGGCCATCCTGAAAACATTCGCCGATGAACGGCAGTGCAGCGAGGATCAGCTCATCGATGCGCTGGCCGTCGCCGGCGCAATGGGCATCATCATCGGGCAGAACGCGACGATCTCCGGTGCCGAAGGCGGCTGTCAGGCCGAGACCGGTTCCGCTACGGCCATGGCCGCAGGCGCGGCAGTTCACCTGCTGGGCGGAACCCCCGCCATGTGCCTGGATGCCGGCGCCATTGTCTTCATGAATATGCTGGGACTGGTCTGTGACCCGGTGGCAGGTCTGGTTGAGATCCCCTGCGTCTACCGCAACGCCCAGGGGGCTGTCAACGCCCTGACCACGGCCGATATGGTCATGGCTGGCGTCCGCTCGCGCATTCCCTTTGATGAAGCGGTGATCGCCATGTACGAAGTAGGCCGTTCCATGAACGAAAACCTTCGGGAAACCGGCATCGGCGGAATCGCCGGCACACCCACCGGAAAACGGCTCAAACAGATGGTATTTGGCGAGGCCGAGATCCACGAAGTCCATAAAGACCACAAATAGCCAAATTCCGGGATTCAATCGATCCACTGGAACTGGCTGCATGAAAAAAGCGAAGCGTTCATTGTACGCTTCGCTTTTTTGAGCCCCGATCAGCCGGTTTTTTTCGAAAATAGAATAATTGCGCAGAGCGGTCAAAGGCGACTGGTCGGTCAGCGGGTCCTCACCAGGCAGAACAGCGTTTGGGCGACCGGGCACTCAGCAAATCAGACACTGGATCGGGACCGGAGAGATAGATCTCAAGCTCAGGCAGTGCGCCTGGTCCGCGGCAAAGCAGTGTTCCGGGATGCTGGGTGAAGCGTCATCCGGTGCTGCGTCCCGGGATCCGGCGAAGTTCGGTTACTGCTTGCGAAAGCGCAGCTGACTGGACATGAGCCAGGCAAAGAGCAGCATCAGCAGCAGCATGGGCGGAGCCGGAGCGATTCCCTGGTTCTTCATAAACAGGGCAACCACAACCAGGGCTGGGCCGGCCACCGTTACCGGAATGCCGGTGAAATATCCGTCAAATTCGCTGGAGTTGTAACGGGCCAGGCGAAAGGTTGAACTGATGCAGTACAGGATGGGGATCAGAGTTCCGAGCACCGGAATCTGGCTTAGCTGAAACTGCTGATAGAGAAGAATCGCAGGTGCCACTCCGAAAGAGACATTGTCCGCCAGGGAATCCAGTTCCCGTCCGATCAGGGACTCGGCATCAATCAGTCGGGCAATCCGGCCGTCATAGCGATCCACAATGCCAGCTGCCAGAATGAACAGGCCGGCATTTCCGTAGCGCCCGGGCAGGATTTCCATCAGGGCAGCCACACCAAAAGCCAGGTTGAGAAACGTCAGGCAGTTTGGGACATGGGACTTGCAAAAAAAACGTTCTTTGAAATTCATAGTTGCATCCTCCGAATTCCTATTCTAGCATATTCCCGTGAAAAAAATAACCTGATGCAATCAATCGATTGCTTCAAACTGATTCGTTCAGATTGAGGGCTCCCTTCCAGATTTTAGGAACGAATCAATGGAAGTGAGAGACCGCTGGGACAATGCGCTGACTCCACGACCAGGAATGCTCGGAAGAGCTGGGCGAGGGGATTTGTGGTAAAAGATTGAATTTTTATCAAACAATTCGACCCTTCCGGCATTTGCGTGTAAAATGAAGTTAGAATAAAGCAATGGCCTTGTCAGGCACAGATTTTGCATGAGGTGATTGTGATGAAACGCGTTAAGTTTTTATATAACCCACAGTCCGGAGACGGCAAGATGCGCAAGCAGCTGGATGTTGTCTTCTGGATGTATCAGAAGTACGGCTATCAGGTCGATGTCTTGCGGCTGGATGAAAATTCGCAGGAGATGGATCTGTTTCCTGAACCGGTCGATACGTATGATCATGTTCTCATCGCCGGCGGCGATGGAACCTGCGATATTATTGTCAATAAAATGCTGGCTCGAGGCATTGAGACGCCGGTGGCATTTCTGCCCATGGGCACATCCAATGATTACGCAACCTACATCGGAATGACTCAGAATGTCGAGGAATCCCTGCGTCAGATTCTGACCTTGCCGCCGCAGCAGATGGATCTGGGCAAAGTCAATGACCGATATTTCCTGAACGTCTTTGCCGGTGGTTATTTTACCGATTTTGTGCAGCGGACGGACAATGATCTGAAGACCAGCATCGGATATCTGGCCTATGTCCTGAAATCCTTTGAAGTGATGCGGGAGATTCGGACCGTCAAGGTCCGGATCACGGCCAAAGAGGCGCAGTATGAGGGGGATATGCTGTTCTGCACCGTATTTAACGGCATCAGTGTCGGCCGGATGAAGCTGGCCATGGAGTCCCGCGGCAACGATGGACTGCTGGATGTTATCGTGCTCAAGACCACTCAGATTACGGAACTGGGCCCGACCTTGATCAAAATTCTGCGGGGGGATGAAAGCGCGCTGGCGGATCCCGGCGTCCTGTTCTTCCAGACCAAGGATGTAACCATTGAATCATTGGAGCCGATTCCAACGGATGTGGATGGCGAGAAAGGCCCGGAACTGCCGGTTCGCATTGAATGCGCCAGCAATCGCCTGACCGTGCTGGGCGTGAGTGCTCACTTATGATGGGCAAGGTGGATCGTACGGGAATTTACTCCCTGATCCAGGCACTGTACTGGATGATCTTCTGTCTGGTGATCGGCTATGCTTCCGTATTTCTTCTGGAACGCGGATTCTCGGCCACCCTCATTGGCCTGTTGCTGGCCCTGGGCAATATTCTCGGGGCGCTGCTGCAGCCCCTGACAGCGGACTTTGCCGACCGCACGGAACGCCTCACGCTGAGCCAGCTCATCGGTGGACTGGGTTTCCTGATGATGGCAATCAGCTTTTGGATCGGAGTTCCCAATACCCGGGGAACTTCTTTTCTTTATGTCCTGCTGATTGCGCTGACTACGCTCCTGATGCCCCTCGTCAACGGCGTCGGCATGTATTTCAATGAAGGCGGCTCGACCTGCAATTACGGCGTTGCCCGGGCTATGGGATCTCTGGGATTCGCCGGAACCTCCGCTTTCATCGGCTGGTTCCTGCAGGCCTACGGGGCGTCTCGACTGCCATTGATCACTTCATTCCTCACAGCTGTTCTGATTCTGGTGACGGCCCTGGTTAAAACCCCTCACCTGGAACTGAGTGCAGAGGACACACCGGATTCGGCGGCAGACATCGACAGCGGTTTCTTTCAGCGCTACCCCGGTTTTTTCCTGGTTCTGGCCGGCGTGGTCCTGATTTTCAGTTTCCATAACATCACCAGCACCTATCTGATTCAGATGATCCGCCACGTCGGCGGCAATGAACAGAATCTGGGACTGACCCTGGGGCTGGCGGCCGTCCTGGAGCTGCCCGCCATGATTTTCTTTACCCGCTTTGCCAGCAAGATTTCTTCCGAGGGCGTGATGAAGCTGGCCGCGCTTTTCTGGATCATGAAGGCTTTGGCCTATGTGCTGGCAGGCAGCATCGGACAGATTTACGGCGTTCAGGTGCTGCACGGACTGTCCTTCGCGCCCTTCATGCCGGCCATCGTCTATTACAGCCGGGAACGGATGCATCGCAGGGATCAGGTCAAAGGTCAGGCTATGATGACAACCGCCAATACCCTGGGCGGCGTGATTGGCAATCCCGCCGGAGGCTTTCTGTTGGATCAGGCAGGCGTCCCAGCCCTGCTTCTGGCAGGTCTGGGCCTGACGGTCGCCGGCGCTGCGGCGATGATCCGCGGAATCGGACTGGGGAGGGTGCCTGCATCGTTTGGTCCGGTGGGAGAAGAAAAACAAAAAGATTTCCGCTAGAAACCGTTGTCCTTTCGGACAACTGGTTTTTTCTTGCGGCGATATCATCTATAATTAATTCGAATGGTTCTGCAGGCATTATGAAGCCGGTGGCTGGACCGAACAGTCCGGTGACTTGCTTTCATGGCCAGGGCAGGACCTGTTGGTCCGAACAAGCAGAGAATATGCGTACCAAAATCATAGGAATGCCTGAACCGGCGGACGGCAGGTCCCCTGGAAAGAGCCAACAAGCAGTACAAAATAACGATCAGATCAGATGAAAGGAAGTGGGAGCTCGTGGATAGTGGGCCTGGCAGTAATCAACGGAACATAATCAGCACGGGAGGCTCGCACAGCAATCCTCCCGGTTAATAGTATCGAAGGAGGAATGTTATGGAACGACTGAACCTGATCTACTTCTCATCCATCCTGAACCGTCCCATCAAGGATGAAACGGATGATACGGTGGGCATCCTGAAAGACATCTACATCAACCGCGGACAGGGCTATCCCAAGGCCATCGGCTACAAAGTCGACAAGTCCGGGGATATCTACAATTACGAGTTCAAGGACATCGAATTTTACGAGGATTCCCATGGTCGGGTGTCCATCGAGGTTCGGGGAGCCCGGGACATCATCCCGCAGAGCTTCTCGTTTCTGATTTCAAAAGACATCCTGGACAAGGAAGTGGTTGACGTCAACGGCAAGCGCAGTTTCAAGGTGCATGATGTCCGCATGGTCCAGCTGGACGACGGACTGCGGCTTTTGGCCATCGACAAGTCCAGAAACGGGTGGGCCCGGCGCAACGGCCTCTCGACCCTGATGAAGGGCTGGAACAAGGTGTCGGGCCAGTCGACCAGTGAATCCCTGATTCTGTGGGATGACGTGGAAAGCCTGAAGGAATCGAAGAACCTGAAGGATACGCTGAAACTCAGCGTACCTTACCAGGAGCTGTCCACGCTGCATCCGGCGGATCTGGCCGATGTTCTGGAAGAGGTCGAATCCCATTACCGCAATCTGGTGTTTGAGACGCTGGATGAGGAACTGGCGGCCGATACCCTGGAAGAAATCGAAGCCCCCGGTGTTCAGGCCGAGATCCTGTCAGCCATGTCGGAAACCAAAGCGCAGGAAATACTCGAAATGATTCCCAATGATGAAATCGCCGAAATTCTTGAGGAAATGGACGACGAGGCCAAGGCAAAGATCCTGTCCAACCTGGTCTATGACGATGCCACGGAAGTTCAGGAAATTTTATCTTATTCCGATGAGGAAGCCGGCTCCATTATGGCCAAGGAATTCCTGTCATTTCTTGATTCGCTGACCGTTCGGGAGGCTCGGGAGATTATCCGCGAGCTGTCCGACGAATACGATTCAGACGAAATGTACTACATATTTGTCACCGACCAGATGGGCGAACTCATGGGCTTCATCTCCATGAGCGACCTGATTCAGAATGCGGACGACGCGCTGCTGCGGGATATCATGAACACCCGGGTGGAGGATGTCAACGCCAGGGATCATGCGGAAACCGCGGTGGATCTGGCGATCAAGTACGAACTGCTTCAGATCCCGGTGGTGGACGATGACAACAAGCTGGTGGGCGTCATCAATATCCACGATGTCATTGATGAGTTCCTGGCACCGCTGTGGAAGCGGAAAAACTGATGAATGATCAATATGCCGGCGATTCTGATACGGTCCGGGACTTAAAGGCGCATATCGAAAGCCTGGGCCTGGATCTGTACGGCTTTGCCAGCGGGGAGCGGATCCGGCACTTTCAGCCGTACTATGACGAGCGGCCCCGCGAGACCGTCTCGCCATTTGAAAGCGGAGACCAGGAGAGTCGCTGCCAGCTCAGCGGATCGTTTCTGTCGGTCGCATTTCCCTATGCCCATGAGCTGACCTGGCCCCGGGATGCCCATTTTTCCGTCTATGTGAGGGGCAGGGATTATCATCAGGTCGCGGCCGGGTATCTGGAATCCATCTGCTCATTTCTCCGGGAACGGGGATATTCGGCGCAAGCCTATGTGGATTCCAATGAACTGCCCGAGCGCCTCATTGCCGCCCTGGCAGGACTGGGCTGGCTGGGCCGCAGCGGCCTTTTGATCACGCGCCGCTACGGCACCTATGTGTTTTTGGGAGAAATCCGCACGGACCTGTCGCTGCCGCCCAGCGAGACGTTCGTTGCGCCGGGGGATTACAGCGCCTGCGGTGACTGCACCCGCTGTCTGAAGGCCTGTCCGGTCGGCATTCTGGGTCCCCGCTACGTGGTAACCAGGCGCTGCCTGTCTTCTGTAACCCAGCAGAAGACTCATTCCCCGGAGGAACTGCTCCTCCTGGACGGACGGCTGTTCGGCTGCGATACCTGTCAGCGAGTCTGTCCCTGGAATCAGGAGAAAGCCGGACTGGGTCTTGCTCCGTTCAAACCATATGACCATATGGTCCGGCCCGATCTGGAACAGCTGGTTCATCTGTCCAAAGCGGAGTTTCGCAGCCTGTATGCTCCCACCAGCGCGGGCTGGAGAGGAAAGGCAGTACTGGAAAAAAACGCCCTGGCCGCGCTCCATCGCCTGGGACGACTGCCGCAGGAACTTGACCCGGCTTCCCCGCTGGTCCGGGCAGTTTATGATAAACTAAAAGAGATTTAACGCCCGTCGTTCGGGCTGACAAAGAGGTAAACCAATGAAATTACTGGATCTATTAGCCCTGCTGCCGCAGGGACTGCAGCTGAAAATTGCCAATGCCTATATCGATCGCGAACTGAAGCGCAAGGTGAAACTGACCGTGCGCGGGCAACATCATCTGGATAACCTGCAATCGCCCTGTCTGTTTGTCGCCAACCATTTGTCCAATCTGGACGGAATGGTCCTCATGCATTTTTTGAAAAAACAGTTTGATCCGCATTTTGTGGCAGGCATCAAACTGTCCAATGACCGGTTTACGAATCTGTTCAAGTCCCTGATCAAGACCATCAACATCAAGCCCAATTCGGCAGATCTGGAATCGCTCAAGACCATTATCAACACGCTGAAGAACGGCGAATCGGTGATGATTTTCCCGGAAGGAACCCGTTCGAGAACCGGTTCCATGATCGAGGCGAAAAAGGGAATTACCCTGATTGCCCGCATGGCAAAAGTACCCATCGTCCCCATCGCCCTGATGGGGACAGAGCAGGTCGTACCGATTCATCCATCCGGTCGGATGGACCAGGAGCGGATTCATCCCGGCACGGTGGAAATCGTGGTAGGCGAGCCGTTCCATCTGACGAAGAAGAGACCGGCGGAAGATAAGCACGAGTACGATGAGCGGGCGCTCCGGGATATTATGAACCACATCGCCGCCAACCTGAGACCGGAGTATCGCGGCGTTTATGACGGAGTGGTCGACCCGGCTTCGACACAGGTCGAGTAATGCGCAAGAAGGAGAAGGAAATTATCCGGTTGCTGCAGGAACGCTATCCCGACGCGGCCTGCGAGCTGATCCACGAGACGCCGTTTCAGCTGCTGGTGTCCACCGTACTGTCAGCTCAGACCACAGATGTTCAGGTCAACAAAGTCATGCCGCCGCTGTATGAAGTGCTGCCGGGGCCGGAGGACTGGCTGAACCTGTCCCAGGAAGAAATTGAAGAACGGATTCGCACCATCGGCCTGTATAAGAGCAAAGCCAAAAACCTCTACCGGCTGGTCCGCGATTTGATTGACCGGTTTGACGGACAGGTGCCCCGGACTATGGAGGAGCTGATCACGCTGCCGGGAGTCGGCCGTAAAACCGCCAACGTCGTATTGTCCAATGCCTATGGCGTACCGGGCATTGCGGTGGATACCCACGTCTTCCGGCTGGCCAACCGGATTGGCATCACGGATGAAAAAGATGTGGAAAAAACAGAGCAGGCGCTCATGAAAGCCCTGGATAAAAACGTCTGGATCATGGCCCACCACCTGCTGATTTTTCATGGCCGGCGCACCTGCTTTGCCCGCAACCCGCAATGTCATGAATGCACCATACAGGACTACTGCAAATATTATAAAGACATCACCCGCCAGAGCAAACCGCGCCGCCTGAAAAAAACGCAGGCAACCCAGGATCTGGCGGAAGAAGCAAAGGAGCTACTATGAAGATCGGGGTATTGATGGGTGGCATCTCCACCGAACGGGAAGTGTCCCTGAAAACCGGGGAAAACATGTTCAACAGTATCGACCGGACCAGACATGAGGCGAGCCGCATCATCCTGGATTCCAAGGACGATGTCATGGAAAAATGCCAGGGCATTGATTTTGCCCTGCTGGCCCTGCACGGCAAGTACGGCGAAGACGGGCAGATCCAGAGCATTCTCGATGCCATGGGCCTCCCTTATTCCGGATCAGATGTCAAAAGCTCAGCCATTGCCATGGACAAGGATCTGTCCAAGGTCATCCTGCGCGGCCGCGGCGTTAATACGGCAGACTGGATTGTCATTCACAATGAGCAGGAGATTGCCGCACTGGCAGCTCCCTTCCTGAAACACAAGAAAAAAGTGGTCGTAAAACCGAACAGCGGGGGTTCTTCGGTCATGACGTTCATCTGCGACGAGGAATCCGTCATGGCGGACTGCATCAGGAAAGCGCTGCTGATCGATCACGAAGTGATGGTGGAAGAATTTATTTCGGGCGTGGAGATCACCGTGCCGATCCTCGATGATGAGGTACTGCCAACCATTCAGATCAGCTCGCCCACCGGATTTTTCGATTACACCGCCAAGTATCAGGATGAAGCCCACGGCGGAGCCACGGAAGTCATCATCCGGCTGGACGATGAGCTGCAGCAGCAGGTGAATCAGATGGCACTGGCCACTTACCACGCCCTCAAGTGTTCTGTATATGGCCGGGTGGATTTCATTCTGCACGACCGCACGCCCTATGTTCTGGAAATCAACACCCTTCCCGGCATGACGGCCACATCGCTGATTCCGCGCAGCGCGAAGAGCATCGGACTGGGTTATCAGGAACTGGTGGAGAAGATCATACAGGTTTCCCTGGCCCGGCGTGATTTCGAGCGCTCCCTGGACACGCGGGAGATCTAAGCCGAAGCCCGGTTTCTGATTTCCATCAGTACAAACCGGAAAGAGCAGCCCTCAAGACGCGACGCTCTTAAACAAGCCATAGAAAATACAGCTCTGCCGCTGAGCGGCAGAGCTGTATTTTCTTGGTGGTGTACGGTATCCGAAATTTGCAGATCTTCGCTTTGTTAGCGGCTTTCCGGGGCAAGACCGGCCCGGGCATAAGCCAGGACGAGATCCAGGGTTGCCTGCATGGAATCGATGTGGGTGCGTTCATAGCCATGGGAGGCAAAAACACCGGCGCCGATGAGACCGGTGCGGAGATCGTGGCCCGCTCTCAGCGAGGCGGAGGCATCGGATCCGTAGTAAGTGTAAATGTCCACTTTGTAGGGAATAGCCTGATCCTTGCACAGCTTCACCATTCGTTCCTTGATGTCCAGATCGTAGGGACCGCTGGAATCCTTGGCGCAGATATTGACGGCAAACTCGGAGGAGTTCTGACCGTTGCCGGGTGCTCCCATGTCAACCGCGATGAATTCACGGACCTGGGAGGGAACGCCGGCGGCTGCGCCGTGACCGACTTCTTCGTAGGTGGAGATGAAGAAATAAAGGGTATTTTTGAGGGTTTCAGCCTTCAGGGCCTGAATCGCTTCCAGGAGGATGGCCACGGAAGCTTTGTCATCCAGATATCTGGTCTTGATAAAACCATTGGGGAGAGCCGTAAAGCGGGGATCCACGAACACAAAGTCACCCACCTCAATCCCCAGTTTTTCAGCATCTTCCTTGCTTTCTACCTTCTCGTCCAGGATCAGTTCCGTGGTGTCCTGGGTGCGTTCGGTTTTGGATACATCGCCGCCGTCAATATGCACCGAGGGCTTGGTTCCCTGGAAGGTTCCGCTGATGCGGCGGTCCTCGGCGGTGCGAACCAGACAGTTCTCAGCATCCAGACTGATCCAGGGGCAGCCGCCCAGCATGGAGACTTTCAGCCGGCCGTTGCTCTTGATTTCCTTAACCATGGCTCCCAGGGTATCGACATGAGCTGAGAACAGAATGGCTTCTTCAGACTGTCCCGGCAGCTTGGCCAGGATGGCGCCTTTATTGAGCCGCCAGACTTCCAAACCGGATTCTTTGATTTTTCCTTCGATGTAGGGCAGTATTTCGCGGTCATAACCGGTCGGGCTGGGTATTTCAATCAGCTCGCGCAGTTGTTCAATCATTTGGTTGTTCATATGTCACCTCGAGTTTGAAATTGATTTCTCTGTCCATTATAGCAAACGGCGGATGAGTGAAAAGGCATTTCCTGAGGGCACTCCGTATGGTATTCGGCTTCCCGGAAGGTTCGGGGTGCCTTTCGGAAAGGCGTTTTTCCCGTGATCCCAACGGTAATTTGAAAACCGCGAAAGATCTGTATTATTATTTATATAAACTGTCACTTTGTAGTTCTTTAGTAACAAATTCTTGAACGTTCAGGAGTATATTGATAATATAATAATTCTTCGATGGACTTCGAGTGGGCTGCCCAAGCGATCCATTGGTTGTGATTTGCATTTATTCTATGTTATTGGAGGAGATCACCAGTGAAACCTGCTCGTATTTTGACACTTACCATTCTTTGCGGCGCTCTTTTGAGCGGCTGTCAGGGAATGAGTTCCCTCATAACCGGTCCGCAAGGGTCCTCTTTGCCCGGTCAGACTCAGGGATCCGCTTCGGGGCACACTTCAGCTGCCGGGACGATTCCGGGTCAGCAGACTCCGGGTCAGACCTCATACCCTGCCAGCATCCCCGGATCGATCCCTGGTACCATTCCGTCGACGACACCCGTCGCTATCAAGTCGGAGTCAGAACTTCTGGTGGAGCAATGGGGTGAAAAAATCTATCCCGGGATCGTTATTTCCGGCATTAAGGTGGGCGGGCTGACCTATGCCGAAGCAGAGGCCAAAGCCAATGAAATCACCACCCGGGTTCTGGCCCGGACGATTCCGTTTACGGTGGGAACCAGTAAATTTGCGCCAACCCAGAGCCAGCTCGGGCTGAGTGTTTCGTTCACCGCGGCCCTGGCTTCCGCCCAGGCCGCCTACCGCGATCTGAGCGTGGAGGAACGGGCACAGATGATCCGGACGGCTCCGGAGCTTCGCTTTGAACTTGAAATGACCATGAATGACGGCGTCCTTTCAAACTATGTCAATAAAGTTGCCGATCAGGTCTACCGCAAGGCGACCACTCAGGTTACCGGGCTGAGCCTGCTCAAGCAGACCCTCATTGACAAGCTGGACGGCATGATTCGTTATACGACCAAGTCCTCTGCCAGCTTCAAGGCATCGGTCAAGACCACGCCGAAGCTTGTTGCCGGAGTCAAGGAGGGCCAGGCGATTATCGCGAAGGGTACCTCCCGCTACAGTGAAAGCCTGATTCCCCGCGCCCATAATGTCCGGCTTGCTACCAAACGCATCAACGGCACTGTGGTTCAGCCCGGAGAAGTCTTTTCTGTGCTGCGAACCATCAAAGCTCCGATCGTTGCCAACGGTTACCGGATCTCTCAGGTTTATTCCGGGGACAGTCTCGTAGAGGGCTCGGGCGGCGGTGTCTGCCAGGTTTCATCCACTCTCTACAATGCGGTGGTGCGGGCTGGTCTTGAGCTGGTGGAGCGCCACACCCATTCCTTCTCCGTACTCTATCTGCCCTATGGCATGGACGCCACAATCTATGCGCCGTCGCTTGATTTCAAGTTCCGCAACACCCTGGATTATCCCATTACCATCAAGGGAACCGCGGTGGACGGCCGAGTTACCTTCAGTATTATCAGCGACGAAGACGCCATGGGCGGCATCAGATACAAGTTCACCCAAACCAATATCGTGGAAGGGGAGAAGCATTGGAAGATCAAGTACACGGATGATCTGGACAAAGGCGAAGAGGAAATTCTGGTTTATCCCCATCCCAAAGCGTCTGTCACCGTCTGGCGCAAGACCTACAAGGACGGCAAGCTGATTAGAACCATCCTGTGGGATAAAGTCAGCTACCGGGAACTGGTCGGAGTCAAGCGCGTCGGCCGGTAGCAGTTGATCACCGGGCCGAACCGGATCCAGATTCAAACTTTTTGTAAATACAGGAGCAAAAGACTTTCGATCCCTCATTTCACAGGGTTCGGAGGTCTTTTCTCAAGACCGGGTTTCTTTGGCGGACAACAGCGCAACTGCTATAATGAAGGGGAAAACCTTCTTTGGAAGGAACCGGGCAAAAACCTGCATAAGCGATGGAGCCCGGAGACCGGATCCCGTACCATCCATTCGGAACGGTCTGCCGCCCGCGGTCCTTTTGTTCGATTAAGGGAGCTCGAACTCCTATTTTCTTTGATGCTCCCGCTCTGTTCCGTCTATTGTCTATCATGATCTGCTGCCTGGTGACCAGATCTCCCCGGGGAGTGCTCCCTGGAAGCTGACGTCACTATACCTTCTGCCGCATGAATTGTGCATTAGAGGATGAACGCATTGGAAAATATCATCGTACAGCGAATTTTAGCCAACGTCCGCAAGGTCATCGTCGGCAAGGACAACGAAATCATCGATATCCTCAAAGGAATCCTCTCCGGAGGTCATATTCTGATTGAGGATCTCCCGGGCCTGGGCAAGACGACCATTGTCAAAGCCCTGGCGCGTACCATGGACCTGAGTTTCTCCAGGATTCAGTTTACGCCGGATCTGCTGCCGTCGGATATTACGGGCATCTCCATCTACAACCAGAAGGAGATGAACTTTGAGTTTCGACCCGGTCCAGTGTTTGCCAATCTGGTCCTGGCCGATGAGATCAACCGGACCTCACCGAAAACCCAGTCCGCTCTGCTGGAGGTCATGGAGGAAACCCAGGTTTCAGAAGGGGCTGTGTCCTACCAGCTGGAGAAGCCGTTTGTGGTGCTGGCAACCCAGAATCCCATTGAGTATGAAGGGACCTTCAATCTGCCGGAAGCCCAGCTGGACCGGTTTATGATGAAGACGTCCATTGGCTATCCCGATAAGGAACAGGAGATGAACATCCTGAAGAATTTCCGGGTGAGGAATCCGCTGGATGAGCTGGAGCCGGCTGTGACCCGGCAGGATATTCTGCACCTGATGGATCAGGTGCGCCAGGTGGAAGTGGCTGACGCCATCAATGACTACATTGTGCGGCTGGCGGAAGAAACCCGGACGTCCAATTACCTGACCATCGGAGTGAGTCCCAGAGCTTCGCTTGCCCTGATGCGCCTGTCTCAGGCTCAGGCGCTGATTGAGGGGCGGGACTATGTGATCCCGGAGGATGTCAAATACAATGTCATGCTCTGCTTCCCTCACCGGGTCAAGCTTTCCTCCCAGGCCCGCGGCCGGACCCTGACGGAAATCGACGTCATCGCCGCCATTGTCAATTATGTCAAGGCTCCCCGCTAGCGCGGCGCGGTCAGAGGAATCGCTATGAAAATCGATCTTCGTTATGTCTTTGCGGCCAGTCTGGCAGTGCTGTTTTCTCTCAGTGTGGGCGGCTATGTCGCCAATACGCTGGCGATGCTGTCCGTTCTTCTCCTGGCGGCTTCCCTGCTGCAGATCCTTTTGTTCTCCCGAGCGCTCCGGGTGGAGCTGGTCGAACCCCAGGGCAGGCTCGAAGCGGGAGAGAAAATCCGCCTGGCCATTAATCTGGAAAATCGCGGTTTCATGAACATACCCTATATCCGGTCCGACGCGGAGCATCTGGGGGATCACCGGGTGATCTCAATTCCTGCCAGAGACCGGGCCAGTCTGCCCTATGACTTTCGTCCGCAGGTGCGTGGCATCCTGGATGTGGGTACCGTTGAAGTCGGCGTTTCGGATGTCTTGAATATTCTGACCCGCCGCCGCCGGATCGAAACCCGTCCGGTCAGAATCTATCCGGCCGTCCGCTCGGACCGGACCCGGGAACTGGCGCTGGATACCGTGGGCGAAGGGTCTTTGTTCCGGACGTATTCCCGGGAAAATCCCTATGTGGTCCGGGAACTGCGCCGCTATCAGCCGGGGGATTCCTTCCGCAAGATCAATTGGAAGGTGTCGGCCCGATACAATGAACTTCTGGTGCGCCGCGGCGAGACCACTCAGGAGAAGGACATCCTGATCATTCTGGATATGAACGAAAAGATCCTGCAGATGGATCCCGAGGGGATCTACGAAAACGCCCTGGTGACGGATGCGCTCAGCCTGTCGCGAGGGCTGCTGGAAGAAGGGATCCCCCATGGCTTTATCCGCACAGATTCAAGACATCCCTTCTTTGATATTTCGACCATGGAAGTGTTCAGCCAGCTGGAAGAGGATCTGCTGACACAGAAGGCCGATGCCCGGGAACCGCTGGCGGAGTTCATCGCGGAGAAGAAGGAGTTTCTCCATGAGCGGGGGACCCTGCTGTTTTTCACCCGGCCGCTGTCATCGGATCTGGAAGCCTGTGAACAGCTGATCCATGAACGCAACGAAGTGGTGGTGTTTGCACCTCAGCTTGGAAAAAGCGGGGCGGAGCTGTCGGGCAGCCGCCTGATTCTGAAGGAACTGGAGGGACCCGGCTATGAAATGGCTTAAGAATAACCGGGTGAAGGTGCTGGTCCTTCTGATTCACAGCCTGATGCTGGCCAAACTCCTCATGGATGCCTATGAGGTGCGGCGCGCGGATCCGTTTGGCTATCTGCCGCCGCTTCTGGGCGTGGCGATCCCTGTGCTTCTGATCGGGATCGGCCTGGCCGGTCTGCTTCGCGACCTGAAGCCGGTTTACGGCCTGTTCCTTCTGATCGGGGCACTCTTCCTCTGGCAGACCTATCATTATGATACCGGGGCAATAATCCGCTCGGTTCAGGGCATCAATGACAAGCTCAGCGCCTCGCGGCCCCTGGTGTATCAGGATTTTGCCTATCTCCTGGAAAATATTGTGATCCTGGTGCTGGCGCTGTCCTTCCTCACGATCTATGCCTATCCCTGGAATCTGCTCCTGACGGATCTGGCATTCCTGTTCTTTTTATGGGCGGTGGACAGTCTGACCGATCCCGCCGCCGTCCTGACGTCCTTTGTCTTTCTGTGGGCGTTTGTGCTGGTGCATGAACGGATTCTGGTCCGTGACGCGGAGTACGCGACGTTCCGGGTTCACCGGATTGACGGGCGGGCGCGAATGCTGCAGGGAATCGCCATCGCGCTCTGTCTGGGACTGATTGCGATGAGTGCAGTTCCAGACCGCAAGGGGACCTATTACGAAAAAATCTGGATGAAAGCCAATGATTACCTCATGCAGGATGATTTTCTGCCGGGCAATTATTTTCTGGATGCCTTTTCTTTAAGTCGAACCGGCTATCAGGACTCCTCCACCCGACTGGGCGGGAATGTCACGCTGGATCAGTCCATTGCCCTGCGCCTGGCCGAAGACATCCCCGAGTACCTGCGCGGCAATACCAAGCGGGTTTATACCGGCCGCATCTGGGAAAAGAGTGATTTCCTTTACCGAACGGACAACGCCGCCTCCAGCCTGGTGACCCAGGCCTACCGCAGCGCGGCGCAGAAACGACTGACTGTCCTTCCGGAGGAACTGCTGACCTCCTCGCTGTTTGTTCCGGTTTATCCCGGATCGGTGACACTGTCTGACCGAAGCCGCGACAACCGCATCTATTACAGCATTCAGGACCAGACCTTCATGGTCAGCGAAGAACAGGCTGACCCCTATACCGTGGTCTACTATGACCAGGAAGCGGTGGAGGGCTATGCAATGGCCGCCGTCGATCCGGCAGTGCCGGAGGACCGGCGGGATTACCTGCAGCTGCCGGATACCATAACCCAGCGCACCGTTGACCTGGTGGAAGACATTGTGGGGGATCGGGAGGATCCGGCGGAAAAGATGCTGGCGCTGACCACCTATCTCAGGGATAATTATGAATACACGCTTTCCCCGGGCTCGTTCCCGGAGGGGGATTTTGTGGACCACTTCCTGTTTGAGGTCCGGGAAGGGTACTGTGTTTACTATGCCACGGCTCTGACCGTAATGCTGCGGATTGCCGGGATTCCGGCCCGTTATGTCGAGGGATTCCGGGTGTCGTCGGAAGTGGACACCCAGGGCAATCGCCTGGTGCGGAATTCGGATGCGCATGCCTGGGCTGAGGTTCTGACCGATCCGGAACGCGATCTCTGGACGATCTGGGATGCCACGGGGACTGCCCGGGAACACGGGCAGACCGGCGGTGGCACCGGTTCGAATCCAACTCCGACGGAACCCGGCGGGACGCCTGCAACGACTCCGATCCGAACCCTGGCCGAGGACACGCTGCCCGATACCACCCCGGGCAACGGAGCCGCCCCCACGCCCGGAGAAACCACCAGTGAACGGAACCTGCCTCCCTGGCTGTCTGTTTCCTGGATCGGACTGATCAGCCTGGGCGGACTGATCCTGTGGAAAAAACAGCGTGTGAAGCGACTGCTGGAAGATCCCGGGGATCAGGCTTTCCTGGACTTCATCATCCGGCTGCTGAAGGAATCCGGTCTCGAAATCACCGAATCCCAGACCCTGTCCGAAATCAGCCGGCGCATTTCCGATCATGACCTGCAGCGTCAGTTCATCCGGTACGGGGAAGCTCATTATAAGGCACGCTACGGGTCGACACCCCACAGCGTTGCGGCCGCCGTTCGGGCCCGGCTTCTGGAGGAGACCCTGCGCTATCACCGAATCACCAGTTCCAGACCGCGCCATCTGCTGCGGCGCTGGATCCTGTGATATCACTGAAGCCGTCCTCCGGGTCCAGGAAGCTGAATCAGCAGGAAACTCAAACCTCCCTGAACCGTCAGACTGGTCAGGAATACCAGGGCAGCCGGCATCAGTACAACAGGCTCGAGGACATCAGCGTTGCAGATGACAAAAGAACTAGCTGATTAAGGCAATGCCTTCATTCAAACAACGATCTGCAGGGCGAATATCGATCTGCAGGACACCTAATGATTTGCAGGACACATCGAGACCTGCAGAGACAAAGACCTAAAAACACGAGAGGAATCAAGAACAACTATGGTAAAACTGATCTGCCTGGACATCGACGGAACCCTCCTGGATCCGGAACTGAACATATCAAGGGAGAACCGGGAGGCAATCCGCCTGGCGCAGGAGCATGGCATCGCTGTTACGCTCGCTACGGGACGAATGTTTGCCTCTGCCCTGATTTACGCCAGAGAGCTTAAGCTTGATGTGCCGCTGGTGACGATGAACGGAGCCCTCATTAAGCATCCCTTCACCCAGGCCAAGCTGCATGAACTCCGCCTGGGCAGGCGGGAGCTGGGTGAGGTGATCGCGAAGATTACATCGGCCGGATATCAGCCCAATTTCTATGATGAATTCAATCTGTATGCCGGCAGCGGCTTGCAGCGCTATTACGACAACCGCATTCTGGCCAGCCTGGATCCAAGATATCGCATTGTGGAAATGGGGGGAGAGTTCTCCTACCAGGATCTGATGGACCGCTACGGTGATCAGGTGCTGAAGGGGATTTTCTTCCCGTCATTGGAGGATAAGGAGCCCCTGCGGGCTGCTCTTCAGGAGATCGGCTCCATCGCGGTGGTATCCTCTGCTCCCACCAATCTGGAAATCACGCATCACGAGGCCGACAAGGGCCGAGGGATCCGGCTTCTGGGAGAATCCATGGGGATCAGCCCTGAGGAAATCATGGTGATCGGGGACTCGGAGAATGACCGCACGATGCTCGAAGCGGCCGGCTATTCGGTTGCCATGGGAAACGCCTCAGCCTCAATCCAGGCTGCGGCCAAATTTGTGACTTTGGACAATACTCAGCACGGGGTGGCTCGCGCCATCCGGGACATCGCTCTAGGAGGACTATGATAAATATCGTATTGTACCAGCCGGAGATTCCGCAGAATACCGGCAACATTGGCAGAACCTGCGTCCTGACCGGATCCCGGCTTCATCTGATCAAGCCCCTGGGATTCGAAATTTCCGACAAGCAGATCCGGCGGACCGGTCTGGATTACTGGAAGGATGTGGATCTGGAAATCCATGAGAGCTGGCAGGATTTTTGCGCCAGGTATCCTGAGGCAGTCATCTATGCCATCAGCACCAAGGGCAGCCGATATTACCATGACGTTGCCTATCAGGAAGGGGATTTCATTCTGTTCGGGCGGGAATCCAGCGGACTGCCGGATGAAATCCGAAACAGCCTGGCAGACCGTCTGATCCGACTTCCCATGATCCAGACCAGTACCCGGTCGCTCAATCTCTCTAATACCGTGGCAGTTGTTGCCTATGAAGCGATGAAGCAGCTGGGCTTTCCGCAGATGAAGTAGCCTGTATCCTTTCTTGAATCGATGAAGTCCCTTGTGGAAGCCTCTCGAACCGCTGATACACTGAACTCGAGCAGGTGAAGCAGGTCAGGCAGGTGAAAAAGGTCGAGCAGGTGATAAAGGTC